>RWIP01000879.1_pt1 | contig 138427 bp, 113 predicted proteins | sample 2345011 | NCBI WGS metagenome assembly RWIP01 (sample SAMN10511131, study PRJNA507866) | freshwater metagenome | isolation source: river water inoculated in media containing various beta lactam antibiotic in... | place: India: River Ganga, Varanasi | collected 2018-02-15
AACGACGCATCGCCGATGGTAGTGTGGGGTCTCCCCATGTGAGAGTAGGTCATCGTCAAGCTCCTATCCCAAAACCCCTGGTCAGCGATGACCGGGGGTTTTGCTTTTGCGCGCGGAAAAAGGCGTGCTTCCTGTTCACCTTGCCGAACCCCTCCTGGCATGTCCTCTTTCGCGTCTAGCGTAGCGAGAGTCTGGGCGGATCCGCATGGCGCTGGCGCTCTTGCGTTCGCCGTACCTATCCCGATCCGCGAGTTAGAGCCTCGCTTCGAGGAGAAAGACAAAAGGTGGCTTCCGATGAAGGGAATCGCTTGATTTACTGTATGAATAAACAGTATCTTGAGCGCTCCCCCCTTCGTGGCCATCCCTGTTGGCCATCCCAAGGCAGCTCGTCTCTCGAGCTGCCTTTTTCTTTGTCTCAATGGAAATCCCGGCTGCGGACGTCCAGGCCGGTGAGTAGAGGACTCAGGTCATGCAGGCGCCCGGCGATGACGTGGCGCACCTCGCCGGAGGACTCCAGGATGCCCTCCACCTGCAGCAGCCGGGACTCGAGGAATGGCCGCCTCTGCCGTTCGGCAAGGTCGTGTCGGACCACCACGTTGACCATGCCGAACTCGTCTTCCAGGGTGATGAAGGTGATGCCGCTGGCGGTCTGTGGGCGCTGCCGGCCGACCACCAGGCCGGCGACCCGTATCGGTCGCCCATGTCCCAGTTTCGCCAGTTCGCGGGAGTCGCGGCAGCGGCGGGCCTTGAGCTGTCCACGCAAGAGTTTCAGCGGATGCGGGCCGAGGGTGGTGCCGAGGAGAGCGTAATCGCTCAGCAGTTCCTCGCCGCGCGAAGGCAGTGGCAGGCTGACCGTGCTCTCTTCGATGACGGTCCCTTCGGCGAACAGTGGCAATTGCGGCTCGACGCTGGCGACGGCCCAGCGCGCCTTGTGCCGGTGTCCGGCGAGACCGCGCAGGGCGCCGGCATCGGCCAGCAACTCCAGGGCCCGGGCGTCGAGCCTGGCGCGTCGGCCGAGATCGTGCACGTCGAGGAACGGCTGGGCCTCCCGGACCTGCTCGATACGCCTGGCATCCTCCTCGCGAAAGCCTCGGATCATCCGCAGGCCGAGGCGTATGGCCGGTTGCGCCTGCCCGAACGGCTCCAGGCTGCAATCCCAACCGCTGTGGCGGACATCCACCGGGCGTGTCTGCAGGGCGTGGCGGCGGGCGTCCTGGAGCAACTGGTCGGGGCTGTAGAAGCCCATCGGCCAACTGTTGATCAAGGCGCAGGCGAAGGCCGCCGGCTCGTGACGTTTCAGCCAACTGCTGGCGTAGGTGAGCAGGGCGAAGCTGGCGGCGTGGGATTCAGGGAAACCGTAGCTGCCGAAGCCTTTGATCTGCTCGAAGATGCGCGCTGCGAAGTCGGCCTCGTAGCCGTTGGCGAGCATGCCCCGGGTCAGCCGCTCGCGGTGGTGTTCCAGGCCGCCATGACGCTTCCAGGCGGCCATCGAACGACGCAGTTCGTCCGCCTCGCCCGGCGTGTAGTCGGCGGCGACGATCGCCAGTTCCATGACCTGTTCCTGGAACAACGGGACGCCCAGGGTACGTTCGAAGACCTTCTCCAGTTCGGCCGATGGATAGGCCACCGGCTCTTCACCGTTTCGCCGGCGCAGGTAAGGATGCACCATGTCGCCCTGGATCGGCCCCGGCCGGACGATGGCGACCTGGATCACCAGATCGTAGAACTTCTGCGGGCGCAGGCGTGGCAGCATGGCCATCTGGGCGCGCGATTCGATCTGGAACACACCGATGGTATCGGCGCGGCTGATCATTTCGTAGGTGGCCGGGTCTTCGCTCGGGATACTGGCGATGCTCAACCGCTTGCCGCCGCGCAGCGCGTGGATCAGGTCGAAGCTGCGGCGCAGGGCGCTGAGCATGCCCAGGGCGAGGACGTCGACCTTGAGCAGGCCGACCGCGTCGAGATCGTCCTTGTCCCACTGGATCACCGTGCGTTCGGCCATGCTGGCATTCTCCACCGGGACCAGGGTGTCCAATGGCTGCTCGGAGATGACGAAGCCGCCGGGGTGCTGCGAGAGGTGGCGCGGAAAACCGATCAACTCGTCGGTCAGGGCCAGCACCCGGCGCAGGATCGGACTCTGCGGATCGAAGCCGGCCTCTTCCAGGCGTTCGGCGCTGGGGGCCTGGTCGCTCCAGCGGCCGCAGCAGTTGGCCAGGACGTCGACCTGCTCGGGCGGCAGACCCAGGGCCTTGGCTACGTCGCGCACCGCGCCGGCGCCGTGGTAGGTGCTGACCACCGCGGTCAGCGCCGCGCGCTGGCGTCCGTAGCGTGTGAAAACGTACTGGATGACCTCCTCGCGGCGCTCGTGTTCGAAATCCACGTCGATGTCCGGTGGTTCGTTGCGCTCGCGGGAAAGGAAGCGCTCGAACAGCAGGTTGGTCCGGTCCGGGTCCAACTCAGTGATGCCGAGGGCGAAGCACACTGCCGAGTTGGCCGCCGAGCCGCGGCCCTGGCAAAGGATTTTCCGGCCCCGGGCGAAGGCGACGATGTCCTGCACGGTGAGGAAATAGCTTTCATAGCCCAGTTCGGCGATCAGCTCGAGTTCTCTCTCGATCTGCTTGCGGACCTTGGCGCTCGCGCCGTTCGGCCAGCGCCTGGCGATGCCCTGTTCGGTGAGATGGCGGAGCCATGACGCCGGGTCGTGTCCGGCCGGTACCAATTCGCGTGGGTACTGGTATTTCAGCTGTTCCAGATCGAACCGGCAGCGTTCGGCGATCTTCAGGGTTTCCGCCAGCAGGGCTTGCGGGTAGATCCCCTGCAGGGCCTCCAGGGTACGCAGGTGGCGTTCCCCGTTGGGGAAGAGATAGGCGCCGGCCTCGCTGACCGGCAGATGGTTGCGGATCGCTGTCATGCAGTCCTGCAGGGCTCGCCTGCCGCGGGCGTGCATGTGGACGTCGCCGCAGGCCACGGGCGGTAGCCGGAGATGCGAGGCGAGCGCGAGCAGTTTGTCCAGGCGGGCATCGTCATCGGCGCCGCGATGCAACTCGACGCCCAGCCAAAGGCGCTGGGGGAAGCGTTCGCGGAGCCAGGCAGCCTGCTCGTCCCCATGGTCGTTCGGCAACCAGATCGCCAACAGGCCGGCGAGCGGCTGTTGCAGATCTTCGCGCAGCAGCCGGTAGTGGCCCTTGTCGGCTTGTCGCCGGCCGCGGGTGATGAGGCGACAGAGGTTCTGGTAGCCCTCCAGGTCCTCCGCCAGGAGGACCAGCTTGGGCCCCTGTTCGAGGCGGATTTCGCTGCCGACGATCAGTTGTACCTGATGCTCCCGCGCCGCCTGCCAGGCCCGCACGATACCGGCCAGGCTGCATTCGTCGGTGATCGCCAGGGCCCGATAGCCCAGGCGTGCTGCACGGGCGAAGAGTTCCGCGGCGTTGGAGGCGCCGCGCTGGAAACTGAAGTTGGACAGGCAATGCAGTTCGGCGTAGGCGCTCATGCGAACCAGCCATGCAGCCACAGCGGCCCTTCGCTGCCGACCTCGCGATAGACCCAGGCACGTTGTCCGCTGCGGGTTTCCACCAGGTAATAGTCGCGGCGGATGTCTTCGCCATCCCACCAGCCCGACTCGATCCGCTCCGGGCCGGCCAGCACGGTGGGCAAGGCCTCGCCGAGGGGGCGTGGCTCCGCCAGCAGCCAGCCGGGTCGGAGGCCGCAGGCTGCCGGCGATTGCGCCCTGTCGCAGCTGTGCGGCCGCCAGCTTCGCTCCGGACGGTGTTCGGCGACGGCGCTCAGGCCCTGTACCGCCTCGTCGCCCAGCCGCGCGCGCAGGCGTTCCCGCAACTGTTCCCAGCCGAGATACTGCTGTGGGCGCTCGTCGAACAGTTCGCGGTGCTGCGGCGTGAAAGGAGGCAGCTCGCGGGCCTCCAGGCGCACGGCATGCACGGGGGCGGGCAGTTGCAGCTGTTCGAGACGGCCGCGGGTCAGTTCGAAGAGCATGGCCGCCTCGCGTTCGGCGCTGAGCAGGCCGACCGTGACCTGGCTGTCGGCGCGCCCGTGATGCTCCAGATGCAGGGTGAAGCGCTGCACGCCGCTGTCGCGTCCGGCGAGAAAGGCGGCGAGATCGGCGCTCAGCCGTCGCAGGGGGAAGAGCAGGGCCTGGTGCGATTCCACGTCGAAATTGAGTTCGATGCGCAGGTCGAAGGTGTCCGGCGGCCGGTAGTGCTCCAGCGCCAGTGGGCTGCGGCCGCAGAGGCGGTCGATGTGCAACAGCAGTTCGGCCGGGAAGCGACGGGCCAGGGCGGCGCGCGGCAACTCGAGGACCTGGCGCAGATGGCGCAGTCCCATGCGTCCGAGGGCGACAGCCAGCTCCCGCGAGAGTCCCAGGCGGTCCAGCGGAAGGGCGGACAACTGGCGTTGCAGCGCTATCTCGTCCTCGATGGCCAGGCCGTCGTGGCTGTTCGCCAGGACCCTCGCCGCCACCGGGTTCGGCGCCAGGCACAGGCGATGGCGGAAGCCCAGCGCCGTGAGTTCCTTGCGCAAGCGGGCCTCGAAGCGTGGCCAGGGGCCGAACAGGGCAAGGCTGGACTGCACTTCCAGCAGCAGCGCACGCGGATAGTGCAGGCTGACCTGCGAGCTGAAACCGTAGGCCCAGGCGGCGAGGAAGGCCTGCCAGCGCTCCACGGCGGCGAGGTCGTATTCCGCCGTGGCGAAGTCCCGGCTCAGGGCCTGGGCGGCGATCAGCGATTGACCGGGCCTCAGGCCGAGCGCGCGTGCCGCTGGGTTGACCGCCTGCAACTGCCGGCGCTGCGCTGGGCCGCCGAGCAGCGCCAGCGGTGCGTCGGGATTGCTCCGTTGACGCAGCGCGCTGTCCATGGCCAGTTGCGGCAGGAGAATGCAAGCCCAGAGCATGGCCGCCTCATTGCCAGGCGCTGGCCGGCAGGGCGGTCGCCGGCGCGAGGCCGCCCCGGCACTTGAGGATGCGCAGGCGTGGGGGGCGGGTTTCGATGCACAGGCGTAGCGCTGCCGGCGAAGGGTTGACCGCTTCGCGCAGGGGGCGATAGGCGAAACCCAGGGCCTGACCGCTTTCGGCGGCGACCTGGAGGCGGCGCAGGGCGCGGTCGTCGGCCTGCTGCGGCCAGCACAGCACTGCGGCGCAACTGCCCGAGCGCAGGCACTGTTCGGCAGCCCACAAGGCGTCGCGTCCGCTGGCCTGCAACAGGACCAGGTGGCGCAGGTCGACCGCGGCGGCCAGCCAGGCCTGCGGATAAGGTACGTAGGGGGCGCCGACCAGGACGACACGACGTTGCGCCTGGGTCAGGCGAGCGAGGGTCGGCATCAGTAGTTGCAGTTCGCCGACACCGTCGCGGGCATGGAGGATTTCGCTCAGGGCATGCTCCGGCCAACCGCCGCCGGGCAGCAGTGCGTCCAGGCGCGCATGCCCGGTGGGCAGGGAAGCGCCGGCCGGTACGGCGGACTGGCCTTTCCAGATCCTACGCGCGTCGAGCAGCGCACTCAGCGCTATGCCATTGCCTCGTCCGGCGACGGCTGCGGGTGGGGAGATGTCGGCTACGGATGAAAGGGAGGCCAAGGAAATAACTCGAATGCTGTATGTAAATACAGTATTTGCTGTAGTCCTTTTCTGGTCAATGGCAGTCGGTCGGCATCCTTTCATGTGACACTGAGATTCAATAACGAATATAATTGAGAATCGTTATTGATCCTGGGCGCGCTATGTCGGCCCAGTGCGTTCCGTCCCTCGAAAGGAATTCCCCTATGGATACCCTGGCCCCTGAATCCACTCGGCAAAACCTGCGTTCGCAACGCCTCAACCTGCTGACCAACGAGCCGCACCAGCGCCTGGAGAGCCTGGTGAAAAGCAAGGAACCCTTCGCCAGCCGGGACAATTTCGCCCGCTTCGTCGCCGCCCAGTACCTCTTCCAGCATGACCTGGAGCCGCTTTATCGCAACGAAGCGCTGGCCCGCCTGTTCCCCGGCCTGGCTTCCCGCGCCCGCGACGACGCCGCTCGTGCAGACCTGGCGGACCTCGGCCATCCGGTACCGGAGGGCGACCAGAGCGTGCGCGAGGCCGACCTGAGCCTGGCCGAGGCACTGGGCTGGCTGTTCGTTTCCGAAGGTTCGAAGCTGGGCGCTGCGTTCCTGTTCAAGAAAGCCGCCGCGCTCGAACTCGACGAGAACTTCGGCGCCCGCCATCTGGCCGAGCCGGAAGGCGGCCGCGCGCAAGGCTGGAAGAGCTTCGTGGCGATCCTCGACGGCATCGAGCTGAACGAGGAGGAAGAGCGCCTGGCCGCCAAGGGCGCCAGCGATGCCTTCAATCGTTTCGGCGACCTGCTGGAGCGTACCTTCGCCTGAGGGGCGTTCCTTGTCCTTTGATCGGCGGCCAACCTCGCCGACGACGATTGCCCCGGCCTGGTTGCCGGGGTTTTTTGTCTTGCGCCGCCGGCCAGGAACGCGGACCTGCGGAAGCCCTTAGCGAGGCGGCCGCTGCGCTTCCACTGAGTTGCCGAACGAGGTGCCCAGGCGAATGCGCGTCGCCGATTGGTTGTACAGGCCGAGCTGGTTTGGCGGACGCCGGACGATGGCGGCGGAATCCAGCTCCTGTTCGCGGCGGGCCCTGGCCGCGCTGTCAGGATCGGCCATCTGCTGGCTCAGGCATTCATAGGACAAAGCCTGGTAGCCGTTGACCTCGGTGTTGATGCAGTTCGCCGGCGGCGTCGGCTCGTCGGCCAGGGTGGCGTTCATGGCCAGGCCCAGGATCAGGGCCGGCAGAACCTGCGATGAACGGTGCATGGCGATTCTCCCGCGCTGGGATGGTGGTTTCCCGCTTATACGGCAATCGGTGAAAACATGTCACCGCAGGTACCGTCACACCACAGTCACACAGTGCCATCAGGATGTCCCTCCTGGGTGATGGCCATCTGGCCTGAACCGGGTAGTTCGGACTGGAATCCGTTGATGTCGATCCTCGGGGTGGCAAGGTCGTGCGCAGTGTCGTTGCTCGGTCTCGGCATGCTGCTGCCGGCGTCCGGCGCCGTGCCGGGCGATGGCGGCAGGCCGCCGTTGCGCCTGGCGGTGCACGCGTTCGATATTCCTCCGCAGAGCCTGGCATCGGCGCTGGTGACCTACAGCGGGGTGACGGGAATGGCGGTTCTGGTGGATGGCGAACTGGCCCGTGGACGGCGCTCGGCCCGCTTGCAGGGGCGCTTCACCGCCAGCGACGCCCTGACCCGACTGCTCGGCGGAACCGGCCTGATGGCGCGCTACACCAGCCAGGAAGCGTTCACCCTGCTGCCGGCGCAGGCCGTCAGGAACGCTGCGCCGCTGCCGGCAGAGATGCCGAAGGTCGAGCAGCCGCTGGATCGGCGCTACGCGGGAGCGGTCCAGGCGGCGCTGGAAGAACAGTTGTGCCGCTCGCCGCGCACTCGTCCGGGTACCTATCGCGCGGTGCTGCAACTCTGGATCGGTCGCTTCGGCGAGGTTCGCCACAGTCGCCTGCTCGGTTCGACCGGCGACCCGCAGCGGGACAGCGCCCTGGTGGAAAGCCTGCGCGGCGTGCGGGTGATGCAGGCGACGCCCGCTACGCTGGCCCAGCCGCTGACCATCCTGTTGCTGCCGAAGACGACGGGCAAGGCCATGGAATGCAAGCTGACGGAGGGAGTGGGAGGGTCATGAGCGATTCGCGGCAAAGCGCGATGGTGAAGCTGTTCCTCGCCTCCTACGACGACTTCAAGGCGCGCCTGAAACGGCGCCTGGGCTCCGAGGACCTGGCGTGCGACGTGCTGCACGAAACCTACCTGAGAGTCGACCGGCTGGATGATGCCCTGGAGGTCAAGAAGCCCCAGGCCTACCTGTTCCGTATTGCCCTGAACATTGCCGCCGACCGCCGCGAGGGCGACGCCCGCCTGCTCACCGGGGAGGAGGTGGCGGAGCTGTTGCAGGTGGCCGACGAAGGCCTCGACCCGGAGCGCATCGTCGGCGGTCACGCCGAGATCCGTCGCCTGCTGGAGGCGCTCTGCGAACTGCCGGCGCGGCGTCGGCAGATTCTCATCGCCTCGCGCCTGGAAGAGACGCCGCATGCGGAAATCTCCCGTCGCTTCGGCATTTCCACCCGCACCGTGGAGAAGGAACTCAAGGCCGCCCTGTGGTTCTGCGCGGAGCGCCTGGAAAGAAAAGTCATCCAGAGGTTCGGTCCCGGGGCCGGAAAACCGTCATAAGCATAAGCAGGTGGAAAACCGCCGCCATATCCCTCCCATGAGCCATTCCGGTGTCCGTACAGCACAGTCATGACAGCCTCAGACTCCGCCGCCGATGAAACCGGCGACCTTCGCCACGAAGCGCACGCCTGGGTGATCAGCCTGACCTCCGGACGCGTCACCCAGGGCGACGCGCGGGCCTTCCGCCAGTGGTGTGCGCGCAGCCCGCAACACCTGCGAGCGTTCGTCGAGGCGCGCGATCTCTGGCAGGCACTCGGCAGTGCCGCCGCTCTGCCGCTGGAGCCGCCGGCCGTGGCGCAGATCGCGCCGAGGCGTTTCGGTCGTCGCTGGTTCGTCGGCGGTGCGCTGGCCGCCTCGGTGGCGTTGTTCGTCTTGCGCCCGTCGCTGCTCGACCATGGCCTGGGCGGCGCCGACTACGTCACGGCGGTCGGCGAGCAACGCCAGGTGCAGGTGAGCGGCGAGACGCGGATCGAGATGAACACCCGCACCCGCCTGAACGTGCGGCGCAATCAAGAGCAGCAGGAAACCATCGAACTGCTCGGCGGCGAGGCCGAGATCATCGCCAGCCACCCGCCGCAGAGCAGCCTGCGGGTGATGGCCGGGAGCGCCTGGCTGAGCGCCAGCCGGGCCCGCTTCAATGTGCGCAGCAGCGGTGATGTCTGCGTGGTGACCTGCCTGGAGGGCAGCGTGCGGCTCGAACACCTCGGCCAGCGCCTGGACCTCCAGGCCGGCCAGCAGCTGACCTTCGACGAGCGACGCAACGGACCGCCGGTGCCTTTCGACGTTGCCGAGGTGATGGCCTGGCGCGAGCGCATGCTGGTGTTCAACGACGTACCGTTGGCCACGGTGATCGACGAAATCAACCGCTACCGTCCCGGCATGCTCCTGCTGCTGGACAAGGCCCTTGGCCGACGCCGGGTCCAGGCCCGTTTCAGCCTCGACCAACTGGCCGACGTGGCGACCCTGATCCGCGATGCCTATGGCATCGAGGTCACCCGCCTGCCGGGCGGGGTGGTGCTGCTCGGCTGAGCCACCGCTTCATTGCAGGGCCACCACCCGTCGATAGCGCTCCACGCCGTTGCGGGTGACCCGCGCCAGGCTGATCTCCAGTCCGCTGGCGCGGACTTTGCTGCGTGCCGGCAGGCGCGTCCAGCCCTTTCCCGGCACCCAGGCACGGATCTCGAACCGACTCACGTCGTCCAGCACAGCCACCCGCTCCGCCAGCGGCGGCAACGGCAGGCGGTCGCCGCTGGGCGAGGCGGCGCGGTAGAGGACCTTGCCCTGTCGCCACCAGCGCACGCGCTGCAGCGGCGCGCCTGGCTCGGTACTGGCGCGGACGATGTCCAGGCGCAATGGGATCTCGCTCAGGCGCTTCAGTGCGAGTCCGGGCGGCAGGCTGTCGCCGGCCCGGATCGGCTCGTCGCCGCTGGGCAGGCCGGTCTCCTCCCGGATGGCGCTGTGCAGGGCGATGTCGCGCTCCAGTTGGTTCAGCGCGCGCAGTAGCGCGGCGCCCTGCTCGGTGCTGTCCTCCAGGTGCGCGCTGGCCCGGGCGATGCTGTCCAGGCCGCGCCAGGCCATCAGGCTGACGATGGCCATGAGCATGATCGCGACCATCACCTCGATCAGGGTGAAGCCGGCTTGCCGGCGCCGCGTCGTCGCGCGTTCAGCGTACCCGGACATGGCCGTTCGCCTCGCGCAGCACGGTGACGCTGTGTTGGCCGTCGGAGAGCGTTATCCGCAACGGCGCGCCTATCCATTCGGCGTCCAGCAACACCGGTCGCGGCGGGCGCACGCTGACCCGCAGCGGCGCGGCCTGCCAGTCGCGCGCGCGCAATTCGGTGTCGGCGGCGAAGGCGTCGGTCTTGCCGCGATAGGCTTGCGGGCTGAAGCGATAGCCCTTGGCGCTGGGCTGCCAGAGGATCGGCGTACCGCGTACCCGCGCTTCGCCCTGGGCTATTTCCAGCAACCGCGCCAGGCGCGCGGCATCCTGGCGCAGCAGGCCCGTCGGGTCGGGGCGGGCGCTCAGGCTGATGGCCGCCGTGGCGATGCCGACGATTACCAGCACCACCATCAGTTCGATCAGGGTGAAACCGCCTTGCCGGGGTCGCCTCACCGGATGCCGCTCCGCGAAGAGAGAGGTTTCCAGAGTGCCCGACGAAGATGATCGGCGTGTGAAACATAACGGAGAGAATTCCGCGCTAGGCTGGTGCCGGGGCGCCGTTCGTGGCGCCCGTCGCCCATACGCCAGGAGAGCCCGCCATGCCGGCCATGCCCCGTATCGATCCGCCCCGCCTGGTCCAGTTCGCCGCCGTGCTGGCGATCCTCGCCGGCCTGCTGTTCTGGGGCTATCTGTTGCTGGCGCCGATTCCCGGCGTGGTCCAGGCCGATGTCGCCGACGTTCCGCCGCCCAGCGGCGAGGACGCCGCTCAACGCTGGTTCGCGACGCCTTCCAGTGAGGTCGAGGTGCAACTGGCGGGATTGATCAGCGGTGGTCCCGCGGCGATCGCCATCCTCTCGGTGAACGGCGCGCCGGCCCAGGCCTATCGCGAGGGCGAGGTCCTGGCACGTGCGGCGAAGGTGCGGCGGATAGAGGCCGACGCGGTACTCATCGAGCAGAACGGCGAGGTTCGCCGGGTGCCCATGCAGCGGCTCGCCGAACCGCCGCCGCTGGCTACCCTCAAGCGCGGTTGAGATCACCGGGAGCGGCTCAGCAGGGTGTTCAGGCGCGCCAGCGGCACCGCCTGTTCGCGCTGCGTGCGCACACGGATTTCCACCCACAGTAGCGCGGGGTCGTCGGTGGCCTCGACGCGTTGTTCGCAGTACAACCGCAGGCGGCCCTGGGAGCATTCGAAATCGCTGTTTCCCGGAGCCGCGCCGACGCCCAGGCGTAGCTCGGCGAGCCGGCTCTCCGCTGCCAGCAGGGCCAGCGACTTGTCGCGCAACAGACCATTGCCGTCGGTCATCAGGCCCACCGCGCGGATCGCCGCGGCCAGGGCGATGGCGACGATGGCCAGCGCGACCAGCACTTCGATCAGGGTGAAACCGCGGGAAGACAGGCGCGTGGACATCGCGGAAAGGTCGGCGAAAGGGGACTTCCAGGCTAGCCGGGAAATCTGACCGATCCCTGACAAAAGCTCGGGAGGGCGCCCCCGCGAGCCATCCCCGGCGCCTGCCGGAAAGCCCGGCTCCAGGGCCTTGCGGGCGCCTCCGGAAGAGCGGCGCACCCGAGGATTTTCAATATCGTTGACATATCTTCCTGAAACAATCCGCGGCGAATCGAACCATGCCGAGGAGTGTCGAGATGGATGTCGTGCAGTTCAGCTCCAGCCCGAAAGGACATCGGGGACAGCGGGGCTTCACCCTGATCGAGATCATGGTGGTGGTGGTGATCCTCGGCATCCTCGCCGCGATGGTGGTGCCCAAGGTGCTCGACCGTCCCGACCAGGCCCGCGCCACCGCGGCGCGCCAGGACATCTCCGGGCTGATGCAGGCGCTCAAGCTCTACCGCCTCGACCAGGGCCGCTATCCGAGCCAGGCGCAGGGCTTGAAGGTGCTCGCGGAGCGCCCTGCCGATGCCTCGGCGAGCAACTGGCGCTCGTACCTGGAGCGCCTGCCCAACGATCCCTGGGGCAAGCCCTACCAGTACCTGAATCCCGGCGTGAACGGCGAGATCGACGTGTTCTCCCTCGGCGCCGACGGGCAGCCGGGCGGCGAGGGCATCAACGCCGACATCGGCTCCTGGCAGCTCTGAGCGCGCCATGAACGGTCATCGCCAGCGCGGCATGGCGATCATCAGCGCGCTGCTGATCGTCACCGTGGTCGCGGTCATAGCCGCCGGCCTGATCGCCCGCCAGAGCGCATTCATCCGCGCCCTGGAAAGCGAGCAGCTACGCATCCAGGCCGGCTGGATGCTGCGCGGCGGCCTGGAATGGAGCCGCCAGTTGCTGCTCGAGGACAGCCGCCGCGACCCGCTGACCCGCCTCGACCAGCGCTGGGCGCAACCGATGCGTGGCTTGCGTCTGAGCAGCGCCGAATTGCCGTTCAACGGCCAACTGGAAGACGAGCAGGGCAAGTTCAACCTGCGCAACCTGTTGGTCGACCAACGCCCCGATCTCCAGGAGCGAGCGAACTTCGAACGCCTCGCCGGTCTGCTCGGCGTGCGCCCGAAGGAGACGCGGCTGATCGTCGAGCGGGTACTCGATTCCTATGCACGGCTGCCCGCCGAAGCGCCGCCGGCCGAGACGCAACCCGCAGGTTTCGACAGCGGCCGCGAGACTTCGCCGGGCACCGTGTTGCGTGCGCTTCCGGCGCGCATGCCGGCGCTCAGGCGTCTCGACGACCTGGCGCGGCTGGGCATTCCGCCGGCGACCCTGGAACGCCTGCGACCCTACGTCACCATCCTGCCCGAAACCACCTGGATCAACGGCAACACCGCGCGCGCCGAAGTGCTCGCCGCCTGTGTCCCCGGCCTCGGGCTGGACCAGGCGCGGCGGGTGCTCGGCGAGCGCGACCGGGGCCGCTGGTTCCTCAATCGCGGCGACTTCGTCAACCGCCTGAACATGCCGCAATTGCAGGCGCAGTCGGTGAAGGTCGGGATCACCAGCGACTGGTTCCTGCTCACCGCCTATGCTCGGCGCGACCGGCAAGAGGTGCGCCTGCAAGCCCTGGTGCAGCGCAAGGCCGGTGAAAGCACGGCGGTCAACTGGATGAGGGTGGGCTCATGAAGGCCGCCTGGCGTTGCCTGCTGCCGCCGCTGAGCGAGTTCGCCGAGGCGGCGCCGCTGCATTGTTTGCGCCTGGATGCGCGCGGCGCGGTGCAGGAACGAATCGAGGTCTCGCTCGCGGAACTGGCGCGGCGGCGCCAGGGGTTGCCGGTGGCGCTGTTCCTGCATCCGCGCGATTGCCGCCTGGTCAGTCTCGAACTGCCGGCGCTGCCTGCGGCGAAGCTTGCCGCCGCGGTGAACTGCGCGGCCGAGGCGCTGGTCCTCGGCGATCCGGCGCAGCTACGCCTGGCCCACGGCCCGCGCGGCGCCGACGGGCGCCTGACCTTGGGGTGGCTGGAGGCGTCGGCGCTGGCCTCGCTGGAGCAGGCCGTACAGCGGCTGCGGCTCGACGTGCGGGAGGTGCAGGCCGCGCCGTTCCTCCTGCCGTTGCGCGATGACGCTTGGGTGGCCGGCGAGTGGGACGGCCATCTGCTGTTGCGCCGCTCGCTGAGCGACGCTGTGGTCCATCCCTTGCCGGAGCAGGGCCTCGCTGAGGTCCCGCAGGAGTTGCGGCTGTTCTGGCTGGGCGAGCGACCGGCGTGGCGCTCCGCAGCCCTGGAGCGGGCCGAGGCGCTGGACGAAGCGCTGCGCTGGAGCGGGCCCGCCAGTCCGTGGGGATTGGCGCTGAAAGCGCCGGCGACGAGCGCCGGCAACGGCACCTGGAAGATGCCCCTGTTCTGCGCTGCCCTGGCCTTGCTGGTGTGGGTCGCCGGTCTGAACCTGTACGCCGGGCAACTGGCCGAGCAGGGCCAGTCCTTGCAACGGCAGAGCAGTCAACGCGTGCAGCAGGCCTTCCCGGAACTGCCGGTGGTGCTCGATCCGCTGCGCCAGGCTCGCGAGCGACGCGACGCCTATCTGGCCGGCAAGGCCGATGGCGATGCCGCACCGGGACTGGCCGCGCTGCTGCATGGCGCCGGCGAGGCGATGCCGTTCCTCGCCGGGCGCCTGCAACGACTGGACTACCACGCCGGCGAACTGGACCTGGAGCTGCTGCCGGGACCGCCAGGCGGCGATGCCGCTGCCTGGCAGGGCGAGTTGGGCAAGCACGGGTTGCAGGCCGATGCCTCCGACAAGGGCTGGCAGGTGCGCGCCATGGAAGCGCCGCCAGCGCCGGCCGCTGGCGCGGCAGACAGTGGCACTGCCGAGGCGGCTGCCGATGAAGATGAATAAGCGCCTGGCGGGCCTGCTGAATACCCCGGCGCAGCGCTGGAGTCCCCTGCTGCTGCGGTTGCAGGCCTACTGGCGGCAACTGGCGCCGCGCGAGCGCAAGATTCTCGCCGGCGGTGGCCTGGCGCTATGCCTGGCGCTGACCTGGCAAGTGTTCATCGATCCGCCGCTGGCGCGGATCGAGCATTGGCAAGCCGAGCTGCCGCGCCTGCGTGCGCAGGCCGCGGCGGTGGACGGCGTGTTGCGCGAGGTCGAGGCGTTGCGCGGTCCGACCCTGAGCGGTACGGCGGACGCCGAGGCGATCCGTCGCAGCCTGCGCGATCAGGGACTCGACGGTTTCCAACTGGACGCCCCGCAACCGGGCCAATGGCAACTGGACTTCGCCAGCGTGTCCGGCGAGGCCTTGCTGCGCTGGCTGGCGCGCAGCCCGGCGGCGTTGCGCCTGAGCGTCAGCGAGGCGCAGGTGACGCGTCTCGACGCTCCTTCCGAGGAGCGCTCTGGCTCTTCGAGCGAGCCGTCCGGCGGGCTGGTGTCCGCCTTGATCCATTTGCAGTCGTCTTCCGCTCCCAAGGATTCCCCATGAGGCAATCAGCTTTCCACCATGCCCGGCGTCGTTGGCCTGTACTGGGCGTGGCGCTGGGCGCGCTGCTGGTCGCGGCGTGTAGCGAGACGCCGAAGGTCCCCGGCGTGCCCCCGGCCGACGAGGAAGTCGGCCGGCCGCTGAGCAGTGTCCGCTCCGGTGCGCCGTTGCGCAGCGCCGACGTCCGCGAGCGGCCCCAGGCCGAGCAGGCCCGCCGCGCGCTGAGTGCCGGACGCGGCGTAGCGCGCTCCGGTGGCGTGGCTCCGGTCCCAGCGACAGCGGCCGAACTCGGCGAGCAGCCGGTCAGCCTGAATTTCGTCGATACCGAGGTGGAAGCGGTGGTGCGCGCGCTGTCGCGCGCCACCGGCCGGCAGTTCCTGGTCGACCCGCGGGTGAAGGGCAAGCTGACCCTGGTTTCCGAAGGCCAGGTGCCGGCGCGCACCGCCTACCGCATGCTCACCAGCGCCCTGCGCATGCAGGGCTTCAGCGTGGTCGACGTCGACGGGGTCAGCCAGGTGGTGCCGGAGGCCGACGCCAAGCTGCTCGGCGGGCCGGTCTACGGCGCCGACCGGCCGGCGGCCAACGGTATGGTCACGCGGACCTTCCGCCTGCGCTACGAGAACGCGGTGAACCTGATCCCGGTACTGCGCCCGATCGTCGCGCAGAACAACCCGATCAATGCCTATCCGGGGAACAACACCGTGGTGGTCACCGACTACGCGGAAAACCTCGACCGGGTCGCCGGGATCATCGCCAGCATCGACATCCCCAGCGCCAGCGACACCGACGTGGTACCGATCCAGAACGGCATCGCGGTGGACATCGCCAGCACCGTCTCCGAACTGCTCGACAGCCAGGGCAGCGGCGGCGCCGAGCAGGGCCAGAAGACCGTGGTGCTCGCCGACCCACGCTCCAACAGCATCGTGATCCGCTCGCCGAGCCCAGAGCGCACGCAATTGGCGCGCGACCTGATCGGCAAGCTGGACAGCGTGCAAAGCAATCCCGGCAACCTCCATGTGGTCTACTTGCGCAACGCCCAGGCGACCCGCCTGGCCCAGGCCCTGCGCGGGCTGATCACCGGCGACAGCGGCGGCGAGGGCAACGAGGGCGACCAGCAGCGCGCGCGCCTGAGCGGCGGCGGCATGCTCGGTGGCGGCAATAGCGGTACTGGTAGCCAGGGCCTGGGGAGCAGCGGCAATACCACGGGCAGCGGTTCCAGCGGGTTGGGCGGCAGCAACCGCAGCGGCGGCGCCTATGGTGCGATGGGCAGCGGCCAGGGCGGCGCCGGACCCGGTGCGATGGGCGAGGAGAACTCGGCGTTCTCCGCCGGCGGGGTCACCGTACAGGCCGACGCCACCACCAACACCCTGCTGATTTCCGCACCCGAGCCGTTGTACCGCAACCTCCGCGAAGTCATCGACCTGCTCGACCAGCGCCGCGCCCAGGTGGTGATCGAAAGCCTGATCGTCGAGGTCAGCGAAGACGACTCCAGCGAGTTCGGCATCCAGTGGCAGGCCGGCAACCTCGGCGGCAACGGCGTGTTCGGCGGGGTCAACTTCGGCCAGTCGGCGCTGAACACGGCCGGCAAGAACACCATCGACGTGTTGCCCAAGGGGCTCAACATCGGCCTGGTGGATGGCACCGTGGACATCCCCGGGATCGGCAAGATCCTCGACCTCAAGGTGCTCGCCCGGGCGCTGAAGAGCCGCGGCGGCACCAACGTCCTGTCGACCCCGAACCTGCTGACCCTGGACAACGAGTCGGCGAGCATCATGGTCGGCCAGACCATACCCTTCGTCAGCGGCCAGTACGTCACCGACGGCGGCGGTACCAGCAACAACCCGTTCCAGACCATCCAGCGCGAGGACGTCGGCCTGAAGCTGAACATCCGTCCGCAGATCTCCGAGGGAGGAACGGTCAAGCTCGACGTCTACCAGGAAGTCAGCAGCGTCGACGAGCGCGCCAGCACCGCCGCCGGGGTGGTCACCAACAAGCGCGCGATCGATACCAGCATCCTCCTCGACGACGGCCAGATCATGGTCCTCGGCGGCCTGTTGCAGGACAACGTGCAGGACAACACCGACGGCGTTCCCGGACTCTCCAGCCTCCCCGGCGTCGGCTCGCTGTTCCGCTACCAGAAGCGCTCGCGGACCAAGACCAACCTGATGGTCTTCCTGCGTCCCTACATCGTCCGCGACGCCGCCGCCGGCCGCAGCATCACCCTCAACCGCTACGACTTCATCCGCCGCGCCCAGCAGCGCGTGCAGCCGCGCCACGACTGGAGCGTCGGCGACATGCAGGCTCCGGTGCTGCCGCCGGCGCAGCAGGGCATCCCGCAGGCCGCCTACGACTTGCGCCCGAGCCCGCGGCCGCTGCGCGCGGTACCGCTGGGCGAGGCGGCGCCGCTATGAGCCTGCTGCCCTACGCCTGGGCCAAGGCGCAGCGCGCCTTGCTGCGGCCGGGCGAGCATGGCGCGACCCTGCTGGTCAGCCCGCGGACGCCCGGCTGGGCGATCAGCGAGGTGCGCCAGCGGCATGCGCCGGCCAGCCTGGAGAGCGTCCGCGACGACGAGCTCGACACCCTGCTGGCCAGCGCCTACTCCGATACCGGCAGCGCCGCGGCGGTGGTCGGCGCGGCGGAGAGCGAGGTCGACCTCGACCGCCTGATGGACGATATCCCCGAGGTTACCGACCTGCTCGACACCCAGGATGGCGCGCCAGTGATCCGCATGATCAACGCGCTGCTGACCCAGGCCGCGCGCGATGAGGCCAGCGACATCCACATCGAGCCCTTCGAGACCCATTCGGTGGTGCGCTACCGCGTCGACGGCGCCCTGCGCGACGTGGTCGCGCCGCGCAAGGCGCTGCACGCGGCGCTGGTGTCGCGGATCAAGATCATGGCGCAGCTGGATATCGCCGAGAAACGCCTGCCCCAGGACGGCCGCATCGCCTTGCGGGTAGCCGGGCGGCCGATCGACATTCGCGTCTCCACCGTGCCCACCGGCCACGGCGAACGGGTGGTGATGCGCCTGCTGGACAAGCAGGCCGGACGCCTGAGGCTGGAGACCCTGGGCATGGCTCCCGGCGTGCTGGCGCCGCTGGACAACCTGATCCGCCAGCCGCACGGCATCGTGCTGGTCACCGGGCCCACCGGCAGCGGCAAGACCACCACCCTCTACGCCGCCCTGGCGCGGCTCGACGCCAGCACCAGCAACATCCTCACCGTCGAGGACCCGGTGGAGTACGACCTGCCGGGGATCAGCCAGATCCAGGTCAACGCGCGCATCGACATGACCTTCGCCGTAGCCCTGCGGGCGATCCTCCGGCAGGACCCGGACATCATCATGATCGGCGAGATCCGCGACCTGGAGACCGCGCAGATCGCCGTGCAGGCTTCGCTCACCGGGCACCTGGTGCTGGCCACGCTGCACACCAACGACGCGGTGTCGGCAGTGACGCGGCTGGTGGACATGGGGGTCGAGCCGTTCCTGCTCGCCTCGTCGATGCTTGGCGTACTCGCCCAGCGCCTGGTGCGGCGCCTGTGCACGCATTGCCGGGTCGAAGAGGACGGCGGCTGGCGCGCGGTCGGCTGCCCGGCTTGCAACCAGACCGGCTACAGCGGGCGCACCGGCATCCACGAACTGTTCGTGATCGACGACGAGATCCGCCGCCTGGTCCACCAGGGCCGCGCCGAGCAGGATCTCCGCGAAGCCGCCCGCGCGGCCGGCATGCGCAGCATGCGCGAGGACGGCGAGCGCTGGATCGCCAGCGGCTCCACCACCCTGGAGGAAATCCTCCGCGTGACCCGGGACGCCTGATGCAGACCTTCCGTTACGAAGCCGCCGACGCCCAGGGCCGGATCGAGACCGGCACCCTGGAGGCGGACAGCCAGCGTGGCGCCCTCGGCCAACTGCGCGCCCGCGGCCTGACCCCGCTGGAGGTCCGCGAGCAGGCTGGCGGCGGGACCGGGCAAGGGGCGGGCGCGCTGTTCGCCCCGCGCCTGTCCGACGGCGACCTGGCCTGGGCCACCCGCCAGCTGGCCAGCCTGCTGGCCGCCAGCCTGCCGCTGGAGGCGGCGCTGAGCGCCACCCTCGACCAGGCCGAGCGCAAGCACATCGCCCAGACCCTGAGCGCCGTGCGCAGCGACGTGCGTGGCGGCATGCGCCTGGCCGACGCCCTTGCCGCACGGCCGCGGGACTTCCCGGAAATCTACCGGGCGCTGGTGGCTGCGGGCGAGGAGTCCGGCGACCTGGCCCAGGTGATGGAGCGCCTGGCCGACTACATCGAGGAACGCAACGCCCTGCGCGGCAAGATCCTCACCGCGTTCATCTACCCGGCGGTGGTCGGCGTGGTCTCCATCGGCATCGTCATTTTCCTCCTCGGCTACGTGGTGCCGCAGGTGGTCAGCGCCTTCTCCCAGGCGCGCCAGGACCTGCCGGCGCTGACCCGGGCGATGCTCCAGGCCAGCGACTTCGTGCGCGCCTGGGGCTGGCTCTGCGCCGGCGCCATCGGTAGCGCTTACTGGGGCTGGCGCTTGTACCTGCGCGACCCGCAGGCGCGGCTCGGCTGGCACCGGCGAGTGCTGCGCCTGCCTCTGCTCGGTCGCTTCGTGCTCGGGGTGAATACCGCGCGCTTCGCCTCCACCCTGGCGATCCTCGGCAGCGCTGGCGTACCGCTGCTGCGCGCGCTCGATGCGGCGCGCCAGACGTTGGCCAACGACTGCCTCGCGCAGGCGGTGGAGGAGGCCACCGCGCAGGTTCGCGAAGGTGTCTCGCTGGCCTCGGCGCTGCGCACGCGGCAGGTGTTCCCGCCGATCCTCACCCACCTGATCGCCAGCGGCGAGAAGACCGGTGCGCTGCCGCCGATGCTCGACCGCGCGGCGCAGACCCTGTCGCGCGACATCGAGCGCCGCGCCATGGGCATGACCGCGTTGCTCGAGCCGCTGATGATCGTGGTCATGGGCGGGGTGGTGCTGACCATCGTGATGGCGGTGCTGATGCCGATCATCGAGATGAACCAACTGGTCCAGTAGTCCGTACCTGAACAAGCCCTTCCCGTGCTGGGCGATTAACCGCTCGCGGCTATCCGCCGTGGGGATGGGGCGTCTCAGCAGTCTTCCGAAGAGAGGTATCGGCGGATAACGCCGCTGGCGTAATCCGCCCTACGGGTGGGCTTGTGCAAGCCGGCCTTCCTCTCGCTGTCATCAACCCGTGTGGCCTCTCGCCAGGGCTCGGGTGCATGTTTCAGCGAGGTTGCCCCGAGGGCGCGCCATGGCCGTCGCGGGCCGGCCGCCGGGAGGCGCTCGCGGAACCTCGCAGGTCCCGCGAAAAGGCCCGGCGCAGAGCCTGCGAACACCCGAGGAAAGGCTGCGAAAACAATTCGATGCTCCCGAGATTTTTTCCCCGATCTGTCACCGGAACTTGCGAGTTTTATCCCCAGCGGCCCCTTCGACCGGCTAGGGATGCAAAGCCCGGCAAGCACGGCGCCGCCTCATGCAAGACGACTTCCTCAACGTACCAACACCACGATGAAAGGAGATTCTTCATGTTCAAGCGCTCTCTGATCGCTGCCTCGCTGAGCGTGGCCGCCCTCGTATCCGCCCAAGCCATGGCCGTCACCGGCGGTGGCGCTTCCCTGCCGGCCGAGCTGTACAAAGGCTCCGCCGACAGCATCCTGCCGGCCAACTTCAGCTATGCCGTGACCGGCAGCGGCACCGGCAAGAACGCTTTCCTGACCAACAACTCCTCGCTGTTCGGCACCACCGGTACCGTTCACTATGCCGGTAGCGACTCGGTCCTCAGCGGTAGCGAACTGACCACCTACAACAGCAACTACAACGGCACCTACGGTCCGCTGATCCAGATCCCGTCGGTAGCCACCTCGGTCACCGTGCCCTATCGCAAGGACGGCAACACCACGCTCAACCTGACCAGCGCCCAACTCTGCGACGCCTTCTCCGGCGCCAAGACCACCTGGGGTCAACTGCTGGGCACCACCGACAGCACGCCGATCCGCATCGTCTATCGCACCGGTAGCAGCGGCACCACCGAACTGTTCACCCGCCACCTGAACTCGATCTGCCCGACTCGCTTCGCCACCAACTCGACCTTTACCAACGCCCGTCTGCCGGCCGGCGGTACGTTGCCGAGCAACTGGGTTGGCGTCGCCGCCACTTCCACCGTGGTGTCGACCGTCAAGGCAACCAACGGCTCCCTCGGCTATGTCAGCCCGGATGCGGTGAACATCAACAGCAACGCCGAGGTTTCCCGTGTGAACGGCAACCTGCCGACCCAGGCTAACGTTTCCACTGCCCTGGGCAGCGTGGCTCCGCCGGCCAACGCCGCCGACCGTGCGGACCCCAGCAAGTGGGTTCCGGTGTTCACCAATCCGAGCGCCGGCTACTCCATCGTCGGTTACACCAACTTCGTCTTCGGCCAGTGCTACAAGGACGCCAGCGTTTCCACCGACGTCCGCGCCTTCATCAACAAGCACTACGGTGGCACTACCACCAACGCCGCAGTTGCCGCCCATGGCTTCATCCCGCTGACTCCGGCCTGGAAGAGCGCCATCGTGAGCGCCTTCTACACCGGCACCAGCGAAAACCTGGCCATCGGCAACACCAACGTCTGCAACACCAAAGGCCGCCCGTAAGCGCTTCGCCTAGGCGAATCGATACGAGGACCGGCAGCCCTATGGCTGCCGGTCTTTTTTCTTGTGGGGAACCCAGGAGGTTTTCATGCTCAAGCCAATGTTTGGCGTCGTTGCTCTGACGCTCTTGACCAGTCATACAACGCTGGGCGCTACGGTGACCGGCGGTGGTGCTTCCATGCCGGCCAAGTTGTACAAAGGTTCTGCCGACAGCATCCTGCCAATCAACTTCAGCTATGCCGCAAGCGGCAGCGGCATTGGCAAGACCGCTTTCCTGATGAATAACCCCATGCTGCTTGGCGCTACTACCGGCACCGTCCACTACATTGGTAGTGACTCGATCTTGAGTAGCAGCGAACTGAGCGCCTATTCAACCAACTATAGAGGCGCATATGGTCCACTGATCCAGATTCCATTGGCGGGTACCGCAGTAACCATTCCTTACAAGAAGCCCGATATTACCGACCTGAACCTGACCAGTGCCCAGCTCTGCGATGCCTTTTCCGGCGCCAAGGTCACTTGGGGGCAACTATTGGGGAACCCCGCCGACCGTACGCCGATTCGTATCGTCTACCAGCGGGGCGGCAGTGGAGCCACCGAGTTGCTGACCCGCCACCTGAACTCGGTCTGCCCGACTCGCTTCGCCACCAACTCGATCTTCACGAACGCCCGTCTGCCGGCCGGCGGTGCGCTGCCGAGCAACTGGGTGGCAGTACAGCCTTATGAAAGTGTCAGGAATGCCGTCGACAATGTGTCAGGCTCGATCGGCTATGAGGGGCCTGATGGTGTGGACCTGAGCGACAATTCAAAGATCGCGCGAGTGAATGGCTTGCTCCCTACTCTAGCCAATCGCGTGATCGCTGTTCGTAGCGTGGCTCCGCCGGGTGTCGCTGCAGATCGCGCCGATCCGAGCAAGTGGATACCGGTCTTCGTCAACCCGAACGCAGGCTACTCCATCGTCGGCTATACCAACTTTGTCTTTGGCCAGTGCTACAAGGATGCCACTGTTGCCGCCGACCTGCGTGCCTTCCTTACCCAGCATTATGGCGGCACCACTACAAATAGAGCGGTAGCTGACCACCGTTTCGTACCCCTGGTCGCTTCCTGGAAGAGCGCCATCATGAGCGCCTTCATCACTGGTACCAGCGAAAACCTCGCGATCAACAATCCCTCCGTCTGCAACGGCAAAGGGCGTCCATGAGTGACCTGTCATGACGGTGGCTGAAATCCGGCTGCCGTCGTGTTTCCGTTCGCCCAGGCTCCTCGCTCCGCTCCATGAACTTTCCATGACAAGTCTTCGGCCCACCCTCCGCCAGGCCGTCTACCAGTAACGGGCGTCGTTGCGGGCGCCCGACCGACTTCATGCTCAAGGACCCCTTCGCCATGCCGTCCCGTTCGCCGTCGTCCGCCCGTTCCTCCCGCGCGCTTTACGCGCCGCGCCTGAAGCCGCTGGCCCAGGCCATCGCCCTGCTGCTGGTCGCAGGGGGCGCCCAGGCCGCCGGGCAGCCGTTCAGCGCCGCCTGGTTCGCCGCCAAGGGCGCGGCTCAGGGCGGCGCTGCCGGGGCGCCGCGACCGGGAGCGCAGTTGCCGGGGGCGCCGCCGCCGCTGGCGCAGCAGCAGCGGGTCAACCAGCAGTTGCAGCGTTCGATGGCCAACCTGAACAACACCGTCGCCGCCATTGCCGCCCAGCAGGCCGCCCAGGCCGCCGGACGCCAGGCGGCGCTGAATCTCCCGCAGGATGTTCCGGACGGGCTCGGCGAGGGCGGCCTCAAGGTCGACGCCTCGCTGCCGTTCGAGCAGGCCTGGCAGAACGCCAAGGGACCGGTGCAGACCCAGGCCGCCGGCAAGACCACGGTGAGCATCGAGCAGACCGCCGACAAGGCGGTGCTCAACTGGGAGACCTTCAACGTCGGCCGCAACACCACCGTGGACTTCCAGCAGCACGCCGACTGGGCGCTGCTCAACCGGGTCAACGACCCCAGCGCGCGGCCCAGCCAGATCCAGGGGCAGATCAAGGCCGACGGCACGGTGATGCTGGTCAACCGCAACGGCGTGGTGTTTTCCGGCAGCAGCCAGGTGGACGTGCGCAACCTGACGGTGGCGGCGGCGAACATCTCGGACGAACAGTTCCGTCAGCGCGGCCTCTACTACGACAACGCCGGCAGCCGTCCGACCTTCACCGACGCGGCCGGCGCCGTGCGCGTGGAGCAGGGCGCACAGTTGCGTACGGCAGCGCCGTCCGGCTCGACCAGGGGCGGCGGCTACGTCCTGCTGCTCGGCAGCGAGGTGGACAACGCCGGCAGCATCGTCACACCGAAGGGGCAGACGGTCCTGTCCGCCGGCGACAGCTTCGTCATCCGCCGTGGCCAGGGCACCGACGGCAACCTGACCTCCACCACCCGCGGTAACGAGGTGCTGCCGGGCTTCGCCGCCGACAGCAGTGCCGGCCGGGTGCGCAACAGCGGCCTGGTGCAGGCCGCCACCGGCGATATCAGCCTCAGCGGCCGCGAGGTGGAGCAGGCCGGCGTATTGCTTTCCAGCAGTTCGGTGGACAGCCGCGGCACCCTGCACCTGAAGGCCAGCGAGCGGATCACCCTGGCCGAAGGCGCCACCAGCGCCATCCTGGTGGATAGCAGCGGCAGCGCCGCCCTCGACAGCCAGCGCGAGGCCTTGCTCAAGCCGTTGAACGGCTCCAGTGCCGCCGTCAGTCGGGGCGACGACGACCGCCGCGACCTGTCGCGGGTGGAGATCGACTCCGCCGGCAGCGTCGATTTCCGCGACGGCTCCATCACCCTCGCCAGCGGTGGCCAGGTGGCGGTCAACGCTGGCCAGCGCGCGCTGCTGCGCGACGGCGCGGTGATCGATGTCTCCGGCGCGCAAGGCGTGCAGGTGGCGATGGAGACCAACAGCATCAAGGTCAACGTGCGCGGCAACGAGCAGCGCGACGCCTCGGTCAACCGCGAGGGCGGCGGTCTGAACAGCCAGGACGTGTGGGTCGACGTGCGCGACCTGGTACGGGTGCCTGCCGGCACCAACGGCTATGCCAGCGACCGCTGGTACACCGCTGGCGGCCTGCTGGAGGTCGGTGGCTACCTGGGCACCCAGGGCCACTCGGCGGGCGAGTGGATGGCCCAGGGCGGCATCGTCAGTTTCACCGGCAACGACGTGGTGACCCAGGCCGGTTCACAGATCAACCTGTCCGGCGGAACCCTCGATGTGCAGGGCGGCTACATCCGCCAGACCTGGCTGAAGGGCTCGGACGGACGCCTCTACGAACTCGGCTCGGCGCCGGGTGACCTGCTCTACGACGGCATCTACCGCGGCTACGAGGCACACAGCGAGCGCTGGGACCAGACCCGTTATTTCTACAATCCGCTGATCGCGCCGACCCAGCGCTACGAGAACGGCTACAGCGTTGGCCGCGACGCCGGCAGTCTGGTGATCGGCAGCGCCAATGCGCGGCTCGACGGCCAGGTGGTCGGCGATACCTATCGCGGCGAGCGGCAGACCGAAGCGCCACAGGCCGGCCTGGACGGCTACAACCAGTCGCAGAATGCCGTGGCGCGCGGCGCGCAGCTGGTCGTCGGGCGCTACACCCCCTACTACGTGAAGAGCAGCGGCCTGCTGGAGTACGCTCTCGGCGCCGATGCCGGCAGCCTCAAGCAGGTGGTCATCGGTACCGGCGAGGTGGCGGCCGAGGAGCCGACCCTGGACGCTCCGGTGGCCGCCGAGCGCCAGGGCCGCCTGAGCCTGGACAGCGAACTGCTCAACGGCTTCCAGCTGGGCGGCCTGAAGGTGGCGGCCGGCGAGAGCATCCGCGTCGACAGCGCGCTGACCCTGGCCAATGGCGGCGAGGCGATCCTGTTCGCCAACGACGTGGCGATCGACGCCGACATCACCGCTCATGGCGGCAGCCTGCAGGCCGGCAACGTACTGGCGCAGATTTCCCCGAACGGGACGATCGATGGTTTCGTCGATGCCGGCCGCGAAGCCGGCATCTTGCGCGTGGGCGATGGTGTACGACTGGATGCCAGCGGCTTGTGGAGCAACCTGCTGCTGGCGCCGGAGGACAACGATACGTTGGCCTACCGCGACGGCGGACGGATTTCCCTGCGCAGCGGCGGCGACCTGAGCCTGGGACAGGGCAGTCTGCTCGACGTGTCGTCCGGGGCGGCGCTGCTGGCCGACGGCAAACGACTGGGCGGACGCGGCGGCGACATCGCCTTGCACGCCAGTGCCGGGCTGGCGCAGGCCAGCGATGGCCAATTGCAGTTGGGCGGCACATTGAATGGTCTCGGCACGAGTGGCGCCGGCACGCTGTCGCTGCAGAGCGGCAAGGTGCGGATCGGCGGCGGCGACCTCGGGGATGGCAGCCTGCAACTGGCCGAAGATTTCTTCCAGCAGGGCTTCGCCAGCTACCGGGTGGTCGGTCGCTCCGGATTGACGGTAGCCGAGGATGCCCAGGTGCGGGTCGCGCGGCCGGTCTACCGTTTCGCCAGCGGGGCCGGCGAGGTCGCGGCTGGCGAGGCGCCGCGAGAGGCGCTGGAGGCCTGGATACCGCCGCTGTACCTAGAGGATGCCTTGGCCGGACGCTTGGTCCAACGCGAAGGGGCGGACCTGTACCTGCAGGCAGGCGGCGACGGCAATATCCTCGGGCAGCTCGATCCCGCCAGCCAGACGCTGGAGCTGGGGCGCGGTTCGCTGGTCGAGGTCGATCCGGGGCGCGCCATCGTCCTGCGCGGTCCCGGACAGATCACCTTGGATGGCATTCTGAACGCTTGGGGCGGACGCATCGACGTGCGCCAGCAGCAGTTCGGCGCGCTCGACGTTACCCAGGACAATCAGCCCAAGGCGCAAGGCCAGCCCCATGCTCGCTCCATCTGGATTGGAGAGCAGGCATTGCTGGATGTTGCCGGCCGCGCTGTCACTGCCTTGGATGGGCGCGGTCGCCGCTATGGAGAAGTGCAGTCCGGCGGCAGCATCGTCATCGGCGGCGAGATCGATCCGGGCAAGGCGATCGCGACCTCGGCGGATGCGTTCGTCATCGTACGCCCCGGTGCACGACTGGAGGCCTCCGGCAGCCAGGCACAGCTGGATGTACCGGGACTGGGAAGGGTTTTGCTGACCGGCGACGGCGGGCGCATCGCTCTCAGTTCCTACAATGGGCTGTATCTTGACGGTTCGTTGCGCGCCGCAGCCGGCGGCTCGGGAGCGGCGGGCGGCAGCCTGGAGATCATTGCGGACGCTCCCCTGTACCAAGGTTTTACTGTCGTGGATGACCGGGTATTGGCCATGCGCGAGCTGATCCTGACGGCAGGGCATGCCGATTCGGGATTACCGACCTTGCTGCAACCGGGAATGGACGATTCGGCTCTGCGCTATGGCCAGAGCCGAGTTGGGACGCAGTCGCTGACGGGCGGCGGATTCGACCAACTTTCGTTGTTCAGCAACGGTCCGCTGTCGTTCGAGGGGAACATCGATCTTGCGATGGGGCGCAGCCTGAATCTGTACGCGGGGACGATAGCCGCCACAGGTGGCGGGCCGAGCGAGGTGAAGGTGCAGGCGCCCTATGTCCGCCTTTCCGGCATCGGGATGTATGGGCAGCAGGCCTCTGGCGAGTTTCGTCCGCGTCTCACGTACGGGCCGACCGCGACAGCGGAGCAGGTTCGCTTGCAGGTTTCTGCCGGGCGCCTGCTGGATATCGCCGGGCGCTTGTCATTCGGTAGCGACGGGGTGATCAATGGGGTCAACGCAGAGGCTGTCCGTTATCAGCGACCAGGTTTCGAGAAGGTAACGCTGCGCAGCGAGGGCGACCTGCGTTTCGCTGGCGACTATCCAGAGAATGGCGATCCGTCGGGGCGCTTGATAACCCACGGCGATCTGCAACTGACTGCGGCCCAACTCTATCCGGTGACGGGAGCGAGTTCGACCCTCTATGCCGGGTATGGACTGGATGAGGGGGGGCAGGCTGTCTTCGATGCCGAACGGCATTTGGCTATCGAACGTAGCGGCGAGTCCTTGCCGGACACTCCGCTGTCGGTATTCGGCAGTCTGGCGTTCATGGCATCGAATATCGAGCAGGGTGGTGTGGTGCGTGCGCCGCTGGGGCTCATCCAGTTCGGCAGCAATCTGGATCGTGCCCCGGGCACGGTAAGGTTGTTGCCGGGTAGCCTGACCTCGGTTAGCGGCGCTGAGCTGGTCATGCCCTATGGAGGCACGACCGATGGGATCAACTATCTGGTCAACCAGGTCCCCATTCAACTGACCGGTGCCGGGGGCGCTCTCGCTGCTGGGACACTGGTTGCGGGAGTCGGCCTTTATGCCAGCGAGGTCGATGTGCAACAGGGCGCGCGGCTGGACCTGTCCGGCGGCGGCGAACTCGCGGGGGCTGGATTCATCTCCGGCAGAGGGGGTTCGACCGATGCGCGTTTTCATCCCCTGGTGCAGCAGGACAATGATGGGTTCCGTCTGCCGGAGCTGTCCAGCAACCCGGTGTATGCCATCGTGCCTGGACACCAGGCCGTTAGTGCGCCATTGGGCGGCGAGGCGGGCGCCATCCAGCCGTTGGTCGGGCAACAGGTCACCATCGGGGATGGCGTTCCCGGCCTGGCCGCCGGTACCTACACCTTGCTGCCTTCGACCTATGCCCTGTTGCCGGGCGCTTTCCGCGTCGAGATCAACGGTCTGGCGGGGCAAGGCGCGCCCATGGCGACGCAGGGGTTGCGCAATGGCTCCTGGGCGACGTCCGGGCAGTTGTCGATTGCCGGCACGTCCACCCGCGACAGTCTGAGCCGTCAGGTCATCCTGTCTTCCGCCGATACGCTGCGCCGCTACTCGCAGTACAACGAAATGAGCTATGCGGATTTCATTCGCGCCGATGCCGCGCGCAAGAACATCCCCAGAGCGATGTTGCCAGTGGATGCCAGATCCCTCTACCTGGGATTGCGCGCGGATGAGGAGCGTCGGGAAAACGCCCTGAGCTTCGAGGGGAAGGTCGACTTCACGCCGGAAGAAAGCGGATATGGCGGCAGCCTCATCGTGGATGCCGAGGCGGGCATCGAGATTCTGCCTGAAGGTGGGCTGCCCGACTCCGATTTCGCTGGCGTGTCGTTGGTTGCGGACGATCTGAATGCAATAGGCGCCAGCCGTATCGCCATTGGCACGCTGCCCTACGTCGAATACGGCGAGCAAGGAAACTTCGTCCAGTTCGGCGGGAGCAACCGGCTCTTTCCCGTTGTGCTGCGAAAGGGCGCGCACCTTTCCGCACCGGAGGTGATCATTGGCAGGGATATCACCCTTGAAGGCGGGAGTGGCATCAGCACTCTGGGGAAAGGCAAGACTGCATACGATTCGTCCGATGGTTTCATCTATCAACCCGGCGGCCGTAACCTGCTGCTCTTGTCCAACGGATGGCTGAACCTGCTGGCACCCGCAGCGGATAGCTCGTTACCGGTTCGTCTCGGAGGTTGTGCGGAAGGGGCGGGCTGCGCCGACACCGAACTCTATTCGGAGGGCACTCTGGGTATCGCCACCAATGGTACGGTGACGTTTGGCGACAACGTTCGTTACGGGACACGCAATCTCAGCCTGGCGCTGAGTACGATCAATATCGGCTCCAGCCAGTCGCTGGCCGACGCGGCCGCTCGCGGCGTGTTGCCGAACGGCCTGGCGCTGGACCAGACGGTGCTCCAGCGCCTGCTGCGCGGCGAGCGCGGGGCGGGTATTCCGGCCCTGGAAAACCTGATCCTCAGTGCCCGCGATGCGGTCAACATATACGGTAGCGTCAGCCTCGACACCTACGACCCGGCCACCGGCAAATCCAGCCTGGCCAACCTGGTGCTGGGCACCCCGGCCATCTACGGCCATGGCACCGGCGAGGATGTCGCCAGCATTCGCACCGCCAGCCTGGTCTGGAGCGGCTCCAGCCAGCCGGCCGCAGCACCGGTCGCCGGCGGCGCCGGTAGCGGTAGCGGAACCCTGCGGGTGGATGCCGAGCGCATCACCCTGGGCTACGGCGCGAATACCCAGCCGGCCGGCGAGACCGACGAGGCACGCCTGGCGCTGGGCTTCGCCGAGGTGCAACTGAACGCCAGCGAGCGGATCAGCGCCAACCACAAGGGCAGCTTGCGGGTCTACCAGCGCCTGGACGGCTACGTCGCCGGCGAAGGCCTGCGCTACAGTGGCGGCGACCTGCGCCTGAGCACGCCGTTGCTGACCGGCGAGGCCGGCTCGCTGAGTCGGATCAGCAGCGGCGGTAGCCTCAGCCTGGCGGCGCCGGCGGGCGCTGCCGCGGTGACCTTCGACAGCGGCACCGCCGGGCTTGGTGCCGAGTTGTCCCTCAGCGCCCGCGAGATCCGCCTGGATAGCGCGGTCTCGCTACCCAGCGGCAAGCTGAGCCTGAGCGCCGAAGACGACCTGGAGCTGGGCGATGGCGCGCGCATCGATCTGGCCGGACGCAAGGCCAGCTTCAACGATGTGGATAAATACAGCTGGGGTGGCGACCTGCTGCTGAGCAGTCGCGCCGGCGACATCCGCCAGGCCGCCGGTTCGCTGATCGACCTGTCGGCGCGCAACAACCGCGGCGGTACCCTGAGCGCCGTGGCGTTGGCCGAGGACGCCGGGGTGGTGGACCTGCAGGGCCGCATACTGGGTGGCGCCAGCGGCGACTACGATGCCGGCGGCACCCGCGTGCCGTTCCTCGGTGGCGAGCTGGAGATCCGCGCCCAGCGCCTGGGCGATGGCGGCAGCCTGAGCGAGCAGTTCACCGCCTTGAACCAGCGCCTGAACCAGGGCGAGGTCTTCGGCGCGCGGCGCTTCCAGCTCAAGCAAGGCGACCTGCAGATCGGCGACGGCCTGAAGGCGCATCGCATCGAGGTGTCCCTCGACAATGGCCAGCTCGGCGTGAGCGGAACGGTGGACGCCAGCGGCGCGCAGGTCGGCGAGATCCGCCTGGCCGGCGGCCGCGGCCTGAGCCTGGGTGGCAACGCGCTGCTGGATGCGCATGGAAGCCTGCTGCGGCGCGACAGCTACGGGCAGATCATCGACAGCCCGAACCGGGCGATGGTCGAGCTGAGTTCCGGCAGCGGCACCTTGGTCCTGGCCAGCGGCGCGCGCATCGACCTGCGCCATGGCACCGCGGCGCCAGCGGAACAGGTTGATGGCGTCGCCCGTGGCACGTTGGAGTTGAACGCGCCACGCCTGGGCGGAGTCAGCGCCGGCGACATCGCCATCGATGCCAGCGGCGCGCTGGATATCCGCGGCGCCGGCAGCATCGCCCTGAACGCGATGCAGCGTTACGACGATGCGCCCTGGGGCAACGATCCGGCGGCCGGCGGGCGGTCCTACCAGGTGATCGACCAGGCTTACCTCGATGCGCGGCATGCCGAGAGCAGCGCGTTCATCGCCGCGGCGCTGGCCAACCGCGAGTTGCTCGACGGCAAGCTGGCCGGACTGACCAATGCCACCTACGCGGATGCTTTCCACCTGCGTCCAGGGGTGGAGATCGTCAGCGCAACGGCGGACGGCGATCTGGTGGTGCAGGGCGATCTCGATCTGTCCGGCTACCGCTACGCCAGCCTCAATCCGAACACGCCGCTGACCGAGGTCTACGGTTCCGGCGAGGTCGGCGCGCTGGTGCTACGCGCCGGCGGTGACCTGAACCTCTACGGCAGTATCAACGACGGCTTCGCGCCGCCGCCGGACTCGCCGGACGACAAGGGCTGGATCCTCACCCCGGGAGTGCAGCCGTTCGGTGGCGACCTGGTGGTTCCCGGCCCGGGCGTGGTGCTCGGCGACGGTACCGCGTTCCTCGGCGGCCGCACCCTCAACTACGACCTGCCGATCAAGGGCACCACCCTGGCCGCCGGCACCCGTCTGGCCACCGAGGCGGTACTCGAACAGCCCTATACCCTGGCCGCCGGCAGCGTGCTGGTAGCGGACATCCACGATGCCGCCGGCAACCTGCTGTACGCCGCGGGCAGCCTGCTGCGCGACGGGGTGACGCTGGAGGTCGGCAGCCGGCTGGGTGCCGGTACCCTGCTGGCTGCACCGGCCAGCGTGCAGGCGATGACCTGGCCTGCGGGCGTGCCCTTGCCGAGCATCCTGCGCGAGGGGCCCAGCAGACCCAATGTCCTGCTGCTCAATGGAGAGCTGGCCTTGGCACGTGGTTCTCTGATCCCTTCGCAGACCGAGGTGGTACTGGCTGGCGATGCGCCTTTCATCGAGTTGCGGCCCAGCGACGGTGTCCGCCAGGGACGCAACTGGGCATTGGCCGAGATGCTGCCGGCCGGTAGCCAGTCCTGGTCCATGCGCCTGGTCGCCGGTGCCGATCTCGCGGCTGCCGACAACCGTCTGGTGCGTCCGGACTCCTCGGCCAGCCTGAACCTGGCCGATACGCACTATCAGGCGAAGATCGAACAGAGCTCGGGAGGGCTGGTGTTCACCGATCAGGCTACCGACTGGGGGATCACCCCGGGAACTCCGGTCGACGAGAGCAATGAATGGATCTGCGGGCTGGGGCCGTATTGTGCCGAGCCTCCCCGCTGGACCTGGGCGCCCGGCAATTACCTGGGCATGCCTGCTGGTACGGCGATCGGCGAGGGCGATCTGTGGTGGTGCAGTGTCGATCCGTCCCTGTGTATCGAGAATCTCGGCAAAACCGTGGTCACACCGCAGAACCAGTTGTTCAGTGTGCTGCGCACCGGCACTGGCGATCTTGACCTGGCCAGTGCCGGTAACCTTACGCAATGGTCGCCGTACGGCGTCTATACCGCCGGAACGCAGGCCGCCGATGTCGCGACGGGATTCAATCAGCCTCGCGGTCTGTTCAATGGGTCGGTACTGGGCGCCGGTGGCGCGGATTACGAAGTGCTCTCAACCAGCCAGTACCAGGCCTGGTATCCGGAACATGGCGGCAACCTCGATATCGCCGTTGGCGGTGATGTGGTTGGCGATCAATGGGCCGAGAAACTGACAAGTAGCGATCCCATTCGCCCCTTGCCCCCCAGCGCTGCAGTCGGCAACTGGCTCTGGCGCCAGGGCAGCGCCGATAGGGAAGGAGTGCCGACGGCCTGGTGGGTCAATTTCGGCAGCTATGTGCGTGGCGCGGAGGGAGATGCTCCCTATCTGGTCGGCTTCACCGGTTTCGGCACTCTGGGAGGCGGCAATCTCAGCATGCGAACCGGAGGTGATGCCGGCAATATCGCGCCACGCGGAGATGGTTCGATACCTTCGTCCGGTAACCTTAATCCGCGCAGCCAGGGACTGGTCTTGGCGGTTGCCGGCACTGGCCGGCTCACCTCCGACGGCGCGCTGCAACTTGGCGGCGGCGGTGACCTGAATGTGAGAATTGGCGGGGAGGTGAACCCGAGCCGGGAGGCGCGGGCTACCCAGACCTACTCGAGTTCGGGGTTTGACGGTCTTTACAGCGGCGGCACCATTCACGATCTGCAGGGGGCCCTCATCAATCTGCGCGGTTCCGCGAGCTTGTACAGTGGTGCGCTGGGAGGCATCGATCCTCGCTACGACACTCTACTGCGGGACCCCGCCGAAGTGCGCAGCAGGGATGCGTTCAGCCCGACGCTGGCTAGCTCCACGGGCGGCCTCACCCTGGTGGCCGGAGATACTGGCATGCGTCTGGAAACCCGTGGCGACCTGGTCCTGGGCGGGGTGACTGATCCCGGTAGGGTGGGGGTGCCGAATACCGTTGGCTTCACGGCTCCCGATGGCAGCGTCTACCAAGGGGGCGGGATCGCTTGGTTCAGTCTCTGGACTGCACACACCTCGATCGATCTGTTTGCGGCGGGCGGCAACCTGACGCCCAGCACCCAATTGGTCGAGGCAACCAACGCTATTCCCATGGCAGGCCGAAACCTGTCGCCTAGCGATGGGCGATTCATCTATCCATCGATAGTACGTGCGGCGGCCCCGGAAGGAAGTATCTATCTCGGTCCTTCCAGCGGTTACATGGGAGGCGTGAGCCTGAATGTCTCGACCACTCCCTACTCCTTGTTACTGGCACCGTCGCTCAACGGTGAACTGGAGTTGCTGGCTGGAGACTCCATTTATGCCGGTGGCTATTCGGTGCAACGCTCAGGTGCCGATCCTGCGAACCTGCCATCGATCTGGACGCCGGCATTTGCCGGCTACTCCGATGCCGCGCTGCTCAACCCGATAGCCGGCAACGGCAGTCCGGACGGGAATCCGGCCGTCATTGGCGGATTGCCTCTGTTCTACTTCGGCCCCGATAGCGCTGCGAGCCTGGCGCGCGATCTGCAACCGGCGCGTTTCTATGCGTTGACAGGAGATATCGTCGGGCTCAATAGCGGTGCGCAGATTCGTTTCGGCGAGCAGGCGGGGAACCGCACCGGGCAAACCTGGTATGAAGGTGCGGGTCCCGTCTGGATGCGCGCCGGGCGCGACATCGTTGCCTCCGGAACCCCATTGGGACAGCGTATCAGCGCTCCCAGTCAGATCAGTACGGATGCCTCGTTCACCGGCAACCTCTTCGTCCACGACGACCCCAACGACCTCTCGCTGGTCCAGGCCGGCCGCGACATCCTCTACGGCAACTTCAACGTCGCCGGCCCCGGTACCCTGGAGATCAGCGCCGGGCGCAACATTCTCATGGAGGATCGCGCGGCGATCACCAGTCTCGGCGCGGTGGTGCCGGGCGACAGCCGGCCGGGTGCCGATATCGTGCTCCAGGCCGGCGCGGCGGGGGCCGACTATCAGGCCTTCCTCGAGCGCTACCTGGATCCGGCCAACCTGGCGCAGGGCGGCACCCCGCTGGCCGAGCAGCCGGGCAAGGTGGTCAGGACCTACGAAAGCGAGTTGGCCAAGTGGTTGAACGAGCGCTTCGGCTTCGCCGGCGACGCGGAACAGGCCCAGGCGTTCTTCGCCGGCCTGCCCGCCGAGCAGCAGCGGATCTTCGCCCGCCAGGTGTACTTCGCCGAACTCAGGGCCGGCGGCCGCGAGTACAACGAAGTCGGCGGGGTACGCCAGGGTAGCTACCTGCGCGGGCGCAACGCGATCGCCGCGCTGTTCCCCGAGCGCGATCCGGCGGGCAATCCGATCAGCTACGAAGGCGATATCGTCATGTATGGCGGTGCCGGCGTGCACACTGACTTCGGCGGCGACATCCAGTTGCTCAGCCCCGGCGGGCGCCAGGTGTTCGGTATCGAGGGCGAGGCGCCGCCGTCCACCGCAGGCATCGTCACCCAGGGCCAGGGCAATATCCAGGCCTATTCGCGGGACAGCATCCTGCTCGGCCAGAGCCGCATCATGACCACCTTCGGCGGCAGCATATTGGCCTGGTCGGCGGAAGGCGACATCAACGCCGGTCGCGGTTCCCAGACCACCGTGGTGTACACCCCGCCGCGGCGCATCTACGACGCCTGGGGCAACGTCAGCCTGTCGCCGCAGGTGCCCAGCACCGGCGCCGGTATCGCCACCCTCAACCCGATTCCCGAAGTGGCACCGGGCGACATCGACCTGATCGCCCCGCTCGGCACCATCGATGCCGGCGAGGCGGGCATCCGGGTTTCCGGCAACGTCAACGTGGCGGCGCTGCAGGTGGTCAACGCGGCGAACATCCAGACCCAGGGCCAGTCCAGCGGCATTCCGCTGGTGGCTTCGGTGAATACCGGGGCGTTGACCTCCGCCAGCGCCGCGGCGAGTTCCGCGACCCAGGCGGCGGAGGACGTCAGTCGCCAGCAGCAGGCCGCCGCGCGGCAGCGCATGCCGTCGGTGATCACGGTGCAGGTGCTCGGGTTCGGCAACGAGCGCCTGGAGCCTTCGCGCGACGGCGCCAGTCGTTCGCCGGGCTACAACCCGGACAGCGCCGTGCAGGTGCTCGGCGCCGGAGCCCTCGGCGAACAGGCGCGCAGCCAATTGACCGATGAAGAGCGCGGCAACCTGATCCTGTAAGGCACCGCCGCGGAGGCACGATACCCGCCAGGCCCTCCCCACGGAGGGCCTTTTTTTTGGCGAACTTCCGAGGCGCTGGTCGATTCTCGGGTGAATGCCCGTTCGTCCCCGCCGGCGGCGCGCGAACGGCCGGTCGCATGAAGTTTTCATGACAAAAGTTCGGTGGTGCGGCGGGGTCGCCGTCAAACAGGTGTGAATGAGGAAAACGGAATTCAGTGGTGAAAGGCAGGGACGGGAACGAAAGGAATCGGCCATTTCCCGGTTGCGCTGACCGGTTGCTGGAAATGAGCGTGTCGTTCGAGCAAGACGCGTTCCGCTCTGAAACAAGAGAACAGTATCCGCTAACGGCCGTGGTCACACCGGTGAATACGGCGAAGGACGGTGAGTATTGATGGAAAGTTACTCGAAAGTCGGTATGCAGGAACTTGACCAGCGCCTATCGAAGATCGTCGAAGCCGCACGCAAGAAACCGGTATCGGTTTATCGATATGGGGCGCCATGGGTCTGGATAGTGTCCCAGGAAGATTGGCAGGGTGCGCTCAAGGAAGTGTCCAGCTATATACCGCCGGGACATTCCCTGGCGTTGCTGAAACCGCAAATAGAAAGTCTCCTTGGCGAAGAGGCTAAAGTCCTCTCGGCGCTCGCCCGCGAACATGGCATGCAGTTGGCCCCGGAGCCGCTGATCCATGCGCTGCTGCTGCAACTGCTGTACGCGATTCCCAGCGAGCAGCAGTTGTACGAGCAATTGAACTACAACCTGCTGTATCGCTGGTTCGTCGGCCTGGAAATGAAGCAGAAGATCTGGAGTTTTCCGGTTTTCGTCGGCGATATAACCGTCCTGCTGAACAGCGCGGAGGCGGTAAGGATAATAGGCAGGATTATCGGGGAAGTGATTTCCGGGGATCTCATGCAGATGCCGGAGTTCTCCCTGAACTTCGCCTTGTTGCATACATGGCAAGCGCGCCATGGCGGAGCGCGACGGCTGAATATCTAGCGCGAAAGTGAAAATAGAAAAGAACGAAATTTCATAAGGGCGGGGCGCTGTTTTTAACAGGTTGTTCATGCGTCATCGCTAGTTTGTTGTCTTTCATAGAACTGTTCGATGAACGGACTTGTTGCATTAGAACAATAAGTCCCGATGGAACTTCGGGGGACCGTGTGAAGCGTTCGCTGTTCAATTGTGCGCACCCGTTTCGCCAGCGCTGGTCGATCGGTTGCCTGGCTGTCGCATTGTCGTGCGCTTCGCTGGCCGACGAGGCCCCTCCCGCCGCGGCGGGAGCCGAGCCCCAGCGTCTGGTGGACATCAACGAGTACGTGGTACGCGGCAACACCGTGCTGGACAACCGCGCCATCGAGGCGGCGGTGTATCCCTTCCTTGGACCGCAGCGCAGCCTGGGCGACATCGAGGGGGCGCGCGATGCGCTGCAGGCCGCCTACCAGGAGAAGGGCTACCAGTCGGTCTACGTCGAGCTGCCGGAGCAGCAGGTGAGCGGCGGGGTGGTCTACCTGCAGGTCACCGAGACCACTGTCGGTCGCGTTCGGGTGGTCGGCGCCAAGCACTATTCGCCGGTGGAGTTGCGCGAGGAAGTGCCGGCCCTGGAGGAGGGCAAGGTACCCGACTTCGCCCAGGTTCAGCGCGAGCTGGCGCAGGTCAACCGCACCCCCGGCCGCCAGGTGCTGCCGATGGTGCGCGAGGGCCAGCGGCCCGGCACCATGGACGTCGACCTGCAGGTGGAAGACAAGAATCCCTGGCACGCCAGCATCGGCCTGAACAACGACTACAGCGCCGACACCCGTCACTTGCGCTCGGTGGTTTCGCTGGGCTACGACAACCTCTGGCAACTCGGCCACGCCATCTCGCTGACCTATTTCACCGCGCCGCAGGACCAGGACAACGCCAAGGTCTGGTCCGGCTCCTATACCGCGCCGCTGAGCCAGCGCTGGAGCGTGCAGCTGTCCGGCTACCAGTCCGACAGCGACGTGGCCACGGTGGGCAGCATGAATGTGGTCGGCCAGGGCCATTCCTATGGCGTGGCGGCGATCTACAGCCTGCCGGTGACCGGCCTCTGGTCGCACTCGTTCTCCTTCGGCGTCGACTTCAAGGACTTCGAGGAACAGACCCGGATCGGCGGCAACAACGACAGGGTGCCGATCAAGTACGCCCCGCTGACCCTCGGCTACAACGGTTTCCGCTACACCGAACGTTCCCAGTTGGCCCTTGGCCTGAGCCTGGTGGCCGGTACCGGCAGTCTCCTCGGCTACGGCGACGACGACGAGGAATTCGACCGCAAGCGTTATCGCGCCAAGTCCGGCTTCGGCGTGCTCAAGGGCGATCTCAACCACACCCTGACCTTCGGCGGCGACTGGCAGGTGGCGACCAAGGCGGCCTTCCAGCTCGCCTCCGGGCCGCTGATTTCCAACGAACAGTTCGCCGCCGGCGGTGCCACCAGCGTGCGTGGCTACCTGGCGGCGGAGAACACCGCCGACGACGGCTACCTGCTCTCCCAGGAATGGCGTACGCCGTCCCTCGGACGCTTCCTCGGCAAGCGCGCCGGCGGCTACGTCAACGACTGGCGCTTCTACGTGTTCGCCGAGGGCGCGCAACTGCGCCTGCAGGATGCGCTGCCCGAACAGGACGACGACTTCAGCCTGGCCAGCGTCGGCATCGGCACCCGCGCGCAACTCGCCGACTGGCTGTCCGGCAGCCTCGACTGGGCCTTCCCGCTGCTGGAAGGGACGAACACCGACAAACACGACTCGCGCCTGCATTTCAGCGTGCAGGCGAGCTTCTGACGCTGACCCCGGAGTAACCCCACATGTATCGCTTATTGCTGACATCGCTGATCTGCCTGGGCCTGCTGGCCCCGGCCAGCGCCAGTGCCTGGTGGCAGGACGACTGGCAGTACCGCAAGCAGGTCTCGGTCGATACCACCCCGCAAGGCGCGGCGATCAACGACAGTCTCGGTCGCCTGCCGCTGCTGGTGCGCCTGCATACCGGCAACTTCACCTTCGACGGGGTCAACGAGAACGGCTCGGACATCCGCTTCGTCGCCGCCGACGACAAGACCGTGTTGCGCCACCAGGTCGAGAGCTTCGACCCACTGATGGGCATGGCCCTGATCTGGGTCGACGTGCCGCGGGTGGAGGGTGGCCAGCGCCAGGACATCTGGATGTACTACGGCAACGCCAAGGCGCCGGAGAGCGGCAACGGCCAGTCGGTGTTCGACCCGGACTACACCCTGGTCTATCACTTCGACGGTGCGCCGGGCACTCCGCCGCGGGATTCCACCGCCTACGCCAACAATGCGCAGACCGCCGCCGGCAGTCCGGTGGAGGGCGTCATCGGTCGCTCCGCGCAACTGCTGGGCCAGCCGCTGCTGCTGCCGGCCAGCCCATCGCTGGCGGTGAGCGCCGGTGGCACCTTCAGCTTCAGCGGCTGGGTGCGTCCCGACCAACTGGCCGGCGAACAGGTCCTGCTGTCGCGCCGCGAAGGTGGCAACGCCCTGTTGGTCGGCCTGGCCCAGGGCGCGCCCTTCGTCGAGCTGAACGGTCAGCGCGCTGCCGCCAGCCAGGCCCTGGCGCAGGGGCAATGGCAGCACCTGGCGCTGGTCGCCGACGGTACCCGGCTGGCGCTGTATCTCGGCGGTCGCGAAGTCGCCAGCCTGGCGGCGGCGCTGCCGGCGTTCAGCGGCGCGATCGCCATCGGCGCGGAAGGCCAGGCCGCGCCTGCGGCCGCCACCGAGGCGGCAAGCGGGGAAGGTGAGGCGAGCGCCGCGGCGCCGACCCTGCAACCCTTCCAGGGCGCCATCGACGAGTTGCGCCTGTCGAAGATCGCCCGCCCGGCGGCGCTGCTCCTCGCCGATGCCACCGCCCAGGGCGCCGAGTCGCGCCTGGTGGCCTACGGGGTCGACGAGAAGCAGTCCGGCTTCGGCTTCGGCAAGCTCGGCTTCCTGCTCAACGCAGTGCCGCTGGATGCCTGGGTGATCATCGCGATCCTGGCGCTGATGATGGTCCAGTCGTGGGTCATCATGTACCGCAAGAACCAGAACGTCGGCCGCGTCAGTCGTGCCAACGGGCTGTTCCGCGAGCGCTTCGCCGAGGTCGGCACGCGCCTGGAACTGCTCGCCGACGACCGCGAGCTGGCCGCCCGCCTGCAACACTCCTCGCTGTGGCGCCTGTACCAGGTGGCGGTGAAGGAGATCCGCACCCGCCGCGAGCAGGGCGCCGACACCTCTTCCGTCTCCGCGGCCACCATCGAGGCGATCCGCGCCTCCATGGACGGCGTGCGCACCAAGGAGAACCAGCAGCTCGGCTCGCGCCTGTCGAGCCTGTCCAACGCCATCGCCGGCGGCCCCTACATCGGCCTGCTCGGCACCGTGCTGGGGATCATGGTGGTGTTCCTCGGCACCGCCATGGCCGGCGACGTCAACATCAATGCCATCGCCCCGGGCATGGCCGCCGCCCTGCTGGCCACGGCCATGGGCCTGTTCGTCGCGATCCCCGCGTTGTTCGGCTACAACCGCCTGGTCACGCGGAACAAGGAAGTCAGCGCGGACATGCGGGTGTTCGTCGACGAGTTCGTCACCCGCCTCGCCGAGGTGCATGGCGAAAGCCAGCTCAGCGAAGTGGCCCATCGTCGCAACGGCCAGCCGTTGCCGGCCTGAGGAGAACGCCATGGCTTCCGTGAACAGCAGCCACGACGATGACGACGACGGCGCCGTCGACAGCATCAACATCACCCCGCTGGTGGACGTGCTGATGGTGGTGCTGGTGATGTTCATCCTCACCGCCACCGCCCAGGTCGCCGGGATCCAGATCAACCTGCCGAAGGCCAGTGCCACCGTGGCGCTGTCGCAGCCCAAGACCAAGGCGATCTCGGTGAACGATGCCGGCCAGGTGTTCCTCGACGCCTACCCGGTGACCCTGCCCGAGCTGGAGGACCGCCTGCGTACGGAGAAGGCCCTCAACCCCGACTTCCCGGTAGTGGTCCGCGGCGACGCCACGGTGCAGTACCAGAAGGTCATCGAGGTCCTCGACCTGCTGCGCCGCCTGGAGCTGTCCCAGGTCGGCCTGGTCACCGGCAAACCGACCTGAGGCCCGGGATGAACATGTCCGCCGATCCCAAGCACACCCCCGAGCCGAAAAATGCCGCGCCGCTGTCCATCGACGGCCGCCCGGCGAACCCGACCCTGCGCTACCTCAAGTGGGGCCTCGGCGCGCTGCTGCTCGCCGGCCTCGCCTGGCTGGTCTGGGAGTGGGCCAACGACATGAGCGGCGTGCGCCGCGAGGCGCCCAAGGTGCCGGCGATCATCCCGCTGCCGCCACCGCCTCCGCCGCCGCCGGAAAAACCGCCGGAACCGGAGCAGCCGGTGGAAGAGGAAAAGATCGTCGAGCCGGAACCGCAACCCGAACTGGAGGAGGTCAAGCCGCAGGAGGAAGCGCCGCCGTCGCCGGCCGACGACCTGGCCGACCCGATGCAGATGGATGGCGAAGCCCAGTCCGGCTCCGACGCTTTCAACATCGGCGCCGGCAAGGGCGGCGGGATGGCCGGTTCCGGCGGCGGTCGCGCCGGCAACGCCAGCTATAGCCAGTACCTGGCCTACGCCTTCCAGCGCCTGCTGCGGGACAACCCGGAGCTGCGCAACCTGGCGTTCCGCCTGCAGGCGGAGATCTGGCTGAGTTCCTCGGGGGATATCACCCGGGCCGAACTGACCCGCTCCAGCGGCGACCCCGAGACCGACCAGAAGGTGCTGGCCGCGCTGCGCGCCGCCGGCCGCCTGGAAGAACGCCCGCCGGCTTCGTTGACCCTGCCGGTGCGCATCGCCCTGCAGGGCAAGCGGCCGGGATGAGAAGACGCCAACCCAGAATGATTTCCGGCAGGCGACTGCCTTGAAGGACCTTAGGAGCCGTACACAGATGAACGCGAAAGTGAACCGACTGGCGCTGGGGATGGGCGTCATGCTCGCCGCGCTGGCCGGCCAGGCGCAGGCCCAGCCGCCGGCGCCCTCGGAGAACGCCACGATCAACCTGATCCGCCTGCTGGTACAGCAGGGCGTGTTGAAGAAGGAACAGGCCGATGCGCTGGTCAGGCAGGCCGAGGCCGAGGCGCAGCAGGCCCAGCAGGCGCGCCAGGCCGTGGCGCCCGCGGCGGCCGTTGCCGCTGTCCCCGGGGAGGTCCGCGTACCCTATATCCCGCAGGTGGTGCGCGACCAGATCCGCGACGAAGTGAAGGCCGAGGTAATGACCCAGGCCAAGGCGGAGAATTGGGCGCAGCCCAACGCCTTCCCGGACTGGGCCTCGCGCATCAGCTTCGACGGCGACGTGCGCCTGCGCTACGAGTCGCGCTCCTTCGGCAACGGCAACAGCAACCAGATCACCGACTTCGCCGAACTCAACGACGACGGTCCCTATGACGTCAACCCGAATACCAGCTCGGGCCTGCCGCCGCTGCTCAATACCCGCGAGGACCGCGACAGCCTGCTGCGCCTGCGCGCGCGCTTCGGCCTCAAGGCGGCGCTGTCGGAAAGCTGGAGCGCCGGCATCCGCATCGGCACCGGTTCGGACAACAACCCGGTGTCGACCACCCAGACCCTCGGCGGCGGCTTCGGCAAGAAGGACCTCTGGCTCGACCAGGGCTACCTGACCTGGAAGCCCAGCGAGCGCCTGAGCCTGACCGGCGGGCGGATCGCCAATCCGTTCCTGTCCACCGACCTGCTGTATTCCAACGACCTCAACTTCGACGGCGTGGCGGCGATCTTCAACCAGCCGCTGAGCCGCGATGTCGCGCTGTTCGGCACGGTCGGCGCGTTCCCCGTGGAATACAGCTCGGACACCGCCTCGTCGAACGGCTTCGACAAGGAAGACAGCGACAACAAGTGGCTCTACGGCGCGCAACTGGGCGCCACCTGGAAGATCAACCCGCAGCACAGCCTTACCGGCGCGCTGGCCTACTACCGCTTCGACGATATCGAAGGGCGGCGTTCCAGCCCTTGCCGGCCCTGGGCCGGAGATCCGGAGTGTGACACCGACGGCAGCCGTCCGACCTTCATGCAGAAGGGCAACACGGTGTTCCTCCTGCGCGACATCGTGCCCAACCCGGCCGACCCGGCGAACACGCCGAACCCGCAGTACGTCGGCCTGGCCTCGGAGTTCAATCTGCTCGACCTGAACCTCGGCTGGGATGCCGAGCTACCCAACGACTTCAAGCTGCGGGTGGCCGGCAACTACGTGCACAACCTGGGCTACGACGAGGGCGACATGCGCAAGCGCGCCGGCGGTGTGGCGCAGATCGCCAACAACCTCGGCTCCGACGGCGACATCAAGAGCGGGGCGAACGCCTGGATGCTCCAGTTCACCCTGGGCAACGCCCTGGACATGCGCGACGCCGGCGACTGGCAGGTCTTCGCCGCCTACAAGTACATCCAGCCGGATGCCCTGCCGGACGGTTTCAACGATTCCACCTTCCACCTTGGCGGGACCAACGCCAAGGGCTACATCCTCGGCGCCAGCTATGGCTTCGACAAGCGCGTCTACGGTACCGCGCGCTGGCTCAGCTCCGACGAGGTCTACGGCGCACCGTTCTCCATCGACGTCCTGCAACTCGAGGTCAACACGCGCTTCTGAGCGCTCCTCGAGGCAGACCATGAAGAGGCAGACCATGAACACGCGACCTTTCTCATTACCGATCTGGGCCCAGGCGCTGCTCGCCGGGGCCGCCTTCGCCGCCTACGCCAGCCAGGCGGCCTACGCCGACAGCCTGGAGGAACGCCTGCGCGCCCAGTTGCGCAGCACCACCCAGCAACTCCAGGCGCTGCAGACCGAACAGGCCCAGGCCACCGCGGCGAAAGCCGCGCTGGAAAGCCAGCGCGATGCGGCGCTGGCCCAGGTCAAGCAACTGAGCGCCGAGCTGGCCCGGGCCAAGGGCCAGGCCGAGCAGCTCTCGGCCCAGCAACAGGGCTTGCACGACCGGGCGCGGCAGATGGTCGAGGCGAGCAACGAGCAACTGGGCAAGTACAAGCAGGCCTACGACGAGTTGCTGGTCATGGCGCGAGCCAAGGAGGCCGAGCGGCAGAAGCTCGACCTGGCGTTCCGCGAGCACGACCAGCAGTTGCAGCAGTGCACCGCGAAGAATCGGGAGATGTATGGCGTGGCCAAGGAGATCCTCGGCGCCTACGAGAACGTCAGCGTCGCCGAGGTGATGAAGATCCGCCAACCGTTCGCCAGCGGTGCGCGGGTGAAATTCGAAGAGATGGCGCAGAAGCTCGGCGACGATCTCTACAAGACTCAGGTCGAGAACCGCCAGGCGGCGCTCGCCCAGTGAAATCCGATAGCAAACCAGGAACCCGGACATGAACGACATCACCCTGATCGAACACCTTTCCGTCGACAGCCTGACCGAGGCCTTGCAGGAGGCCGGCTATCGGGTCAACCGCAGCGAGCAGAACGGCGTCGTGCAACTGCTCAGTGCCAGCCAGGGAATCGGCTACGCGGTGCGCTTCGGCAATCCGGCGGCGACGCCGGCGAGCTACCTCGACTTCACCTTCAGCTGCGCCCTGCGCGTGCAGGGCGAATTGCCCGCCGGGCTGACCGAGCGCTGGAATCTCAGCCGGCGCTTCGGCCGCCTGTCGCAGCAGGGCGAGTTCCTGGTGATGGAAATGGACGTGATCGTCGCCGGCGGCGTCAGCCCGGCCAACCTGCGTAGCCATATCGAACTGTGGGATCGCCTGCTGCAGGAGTTCATCGCCTATCTGCGCGACTACAGCCGCCTGGCCGCGGAGCAGCAGGGCATGGTGCAGGATGCCGGTCAACCCGTCGATGGCGAGGCCTGAGCCGATGCGGCCGGCATTTCGTTGCGGCATCCTGGCGTTCGCGCTTGCCGTTCTCGCCGGCTGTGGCCAGCGCGAGGACGGCGGCGCGGGCCAGGCCCAGGCCGCGCTTGCCAAGCCATCTGCCAGCGCCGCCGCGGAACCCGCGGTGGCCCGCCTCGGCGCCTTGCAGGTGGCGCCGGACGAACTGAAGGCGCTGCTGGCCGAGGTGCCGGCGGAAACCCGCGCGCAGTTGAGCGAGAACCGCGACGCACTGGAACGCTGGATGCGTGCGCGGCTCGCCGAGAAGGCGCTTTACGAACAGGCCAGCGCCCAGGACTGGCAACAGCGTCCGCAGGTGAAGACGCTGATCGATGCGGCGGCGCGGCAGATCGTCCTGCGTACCTACCTGGAGTCGGTGAGCACGGTGCCCGAGGACTACCCCAGCGATGCCGAACTGCAGGCAGCCTACCAGGCGAACAAGGCGCAACTGGCTGTACCGGCGCTGTACCGGGTCAGCCAGATCTTCATCGCCGCCTCTGCGGCCGGCGGGCTTGCCGAAGCGCGCAAGCGCGCCCAGGAACTCTACCGGCAGGCCGCGGACGGCGACTTCGCCGAACTGGCGCGCAAGCATTCCGACGACCCGCAGACCGCCCGCAACGGCGGCGACATCGGTGGGTTGCTGGCGCAGGCGCAACTGCTGCCGGCGATCCGTCCGGCGCTGGAACGGCTAAAGGTCGGCGCGGTGTCCGAGCCGATCCAGGGCGCCAACGGTTTCCACCTGGTCAAGCTGACCGAGCGTCGCGACGCCCGCCTCGCCACCCTCGACGAGGTCCGTGGTCGCCTGCGCGAAAGCCTGCGCGCGCAACGCCAGGAGCAGATAGCCAAGGCCTACCTGGATGGCCTGGTGAACAACGCTACCCTGAGCATCGACGGCGCGTTGCTCGGCAAGACCCTGGCGGAACTGCACTGATGGACGGCATCCCGGAGGCCAGGCGTGGGCCGCGCGCGAGCCGCTGGCGGCACCTGCGCAGCTGGCTGTTCGGCGAGCCCGAGCGGTTCCGCGACGAACGCCAGCGGCTCTGGGGCGCCTATGCCGCATGGCTCGGCGAGCAGGTCCAGCAGCGCCTGGGCGAAGACGCCGAAACCGCGCCGCGGCTGCTGGCCTTCCTGGAGTCGCGGCGCGCGGCGGGGCAGTTGCCGAATACCGACATCGACCTGCGGGTCTGGCTCGACGAACGCGGCTGGATCGTCCGTCTCGCCTGCCTGCGCAGCGACGCCGAGCCGATCGAGAATGAACTGCGGCGCGCGCTGATGGACCGTTCGTTGCGCTTGCCGCCGCCGGAACACATGCCGCAGCCGATCGAACTGCGGATTCGCCTCATGCCTGGACGCTAGCGAGGAAGCATGGCCCTATCGGAGTCCGCCGGGCAGCGCCCGGCACTGCTCAGGCCCGCGCAGGGACGCGACGACCGTGCCTATTGGCACGAGCTGTTCGGTTCTCTGGAGGTGGTGCATTTCTTCCTGGTCACCGCCCGTTGCGGCTGTTTCATGCAGGCTGCGCGCAGCCTGGACGTCAAGCCGACGCTGCTGCGCAAGACCCTGGCCCGGCTCGAGGAGCGCCTCGGCCTGCATCTGTTCGTGCATGAGGGCAACGCCCTCTCGCTGACCCGCGAGGGCCGCATCGTCCAGGCCGCCGGGCAGCGCCTGGTCGAGGACAGCCAGAGCCACGCCGATCTTCACCGGCAACAGCCGCTGGTGCGCCTGGCGGTGGCCGAAAGCGTCCTGCACGATGTGCTCAGTCGCGAGCTGTGGGGCTACCTGCGCAAGAACGCCAACCTACGCGTAGCCCTCGCCGAGTTGCGCGAGGGCTGGCCGGAAAGCGCAGGGCCGGCGGAGATCGCCATCTGGATCGCCGATCCGGGGCAGCCGCATCCGCCGATGGAAGGCCACTTCGCCGCACCGGCGCGCATCGCTGAGCTGGAGTACCAGCCGCACATCGGCAAGCGCTATTCGCGCGAGCGCACGCGGCCGGCCAGCGAGGACGAGCTGGACGACTACCTGCTGGCGCAGCTCCACGGCCAGGCCGCCAGCGCCGCCCTGGCACCCTGGAACCGGCGGGTGGCGGCTCGCCAGTCGGGAGTGATCGAGGTACAGAGCCACGACCTGCTGCTACAGGCGATCCTCTGGGGCGCCTGCATCGGCCTGCTGCCGCATTACGCCGGACGCCTGGAGCGCAACCTGGCGGCGTTGCCGCAGGTCTTCGACGAGCCGATGCGGCGGGAAGTCTGGATGAGCGTGCAGCCGGAAGCGGAGAACCGCGTGGAGGTGCGTGCCTTGCTCGATCTGATCGAGCACGCCTTCGACGACCGGCGCGACTGGTTCGGACGCTGACCTTGCGGGCTTGACGGCGGTCGCCATAGCCGACACCGTTTCGCCACGGAACGGTTGACGGAAGGTACGCGATGACGGAGCGGCATTGGCAGGGCGAGGTCTGGCTGGCGCGGGACCACGCGCTGTTCGCCGGGGTCAACGGCGATACCCGCGAGCACGCGCACTATGCCCACCAGTTGCTGCTGGCGGAGACGCCGCTGCGGGTGCGCGTCGCTGGCCAGGTACTGGAGGCCCGGCGCTTGCTGGTGCCCTCGCTGCAAGCCCATTGCGTCGAAGCGTCGCAGCCGTTGCTGGCGCTGTACGCCGAGCCGCTGGCGTTCGACAGCGACGACCTGCGTCAGCTTCTCGAGGACGCTCCCGGCGAGCCCGAGGCGTTGCTGGGGCGGCTTGCGCGGCTGCCTCGTCGACGGCTCGACCGCCGCGTCGAAAAGGCCCTGGCGGCGCTCGACGAGCAACTCGCGGCGCGGGTCGAGGCGGAAAGACTGGCGCGCAGCGCCAGTCTTTCGCTGAGCCAACTGGAGCGGCTGTTCGCCGTCCAGGTCGGCCTGTCGGTGCGCCGCCTGGTGCTCTGGCGCCGCCTGTACCTGGCCTTCGCCCTGGCCTTGCAGGGGCGCAGCCTGACCGAGGCGGCCCATCACGCCGGCTTCGCCGACGCCGCGCACCTGTCGCGCAGCGTACGCAGCCTGCTCGGTATCCGCGCCGGCCTGTCGCTGCCGCACCTACGCCTGGCCGGCTGAACGCCCCAATCCTTCCGGCGGCTGTGGGACGTGCCTGCTGCGTGGCAGGTCGCGGAATGGCGCGAGCAACTGGCCGGCATAGTCGCGGGGATAGTCAGGCTGGTCGCCGATGCCCATGTCGGTGCTGTCCAGGCGGTAGTCGGGACGATGGAGGGCGGTGCCGAGCAGGCGGTCCCAGACGCTGAAGAACAGCGCGAAGTTGACGTCGCCGGCGCGCCCGTAGCGGATGTGGTGCAGGCGATGCAGCGGTGCCCAGGCGAACACATGGCGTAACCCGCCGATGCACATGTCGACGTTGCTGTGTTGCAGCAGCAACTGGATGCCGATGGCGAAGGCGAGCAGCGCGGCGACCGTCTGCGGCACGCCGAGCAGCAACAGCGGCAGGGTGCCGCCGAGCGCTTCCAGGCCCAGGTGCAGGGGATGTTTCATCAGACCGTTGAAACCGTACAGGCGCTGCACGCTATGGTGCACCGCGTGCAGCCGCCAAAGCAGCGCCGAACGGTGGCTGGTGTAGTGCATCAGGGTGATGCCGAGATCGGCCAGGACGATCGCCAGCAGCAGTTGCAGCCACAGCGGCCAGGCCTGCGGCCATACCGGCCAGAAGCCCAGGACTCCGGCCAGCAGTGGCAGGGCGAGGATGCCAAGTGCGTTCAGGCTTTCGTTGACCGACGCGTGCAGGACATCGCGCAGGCGGTCGGCGTGCGGCCGGTTCCAGCGTGGCTGGTAGGGCAGTCGTCGTTCGGCGAGAAAGGACAGGCCGAGCGCCCCCAGGAACAGGGCGACCAGCCAGGCGTGGGAAGCCTGGCGATAGCCGACCTGCCAGGTCGCCAGGCCGATGAAGCCGGACCAGAAGAGGGGCGCGTAGGCGTAGCGCAGGAAGAACTGCATGGTGGGACCTCCGGATGAATGAGGTCCCCAGCGTCGCTCGCGACGGGCCGGCGGCGCTTGAACGAACCGCGCAAGTTCTCAGTCGCGCAGCACCAGCGGCGCGCCTCCCATGTCCCCGCGACCCGGCCAGGTCTCGCGGGCCAGCCAGGCCCCACCCAGGCAGACCAGGTTGGCCAGCAGCAGGTAGCCCAGCGGCGACAGCGGATTGCCGGTGACGCCGATCAGCCAGGTCACCACGATCTGCGCGGTGCCGCCGAACGCGGCGACGCCGGTCGCATAGACCAGGGAAAAACCGGTGGAGCGCAGCGCCCGGGGGAAGCTTTCTACCAGCAGCACGATCAGCGCCGCGCCGCTCATGCCATGCAGGGCCGAGAGCAGGGCGAGGACGGCGAGGAAGACTGCCGGCTCGGGGTGACGGGTCATTGCCTGCAGTGCCGGGAACAGCACCGCGAGCAGCGCCAGGCGCGGCAGGATCAGCACGGCGCGGCGCCCGTAGCGGTCGCAGAGCACGCCGCCGAGCAACGCCGAGAGCGCCAGTGCGGCGCCGGCGACCAGCGTCGAGAGCATCGCGATGCCCGCCGGCAGGTGTAGCTCGGTAAGGGCGAAGGTGGTCATGTAGTTGAGGAAGTACTGGGTGATGGTGCTTCCGGAGAGGATCAGCAGGCCGAGCAGCAGGGCCCGCCGATGATTGCCGAACAATTCGCCGAGCAGGCTCCGGGTGCTGGCCTGGCGGCCGCGTCCGGCAAAGGTCTCGGCCAGGTTGAGGCGGATGTACAGGCCGATCGGCAGGACCAGCAGGCCGGCCGCGAAGGGAATCCGCCAGCCCCATTCCTGCAGTTGGCGCTCGTCGAGCCAGAGGGTGAGCAGGTAGCCCATCAGCCCGGCGGCGACCGCCGCGATGCCTTGCGCTACGACCTGCCAGCAGGCGTAGGTGCCGCGCTTGTGCGGCGGTGCCGCCTCGAGGATGTAGGTGGTCGCCGGCCCGGCCTCGCCGCCCCAGGCCAGGCCTTGCAGCAGGCGGGTCAGCACCAGCAGCAGCGGCGCAGCCGGGCCGATGCTGTCGTAGCCGGGGAGCACCGCGATGCCGCCGGTGCCCAGCGCCATCAGGAACAGGGTAAGGAGCATCGCCGGCTTGCGCCCGGCGCGGTCGGCGTAGGCGCCGATAAGGATCGCGCCGAGGGGGCGGATGATGAAGCCGACGCCGAACGCGGTGACCGACAGGAGCAGGCTGACGAAGGCGCTGTCGGAGGGGAAGAAAGTCCGTCCGATCATCACCGCGAAGGTGGCATAGACCCCGAAGTCGAAGAACTCCACGGCGTTGCCGAGGACCACGGCAAAGACGCTGCGGCGGCTGGCCGGATCGGCGGCCGCCGGGGGACGGGTGGGGGAGCGCATGGCGAAGGCCCTCTCGGAGTGACGACTGAAACACTCAGGCCTGGAGCCGAGCGACGAGCGGCCGCCGGCTTCAGTCAGCCGGCGGCCGGGGCCAGCCGTGGATCGGACCGCGCCAGCCTTCGTAGGTCTTGCCGATGCGCAACAGCCAGGTATCGGCGAAGCGCGGCGCGACCACTTGCAGGCCGATCGGCATGCCGGCGGCCGTGAAGCCGCAGTTTATCGAGAGCGCGGGCTGTTCGCCCATATTCCACGGCACGGTGAAGACTATGTGCTCGAACGGCCGCTGCGGATCGTTCAGCGGCGAGGCCCAGTCGGCGGGGAAGGCCTCGACCTGGTTGGTCGGCGTCAGCAGCAGGTCGATCTCGCCGAACAGCCGGGCGGCGCGCCGGCGCATCTCGAAGGTCTGGTTGAAACCGCGCACCGCATCGACCCCGCTGACCCGTGCGCCGCCCTCGGCCCAGGCGTGGACATAAGGCAGCACCCTGGCCCGCCGCGTCTCGTCGAGGAGCAGCAGTTCGCTCCACAGGCGGGCGCGCCAGAAGTCGTTCAGGCCGTCGAGCAGGCTCCGGTCCATCAGCGGTTCGACGATCCTGAGCTGAGCGCCGTGCTCCTCGAACAGCCGCGCCGCGGCCTCGATCGCGGCGAGGATTTCCGCGTCGGGCTGCAGGCCGCAGCCGGGGTCGAGTTGCAGGCCGACCCTCAGGCCGCGCACCGACAGCGGCTCGGCGCTCCAGTCCAGCGCTTCCGGCGGCAGGCTGGTGGCGTCGCGGGCGTCGGGCTGCGCGAGGTAACGCATCAGCAGCAGGCAGTCGTCCATGCAGCGGGTCATCGGACCGGCGCAGCGACCGGTGTAGTAAGGGTCGATGGGGATCCGCCCGAGGCTTGGCTTGAAGCCCACCAGGCCGCACCAGCCCGCCGGCAGTCGCACCGAGCCGCCGATGTCGGTGCCCAGGTGCAGCGGTCCGTAGCCGGCGGCGGCCGCCGCTGCCGCGCCCGAACTGGAGCCGCCGGTATTGTTGGCCAGGTTCCAGGGATTGCGGGTGACTCCGTGGAAGCTGGAGAGGCCGGATGAAAGCATGCCGAAGTCTGGAACCGTAGTCTTGGCCAGGACGATCGCGCCGGCTTCGCGCAGCCGAGCGGCCGGCGGCGCGTCGCAGGGCGCGGGTTGCAGGGCGGTGGCGGCGCTGCCCAATGGGATAGGTTCGCCAGCGGTGGCGATCAGCTCCTTGATGGTTACCGGCAGCCCGTCCAGCGGGCCTTTGGGCTGTCCCTTGCGCCAGCGCTCGGTGGCCGCCGCGGCCTGATCGCGAACCCGTTGCGGGTCGAAGCGATACAGCGCGTTGAGATGCGGTTCCCAGCGCTGGATGTGGGCCAGCAGATGCTCGTAGTACTCGCCAGGCGAGAGTTCCCGGCGGGCGAACAGTGCCAGCAGGCGGGTTCCCGGAAGGTCGTGCAGCGCGGTCATTCAAGCTCCCTCGAAGAACGGCCGCGGGCGTCAAGCGGCCGGCCTACCCGTTGTCGGGCGGCGATTCGAAACCAAGGTGTATCGGGGAGGTATAGCCCATGCACGACGAATCTTCGCGGTGACGGACTCAGCTCTCGTGATGGAGAAGGAAGCGCTTCAACCGGCGGAAGGTGGTGCGGTTCCACTGCCGCAGCGGCAGCGAGCGGAGCAGTTGCCAGGCATGCCGCTTGTCCGCGACCACGGCGTATTTCAGGGCCTTGTTGACCAACTCCGTGCGGCCGCGCTCGTAGGCAGGATGCGACTGGTAGGGGGCGATGGTGCGCAGGTCGGCATCGAGCAGCACCTTGTAGCGCCGCGACAGGTTGTCGGGGTGGCGCCGGTAGCGGGTGACCAGCACCGGCAGCTTGTGGATCTGGTAGCCCTGGCTGGCGATGCGCAGGGTCATCTGGAAGTCCTGCACCTTGATCTCGGGATCGTAGAAGCCGGCTGCGCGCAGGGCCTCCATGCGGTACAGGGACACCGGGGCGCCGCAGACGTAGGCGTTGCCGAGCAGGTAGTCGAAGTCCAGCTGGCGGATGCGATTGCCGTTCTGCCGCTTGGTTTCCTGGCCTTCGCTGTCGATGTAGATCACCAGGGCGCCGACGCAGCCGACTTCCGGGTGCTGGTCGAGGTACGCGGCGCGCACGCTCAACGAGTGCGGCAGCATGATGTCGTCCAGGTCCGGCGTGGCTACGTAGTCGCCGCGGGCGTGTCGCAGGCCGAAGTTCAGCGCTGCGCTGACGCCCTGGTTCTGCTGGCGGTAGAGCTGGAAACCGTGGACTTTCTGCAACTGCTCCAGCATGGCGTAGCTGTTGTCGGTGGAACCGTCGTCGACGATGATCACTTCGAAATTCGGGTAGTCCTGCTCGTAGATGCTGCGCAGGGCTTCTTCCAGGTACTTTTCCGCGTTGAAGCAGGGCGCTACGACGGATACCAGTGGGGCGTCCGTCGTGTCTGAGTGCTTGCTGGAAGTGGCTTCTTCAATCATGTGTCGTTCTTGTCACTCGTCTTGCCCGGTAGCCGTTCCAGGAGGCCGCCGGTCATGAAGTCCTGCGATCGTTCCGGCGATCGTTGCTCGGCACGGGCTGGCGGAAACACAGCGTTTCGTTCCGCCGGTACGGTCGCTGGAGTGGCTCTGGCACGCATGCCTGGATGGCCAGGCATCGCGACAGTACACCGTTGGAAGCATAGAGGGTAGGCCATCGGGCCCGAGAAAAATCCTCGACCTCCTTCGTCCAACCGTCAGGCCGAGGCCTGGCGCTGTTTCCAGTGCCGGTACAAGGCGGGGATATCCCCAGTACACAGCAGTGGCATGGCTGCCTCGATATCGGCCAGTGGCCAGTCCCACCAGGCCATTTCCAGCAGGTTCTGGATATCGCCATCGGAAAAGCGCTTACGAATGGTCCGGGCCGGGTTACCGCCGACGATGGCATAGGGCTCGACATCGCCGGTCACCAGCGCGCGGCTGCCGATGATGGCTCCGTGGCCGACCCGTACGCCGGGCATGAACATCGCCTCGGTACCGATCCAGACGTCATGGCCGATCAGCGTGTCGCCCGCTGGCTGATAGCCGTTCACGGCGCCGGCGAAGGCAGGCTCTTCGTGCATGAAGTGGAAGGGGAAGGTCGACGCCCATTCGGCGCGGTGTCCCTGGTTGCCGGCCATGATGAAGGCGGCGCCACTGCCGATCGAGCAGAAACTGCCGATGACCAGCTTGTCCACGTCGTCGCGGTCCGGCATCAGGTAGCGGGCGCAGTCGTCGAAGGAATGCCCGTGATAGTAGCCGGAGTAGTAGCTGTAGCGCCCCACCCGTATGTTCGGGTTGCTGACCTGTTCCGAGAGCAGCTTGCCCCTGAAGGGGCTCTCGAAATAGTTGCCCATGACCGTCGTCCCTGTCCGTCGAAACCGCCAAGGGTAGCGCCTGGCGGGATAGCGGGCCAGCCTGGCGTGACGGCTGGCAGCCACGTCGGTGTTCAGCAGGCCGGACTGCTGAACGGCCAGGCCTGGAAAGGCTCCGAATAGTGCCTGCCGTGACGGAAGGCGAAGGGGAGTGCGTTGGCTTGTTGGTGCAGTTCCTCATTGTCGACGTTGAGGCAAAGCATCTGGATGTCCTGTGCCACCAACAGCCGGTTCAGGTACTCGATGCTCTTGCGCTGGCGCAGGTTACGCGTCAGCGGGCCGGGGGCAAGCAGGCGCGCGTCCAGGCCCAGGTAATCGCAGAGGCCGGCGTCGACCTCGGCGAAGCACTGGCGAGCGTCGGTATCGATGCGTTGCGGGTGCAGCGCGATGCGCACGCCGCTGTCGCGTAGCCGGGCGAGGGACGCCAGGTACTCCGCCGAGGCGGGTTCCTGCTCGTCGATGGCCAGCAGCAGGCAGAGTTCGACCTGGTGCTGCTGCAATTGCCTGGCCGAGGCCAGGATCCGCTCGCAGACCCCGGCGTTGCCCAGGCTGCTGGCATGCAGGGGAATGAAGTTCTTGCCGAGCAGTTCGAGGTCGGTGTTGTGCCGGTGCACGCACAGGAGGCGTGCCAGCAGGTGCTTGACCGCCGCCTCGGCAAGCAGCGGCGGTGCGCCGGAAAGGAAGGCCGACAGGTCGACGCGCTGGCGCCGTTCGCGCAGGGAGAGCTTGCTGCCGACCAACGCGCCGTTCCTCGCATAGATGCCATGGGCGAAGAGCTCGAATCCGTCGTTCGCATCACGGTTGCCGAGGCAGAGCCATTTCAATGGCGGGGGCGTTCTGTCTGTCGCAGTCATAAGTGATGGCTCTATGGGCAAATCTCGCCAAGGCGCTCGGGCATGGAGCCCGCACGCAGGGTTGAGGGGTATCTAGCGGAGACGACCCTACCTCCCACGAATCAAGGTCTTTCGTCGGAAAACCCAGGGGGCAGGTAGGGGATCGGCTCGGCAATCGGCCGCCGAGGGTACTTCCGGTGTCGCCGCCAGGCCTGGTTGGTGGCGGCTTTTTCTCTGGTCTGTGCAGTGGTTCCGCTGTTACCGATTTTTCCGAGTGCGTTTGTGTTGCGGCATCGTTCGTTGGCGTCAGTCGGCGCCGATGCTGTCGATGAAGCCCCGGATCAGCGGCGAGGCTTGCTGTTTGCGCCAGACGAAATGGATATCGCTGGAGTCCAGGCCGGCTACCGGTTCGGCATGGAAACCCCGTCGCGTGGAGGGCATGCGTGCAACGAAGCTCTCCGGCACGCAGGCGAAGCCGAGACCGGCCTCGATGCAGGCGAAGAGGCTTGGGTAGGACTCGATTTCCAGGGTTGCACGCGGCTGGATACCGCTTTCCGCCAGCCAGCGGTCGACCTGGCGGCGGTAGTGGCAAGTGTGGCCGAACACATAGAGTTCGAGGCTGGCGAGGTCCTCGGGAGTGGGTGCCGGCAGGTCGGCGGGAGTGACCCGCAACAGGCGCTCGCGGAAGGCCAGGCGGCTGGCCAGCAACGGGTGTTCGATGGGGCCGTCGGTAACGATCAGGTCCAGCTCTCCCTCCATCAGCAGACGCTCGAGCAGCAGCGAATGCTCCGGGCGGATGTGCAGTTCAACGCCCGGCGACTCGCGGCGGTAGCGGGCCAGGCGCTGTGGCAGGTGATTGGCCAGGGCCACGTCCAGTGCGCCGACCCGTAGCGCGCCGTGCGCCTGGTCGCCGGCGAACAGCGCGGCGGTCTCGTCGGCCAGCGCCAGCAGGCGCGTGGCGTGGCGGTACAGCAGGCGGCCCTCGGGGGTGACCAGCAGGCGATTCCTTTCGCGATTGAACAGGGCTACGCCGAGTTGTCCTTCGAGTTCGCGCAAGCGGGTAGTGATGTTCGACGGCACGCAATGCAACTGTTCGGCCGCGGCTGCGATGGTGCCGCGTTCGACCACCGCGCAGAAGAATCCGAGTTGAGAGAGTTTCACATCATTCTCTTTAAGTGAGCGATTTGCTAATTATTGATTACTTTTAATGAGTAAAAGGCCACCCTAGCATGGACCTCGCGATCGCTTCCAACCCCATTTCACGAGGAAAGATTCCATGACCTACCACGTACTGGTTCAGTTCGACGTTCCCTCCGACAAGCGCGAAGCGTTCGCCGCGGCAGGCCTGTTCGATGCCAATGGCTCGTTGCAGAACGAACCGGGCACCCTGCGCTTCGAGGTGATCCGCGACGAGAACAACCGCAACCGCTTCTACCTCGACGAGGTGTACGAAGACGAGGCGGCGTTCCTCCAGCATTGCCGCAACGAAACCATCGCGCGCTTCTACGAACTGATCGACAGCTACGCCTTCGGTCCGCTTTTCCTGTTCAAGGGCTACCGCGTCGAGGGTTGATCCCCGCTCCGGCGGCTCGCCGCCGGACTCCACGGAGAGTTTCCATGCGAATCCTGCACAGCATGCTCCGCGTGGCCGATCTCGAGGCCGCGCTGGAGTTCTACACCCGCGCCCTGGACATGCGTCTGCTGCGGCGCCGGGACTATCCCGACGGCCGCTTCACCCTGGCCTTCGTCGGCTACCAGGACGAGTGCGCGGCCGCTGCCCTGGAGTTGACCCACAACTGGGACCGGGACGGCTACACCCAGGGCGACGGCTACGGCCACCTGGCCATCGAGGTCGAGGATGCCGCCGTCACCTGCGCCCGGGCCAGGGCGCTGGGCTATCGGGTCACCCGCGAGGCCGGGCCGATGCAGCACGGACGCAGCGTGATCGCCTTCCTCGAAGACCCGGACGGCTACAAGGTGGAACTGATCCAGAAGGGTACCCAGTTCGATTGAGCCCGCGACCAGCGGGCGACATAGCGGCTGCTGTCGTTCCGGCTCAGCCGCTGGCGTCGAATGCGGCGTGGAAGGCCACTATTCCTCGCGCCATGCGCCCGCTGAAGGACTGTGCCTGGAAGTATTCGGCGGGAACGCCGGGCAACGCCAGGCCGCTTTCCACCCGAAAGCCGAAGCGCGAGTAGTAGGTCGGTTCGCCCAGTACCACGCAGCCGCCCGCGGGCAGCATGCGCAGCTCGGCGAGCAGGCGCCGGACCAACTGCGAACCGAGGCCCTGGCGCTGCCGCTCGGGCGCCACCGATAGCGGCGCGAGGCCGTACCAGTCGCCCGCTTCGCCATCGATGGTCACTGGTGAGGCCGCGATATGGCCGATCACCTGGCCGTTCGCTTCGGCCACCAGCGAAAACGTCAGCGCGCCGGCACGGCGCAGGGCGTCGATGATGTACTGCTCGGTATGGCTGCTGTGCGTTTCGTTGCGGAACGCGGCTTCGGTCAGGCGGGCGATGGCCTCGATGTCGCCGGGCGTTTCCGCACGGATGGAAATATTCATGCAAGCACTCCTCGGACCCCCGCCTTGTCCCGGCGGGGGCAATGGAAAAGGAAGGGGGTCAGCGATTGTCCGCCTGCGGGCGCACGGCTTTCAGCCCGGCCATGGATATCCGGTAGGGCCTGCCCTGGCGGGAGTGGATCAGGCCCTTGTTCTTCAGCCTGGAGAACACCGCCAGGGTGCAGTCGAGCAGCAGGTGGCCGTCGCGGTTGTAGCACTCGACGCGGGTGATCTTGCCCGAAGCGTCGCGAAGGAAGGCGATATGGCCGCCCTGGGCCAAGGCGTGAAGCGTCCGTTGTTCCGGCTTGGAAACGTTCATGTCGGTAGAACCTGTAATCATCGGTGTGACAACGCGGCCGCACTGCGCGAAAAGGCGTGTGCGAGCCATGGCGAAGGCAGATAACCGGCGACACCTCGTGCGGGATGACGAAGTGGCGGTTATCCGATGATTACTATCTCCAACATACAAGCCTCGGATCGGGGAGGGCGCAGCCACGAAAGCGTGCTGCGATGCGGCAGTCTAACGAAGCTGGCGAAGCGACGGCAAGGAACTGCCTGCGTCGCTATGCCGCCGTGCGACGCTTGCGCCTTTGTGAGGGAGTTCGCCTCGCCCCGCGGCGGTCCGCGCTTTCATTATCGGGGGAAGCGGGAGGTATCCATGTTTCGCACGGCGCTGACGCTGTTCATGTCTTCGTTGGCAATTCCTGCCGTCGCCTCGATGAGATGCGGCACGCATCTGATGGACGAGGGCGACAGCGTCGAGCAAGTCCTGGAAAGGTGCGGGCAACCGCTGAGCAGGATCGTCAACGAGCCTGCCCTGCGCAACAACGGCGTGCCCAAGTTGAATGCCGCACGCACCGAATTCTGGGTGTATGGCCCCAGTGGAGGCGTCTACCGACACTTGCGCTTCATCGATGGCAAGCTGGTCGAGATTCGGCTCGAGCGGAAGTGATACGAGGCTGTTGAGGAGTTATTCCTACAGATAATTACTAATTCGCTGCGGAACACCGTGAAAGAGCGCTGAGCGAGAAGACGAGCCGGGTGCGGGCCCAGGTGGATGCGTCTTCCGTCGTGTAGGAATTGCCCGATATCGGGCGGCGGGGCGGAAGGTTGCGGGCCACCCTGATCGCATACCTGAAAAGTTGGCGGCGTAATCTCCGCGATTTTCAGGCGAGGACGCGTCGTGTTGAAGTTATTGGTCGTGGTTGCTTCCCTGTTCATCGGCGGAGGCATGGCCATGGGAGAGCCCGGGGGGGCGGATGGGTTTTCCGCTGTCGCAGCGGTCGATCCGGGAGCGAACCCCGAAGCGCAACTGGACGGGGAGCCTCAGGAGGTCAGCGAAGCGCCGGCCTATCGCGTGGATGACCTCACCTTCCTGTACCTCACCCATGAGGTCTATCTGGAACCCTACGTTTCCTGCCGTCCGAAAGTCCTGGGCGAACGTTCGTATGTCGCCTGCTGGAACGAAACCTACTCCGGCCGCTCCCCGCTGAACTTCTGGGAATACGACGGGGGTGACTTCCTCGCCCTCAACGACCCGGCACGTGTGTTGGCCGAGGGGAAGTTCGCGAGCGAGCAGCACATCGGCGAAGCGCCCCTGCCGCTGCCTCTGGATATCGATCTGGACCAGTTGGAACGGGCCTACTCGCTGATGATGTAAGGAAGAGGAACCTTCCGGCTGCGTCTCCGCCGAAATCCATGGGGGCGCTTCCGATCTTTCCCGGGCTTTACGCGGTAAAGCCTGAAAACAGAAAGCCCCTGGCACTGGTTGGTGTCAGGGGCTTTTGCATTGGGATCTGGAGCGGGCGAAGGGAATCGAACCCTTGAGCAGAGCGTCACAATGTGTTGCTATGCGGCTAAATCTGCGGACTGCTAGTTCGGATTCGTGCCTTTGTGTTGCATTGATTTCGACACTTTTTCGACACCTATTTTAAGAGCAGATTAGCTTAGTATTTTTCTCAGCTCTGAAATGCAAATATCAGTTGTGCCGTTGGTGACTAGTTTTTCGCCTTCAAAGATGTGCTTGCTAGCATCGGAATTTAGCCGTAGGCGCTGTGAAATCTCATCAAGAAGAGGCGCGGCTCTGCTTTTTTCTAGTTGAGAGAATGCAGTATGTTTGCCAACCATCCATTGCGATAACGCCTTTCCAGAAAGTCCATTGAGATGCGGGGATCCAGCTTTGTCGTTTACGATCTTGAGGACACTTCTTTCTATTCTGGAACGCTCTAGGAATCCAATGCTCATAAGCTCACCTTGATCTCTTCAAGAACCTCTTTAGCCCACCTTATTACAATTTCGCATATTGCAATGCATTGTTCTCGGGTGATGCTTGGTGGGTATACTCCCCGTGTGGATGCATGTCTTGACTCGCACAGCATAGCATATTCTGATTTTTTCAGCGGCAAGCCTTTATCTTGTCCATTAAGAATAAGGCTGTAGGGAGCATGCCTTGAGAAATCTAATCCGTTGCTTGACTTCCATGAAGCGGAAATTCCAATATTTCTACTTGCTACATATAATAGCCCTGCCTCGTATACCGGCGAGCAAGAGTCATCCATTAGTGATAAGTGAGAGTCCTGTACAATTTTTATGAGGTTCTCTATATCTATTTTTGCTTTGGTGTATTCTCCAGGAACTCCTAGGTTCTCTAGAAAGTTTAGGTGGCCAGTAATTGGTTTCGACTGTAGGTATATATGCCATGCAAACAAGTGGCCCTCTTTGTACATTTCTGAAATTCTGTCGGCGCCATAAACGGAAAGATCAATCTCCCGGTCTGTTACTAGAGCGCTGTCGAGTAATTTAGAAATTCCGTTGAGGTCGGCTGCAGCCTTGTCTGTGACGATGCACAATATGTCAGCGTCGCTCGCGTAATCAAAGTCTTCTCTGATAATCGATCCAAAGTACCGCAAATCTAATATTCCGGATTCTTTCGTCTTCATCGTCTTGAGAAAACTCTAAAGAATACTGAAACCAAAAGACCAATAATCACATATCTTAGTGATATCGCAGCTACAGAGAATAAGAAAGGTATCTTTAAGGTGTAATCTGTTGCCTCGTAAGGTATACCGAGAAATTCGCTAGTTGAAAGCTTTAATGCTTGAAGTAATACGGGGGTGGCATTGCCGGATGTGAGAAGCTCGGTAGAGTTTCCGTTGTAAAGAAATATAAAGGCGGACATTGCAATAATTAAAAGCAAGCAGAATGCTGCAATCCTACCAGGGCGCTCACCGTTCCCCCATACGAGGCCGGATATTTTTGATATGCACCACTGTAAGAAGAAGCCCAGTCTCTCAATGTGGCCGTATTTCTCTCGATAGAATCTATCTTTTCCCAAGAATGCAGATAAGTGAAATTTTTCGCTTGCTGCAATTTCTTTTCTTATATAGAAGCTCTCGTCTTCTGCATTGCCAAGCTCGCGGGCGTCAACTCGTAGATTTCTCAACAGGTCTCGTTGGATGTTTGGCTCTCTTGGGAGGTTTGGTATTATCTCCTTGGCGTCAATTATTGTTCGTCTGAACATTGAGTAATTGAACACGCAGCCGATAAATTTTGATTCTTTAAAGTTGCAGTCTATAAATTTTGCTGCCGTGAAGTTACAGCCTACGAACGTTACGTTTCTAAAGTAGCAGCGAACAAATACTGTTGATCTAAAAGAGCAGGTCTCGACCCTTGGGTTTTTTCCAGTCGAGCCCAGGGTCTCTATGTAGTCATTATCAAAAACTTCATTGCTTAAGGAGGTGAAGCTTTTTGAAAAGTGCTCGCGAGAAGTTTTTTCAATTAGGTTCATGAACAAGCCTCATGGCACTGCGCTCCTTGACGAAAATCTTCCTTTCGTTGATCCGCAATTTTATCGGTAAGTGCTAACTCGCTTCGTCGTATTCCGGGCTGGTCTGCCCGATCTCTGGGGCGATCTCGCCGCTGATCAGCCATAAGCGATAGCGGGGGAACAGCGCTTGAAGCACTTCTAGTTCCTCAGTGCTCATCCGAACGCTCTTGAAGCGAACGCTATGCCACCGCTGGAAGCCGATCTCGCTTTCCTTCACCAGCCGATCCATTCCGGCTTTAGATATAAGCGTTCTAGCTCTGCTCTGTATTGATTCCATAAAGGTCTAACAAGGCTCTTGTGGAATAGTTTCACTGGAAAATATAGTGGACAAATTGCAGTGAAATTATTTCACTGGGTTTTCGACCATTGGAACGAATAGTGACGGAACAAGCATGGAACTGGAAGAGCTGAACCCCAGCGCCCTGATAGGGCCGCAGCAGGACATAGAACCGATTGAGCATTGGGCGGAGCGCAACGGCATGAGTTTCGGCATCGCCCGCGCCTGGGTGTACCGCGGCATCTTGCCCTCGGTGAAGTTCGGCAAGTTGCGGATGGTCAACAGCGCGCTGCTGCGTAGCTGGCTGCTGCAACAGGAGTGGGTGGCATGAGCAACGGCAAGGAGAACTGGAACCTCGACCTGTGCGGCATCGCCACCTTCGCGCAGATGTGCGGCGTGACGTATGACGAAGCGGCTCAGTGGGCAGAAGACGGCACCGTCCCGAGCATACAGATGGGCTGCTTCCGCATGATCAACCTGATCCGCTTCCGCGCCGATCTGGAGCGCGGCAAAGCCACCTTCGACGCAGGGGACTACAGCCATGAGTAACTCACCGATCTCCCTGGATGCTCAGAGCGCGCTGCCTTATCTGGGCAAGACCGTCCTCGTCGAACTGGGCTGGGAGGACGACCCCGAAACGGTCTGGCGCGTGCTGCGCATCATCGGCGTCGTACTGCCGGCCGAGGGCGTGCGTGACGAACCGCACTTCATGACGGTGCCGGTGGGCGTAACCGACGAATTCGCGAATGAGACCTTCTGGGACACCATTCGCACGATCAGGGTGATGCGGTACCGCGACCGGCAGGGTTCCGGCAACGTACTGGGCCGCATCGCCCGCCCTGAAACATCCCGGTCAGGGGCCGCGCTCCCGGCTCGTCGGAACAGCTCCACCGTTCCGGCGAACGGAAGCACGGGCGGAGCGAACCCTTGACCGCGCGCCGCCAGAAACAGCCTCGGCTTGGGAGGGCGGTGCAGCTCTTCCGCACCGCGCTCCCGAGCCCTCGGCGGCGAGAGCGGGATGACAAGGGCGGAGCCCTTGGTGTTGGAATGGCGTCAGCCATTGACGGAATTCATCGATCAGAGCGTCCGTTATTGGCGTCGAGTGTCGTTCCGTCACTATTCGTTCCATTGCGTATACATCAAGTTTTCAGCCATCAAATCAAACAATTAGCCGCGCCCTCGGCTGTTTGATTCAATACCGATATCCCACTGCAAATCCTTGATTGCGCAGATGAACTGGCGAGCGCGCCTGTTTATCCGTGCCGGGTCAACTCATGCCTGCGAAAAGGCAACGGAGGCAGCGCAATGCAACTACCCGACTGGACCCTGGAGTTCGTGCTGATGGTGCTGGCCTATCTGCTGGGCGCGCTCTCGGCCCTGGGTTCTTCCACGCCTGCCGTGGCGTTTCCTTACTGATGTGCCTGAACCGGGACGTACGCCGCGCCCCCGGCCGAGAGCGCAAGGCACCAGCGGTAGGCCGGGGGCGCGGCGACGTCCCTGTAACACGTCGGAAAGCCCAACTACCAACGTTTCAATTCGTAGCTATTTGGAGTGTTTAACATGGCAAAGCCCTATCACATGCTGCGCATTACCCTGAAGCCCAATGGCGAGTTCGTGGAGTCGGAGAGCGGTCGCCTGTTCTTCGATGACCAGCGCAAGCGATTCATTGACCTGTCCAACGTCCGGTTGCTGCGCTGCGGCGTCGACACCGTTCGCCAGTTGTACAACGGCATGATTCGCCCTGAAGTCATGGCGCTGTTCGAGCAGCCGGAAGAGTTCGTCAAATTTGCTGGCCACCAGTGGGCCAAGGGCAGGGTAGGGCGCGACTCGGGCTATCAGTACCGTCTGCAGAACGCCGACATGGGCGTGATCCTGCTGATCAAGAACCACAACGTGAAGCTCGAGAACATCGGGGCTCACCTCAAGTTCGAGATTTCCCCTCACGCCCTGGATGGGGCGGATCCGCAATCACTCCAACGCCTGATGGATGACCTGGCGCGGGCTCTGCTGACGCACTGCGAAACCAATCAGTGTGCCGTGCACCTCGCCCTGGATGTGCAGGGGTGGGAGCCTCCGCGCGACATCGTGGAGCACATGCATTGCCGGTCGCATCGGGTGCGCCAGATTACCGGGATTGAGCGCATTGAGTTCGACAGCAGCGCCTCTGTTTACGGTCGCGGTGAGACGTACATGTTCGGCTCTGCCAGTGGCCTGCAACTGTGCATCTACAACAAAACCCTCCAGGCACGCGCCACCGACAAACTCGATTACTGGAGCAAGGTATGGGCGTCGCTGAATGGTGATCCGTTCGGTGATGGTGACCCGGCGTACAAGCCTGAAGAGGATGTTTGGCGTCTTGAGTTCCGCTTCCACCATTCGGTCATTCAGCAGTTCTCCGAAGGCTCCACGCTGTCCTCTGGTGAGGTGATCGGTTGCCGCACCTATGCCGGCCTATGTCCGCACCTGCAAGGCCTCTGGCGCTACGCCTGCGACAACTTCCGTCTCTTCAAATCGAAGTCCCGCCTCGATCCGTTCTGGACCCTGATCTTCCAGGATGCAAAGGTCCAGGTGGAAGCCGATCCGCTGATTGATCGCACCGAGTACCGCCGCTACTACAAGACCGCACAGGGCTTCTCCGGCAAGAACTGCGAGATGTTCCTGGGCCAGTTCGTGAGCCTCATCGCACGGGAGCGCGTGAACATAAAAAAGGCTATTGAGGTCGGCAAGACGCTGCCGTTCTGGCACGTGATCGAGGATCACTACAAGGCCAAGGGCTTCACGACTGTCGACCTCGAAAAGCACATGCGCAAGCTGCTGAATGACCGGTATTTGCGACGGGGGTACTCCATCTAGTGACCATCACCAAGCTCCCGGATGGTCGCTGGTTTGTCGATGTAGAGCCGATCAAGGGCAAGCGTTTCCGCAAGCGGTTCAAGACCAAGATGGAAGCGCAGCAGATCGAGGCCAATGCTCGCCAGAAGTGCTCTGAGAATCCGAACTGGACGATCAAGCCCAAGGACCGCCGCAGGCTCTCCGAATTGGTCGAGCTCTGGTACGAGCTGCATGGCCAGACTCTGGCAAACGGTAAGCGCTGCGTGGCGATTCTGCGGCTGATAGCGAAGGATTTGGGTGACCCGGTGGCGGTGTCCCTGGAGCCGGCGAAAGTGGCCTGTGTGCGCTCCTTGCAGGTCGCTAAAGGCATGTCGGGCAAGTACGCTAACAATCGCCTGGGCTACCTCAAGTCGATGTACAACGAACTCCGGCAGCTGGGCACCATCGACTACGAGAATCCTGTTGGGCGAATGCGCCCGTTGAAGCTTCAGGAGAAGCCGCTGTCGTACCTGACCAAGCATCAGGTATCCGAGCTGCTGGCTGCGCTCGATGCTCGTACTACGTCGCCGCATCCGAAGATGGTCGCTCGCATTTGCCTCGCGACAGGTGCTCGATGGGGCGAAGCGCAGGCACTGACCCTGGATCGGTTGAAGGGCAACACGGTGATCTTCGCCAACACCAAGTCGAAGCGCGTTCGCTCGGTTCCGATTTCGGAAGGGTTGGCCAAAGAGATTCGCCAGCACTGGCAAACCCACGGGCCGTTCACCAACTGCCTCGGCGTATTCCGCATCGTGCTGCTGTCTACATCGATCAAGCTTCCGAGAGGCCAAGCCAGCCATGTGCTACGCCATACGTTCGCAAGTCACTTCATCATGAACGGCGGGCACATCGTGACGTTGCAGCACATCCTGGGGCACGCCTCGCTATCGATGACGATGCGGTATGCTCATTTATCTCACGATCATCTGTCCGAAGCGCTCAGATTGAATCCTCTCAGTTTTTGTTAGAGTCTTCGTCGAAGATTTTGATGGTGTGAGCTTTCTTGGCTTTCTGGTGAGGTTAAGACTTGTGGATATTCTGCAAAAGGCACTGGACAAAATAGTCTGTGAGTATGCGCAAGAAGCCGATGGAGATGAGGCGCTAGAAGCGCTAGAGGAAGCTCTGAAAAATAGCTACATCGAGATTCTTGCATCCACTCCGATAAAAGTTCTTGATTCAATAAAGAAGGCGGCTGCGGACGGTGGGCTTGAAGAGAGAAGAAATCTGCACAAGGGATTTGTTGAGCGAAATTATACTCGATGGAAAGAGGGATTTGACTCGTTAGAAGTTTTAATAGAAATCTGCTCGGAAGCCGGGGAATCTAACGCTCAACGGCTTGGGTCAAACGAGCTAATTCATGACAATCGCTATGGCGCCTTGATGAGGCTGCATGCTAAGGGTTGCTTGGTGGCCCGCGAGATATTCTGTCTGCTTTTAAACGGTTTCGCAGATGGAGCTCATGCACGATGGCGCGCTTTGCATGAACTGTCGGTTACTGCAATGTTCCTGGGACGGTGTGATGAAGGTACTGTCGAGAAGTACTTCTTGCATGAGTGTGTTGAGTCCTATAAAGGTGCGCTGATGCACCGAAAGTATGAAGACCGGCTTCAAGCCAAGGGTGTTAATGACGAAGAGCTGGCTGAATTAAAGGCACTTCATGATTCAGTGGTCGAGAAATATGGGCAGGATTTTAAAAATTCATATGGATGGGCTGAGGCTTTTTTAAACAAGAAGCGTGTGAATTTTCTTGATATTGAAGAGTATGTAGGGCTTGATCATTGGCGCCCATACTATAAATGGGCTAGCCAAAATATACATGCAACGGCAAAGACGCTGACTTGCTCGCTTGGAATGGTTGAAGCGAAAGAGGAGGGGTTGCTGGCGGGGCCGAGCAACTCGGGTCTGACAGACCCAGCTCATTCAATGGCAATTTCCCTGGTTCAGCTGACTACGGTTCTGTTGAGCGTTGACCCCAACCTAGATGATTTGGTGAGCATGAATATGATCAAGACACTGATCGATGAGATTGGCGACGCTTTTCTCCGGGGTGCTGGCCTTGCATGAGTAGTAGGCCCCCTTCATCGTCACTTTTTCGACACCTTTGCGGCCCCGAAAAAGCAAAGCCCCCGAAACGCTAGGCATTTCAGGGGCTTGGCAAGGGATTCTGGAGCGGGCGAAGGGAATCGAACCCTCGTCATGAGCTTGGGAAGCTCAGGTAATGCCATTATACGACGCCCGCTCGGATGGGTTTTGCGGCCAGGGCGCCTTTTTACCAGATGCGCGGCGGCAGGTGAAGCCCGGGGCGGGGTTTTTGTTGATTTCGCTGGGTTTTTCCGCCAGGGGAGCGGGGCTCCCCGTGGCGGTGGCGGTTAGCTGGCGAGGGCGGCGAGGGGGACGCTGGCGCCGTTGGGCTGGGGGCGGTAGATCGGGTTGAGCGGCTGCGTGCGCTGCGGGCGGAGGAAGGCCAGCAGGGCGTCCTGGGTCTGTTGCCAGGCGGCCTTGTGCTCGACGTCGATGAAGTGGCCGGCATTGCGGATGGTGTGGAATTCCGCGCCGCGGATCAGTTGGCCGAACTGGCGGGCTTCGTGGGGCGTGGTGTAGATGTCCAGCTCGCCGTTCATGAACAGCACCGGGATCTCGATGCCGGCGAAGCTCTCGGTATAACTATCGGCGTTCAGGCGCAGCACTTCGCGGATATGGAAGTGCATCTGGTGGTATTCGTGCTCGTCCAGGCTGCTGACGTGGCGGAAGTTGTAGCGCTTGAACAACTGCGGCAGGTAGCGGCCGATGGTTTCGTTGACCAGGTTGCCGATCTGGGTGCGATCGCAGGCGGCGAGGTAGTCGAGGCCGCGATGCAGGTAGTCGAGCATGGCCGGGTTGAGCTGAGGCGAGAATGAGTTGACCACCGCCCTGCGGATCCGTCCGGGACGCTGCGCCAGGGCCAGCAGGGTGGCGACGCCGCCCCACGAGAACGACATCACTACCTCGGCACGGAAGCGTTCGATCAGTTCCAGCAGGATCCTGGCCTCGCATTCCTTGCTGATCGGCGTGTGGTTTTCGTTATGGGGTTTGGACTGGCCGGCATACGGCTGGTCGTAGAGCACCACGTTGTAATGCGGCTGCAGGTACTTCACGGTCTGGGCGAAGGACGCTGTGGTCGACAGCGAGCCGTTGACCAGGATGATGGTCTGCTGCGCCGCGGGGTTGCCGTAGAACTCGGTGTGAATCCTGTATTGCCCGTGGATCTCGATGATGGCTGTTTCCGGCCTCATGTCGCTTCCTCCTGGAATCGTTCGATGGGAACGCGGCGACCTGCTTGTCGCGGCGAATACAAAATGCTCATGGGCAGATGAAAGCGCCTCCCAATGACAGTTGAATGTCATTCGGATGGATTTGATAAACTTTTGATTTTCAACGACTTACAGGCAAATAGAGAGCGTCCGAAATCCTCTCGGATTTTGGCGAAGCGGCTATTGGCCGGGCAGGAAAGGCCGGCGCCGAAGCGCGGGCAGTCACGCGGGCTTTCTTGGAAGTCGTTTGTGACTGGTCAGTCACAACGTGAGCGTCAGTTAAGCAGCCGGCGTGCCGGACTGCAAGCCCTGTTTCGCTTTTGGATGGGGGAAGGGGGGCTGGAATCCGACGAAATGCCGCGAGGCAAGTACCGATGCTGCGATTTCGGGATGCCGGGAAGGAAAGGGACGGCGCGGCCGCCGCCCCGGCGGTTCATTTGAGCAGGCTGGCGATGACTTCCGGCGTACGCGCCGCACGTGCCACGGCGCAGCTCTGCGGGGCGAGGAAGCGCGAGGTCTCCAGCCACTTCGGCTGCGGATAGTAGGCGAACACGTAGCTGCCGCGCTTGAGGGTGTTGATCAGCCGGGCGGCCACGGCCGGGCGTACCGCAGGGCAGCCCTGGCTGCGGCCCAGGCGACCGAGCCCGGGAACCACCCTGGGATCGGCGTAGGCAGCGGAATGCATGACGATGGCGCGTTCTTCGCTCTTGTCGTTGAAGCCCGGCTCCAGGCCAACCAGGCGCAGCGACTGGCCGTGCTTGCCGGTATAGAGCTGGCCGGTCTGGAACAGCCCGATCGACGACTGGTAGCTGTTCGGCCGGTTGGAGAAGGAGGTGGCAAGGTCATCGCCGCTGTTCTTGCCGTGGGTCACCCACTCTTCGAAGAGCAGCTTGCGGGCCTTCAGGTCGAATACCCAGAGACGCTTGTCGCGCGACGGCCGCGAGTAGTCGATCACCGTCAGCAGGCCGTTGTCGCCGCCCTGGCTGGCACTCGCGCAAGCATAGGCGGTAAGGGCCAGTTCGAGGGTCGGCAGGCTGGCCTGGGGAGCGAGTTTCTGCAGGTCCTTGGCGGAGGGAAGTGGCATGGCGAATACCGGCCCGCTGGCCAGTGCGCAAAGGGTGGCGCCCGCCAGGCTCAGCCTGCGCAGGGCGGCACGGAGGAAGGTTGGCATACGAGCAGTATTCCCATCGGTTCAGTGTGGTTTTTACCGGATGAGAGGCATTGTGCTCGATTTTTGAACAACTTGCCGACTACTTTTTAAGCGATTTCGTCGGATTGTTCGGTGTTTCCGTGGCGATCACCGTGAAATCGGAGTCGCTGTGGGTGTCCCGGGTCGAGGCCCAGTCGGTGATCACCAGGGTGCTGCCGACGTCCATGGCACCGAGCATTTCGCGGACGAAGGTCGGGTCCATGCGGATCTTGCCCAGTTGCTCGGAGGGTGTCAGGCCCTGTCCCGGGTTGCTCACCTGGACCACCGACCAGCGCAGGTTCGGCGAGGTCTCGCTGATTTCTTCCGGGGTCGGCTTTTCCAGCAGCGAGAACACCGCCATGCCGGTTTGCGGGCGTGCCGGCAACTGCACCGGTGCGGTGCCGATGCGCTGGCCGCCGCGATAGACATAGGCGCGCTGGTCGGCGCGGCTGATCAGCACCGACAACGGACCGCGTTCCGCGCCGGGGTCGTTCCAGGCGATTTCTCCGGGCTCCACCGGCAGCGTCACCGGTCGCCCGTCCGCTACCGTCGGTGCCAGCAGGCCGGGGTGGTCGACTTCCTTCGGCGCGCTGCTGGCGTTGGAAATGATTACCGTGGTGGAGCTGAATCCGGTGATGCCGTAGAGCTTCTTGGCGAACGCCATGGGCAGGCGGATGCAGCCGTGGGAGGCGGGATAGCCGGGCAGGTTGCCGGCGTGCAGGGCGATGCCGTCCCAGGTCAGGCGCTGCATGTAGGGCATGGGCGCGCTGTTGTAGAGGTCGGACTTGTGGTCGACGCTCTTTTGCAGGATCGAGAACACTCCGGTCGGGGTCTCCCGGCCCTTCTTGCCGGAGCTGAGGGTGCTGACCCCGATGGCGATACCGTTGCGGTAGATGTAGGCCTTCTGTTCGGTGAGGCTGACCACGATGGTCACTGGTCCCTGCGGGGAAACCTCCGGGTACCAGAGGTACTCGCCGGGCTTCATGCTCTTCAGCCGCGCCTTGATGTCGGCCGGCGGCAAAGGCGCGTTCGCTGGGCTGGCGGGCGCCGCGTGGAGGCTGCCGACGGCGAAGGCCAGCAGCAGTACGGCAAGGGATCTTTTCATTGGCGCTTTCTCTTGCTCCATGCGGGAAAGGCTGTCGCTCCGACAGATGCCATTCAGCTTAGCGTCGCTCGCGACGGCCGGCCAAACCCCTGCGGTCCGGCCTCTTTCGGTGGACAGGCGGCGGGCGGCGGGGTTTCACACCGAACAGATTTCTTCAGCATTCAGGGGGCGCCAGGCACCCGGCGGCAACTGTGGGTCGAGACAAATATCGCCCATGCGCTCGCGGTGCAGGCGCAGCACCTTGTTGTCGAAGTGGCCGAACATGCGCTTGACCTGGTGATAGCGGCCTTCGTGCAGGGTCAGGCGGGCGCAGCGTGGGCCGATCGGTTCGAGCTGCGCGGGGAGGGTGACCAGGTCTTCGAAGCGGAAGTGGAGGCCGGCGGCGAAGGCATCCACGTAGCGTTGGTCGATGGGCGCCTCGGTTTCCACGTAGTAGACCTTGTCGCGCCGGCTGCCCGGCAGGGTCAGGCGGCGCGACCACTGGCCATCGTTGGTCAGCAGCATCAGGCCGGTGGTGTTGTAGTCGAGACGACCGCCAATGTGCAGGTCGTCGCGCAGGTCTTCCGGGAACAGGTCGAGGACGGTCGGGTGTTGCGGGTCGCGGGTGGCGCTGACGCAGCCCATCGGTTTGTGCAGCATGTAGTAGCGCGCCGGCTTGCCAGCCTGGAGCAGCCGCTCGTCCAGTTCCACCCGGCTGAACACCCGCACCTCGTGGGTGCCGTCGCGCACCACCTGGCCGTCCACGCGCAAGCGTCCACCGGCGATCAGCATCTGCGCGTCGCGGCGGCTGAGTTCGGGCAGGTTGGCGAGGAAGCGGTCCAGGCGCATCAGTCGTCGGCGTCGGGCGGCAGCAGTTGCGCGCAGCGTGGGCAGAGGCAGGCGCGGCGGCGCAGCTCGGCGGGAATCCGCTCCAGCACGGCCGCATCGATCTCCGTGGTGAAGCACCAGCAAGCCTGGGTGGCGCTAGCGGGATAGGCCAGGGTGCAGCGGTTGGATTGCTGGCACAGCGGGCAGCGGCCTGGATCGATTTCGCTGTTCATGGCGCGGTGGATGGCTGGCGGGTGCCCAGGGTGCAGGGCCCGGCGCGCGGATGCAAGCATCGTGCGCCAGGCGGGGCGTTTCAGCGGCGAACGGCGTTGGTGATCCAGGGCTCCAGGCGCTGGCCGAAGCTGAGGTGCAGTTCCAGCGGCGCTAGCCGGTAGTTTTGTTCGTCGACCTTGGCGAATACCGCGTGCCATTGTCGTGGCACGTTGATCGCGGCGAGGTCGGTACGGCTGATGTAGCCGCCGACCAGCGTCCTGCCTCCGTCGACCGCGGACCAGGGACGCACCCGGCCCTTGACGATGGCGTAGCGCTGGCGCTCGGGGTAGCGCTGGCGCAGGGCGGCCAGGTCGAGGCCGGCGTCGACGATGAACAGTCGACTGGCCTCTCCCTGCTCATGCTTCAGTTGGTGGCGAGCGGCTTCCATCTGGCTGGACAGCATTTCGTCCTTGGGCAGGGCCTTGCTGCGGGCGCTGGCCTCGGCCAGGCGCTCCTCGGCCAGGCGTACTTCGCGGCGATAGGCCGGGCCGTCGAGCTCCAGGACCAGCAGCACCTGTTTTTCCTGTTGGCGGCGGTAGCGCCGTACGCTCTCTTCGTCGAGCGCGTCCGGGATGCTGAAACCGAGGGCGCGCATCTGCTCGGGCGGCAGCGGGGGAGCGAGGTCACTGGGCGGCTCGCTGCTCGGCGAGCGAAGCTCCAGGCGCAGTTCGACGCCACTGTTCTCTTCGCTCCAGAAACCGTAGGACCAGTTGCGCTGGAGCTCGCGCTGGCTGAGCACCAGCTTGCTTTCGGCCTCGCCGGACCGGTTCCAGGCGACGCCACCGAGGGCGGCCAGGTTCGCCGCCAGCAGCAGGAGGCTGCCGGCGATCAGGGCGTTGCGACGGTTGCGATTCATGCGTCAGTCCTCGCGGCGATGCCCAGGGGCGTGCGCAGGCGGCGCAGGACCAGCAGGATCAGCAGGGCGCTGAGGCCGAGCACCAGGAAGAACAGGTACTTCGGCATCGCTTCCCACCACCAGTCGAAGAACTTGGTGTAGAGGAAGATGACGAAGAAGGTGATCCCGGTATTGCTCACGTCCGCCCAGTTGCGTCGCGCGCCGAGCCAGATCACAAGGGCGGCGGCGACGAAGCCGGCGACCTGGTAGAGCCCCTCGATGAGCGCCGACGGTAACGCCAGGTAGCTGCCTGAGCCCCAGTTGGCCAGCACCAGCATCGGCAGGAACAGGCCGAGCAGGGCGAACACCCGGTAGATCACGGCGAAGCCGCTGAAGTTGCGCTGCTCGAAGCACAGTGGTACAGCGAAGATCAGCGCGGCGGCGGGGAAGAAGTTCTCCGGTCGCTCGCCTACGCTCAGCCAGTAGCCGCCGCCCCAGGTGCCGACGCGCGCGGCGACGAGGCCCATCACGCAGAGGATTGCCGCCGCCAGCAGCAGGCGGGCGTTGCACAGGTAGGCCAGGAGCAGGGCGTAGAGCGCCCAGGGCACCAGCGCCAGGTCGCTGGGAGTGACGTTGAATATCTGCCCGAGCATGGTCAGGTCGAGGACGAAGCAGGCGAACGCGACCATCGCCGCCAGCTTGCTGAAGTAGCCCGAGGCGTCCTTGGCCTGGACCCAGAGCGTGGCGAAGAATGCGGCGAAGGCGCTGCCGGTCAGGATCGCCACCTGGGCGACGGTGGGGAACAGGCCCCAGAAGCGGTAGAACAGCAGGAACACGCTGGCGGCGAAGGCCAGGGCGCCGAAGAACGAGGCTACCCGCATGCCTAGCGAAAGTTGCTGGCTGCGCAGATCGTGGTCGATATCGAAACGGTCGCGGTAGCTGTCCAGCAGGGCCAGGTGATAATCGGCGAGTTGCCGGGCCTGGGCCGGTTCGAGGCGGAACGCCTGCTCCTGGTCGAGGCGTTGCAGCTCGCGCTGGAACACCAGGATGTCGTTGGCGCGCTGCTGTGCCTGGGCGCGGTCGATGGGTTGCATGCATGCTCCTTGAGCGGTTCCGGCGGGGCCGGCAGTCCTTGGTCCGCGCACTCTACCGAGAAACGCCGGCTGCGGTCACGTTCTGGAGGCCCGTGTCGTTGGTCGGATTCAGGGAATTTCCGTTTTTTCCTTCGGTCTCTATTGCAGCCGGATTGCAACCGCCGCAACCGGCTTCCCGCTCCATCGGGATCTTGTCCAGGCGTGGTTCGGCTGCGTTCTGCGATGAAGGAGAATGCTGATGGTCATGCGATTGATCGGGCTGCTGCTGGCGGCCTTCCTGGTGAGCGGTTGCAGCGTTCGGGTGCCGGGCGCCTACGTCGAACTGGATCCGTTCGACGATGGCTACTACGGCTACGATCGCGGCGGCCCGCCCCATTGTCCTCCGGGCCACGCCAAGAAAGGCTGGTGCTGAGCCCACTTCCTTTTCCCGAGTCTTCACGTCGTATGCGCGCCTCGCGGCGTCGCCGGTCGTCCGGCCGGCGGCAGTGGGGGCGCAGGAGGCTGCCATGTGGCGCACATTCCTGAAAGTCCCGCTTCTTCTGCTTCTCGCCAGCCTGGGAGGCTGCGCGGTGTATGACTACGACTACGATGACGGCGATTGGCGCCACTATCGCGGCCAGCCCTATGGCTACGCCTACGAGGTGCCGCGCTATCGCGTGTACGACGATGGCTGGCGCAGCGAACGGCGCTACTACTCGACGCGCTACTACGACCAACGCTACTACCCGGCGCCACGCCGCTACGATGGCCACCGCGACTACCGGCGCGAGCAATATCGCTACCAGCAGCGCCACCACGAATCGCGCCCGGCCCATCGTGGCGAGCGGCATCCGGGCAACTGGCAGCGCGGCGGCCAGCCGCAATGGCGCGGGCATTCTCCGCAACGCTGGCAGCAACACGGTCGGCAGGATCGTCCGGGACACCAGGGCCAGCCGGGAGGGGCGTCTCGCTGGCGCAACTGAGGTGCGCAAGGAAAGGCGGCGCCTGCGGGCGCCGTCGTGCTTTCCAGTCGAAAGTGCGGACCCTCTTGGCGCATTTGCTCGGCACACTCTGCCGATACCGAAACGAGGAGGTTCCCATGAGTCATTTTCTGTCGTTCGCCAAGGGCGCCCTGGCGATGTTCTGGCTCGTCGCGCTGGTCAACCTGGCCTACCCGCTGGGCGAGTTGCATCGACCGATCCTGCTGTTGTCCGGCGTGCTGGTGCTGGTCCATGCCGCCGAGATCCTGCTGCTCAACGGGCGTCTCAAGGCGCGCCCGGCACCTTGGCTGGAGCGCCTCCAGGTGCTGCTGTTCGGCGTCCTGCACCTGCGTAGCCTCGGCTGATTTACACAGGCTTTACTCTCGCCGCGGGCACCGCCCGCGCGCCGCGCAGTCCGATGTGCAGGTTCCGGAACAGGCAATCCTCCCGCATCCGCAGGAGAGGCCGGAGCCGCACAGGAGGCGCCATGCGTCGTTTGCTTTCCCTGCTGATCCTCGTCCTGCCGCTGTCGGCCTGCGTGGTCTACGACCGCGACGACCACCGGCATCGTCCCGACTACCGCTACGAACGCTATCACGACCGCGACCGTGACAACCGCGGGCGCGACTGGAACCGTTCCTGGCAGGAGCGCCGCGACGACGGTCGCTGGCGCTGACCTTCAGGCGGCAGCGAAGCGCCGGTCCTGTTCCAGCACCCGCTCGACGAACACCGCCGCGGCCGGCGACAGGCTGCGGCCGGCACGGCTGACCAGACCGTAGGCGGAGCCCTTGGCGCGGGCGGGCTCGGCGCCGGCGGGCCAGGGCAGCAGCGCCAGGCGGCCGGCCTCGACGTCGGCGGCAACCACGTCCCAGGGCGCCAGGCTGATCAGCTCGCTGGAGCCGACCAGGCCCTTGAGCATCAGCACGTCGTCGCACTGTATGCCGAGCGGTTCTTCGCGTTGCAGCAGGCGCGCCAGGTCGCCGCGGACTGCCTCGGGCAGGCGCGGGCCGGCCAGCGGGTAGTCGGCCAGTTGCTCGGCGCTCGGCCTCACCAGACGCAGCAACGGATGGCCGGGGCGGCAGAAGAGTACGCCGGGATACTCGCGTAGCGGGTGGATGCGCAACTGCGGATCGCCTTGCAGCTCGCGGATATCGGCGACGAAGAGTTCGACAGCGTCATCCAGCAGGCGCTGGCGTAGGGTCTGCCAGTCTTCGATGAGCAGTACGACGCGCACGCGTGGGTGGGCGCTGGAGAAACCGGCCAGTGCCTCGGGCAACAGCCGTGCGGCGGGGAAGGGACCGCCGCCCAGGCGTAGCTCGCCGCTGTCGAGATTGGCCAACTGGCTCACCGCGTTGTGCAGTGCGCGATGCCCGGCCAGCAGGCGCCGAGCGTGTTCCAGCACCAGCCGGCCGTGGGCCGTGAGGGCCACGCCGCGGCTGCCGCGCTCCACCAGGGTGCAACCCAACTGTCCCTCCAGCGCCTGGATGCTGCGTGACAGCGCCGGCTGGCTGAGATTCACCGCTTCGGCGGCGCGGGCATAGTGGCCGTGCTCGGCGAGGGCGACGAAGTGGCGGAACTGGCGTAGATCGCTCATGCGGACTCCGCATCGAATGTGGACCTGGAATGCATTGGAATTATTGCCGTGCCGCTCGGCATAGTGCCAGCCGAAGCCCACAACAATAAAACGGAGTATCCGATGAGCCGTCTGCTTGCACTCCTGGCGCTCGCCCCGCTGCTCGCCGGCGCCGCCGAAACCACCGCGCCAAAACCGCCCAGTGCCTTCACCGTCGAGGCCCAGCGGCGGGTCGAAGCGGAATTGCCCTTCGCCGACCGCGCCGACTTCGAGCGCGCCGACCGCGGCCTGATCCGGCGCCCGGAGCGGTTACTCATCCGCAACCCCGACGGCAGCGTCGCCTGGCAGCTCGGTGGCTACGACTTCCTCCTCGACGGCAAGCCTCGCGACAGCATCAATCCCAGCCTGCAACGCCAGGCCCTGCTCAATCTCAAGTACGGCTTGTTCGAGGTTGCCGAGGGTATCTACCAGGTGCGCGGCTTCGACCTGGCCAACATCACCTTCATCCGCGGCGACAGCGGCTGGATCGTGGTCGACACCCTGACCACCCCGGCCACCGCCAGGGCGGCCTACGAACTGGTCAGCCGCGAGCTGGGCGAGAGGCCGATCCGTACGGTGATCTACAGCCACGCCCACGCCGATCACTTTGGAGGCGTGCGCGGTCTGGTAGAGCCACAGCAGGTCGCCAGCGGCGCGGTGCAGATCATCGCTCCGGCCGGCTTCATGGAGGCGGCGATCAAGGAGAACGTCCTGGCCGGCAACGCCATGATGCGCCGCGCCACCTACCAGTACGGCACGCAACTGCCCAAGGGGCCGCAGGGGCAGGTCGACATGGCCATCGGCAAGGGATTGGCGCGCGGACCGCTGAGCCTGCTGGCGCCGACCCGCCTGATCGAAGGCGAGGGCGAGGACCTGGTGCTGGACGGCGTGCCGTTCACCTTCCAGAACACGCCGGGTACCGAATCGCCGGCGGAGATGAACATCTGGCTGCCGCGGCAGAAGGCCCTGCTGATGGCCGAAAACGTGGTCGGCACCCTGCACAACCTGTACACCCTGCGCGGTGCCGAGGTACGTGATGCGCTGGGCTGGAGCAAGTACATCAACCAGGCGCTGCATCGTTTCGGCAGGCAGGCCGAGGTGATGTTCGCAGTGCACAACTGGCCGCGCTGGGGCAACGCGGAGATCGTCGAGGTGCTGGAGAAGCAGCGTGACCTGTACGGCTTCCTGCACGACCAGACCCTGCACCTGGCCAACCAGGGCGTGACCATCGGCCAGGTGCACAACCGCCTGCGCCTGCCGCCCAGCCTCGACCAGGAATGGTACGACCGCGGCTACCACGGCTCGGTCAGCCATAACGCACGGGCCGTGCTGAACCGCTACCTGGGCTACTACGACGGCAACCCGGCGAGCCTCGACCCGCTCAGCCCGGAGGACTCGGCGGGCCGCTACGTGGAATACATGGGCGGCGCCGAGCGCCTGCTGGAGCAAGCGCGGGCGTCGTACGCCAGGGGCGAGTACCGCTGGGTGGTCGAGGTGGTCAACAGGCTGGTCTTCGCCGAGCCGGATAACCGGGCCGCGCGCGAGCTGCAGGCCGACGCCCTGGAGCAGCTCGGCTACCAGGCGGAGAACGCCGGCTGGCGCAACAGCTACCTCAGCGCCGCCTACGAACTGCGCCACGGCGTACCGCGCGACCAGCCGACGATGAAGGCCGGCAGCGCCGATGCCCTGGCGGCGATGGACACCGGCCTGCTGTTCGACTATCTCGGCGTGCGCCTGGACGCCGGCGCTGCGGAGGGCAAGGCGCTGAGCATCAACCTGCGCCTGCCGGACATCGGTGAGAACTACCTGCTGGAACTGAAGAACTCGCACCTGAACAACCTGCGCGGCGTGCAGAGCGAGGACGCCGGGCAGACCGTGAGCATCGACCGCGCCGATCTCAACCGGCTGCTGCTCAAAGAGGTATCGGCGGTACGCCTGGTCTTCGAGGGCAAGCTGAAGAGTTCCGGCAATCCGCTGTTGCTGGGGCAACTGTTCGGCATGCTCGGCGACTTCGACTTCTGGTTCGATATCGTCACGCCGGCGGCGAAGTCCGAAGGCTGACGACGAAGGCGCCCGAGAGGGGCGCCTGGTCTTTTCAGTAGGCCACGGTGAAGCGCTGGCGATGATGACGGGGCTGCTCGGCCTCGTCGAGCATGGCTACCGCCAGGTCTTCCAGGGAAATCCGGCTCTCGCCCTTGGCGTCGAACAGAACCTGGTCGCCGCCGAGGCGGAACTTGCCGCTGCGCTGGCCGGGTTCGAGGAGCATCGCCGGGCTGAGGAACACCCAGTCCAGTCGTTGCTCGCCGCGCAGTTGGTCGAGGGCGTCGGCGGCGCCGAGGGCGCCCTGCTTCCACTGCTCGGGGAATTCCGGGCTGTCCACCAGGCGCTGGCCGGGGGCGATCTCCAGGCTCCCGGCGCCGCCGAGAACCAGCAGGCGCGGCACGCCGGAGCGTTTCACGCCGTCGAGAATGGCCTGGCTGCCGGCGGCGTGGCGGGCGCGGAGGTCGGCGCTACCCCAGCCGCCGTTGAAAGCGCTGATGACCACCTCGTGGCCTGCCACGGCGCTGGCCACCTGGGCCGGGTCGCTGACGTCCGCCTGCACTACGCAGAGGCCGTCGCGCGCCGCCAGCTTGCTCGGGTCGCGGACCAGGGCGGTCACCGCGTGGCCGCGTTGCAGGGCTTCGTTGAGGAAATAGTGGCCGACGTGGCCGGTGGCGCCGATCAGGGCGATTTTCATGCTGCACCTTCCGTTCGAGAAATGCCGCAGAGCGGCGTCGATCAGCATCATCCGCCCTGCGCTCGCCGGGATAAACCGCTGCGCGGGGGATGCACTCGTTAGCTCAGCTTAATAATCAGACCTCCTCGCTGTCGCTCATCAGGGTCAGGCTGCGGGCCACGGCGAGGGCGATGAACAGGACCCCGATCACTCCTTCGCTGCCGGCCAGCAGGCGCGCCAGCGGGTTGATCGCCTGGATGTCGCCGTAGCCCACGGTGGTCAGGGTCACCAGGCTGTAGTAGACGAAGGTATCCAGGCCGAGTGCGCCATGGCTGGCGATGAAGCTGGCCGGCTGCATCTGTTCGACCATGTAGTAGGCGAGAGCGAAGGCCAGCGCCATCTGCAGGTAGAGTGCGCAGAGTCCGTAGAGCAGCTCGTGGGTCACCGGGCGCTCCTGGGTGACGCGGCGGAACAGCGCGGCGAACAGGGTCAGGTACAGCAGGATCAGGCTCAGCCCGCGCAGCAGGCCGGGCGGCAGGCTGGAGTAGGGACTGCTGAAGTCCGCAGTGGTGTACAGGGCCAGGCTGAACAGGCCGAAGAAGGCCGTCAGGTAGACCAGCGGACTGCGTCTGCGCAAAGTGTTCATCCCGGCCAGCACCAGCAGCAGGAGGCTGCCGAGCACCCGTGGCTTGGTGCTCGACGGCAGGCCGAGGATCGCCGTGAACAGCACGGTGGAAAAGAACAGCAGGCGGAAACGGTAACGCAGCAGCAGGGCGTTCAAGGCGGGCTCCTCGCATCGTCGAATCGACCAGCCTGGGCGCGGACCCGCCTGCCTGTCTATTGGCCTTGGGTCGGATCGAACAATTTCTGCACCACGGAAAAGTCCCGCTCCGCATAGCCCTGCTTCAGCAGCAGACGGTACAGGCTCAGCGCCAGGCTGCCCATCGGCGTGCTGCTGGCGCTGGCCTGGGCGGCTTCCTGGGCCAGCCCGAGGTCCTTGGCCATCAACTGGGCCATGAAGCCGCCGCGGTAGTCGCGCGACGCCGGAGCGTTCTCCATAACCCCCGGCCAGGGGTTGTAGACTTCCAGCGCCCAGTTGCCACCGGAGCTGCGGCGCATGATCTCGGCCAGCACCTTCGCGTCGAGGCCGTTGGCCACGCCCAGGGCCATGGCTTCTGCGGTACCGATCATCAGCACCGCGAGGAGCTGGTTGTTGCACACCTTGGCCACCTGGCCGGCGCCGTCGGGGCCGGCATGGAAGATGTTCCGACCCATGGCCTCGAACAGCGGCCGGGCCTTCTCCAGGGCTTCGGCGTCGCCGCCGACCATGAAGGTCAGGGTGCCGGCTGCCGCGCCGGCAGTGCCGCCGGACACCGGCGCGTCGAGCATCGCCAGGCCGCGCTCGCGGGCGGCGGCGTGGACCTTGCGCGCCGAGGTCGGAGCGATGGTCGAGCATTCCAGCACCAGGGTGCCGGGGGCGATGTGCGCGAGCAGGCCATCGTCGTCGAGGTACAGGCCTTCGACGTGCTGGCTGGCCGGCAGCATGCTGATGACCACGTCGGCGCCCTGCACCGCGTCGCGGGCGCTGCGGGCGGCGCTGGCGCCGGCGGCGACCAGGCCGTCGACGGCGCTCTGCACCAGGTCGAAGACGTTCAGCAGGTAGCCGGCCTTGAGCAGGTTGGTGGCCATCGGCGCGCCCATGTGGCCGAGGCCGATGAAGGCGATCTGTTTCATGGAGCTCCTCCTGTGGCGGCCGCGAGGCCTCTTGGGGATGCTGTGAAACAGCTTAGACGCTATGGACGTGGCGGGCCCGCGCCCTCCTTCGGCAGAGGGCGGCGCGGCGGATCAGAGCCCCGCCAGCGGATGCTCGCCCTCCCAGGTCGGCTCGAAGTGCGCCTCGATCACCGCCTGCGGGATCGATTCCACCTGCGGCCAATGCCAGTTCGGTGCGTTGTCGCGATCGATCAGCCTTGCGCGTACCCCCTCGGCGAAGTCCGGATGGCGCGTGCAGTTCAGGCTCATGGCGTATTCCAGGCGGAACACCTCGGCCAGCGACAGGTAGCGCGCACGCTCGATCTGCTGCCAGACCAGATGCGCGGTCATCGGGCAGCCCTCGGCCAGGGTCTTCGCGCCACGCGCAAGCAGCGGGTCGGCGTCGTCGCGCAGCGCCACCAGCGCCTGCCAGGCGCTCGCCAGGTCCGGCTGGTCGAGCAGTGCGTCCAGGCGCGGCCGGCGCGGGAGCAACTGGGCCTCCGGCAGTTCGCCGCGGGCCTCGTGTTCGAGGGCGCGAAGCAGGCTGTGAAGTTGCACTTGGGGCGACTCGTTCCAGTTCATCTGCACCAGGCCGGCGAGCAGGGCGTCCTGCTGGTCGTCGAGAAGGAAGCGGTCGGCCAGGTCGAGGTCGAGAGCGTCGCGGGCGTTCATCTGCGCCGCGCTCAGGCCGAGGAACAGGCCGAGCCTGCCGGGCAGGCGGGCGAGGAACCAGCTGGCGCCGACGTCTGGGTACAGGCCGATGCCGATCTCCGGCATCGCCAGGCGGCTGGACGGGGTGACGATGCGAATCCCGGCACCCTGCATCAGCCCCATGCCGCCACCCATCACATAGCCGTGGGCCCAGCAGATGAAGGGTTTCGGGTAGGTATGGATGCGGTAGTCGAGGCGGTATTCATCGGCGAAGAAGCGTCGCGCCAGGGCCGGTACCTCGCCGGGTTGCTCGCGGCAGGCGTCCACTAGCTTGCGCACGTCGCCGCCGGCGCAAAAGGCCTTGGCGCCGTTGCCGCGCAACAGCACGCAGGCGATGCCGGCGTCCTCGGCCCAGGCGTCGAGTTTCGCCGCCAGGGCCTCGATCATCGGCAGGGACAGGGCGTTCAGACTCTTTTCCGCATCCAGGGTGGCAATGCCGATGCGGAAGCCATGCAGGCTCGGGCGTTCTTCGAAAAGCACGTTCATGTCGGGGCTCTCGGCTCGGGCGGGCTGTGGCGCAGCCCGCCGGGTTCGATGGGAAGGCTCAGCAGTTGCGCCACTTGGGATCGCGCTTCTCGAGGAAGGCGTTGACCCCTTCGCGGGTGTCCTGGGCGTCGAACAGATCGACGAAGCGCTCGCGCTCCTCCGGCAGCCAGGTGTTCGGCGCGCGTTCGCGGGCACCCTGGATCAGCGGCTTGATGGTGCGGATCGCCACCGGGCTCTGGCGTGCCACCTTGGCCGCCAGCAGCAGGGCGGCGCCGCGCGCCTCGCCGCTGTCCACCACCTGTTCGACCAGGCCGATGCGCAGGGCGGTTTCCGCATCCACCCGCTCGTTGCAGAGGATCATCCGCTTGGCCCAGCCTTCGCCCACCAGCCAGGGCAGCGCCTGGGTCCCGCCGGCGCAGGGCAGCAGGCCCACCGCGGCCTCCGGCAGGGCCATCTGCGCCTGGCGCTCGGCGATGCGGATGTCGCAGGCGAGGGCGCACTCCAGCCCGCCGCCCATGGCGTAGCCGTTGATCGCCGCGATCGACACCCCGCGGAAATCGCGCAGCGCCTCGAAGGCTTCGCCGAAGCGGCGGGCCATCTCGCGAGCGCGGGCCTTGTCGCCGTCGGCGAACATGTTCAGGTCGGCGCCGGCGGAGAAGAACTTTGGCCCCTGGCCGGTCACTACCAGGGCGTAGATATCGTCGTCGCGGTTGAGGTGCTCGATCAGTTGGCGGAGGCCGATCAGCGAGTCGCGGTCCCAGGTGTTGGCCGGCGGGTGGTTGATGGTGATCAGCGCGGTGTGCCCGTGCTTTTCCACGGTGAGCTTGTGGGTCAGGTCGAAGGAGGAAGCCTTGTAGGGTTCGACGGCAGTGTTCATGAAGTCCCTCACTGGATCATGGGCCGGGGCGTCCCGGCACTATCGGATGCGATGGTTCGCGGCGTTCACAGCAGGCGATCGAGCATGCCGCCCTGCTCCAGCAGGCGGCGGGCGGCGATCACCCGCATGATTTCGTTGGTGCCTTCGAGGATCTGGTGCACGCGGGTGTCGCGTACCCAGCGCTCCAGCGGATAATCGTTGAGATAGCCGTAGCCGCCGTGCAGTTGCAAGGCCTCGTTGCAGACATCGAAGCAGCGGTCGGTGGCGAAGCGCTTGGCCATTGCGCAGTACAGGGTCGCCTCGGCGTCGCCGCGGTCCAGCCGGTGGGCGCCGAGGCGGACCATCTGGCGGCTGGCGGTGAGTTCGGTGAGCATGTCGGCGAGCTTGAACTGCAAGGCCTGGAAGGTCGCCAGCGGCTTGCCGAACTGCTCGCGCTCCTCGACGTAGCGCATCGACTGCTCCAGCGCCGCCTGGGCGGCGCCCAGGGAACAACTGGCGATGTTCAGGCGGCCGCCGTCGAGGCCTTTCATGGCATAGACGAAGCCCTGGCCCTCCGGGCCGATGCGGTTGCCGGCGGGGATGCGCACGCCTTCGAAGGTGATGGTGCGGGTCGGCTGCGCGCGCCAGCCCATCTTGTCCTCGTTGCGGCCGTAGCGGATGCCGGGCGCGTCGGCCGGTACCAGGAAGCAGGAGATGCCCCTGGCGCCGTCCTCGCCGGTGCGCGCCATAACGATCAGCACCTGGGTGCTGCCGGCGCCGGAAATGAAGCACTTGCTGCCGTCCAGCACGTATTCGTCGCCCTCGCGGCGGGCGCGGGTGCGCAGGCGCGCGGCGTCGGAGCCGGCATCGGGCTCGGTCAGGCAATAGGAGGCGAGCGACTCGCCGCCGATCAGGCCGGGCAGCCAGGCCTCCTTCAGCGCCGCGTCGCCGAACGAGGCGAGCATCCAGGCGGCCATGTTGTGGATGCTGATGTAGGCGGTAGTGGCCACGCAGCCGGCGGCCAGTTGCTCGAAGATCAGCGAAGTGGACAGCCGCGACAGGCCCAGGCCGCCGTCTTCCTCGGCGATGTACAGGCCGAGGTAGCCCTGTTCGGCGGCGGCGCGGATGACTTCCACCGGGAAGTGATGGTCGCGGTCCCAGTCGGCCGCCTTCGGCGCCAGTTCGTGGCGGGCGAAGGCGCGGGCGCTCTCCACCAGCAGGCGTTGTTCTTCGGTGAGGTCGAAATCCATAGGTCCTCGGGTCACTTGAGATGGATGGTCATGTTCGGGCCGGCCGACGATTCGTCGGTCGTCGGTTCATCGTCGAACCAGCGGCTGGTGACGGTCTTGGTCTCGGTATAGAAGCGCACCGCCTGCTTGCCGTAGGCGTGCAGGTCGCCGTAGAAGGAACCCTTCCAGCCGGTGAAGGAGAAGAACGGCAGCGGTACCGGGATCGGTACGTTGATACCCACCTGGCCGACCTGCACCGCGTGCTGGTAGCGCCGAGCGGCGCCGCCGGAGCGGGTGAACAGGCTTGTTCCATTGCCATAGGGGTTGGCGTTGACCAGGGCGATGGCCTCTTCCAGGCTTTCCACCTCCAGGCAGGCCAGCACCGGGCCGAAGATTTCCTCGCGGTACAGGCCCATCTTCGGCGTCACTGCGCGGAACAGGGTGGGACCGAGCCAGTTGCCGTTGGGATAGCCTTCGACCTGGCACTGCGAGCCGTCGAGCAGGCACTCGGCGCCTTCCGCCTTGCCTTCGGCGATCAGGCGCAGCACGCGCTGGCGCGCCTGCGGGCTGATCAGCGGACCATAGGCGGCGTCCGGGTCCTGCCAGTGGCCGGGGCGCAGGGCGGCCATCCGCTCGGCCAGTTCGGGAATCCACTCGCGCGCCGCGCCGACGAACACCGCCGCGCTGATCGCCATGCAGCGCTGGCCGGCGGCGCCGCAACTGGCGCCGACCAGGTTGCCGAGAACCTGGGCCTTGTTCGCGTCGGGGAGGATCACCATGTGGTTCTTCGCCCCGGCGAAGGCCTGCACCCGCTTCAGGTGCGCGGTGCCGGTGCGGTACACGTGCTGGCCGACGGCGACCGAGCCGACGAAGGAAATCGCCCGGATGTCCGGGTGGGTGAGGAGGGCATCGACCTGCTCGCGGCCGCCATGGATCACCTGCAGCACGCCCTTCGGCGCGCCGGCCTCGAGGAACAGCTCGGCGAGGCGGTTGGGTGTCAGCGGATCCTGTTCGGAGGGCTTGAGGACGAAGGTGTTGCCGCAGGCGATGGCCAGCGGGAACATCCACAGCGGGATCATCGCCGGGAAATTGAACGGGGTGATCCCGGCGCACACGCCGAGGGGCTGGATCCAACTGGCGGTGTCGATCTCGCGGGCGACGTTTTCCACCGTCTCGCCCATCATCAGGCTGGCCACGTTGGCGGCGTGTTCGACCACCTCGATGCCGCGCCACACGTCGCCCTTGGCATCGGCGAGGTTCTTGCCGGTCTCCCGGGCCAGCAGTTCGCCGAGTTCGTCGTGGTGTTCCTTGAGCAGGTGCTGGTAGCGCAGCATCAACCGCGCTCGCTCGGGAGCCGGGACTTCGCGCCAGGTCTCGAAGGCGCGCTGGGCGCTGGCGATGGCCTGCTCGATCTCGTCGGCGGTGGCCTTCGGCGCCAGCGCGAGGACGTCCTGGGTCGCCGGATCGGTGACTTCGACCAGCTCGCGGGAACGGCTGCCGCGCCATTCGCCGTCGATCAGCTGGGGGATTGCCTTGGCCATCGTCGCCTCCGCTTCCCGGTGGACCGGGATGTTGTTTTGAGTCGTTATAGCCGGCCGCAAGCCGCCTGTGGATTGACGATCTTGCGCAAGGGATGGACGATCTTGGGATTCAGACTACCGAGTCGCGTCGCCGTGAAGCGTTCCGTACAGACCTCCGCCTGGCCCCTGCCCAACCAGGGTGTGCGTTTCATCACGCCGCCCCGCCTGCGTCGCGCCCTGGCCCGCCATCCGCTCGGCCAGGCCTGCTACCCGCTGGCCCTCGGTTACTATCCGGAGGCGCATGGCCACCACATGCAGCGGCGCGCGCCGGACGACAACCTGTTGATCTACTGCCGGGCCGGACGCGGCTGGCTGGAGTGTGCCGGCGAGCGCGTCGAGGTCGGCGGCGGCGACCTGCTGGTCCTGCCCAAGGGCCGGGAACATGCCTACGGCGCCGACTCGCAGCGGCCCTGGAGCATCTACTGGGTACATTTCGAAGGCGGACTGGCGGAGGATTTCCTGCGTCCGCTGGGCAGCGCCCCGCGCCTGCGCCTGGGCATGCAGCCGCGCCTGCTGGCGGAGTTCGATGCGCTGCTGGCGCTGCGTCGCCAGGGCCTCAGCCTGCCGCACTTCATCCATGCCGCGCACCTGTTGCAGGGCCTGCTCACCTCGCTGGCGGTGCGTCCGGCGCGGGCCAGCCTGAAATCCGGACGGGTGCTGGACATCGACGCGGTGCAGGCGCTGATGCGCGCGCACCTGCACGACAGCCTCAACCTCGACGAGCTGGCGGCGCAGTTCAAGCTGTCGCGCTTCCATTTCGCCAAGACCTATCGCGCCCTGACCGGCCAGGCGCCGATCCAGGATTTCATCCAGATGAAGATGGCCCATGCCTGCCGCCTGCTCGACGAGGGCGCGCTGGAGGTGCGGCAGATCGCCGAGCAGCTCGGCTACGCCGATCCCTATTACTTCTCGCGGCTGTTCCGCAAGGTGGTGGGCATGGCGCCCAGTCACTACCGGGCGCTGCACCAGGGCTAGTGCTCCGGGCATAATGCTGCATCCTGCCCGTGGGCCGAGACCGACAAGGATCGTCGATGCGCAAACCCCTATCGCTCTACCACCCCTGGCTCTACTGGCTGCGGGTCTGGCAACGACGTCTCTGGCGGCACTGCCGCTGGCGTCTTGGCGGCCGTCGCTACGTGCGGTTGCCATCGATCGACGAGCGCCTGCCGTACCGCTACATCAAGCACACCTCGAAGTTGATCCGCCGCCTCGGCGACAGCGACCTCGCCCTGCAACGCAACAAGGTGGTCAACCTGCGCCTGGCGGTGGACTGCATGAACGGCGTGAGCATCGGCCCCGGCGAGTACTTCTCGTTCTGCCGGCTGGTCGGTCGGCCCAGCGCCCGGCGTGGCTTCGTCGAAGGTATGGAGTTGTCCTTCGGCGAGGCGCGCAGCGGAATCGGCGGCGGCATCTGCCAACTGAGCAACCTGATCCACTGGATGGCCCTGCATTCCCCGCTGCGCGTGGTGGAGCGGGCCAACCACAGCTTCGACCCGTTTCCCGACGAGGGACGGATCCTGCCGTTCGGCTCGGGCGCGGCGATCTTCTACAACTTCATCGACCTGGTGCTGCACAATCCGACGGCGGATACCTTCCAGCTGCGCTTCCATATCGCCGCCCACCAACTGGAAGGCGAACTGCTGTGCAGCGCGCCGCGCCCTGTGCGCTACCACGTCTATGAGAGGGCCCAGCGCTTTGTCCGCGACGGCGATGCGGTGCTGAGGCTCAACGAGATCTGGCGCGACATCCGGGAAAAGGGCCAGGCCGGCACCCTGCTGGCCAGCGAGTGCCTGTACCGCAACCGGGTGCGCGTGAAGTATCCGGTGGAAGAGGCCCGCCTGTCCCGAGATTGACAAGCGCGGCGGGCTTTTCTACGGTTCCGCGGCCACAGGCTGTCGGCGACCTTCTGAAAAAGGCCGGACGACTTTTTCAGTACCGAGACAGGGGGTTCCATGACCGATAACGACGACCGCATCAAGCTCGAGGCGAGTTGGAAGGAAGCGCTGCGCGAGGAATTCGACAAGCCCTACATGAAGCAACTGGGCGAGTTCCTGCGCCAGGAGAAGGCCGCCGGCAAGGTGATCTTTCCGCCCGGGCCATTGATCTTCAACGCGCTGAACACCACGCCGCTGGAGAACGTCAAGGTGGTGATCATCGGCCAGGATCCCTACCACGGACCAGGCCAGGCCCACGGCCTGTGCTTCTCGGTGCAGCCCGGCGTGCCGACGCCGCCGTCCTTGCAGAACATCTACAAGGAACTCAACCGCGACCTGAACATCCCGATTCCCAACAACGGCTACCTGCAGCGCTGGGCGGAGCAGGGCGTGCTGTTGCTCAATACCTCCCTGACCGTCGAGCAGGCCAAGGCCGGCTCCCACGCCAATGCCGGCTGGCAGCCGTTCACCGACCGCGTCATCGAGGTGGTCAACGAGCGTTGCGAGCGCCTGGTGTTCCTGCTCTGGGGCAGCCACGCGCAGAGCAAGCAGAAGCTGATCGACCCGCAGCGCCACCTGATTCTCAAGTCGGCGCACCCGTCGCCGTTGTCGGCCTACCGCGGTTTCCTCGGCAACGGCCACTTCAGCCGCACCAACAAGTTCCTCGAGCAGAACGGCAAGACGCCTATCGACTGGTCGCTGCCGGACCTCTGAAGGCCGCTGTCGCCCAGCTCTTCACATGGTGGGCGCCGCTGTGTGCCTCTGACCGCGCCCGGAAAAAAAAGCCCGCACGAGGCGGGCTGGAAAACGCCACACATCCAGTGTGGCGGCGTGGCTCGATCAGCCGGCGCGCTTCCTCCAGTAGCGGAAGCACGGCTCGGCGAGGAACAGCACCAGCAATAGCCTCAGTACCTGCAAGGCGGTGACCAGCGGCACCGAGAGCTGCAAGGCTTCGGCGGTCAGGCTCAGCTCGGCGATGCCGCCGGGCATCATGCCGAGCATCAGCGACTGGTGGTCGAGGGTGGTCAGCCAGCCGAGCAACTCGGCGGCGAGCGCCGCGGCGAACATCATCCACAGCGTGCAGACCAGGGTACGACTGACGAAGGCTGGAGCGCTGCGGAAGAAACTGCGGTTGAAATGGCAACCCAGGGCGCTGCCGATCAGCCATTGGCCGACGCCGCTGGAACCGGCCGGCAGGCCGATATGCAGGTCGAAGCCGAGGCTGACGCCGGCCGCCAGCAACAGCGGGCCGAGCAGCCAGGGATTGGGTTGGCGCAACTTCTGCCAGCCCAGCGCGACCAGCGCCCCGGCCGGGAACAGCAGGGCCAGCCAGTGCCAGTCCACCGGCGCGGCCTGGTGCGGGCCTGGCTGGCCGCCGCCGAGCAGGTACTGGAACGCCGCCGGCACCAGCAGCACTACCAGCAACAGGCGCAGGCTCTGCGCTGCGGCGACGCGGCTGAGCACCGCGCCGTGGCGCTGCCCGAGGTTGACCATCTCGCTGGCACCACCGGGCATGCTGGCGAAGAACGCGGTGGCGCGGTCCTCGCCGCTGCGGCGCATGAAGGCGATCGCCAGCACGCTGGAAAGCGTGGTGGCCACGGCGCCGAAGACGATGATCACGCTATGCGCCAGCACTTGCTCGATCACTGCCGGGGTGAAGTGCAGGCCGATGCCGATGCCGACGATCCATTGCCCGCACTTGCGTGCCCCCGGCACTTCGGCCAGCGGCAGGTCGGCCAGGCAACGCACCAGCATCACCGCAAGCAGCGAGCCGATCATCCACGGCAGCGGCCAGCCGACCAGGCTTGCCAGCCAGCCGCCAAGGGCGCCCACCAGCGGCGTCGCCCAGTACAGCCTCCAGGTGACGCGCTCAGGCATCGGCCAGCCCTGTCGCGCGACGGGCCGCGCGGCGGCGCCAGGCGCGGACCAGCGGCAACAGCAGCATTACCACCACCAGCGCCCAGGTTACCAGGCTGATCGGGCTCGACCAGAGGATGCCCAGTTCACCGTTGGAGATCGACAGCGCGCGGCGCAGGTTCTGCTCCATCAGTCCACCGAGGATGAAGCCCAGCAGCAGCGGCGAGAGCGGGAAGTCGAGCTTGCGCAGGATATAGCCGATCACGCCGATGCCGACCATCAGGAACAGGTCGAAGGTGGTCGCATGCACGCCGTACACGCCGATCCCGGTGATGATCGCGATGGCCGGCACCAGGGCCCAGTTCGGCACCGCGAGGATGCGGGTGAATACGCGGACCATCGGCACGTTGAGGATGATCAGCATGACGTTGGCGATGAACAGCGAGGCGATCAGGCCCCAGACGATGTCCGGTTGCTGCTGGAACAGCAGCGGGCCGGGAGTGATGTTGTACAGGGTCAGGGCGCCGATCATCACCGCAGTGGTACCCGAGCCGGGCACGCCGAGGGTCAGCATCGGCACCATGGCGCCGCAGGCGGAGGCGCCGATGGCGGTCTCGGGAGCGGCCAGGCCGCGCATGTCGCCCTTGCCGAACTCGCCCTTGGCACCGGCCAGCTTCTTCTCGGTCATATAGGCCACCGCGCTTGCCAGGGTCGCGCCGGCGCCGGGCAGTACGCCCATGACGAAACCGAGCAGACCGCAGCGCAGGTTGACCAGGAATACGCTGGCGGCCTCCTTGAAGTTGAACAGCATGCGTCCGGTGGCTTTCACCGCTTCCTGGCCGTGGTGGGTCTTCTCCAGCAGCAGGAGGATCTCGCTGACCGAGAACAGGCCCAGCACCAGGACCACGAACTGGATGCCGTCGGCGAGGTGGATGCTGTCCCCGGTGAAGCGGTACACGCCGCTGTTGGCGTCGATCCCGACGCTCGACAGGAACAGCCCGAGCAGCGCCGCCAGCAGGGTCTTCAGCGGGCGGTCGCCGGCCATCCCGCCGAGGCAGACGATGGCGAACACCATCAGCACGAAATATTCCGCCGGACCGAAGGCGATCGCCCACTTGGCCAGCAGCGGGGCGAACAGGACCATCCCGCAGGTGGCGATGAAAGCGCCAATGAACGAACTCCAGGCCGACAGCGACAGGGCCACGCCGGCCAGGCCCTTGCGTGCCATCGGGTAGCCGTCGAGGGTGGTCATCACGGTCGAGGCTTCGCCGGGGATGTTGAGCAGGATCGAGCTGATCCGCCCGCCGTATTCGCAGCCCAGGTATACGGCGGCGAGCAGGATCAGCGCGGTTTCCGGCGGCAGGCCGAGGGCGAAGGCCACCGGGATCAGCAGTGCCACGCCGTTGATCGGACCGAGGCCTGGCAGCAGGCCTACGATGGTGCCGATCAGGGTGCCGATCAGCGCGGTGATCAGGTTGGTCGGCGTCATCGCGACGCCGAAGCCCTGGCCGAGGTAGTTCAAGGTTTCCATCACGAAGTCCTCACAGCGGCAGGAAGTCGAGAACGCCCAGCGGCAGCGGGACGTCCAGGGCGCGGTCGAACAGCCAGTAGAGGCCGATCCCGAGCAGGCTCGCGGTGACCACCGCAGGGATTGGCCGGGCGCCGTAGAGAATGGCCATGCAGGAGCCGACCAGGGCGGCGCTGAGGATGAAGCCGAGCGTTTCGAACAGGCCGGCGAACACCAGCAGCAGGGCGATGCAGGCGAGCACCTTGAGCAGCACGGCGCCGCCCAGCGGTTGTTCGTCCTCGGCGTGGCGGATCGGCGTCGGCCGCGCGATCAGCCACGCCAGGCCGGCGCCCATCAGCGCCAGGCAGAGCAGCGGGTAGGCGCGCGGGCCGACCGGTTCGTAGGAAAACGGCGCCTGGTAACGCCAGCCGGCGACCGCCAGGCCGACGCAGGCGAGCAGCCAGAGCCCGGCGAACAGGCGCTGGTACAGGTTGGAACGGGTCATGGGACGATCCTCGTGGCGCGGCCGGGGTCCGGCCGCGCGCGGGCTGGCTTACTGGATCAGGCCGAAGTCCTTGGCCAGTTGCTTGTACTGCTGGACCTGCTGCTTCACGTAGCCGTCGAGTTCCTCGCCGGTCATGGCGAAGGGGAACAGCTCGCGCTGGTCGCGCAGCTTGGCGAAGTCCTCGGAGGCCAGCAGTTGGTCGAAGGCGTTCTTCCACCAGGCGTAGTCTTCGTCGCTGACCTTCGGCCCGAGGTAGAACCCGCGAACCACCGGCCAGACGATGTCGTAGCCCTGTTCCTTGGCGGTGGGGATGTTGGCCATCGCCGCCTCCGGCAGGCGTTCTTCGGAGAACACCGCGAGCAGGCGCATGTCGCCGCTGAGGATGTGCGGCATGGAGTCGGAAATGTCGGTGCTGCCGACCTGGATGTGCCCGCCGAGCAGCGCGGTGGCGATCTCGCCGCCGCCTTCCAGGGCCACGTAGCGCAGGTCGCGCGGATTGATCCCGGCGGCCTTGGCGATCAGCGCGGTCTGCATCCAGTCCTGGCTGCCGACGGTGCCGCCGGAGCCGATCACCACCTTGCTCGGGTCGGCCTTGAGCGCCTTCACCAGGTCGTCGAGGTTCTTGTAGGGCGAGTCGGTGCGCACCGCGATGGCGCCGTAGCTGGTGCCGATGGCGGCCAGCCATTTCACCGCGTTCTCGTCGAAGCGGCCGAACTTGCCCTGGGCCAGGTTCAGCAGCGAGCCGCTGGAGAAGGCGGTGATGGTGCCGGCGTCGCCCGGGCGTTGGGCGACCACCGCGTTATAGGCGACCGCGCCGACGCCGCCGGGCATGTAGGTGACGCGCATCGGCTTGCTCAGCAGCTTGGCCTCGACCAGGGCGCTCTGGGCCAGCTTGCAGGTGAGGTCGAAACCGCCGCCGGGGGACGCCGGGGCGATGCATTCGGGACGCTTGGGTTCGGCCACGGCGGCGCCGGCCAGCAGCAGGCCGGCGGCAACCAAGGCGAGGGGACGAAAAGACAGTTTCATCATCATCGGTGCTCCTGTGGAGTTCTTGTTCTGGCTTACCAGATCGGCAGGGTATAGCTGACGATCAGGCGGTTCTCATCGATGTCGCGGGTGAAATTGGAACGGAAGGTCGCGTTGCGCCAGCGGATTCCGAGGTTCTTCAGCGCGCCGCTCTGGAACACGTACTGCAGTTCGGTGTTGCGTTCCCATTCGCGGCCTTCGCCGCTCTGCCCGGCGAGTTCGACATTGTCGCCCTTGACGTAGCGGGTCATGAAGGTCAGGCCGGGAATGCCGAGGCCGACGAAGTCGTAGTCGTAGCGCAGTTGCCAGGAACGCTCCTTGGGGCCGGCGAAGTCGTTGACCTGGACGAAGTTGACCAGGTACGGGTTGCTGCCTTCCAGGTAGGGGAAGGCGTCGTCGCCGTTCATTCGCTGCCAGGCCGCACCGAAGGCATGGTTGCCAAGGCTGTAGGTGAACATGCCGTTGAGCGACTTGTTGTCGATGCCGCCGGCCTTGGCCGAGCCGCTGTCGGTGCTGCGGGCGAAGCGCAGGTCGCTGGTCAGTTCGCCGGGACCGATCGGCCAGCTGTGCAGCAGGCCGACGAAGTGCTGGCGGTAGACGTCCTGCAGGTTGCTGTAGTGATAGCTGGCGGTGAGTTGGTCGGTGAGCTTGTAGTCCAGTCCGCCGAGGTCGAAGTGATCGGCGCTGACCCCGGCGAAGCGGCCGTTCTTGTCGTTCAGCGCGAGGTCCTCGGAGTCGCTGGAGTCGCGGATCTTGGTCTTTTCCAGGCGCCCGGCGGTGAAGCCGAGGTCCTTGATCTCCTTCGAGGTGAGCAGCGCGCCTTCGAATATCTGCGGGAAGATCCGCCCGTTGTTCGGTTGTACCGATGGCAACTTCGGAATCAGCGTGCCGACCTTCAGCTCGCTCTGCGAGACCTTGACCTTGGCGGTCAGGCCCAGTTTCGAGTAGGTGTCCGGCGCGCGGCCGTCGGAATCCTTCGGCAGCAGTCCGGTACCGCTGCGGCCGCGGCCGGAGTCGAGCTTGACGCCGAGCATGCCCATGGCGTCGAGGCCGAAGCCGACGGTGCCCTGGGTGTAGCCGGACTGCAGGTTGAGGATGAAGCCTTGCGCCCACTCCTCGCGCTTGGACTGGCCGGGGCCGTCGCGGAAGTCGCGGTTCATGTAGAAGTTGCGGGTTTCCAGGCTGGCCTTGCTGTCTTCGAGGAAGCCGGCGGCGTTGCCCAGGGGCGCGATGCCGGCGAGCACGACGGCGGTGGTGGTCAGGGTGGTGCTGCGGGACGAACGTACAGACCTTGCGGCCTGCGGCAGGGAAGTCGACATGCAGTGGTCTCCGATTCTTGTTCTTGTACGCCGAGCACCACGCTGCAGGGCGTTTTGGCGGACGATCTGCGCCGTCCATCGACTGATCCTAAGACGCCAAGCTTTCGCCAGGCTTTCAGCAATCCCCGGTGGCAGAGAAGCCATTTACCGGAGGGTTTTCCCCGGTACACTTCGCCTCTTGTGCCCTCATCCGGTGGTGGAGAACCGTCCATGCGCATCCTTCTGGTGGAAGATCATCCGCAGCTCGCCGAAAGCGTGGTCCAGGCGCTCAAGGGCGCCGGCTGGACGGTAGACCTGCTGCAGGACGGGGTGGCCGCCGACCTGGCCCTGGCCAGCGAGGAGTACGCCCTGGCGATCCTCGACGTCGGCCTGCCGCGGATGGACGGCTTCGAGGTGCTGGCGCGCCTGCGCGGGCGCGGCAAGACCCTGCCGGTGCTGATGCTGACTGCGCGCGGCGAGGTGAAGGACCGGGTGCACGGCCTCAATCTCGGCGCCGACGACTACCTGGCAAAGCCTTTCGAACTGTCCGAGCTGGAGGCGCGGGTCAAGGCCCTGCTGCGCCGCAGCGTGCTCGGTGGCGAACAGTTGCAGCGCTGCGGCGCCCTGGTCTACGACCTCGGCACCCGGCGCTTCAGCCTCGACGAGCAGCCGCTGACCCTGACCTCGCGGGAACAGGCGGTGCTGGAAGCGATGATCGCCCGTCCGGGGCGGGTGATGAGCAAGGAGCAACTGGCCGCCCAGGTCTTCGGCCTGGACGAGGAGGCCAGCGCCGACGCCATCGAGATCTACGTCCACCGCCTGCGCAAGAAGCTGGAAGGCGGCGCCGTGCGCATCGTCACCTTCCGCGGCCTCGGCTACCTGCTGGAGGCGCAGGGTGACTGATGCCGGCAGCCTGCGCGGAAGGCTGCTGCTGTGGCTGGCCCTGCTCCTGCTGCTGGTGCTCCTGGCGAGCGGCCTGAGCGCCTACTGGAACGGTCGCGAGGTGGCCGACACCGCCTACGACCGGACCTTGCTGGCCTCGGCGCGGGCGATCGCCGACGGGCTCTACGAGAAGGACGGCACCCTGCGCGCCGACGTCCCCTACGTGGCACTGGATACCTTCGCCTACGACAGCGCCGGGCGGATCTTCTACCAGGTCAACGACATCCACGGACGGATGATCTCCGGCTACGAGAATCTTCCGGCGGCACCCGCCGATACCCTGCGCACCGACGACTACCCGGCCCTGGCCAAGTTCTACGACGGCGTCTACCAGGGCGTCGACGTACGCGTGGTGAGCCTGCTGCAACCGGTCAGCGAACCGAGCATGAGCGGCATGGCGGAGATCCGCGTGGCGGAGACCGAAGGCGCCCGCGAGCGCATGGCGCGCAGCCTGATGACCGATACCCTGCTGCGCCTGGGCGTCCTCGGCGTCGGCGCGCTGGTGCTGGTGTGGCTGGCGGTGAGCGCCGCGCTGCGTCCGCTGGATCGCCTGCGCCGCGAGGTGGAAGAGCGCCAGCCGGACGACCTGCGGCCGTTGCCGATGCTAGAGGTCCAGCATGAATTGCGGCCGCTGGTGGAGTCGCTGAACCACTTCACCCAGCGCCTGCGCAGCCTGTTCGAGCGGCAGTCGCAGTTCATCGCCGATGCCGCCCACGAGTTGCGCACGCCGCTGGCGGCGCTCAAGGCGCGCCTGGAACTGGGCCTGCGCGAGCAGGAGCCGGAAGCCTGGCGTTCGACCCTGGAGACCACGGCGAAGAACACCGACCGCCTGATCCACCTGGCCAACCAGCTGCTCTCCCTGGCGCGCATCGAAAGCGGCGCCCAGGCCATTGCCGAGGGCGGCGCCGAGCGTATCGACCTGACCGCCCTGGCCCGGGAACTGGGCCTGGCGCTGGCGCCGCTGGCCTATGCGCGGGGAGCCTCGCTGGCGCTGGAAAGCGCCGGGCCGGTGTGGATCCAGGGTGAACCGACGCTGCTCAACGAATTGCTCAGCAACCTGCTGGACAACGCGCTGGCGCACACCCCGCAGGGCGGCAACGTGATCCTCAGGGTGCTGGAGGGGGGCGTGCTGGAAGTGGAAGACGATGGTCCGGGAATTCCCGCCGCCGACCGCGAGCGGGTCTTCCAGCGCTTCTACCGGCGCGGCGACAGCCCCGGCAGCGGCCTGGGGCTGGCGATCGTCGGCGAGGTCTGCCGGGCGCACCGGGCGCAGATCCAGCTCGACCAGGGCGAACTGGGCGGCTTGCTGGTGCGGGTGCGCTTCCCGGCGGAGTAGGGCGGGGTCTATTGCAGCATGCTGGTGGCGGCTTCCAGGGCGCTGGAGAGGTCCTCGTCTTCCTTCATGTCGACGGTCGGCTCGAGGCCGAGCTTGGCGAACGCCGGGATCTGGCTCCAGTCCAGGCGGGTATAGGGATGCTCGCTGCCAAGGTAGCTCTGCAGGGTGGCGACCTGGACCAGGTCGGTATAGTCCGCGCGCGGCGAGTTGCGGGTGAAGTCCAGGTGCTGGCGCGGGACCTCGGCGATCGGCGCGGGGAAATCCCAGGCCTTGAGGATGCGCTCGCCGATCAGCGGATGGATGCGCTCGATCACATGGCTCAGGCTGATGGAGTCCGACAGCAGCTCGTTGTGATCCTCGGCGTAGGTGAGGATCGGCAGCACGCCGATCTGGTGCACCAGCCCGGCCAGGGTCGCCTGGTCCGGCGCCAGACGGGTGTAGTGACGGGCCAGCACGTGGCAGATGCCGGCGATCTCGGTGCTCTTGTTCCAGACTTCGCGCATCTTGCGGTCGACCACGTCGGTGGTGGCCTGGAACATCTGCTCCATGGCCAGGCCGGTGGCCAGGTTGCAGGTGTAGTTGATGCCCAGCCGGCTGATCGCCATCTGCAGGTCGGTGATTTCCTTCGGGCTGCGCAGCAGCGGACTGTTCACCACGCGGATGATGCGCGCGGTCAGCGCCGCGTCGTTGCCGATCACCTTGCTCAGGGCCTGGATGCTGACATCCGGGTCTTCCGCCGCCTCACGGACCTGCAGGGCCACCTCGGGCAGGGTCGGCAGCACCAGTTCATCCTGATCGATGGCGCGGATCAGGTCCTGTTGGACTTTGTCGGCAAGCTTGCTCATGGCATTTCCTTTGAAAACGCAATGGCCGGAGCACGCTCTACGTGCACCGGCCATGGGAATACTGGCGGGCCGTCCGCGGACGGCGAGGCACAGTTTACGGTCAGCGCTGGATTTCGCGGTCGCTGTCCAGCGTGTAAGGCAGATTGAGGAGGACGAGCGGCGCTCCTTCGGCGCCTCCGAGGCTGATCCGGCCGTCGGCGACGGCGTCGTCCTGCAGCACGGCGAGCAATTCCACGCTGTTCTCCGGCGTACGGGCGGCCAGTACCACTTCGCCGACGCTGGTGGAATGGACTGGCGAGAACAGCCCGGTGCCGGGCGCCGGCACCTCGTCTGCGTCCAGCGCCAGGCGATACAGGCGGCGCTTGAGGCGGCCGAGATACTGCATGCGGGCGACGATTTCCTGGCCGGTATAGCAGCCCTTCTTGAAGCTGACCCCGCCGACCGCCTGCAGGTTGATCATCTGTGGGATGAACAGCTCGCGGGTAGCGCCGAACACCTGGCCGATGCCTGCGCGCACCTGGCCGAGCAGCCAATCGTCGAGCGGCGCCTCGCGGCTGTGCTCGCGGAGCGTGGCAAGCACCGCCTCGGCGCGTTGCGCCGGAACCCATAGCTCGACGCGGGCGTCGCCCAGGGCGACGGCGAGCAGGTCGCCGTGGCGGGCGATCCTGCCGCTCTCCGCCGGGGTGTCTATCCCCAGGGCGCGCAGTGCCTCGCTGGCGTCGCGCAAGCCTATGCGGAGCCAGGCTGCGCTCTCGTCGGCAAGGCTGGCCTTGGAGAATACGGCGTATTTCTTCAGGTCCGCCAACTGGGCCTCGAGCAGCTCGCCGGCCATCGCCAGCAGCAGGCCGTCGCCCTCGGGCAGGATGCGGAAGCTCGATAGCAGGCGGCCCTTGATGTTGCAGCGGCCGCCGAGGCTGGAGGTCTCGTCGTTGAGGTAGGCGAGGTTGCAGGTCAGCTGGCCCTGGAGGAACTTGGCGGCGTCAGGGCCGCGGACGGCGAGGATGCCTTCATGGACTAGCGGGGTGTGGAAAGCGGGGTCGGCCATTGCGATGCTGCGCGGTCAGTCAGTCAGGACCGTCATCATAGAACTCGGTCCGAGGCTTGTCAGCGGGCAAGAATGCCTGGCGCATCCGCCTTGGCGGTTGTCGGACACTTCCGAGGCCGCCGTCGGCATGGGCCTGCGTCCCGCGTGGATACCCTTGGTTTGCCGGGCAATACGACCAAGGGCGGACGCCGGCGGAGCGACGCCTCGTCATCGGGCCGCGCCATTCGAGCGCAACCGCCCTATAATGCCGGGCGTTTTCGAGGAGCCCGAACATGGCAGATGAAACCGAACTGAAACGACTCTACTGGCACAGCCGTCGCGGCATGCTGGAACTGGATGTGCTGCTGGTGCCTTTCGTGCAGGAGGTTTACCCGGGCCTGGACGCCGAGGACCAGGCGCGCTTCCGCAAGCTGCTGGAGTGCGAGGACCAGGACATGTTCGGTTGGTTCATGCAGCGCGGCGAGCCGGAAGACGCCGACCTGCGGCGGATGGTGCGGATGATCCTGGACCGTGTCCAGCCGGATTGAGCCGTTCGAATGCCGCTGGCGGGTCTCTCCGATCCTGCTGGCGGCGAGCCTGGCACTGTGGGCCCTGGCGCTGCTGTCGATCCTGCTGGCGGCGCTGCCGGTCTGGCTGAAGCCGCCGCTTGCGCTGGTCTGCCTGGCCTACGGTGCCTGGGGGCTGTACCGCCAGGTACTGCTGCGCGGCTCGCGGGCCTTCCGCGGCGTGCGCCATGACGAGCGGGGCTGGCAGCTGTGGAGCGCCGGAAGCGGCTGGCAAGCGGTGCAATTGCGCCCTGACAGCCTGGCGTTGCCCTGGCTGATCGTACTGCGCGTGCGCCTGCCGGGCCGCTGGCGCATCCTTGGCTGCTGTATCCCGGCCGATGCATTGGGCGCCGACAGCCATCGGCGCCTGCGTGTCCGCCTGCGCTTCAGTCGCCGTAGATGGGCGGCACCAGGATAGTGTCGCGGGCTTCGGGCAGCAGGTCCGGATAATCCAGCGTGTAGTGCAGGCCCCGGCTTTCGCGGCGCTGCATGGCCGAGCGGATGATCAGTTCGGCGACCAGTGCCAGGTTGCGCAACTCGATCAGGTCGCGGCTGACCTTGTAGTTGCTGTAGAACTCGTCGATCTCGCTGAGCAGCAGGCGTACCCGGTGCTGGGCGCGCTGCAGGCGCTTGTTGGTGCGCACGATACCGACGTAGTCCCACATGAAACGCCGCAGTTCGTCCCAGTTGTGCGCGATGATCACGTCCTCGTCGGAGTCGGTGACCTGGCTGGCGTCCCAGCTCGGCAGGCTTTCCGGCACGGGCGTGCCGGGCAGGCGCTGGAGCATGTCGGCGGCGGCAGAGCGGGCATAGACGAAGCATTCCAGCAGCGAATTGCTGGCCATGCGGTTGGCGCCGTGCAGGCCGGTGAAGGTGGTTTCGCCGATGGCGTAGAGGCCCGGCACGTCGGTATGCCCGTGCTGGTCGACGAGCACGCCGCCGCAGGTATAGTGAGCGGCCGGCACTACCGGGATCGGTTGCTGGGTAATGTCGATGCCGAAGTCCAGGCAGCGCTCGTAGACGGTGGGGAAGTGCGCCTTGATGAACTCGGCCGGCTTGTGGCTGATGTCCAGGTAGACACAGTCGATCCCCAGACGCTTCATTTCATGGTCGATGGCGCGGGCCACGATGTCCCGGGGCGCCAGTTCGCCACGCGGGTCGAAGCGCGGCATGAAACGCTCGCCATTGGGCAGGCGGAGCAGGGCGCCTTCGCCGCGCAATGCCTCGGTGATGAGGAAACTCTTGGCCTGCGGGTGGTACAGGCAGGTCGGGTGGAACTGGTTGAACTCCAGGTTGCCGACCCGGCAGCCGGCGCGCCAGGCCATGGCGATGCCGTCGCCGGAGTTGCCGTCGGGATTGCTGGTATAAAGGTAGACCTTGCTCGCGCCACCGGAGGCCAGCACGCTGAAGCGGGCACGGAAGGTATCGACTTCGCCGCTTTCCCGATTCAGCACGTAGGCGCCCAGGCAGCGCTTGCTCGGCAGGCCTAGCTTGCGCTCGGTGATCAGGTCGACCGCCACCCGCTGCGACAGCAACTCGATGTTCGGTCGCCGCCGGGCCTGGGCCAGCAAGGTATTGAAGATCGCGGCGCCGGTGGCGTCGGCGGCATGGATGATGCGCCGGTGGCTGTGCCCGCCTTCGCGGGTCAGGTGGTATTCGAAGCTGCCTTCCTCGTGGTTGTGCTGCTCGTCGCGGGTGAAGGGCACCCCCTGTTCGATCAGCCACTGGATCGCTTCGCGGCTATGCTCCACGGTGAAGCGCACCGCATCCTCGCGGCACAGGCCGCCACCGGCGACCAGGGTGTCCTCGACGTGGGATTCCACGGTGTCGGTATCGTCCAGCACGGCGGCCACGCCGCCCTGGGCCCAGTAGGTCGAGCCCTGCGACAGTTCGCCCTTGCTGAGGACGGCGATGCGCAGGTGTTCCGGAAGGGTCAAGGCCAGACTCAGGCCGGCGGCGCCGCTGCCGATGACCAGTACATCGTGTTGATAATGTTGGCTCATGCCCGCATTTCCCCGTGGTGGAGCCCTAGTATATAGAAGGGCCTGGCGGCACAATAGCGCACCCCCGCTGCCGGTCCGGCGGATGAGCTGCGGGCCTGTCATCGGCAGGCGTCATCAGAGCGGGGCGATGTAGTGCTGGAACTTTCTTAGACGCATCGGTTCCAAAGCAGGATGCCTGAAGACCTCGTCCGGTTGGCCTACCCAGCGGCACAGAGGCCGGGCCCTGAGCCCGATGCAATCCATTTTCGCGGGGCCCGGACACGATGTCCGGGGCCGCACGTCACGAGCGAGGAAAAAACTCGTGACGCATGCTTGGAGGGGAGAACTTTTGCAAGAAGCCCGAGTCTATCTTGGCAAGACGATTCGCTGGGACGCTCGAAGCTCCTCCAGGTTCGAAGAGGAGCTTTCATGCTAACCCAGGAACAGGATCAGCAACTGGTTGAACGGGTACAGCGCGGAGACAAGCGGGCTTTCGATCTGCTGGTACTGAAATACCAGCACAAGATACTGGGATTGATCGTGCGGTTCGTGCACGACGCCCAGGAAGCCCAGGACGTAGCGCAGGAAGCCTTCATCAAGGCATACCGTGCGCTCGGCAATTTCCGCGGCGATAGTGCTTTTTATACCTGGCTGTATCGGATCGCCATCAACACCGCGAAGAACCACCTGGTCGCTCGCGGGCGTCGGCCACCGGACAGCGATGTGACCGCAGAGGATGCGGAGTTCTTCGAGGGCGACCACGCCCTGAAGGACATCGAGTCGCCGGAACGGGCGATGTTGCGGGATGAGATCGAGGCCACCGTGCACCAGACCATCCAGCAGTTGCCCGAGGATTTGCGCACGGCCCTGACCCTGCGCGAGTTCGAAGGTTTGAGTTACGAAGATATCGCCACCGTGATGCAGTGTCCGGTGGGGACGGTACGGTCGCGGATCTTCCGCGCTCGTGAAGCAATCGACAAAGCTCTGCAGCCTTTGTTGCGAGAAGCCTGACACAGCGGCAAATGCCAAGAGAGGTATCGCTATGAGTCGTGAAGCCCTGCAGGAAACTCTGTCCGCTGTGATGGATAACGAAGCGGATGAACTCGAGTTGCGGCGGGTGCTCGCAGCTTGCGGCGAGGATGCCGAGCTGCGTTCCACCTGGTCGCGTTACCAGCTGGCGCGGTCCGTCATGCACCGTGAGCCTACCCTGCCGAAGCTGGATATCGCTGCGGCGGTCTCTGCTGCCCTGGCCGACGAGGCCGCTCCGCCGAAAGCGGAGAAGGGACCGTGGCGGATGGTCGGTCGCCTGGCGGTCGCTGCCTCGGTGACCCTGGCGGTGCTGGCCGGCGTGCGTCTGTACAACCAGAACGACGCCCTGCCGCAGATGGCGCAACAGGGGACCACCCCGCAGATCGCCCTGCCTCAGGTGAAAGGCCCGGCCGTGCTGGCCGGCTACAGCGAAGAGCAGGGGGCGCCGCAGGTGATCACCAACTCCTCGTCCAGCGATACCCGCTGGCATGAGCAGCGTCTGCCGATCTACCTGCGTCAGCACGTGCAACAATCCGCCGTCAGTGGTACAGAGAGCGCGCTGCCCTACGCTCGGGCAGCCAGCCTGGAAAACCGCTGAGGAGAGACATGCGCACCACCTCCCTGTTGCTTTTGCTTGGCAGCCTGATGGCGGTTCCCGCCACTCAGGCTGCCGACGCTTCCGACTGGCTGAATCGTCTCGCCGAGGCCGATCGCCAGAACAGTTTCCAAGGCACCTTCGTCTACGAGCGCAATGGCAGCTTCTCCACCCATGAGATCTGGCATCGCGTGGAGAGCGATGGTGCGGTTCGCGAGCGCCTGCTCCAGCTCGACGGCGCGCGCCAGGAAGTGGTCCGGGTCGACGGGCGCACCCAGTGCATCAGCGGCGGCCTTGCCGACCAACTGGCCGATGCCCAGCTGTGGCCGGTGCGCAAGTTCGATCCCTCCCAGCTGGCTTCCTGGTACGACCTGCGCCTGGTCGGCGAATCCCGTGTCGCCGGCCGCCCGGCAGTGGTCCTTGCGGTGACTCCGCGCGACCAGCATCGCTACGGCTTCGAGCTGCACCTGGACCGCGACACCGGCCTGCCGTTGAAGTCGCTGCTGCTGAACGAGAAGGGGCAGTTGCTCGAGCGCTTCCAGTTCACCCAGTTGAATACCGGCGCGGCACCTGCCGAAGACCAGTTGCAGGCGGGCGCCGAATGCCAGGTCGTCGGCCCGGCCAAGGCCGACGGCGAGAAGACCGTGGCCTGGCGCTCGGAATGGCTGCCGCCAGGTTTCACCCTGACCCGCAGTTTCATGCGTCGCAGTCCGGTCACCCCCGATCCGGTCGCCTGCCTGACCTATGGCGATGGCCTGGCACGATTCTCGGTGTTCATCGAGCCGCTGCACGGTGCCATGGTTGGCGACGCGCGCAGCCAGCTCGGCCCGACCGTGGTGGTTTCCAAGCGCCTGCAGACCGATGACGGCGGCCAGATGGTGACCGTCGTCGGCGAAGTGCCGCTGGGCACCGCCGAGCGGGTGGCGCTGTCCATCCGGCCCGAGGCCGCCGCCCAGAAATGATCGAGGAGCAGGGGCGAGTGGTGGCGACCGAGCCGGGAGCGGTATGGGTCGAGACCGTGCGCCGCAGTACCTGCTCGTCCTGCTCGGCCAATGCCGGTTGCGGCCAGGGGCTGATGCAGCGCCTGGGCGTCGGCGCGGGGCGTGCCCGGGTGCGCGCGTTGAGCGACCTGAGCCTGCGGGTCGGCGATGCGGTCGTCCTAGGAATTCATGAAGACCTGTTGTTGCGCGCCTCCGTCCTCTTCTATCTTTTCCCTCTGCTCGGGTTTTTCGTGGCAGCATTGCTGGCGACCCGGGCGGGCCTTGTCGAACCTCTGATCATCGTGTCCGGGCTGGCGGGTTTGCTGGCGGCCTGGCTATTGGTGCGTCGGCATGCTCGTCGTCATGCCGATGATCCAGCCTCGCAGCCGGTGGTTCTGCGAGCGCTGATTTCCGGGCCGTCCGATTCGGCCTGAGTCTTTCTCTTCCCTCGAACATCACGGGAGCTGTAGTCGATGCATACCCTAAAACGCTGTATGGCTGCGATGGTGGCCTTGCTGGCCTTGAGCCTGGCGATGACGGCCCGGGCAGAACTGCCGGACTTCACGCCTTTGGTCGAACAGGCGTCGCCGGCGGTGGTGAATATCAGTACGCGGCAGAAGCTGCCGGATCGCGCCATGGCGCGCGGGCAGCTGTCGATCCCCGACCTCGAAGGGCTGCCGCCGATGTTCCGCGACTTCCTCGAGCGCAGCATCCCGCAGGTTCCGCGCAATCCGCGCGGCCAGCAGCGCGAGGCGCAATCGCTGGGTTCCGGCTTCATCATCTCCAACGACGGCTACATCCTCACCAACAATCACGTCGTGGCCGATGCCGACGAGATCCTGGTGCGCCTGTCCGACCGTAGCGAGCACAAGGCCAAGTTGATCGGCGCGGACCCGCGCAGCGACGTGGCGGTGCTGAAGATCGAGGCGAAGAACCTGCCGACCCTGAAACTGGGCGATTCGAACAAGCTGAAAGTGGGCGAATGGGTCCTGGCCATCGGTTCGCCGTTCGGCTTCGATCACTCGGTCACCGCCGGTATCGTCAGTGCCAAGGGGCGTAGCCTGCCGAACGAGAGCTACGTACCCTTCATCCAGACCGACGTGGCGATCAACCCGGGTAACTCCGGCGGTCCGCTGCTGAACCTGCAGGGCGAAGTGGTCGGCATCAACTCGCAGATCTTCACCCGTTCCGGCGGCTTCATGGGCCTGTCCTTCGCCATTCCGATCGATGTCGCGCTGAACGTCGCCGACCAGTTGAAGAAAGCCGGCAAGGTCAGTCGCGGCTGGCTGGGCGTGGTGATCCAGGAAGTGAACAAGGATCTCGCCGAGTCCTTCGGCCTCGACAAGCCGTCCGGCGCGCTGGTGGCGCAACTGGTGGAAGACGGCCCGGCGGCCAAGGGTGGCCTGCAGGTGGGCGATGTGATCCTCAGCCTGAACGGCCAGTCGATCAACGAGTCCGCCGACCTGCCGCACCTGGTGGGCAACATGAAGCCGGGCGACAAGATCAACCTGGACGTGATTCGCAACGGCCAGCGCAAGTCCCTGAGCATGGCGGTAGGCAGCCTTCCGGACGACGACGAGGAAATCGCCTCGATGGGCGCTCCGGGCGCCGAGCGCAGCAGCAACCGCCTGGGCGTGACCGTCGCCGACCTGACCGCCGAGCAGCGCAAGAGCCTGGATATCCAGGGCGGCGTGGTGATCAAGGAAGTCCAGGACGGTCCGGCCGCGGTCATCGGCCTGCGTCCGGGCGATGTCATCACCCACCTGGACAACAAGGCGGTGACCTCGACCAAGGTCTTCGCCGACGTGGCCAAGGCCCTGCCGAAGAACCGTTCGGTTTCGATGCGGGTGCTGCGCCAGGGACGCGCCAGCTTCATTACCTTCAAGCTGGCCGAATAAGCCGGCTGGCGAAAAAAGGGCGGTTTCCACCGCCCTTTTTCATGCCCGTCAATCCGTTACCTGCGTGACGCCTTGCCCGAGCATCAGGTAAACTCCCCGGCTATTTTTCGGCGGATTGCCGCCCTTGCCCTTTTCGAGTGTGTTGAGCCGTGAGCGACCTGAGCCATATCCGCAATTTCTCCATCATTGCCCATATCGACCATGGCAAGTCGACGCTGGCCGATCGCTTCATCCAGATGTGCGGCGGCCTCTCCGATCGCGAAATGGAGGCCCAGGTCCTGGACTCCATGGACCTGGAGCGCGAGCGCGGGATCACCATCAAGGCCCACAGCGTGACCCTGCACTACAAGGCGCAGGACGGTAAGACCTACCAGCTCAACTTCATCGATACCCCCGGCCACGTCGACTTCACCTACGAAGTCAGCCGCTCGCTGGCCGCCTGCGAGGGCGCGCTGCTGGTAGTGGACGCCGGCCAGGGCGTCGAGGCGCAGTCCGTCGCCAACTGCTACACCGCCATCGAGCAGGGGCTGGAAGTGATGCCCGTGCTGAACAAGATGGACCTGCCCCAGGCCGAGCCGGAGCGGGTGAAAGAGGAAATCGAGAGCATCATCGGCATCGACGCCACCGACGCCGTGGCCTGCAGCGCCAAGAGCGGGATGGGCGTGCTGGAGGTGCTGGAGCGCCTGGTGACCGCCATCCCCGCCCCGGAAGGCGAGATCGAGGCGCCGCTGCAGGCGCTGATCATCGACTCCTGGTTCGACAACTACCTCGGCGTGGTCTCGCTGGTACGGGTGAAGAACGGCCGGGTGAAGAAGGGCGACAAGATCCTGGTGAAGTCCACCGGCAAGGTCCACCAGGTGGACAGCGTCGGGGTATTCACTCCGAAGCACACCGAGACCGTCGACCTGAAGGCGGGCGAGGTGGGCTTCATCATCGCCGGTATCAAGGATATCCACGGCGCGCCGGTGGGCGATACGCTGACCCTGAACAACACGCCGGACGTCGAGGTCCTGCCGGGCTTCAAGCGGGTCAAGCCGCAGGTCTACGCGGGCCTGTTCCCGGTCAGCTCGGACGATTTCGAGGACTTCCGCGACGCCCTGCAGAAGCTGACCCTCAACGACTCGTCGCTGCAATACGAGCCGGAAAGCTCCGAAGCCCTGGGCTTCGGCTTCCGTTGCGGCTTCCTCGGCATGCTGCACATGGAGATCATCCAGGAGCGCCTAGAGCGCGAATACGACCTGGACCTGATCACCACTGCGCCCACGGTGGTCTTCGAGATCGTGCAGAAGAATGGCGAGATCATCTACGTCGACAACCCGTCCAAGCTCCCGGACCTGGCGTCGATCCAGGAAATGCGCGAACCGATCTGCCGCGCCACCATCCTGGTGCCCAAGGACCACCTGGGCAACGTGATCACCCTGTGCATCGAGAAGCGCGGCGTGCAGCGCGACATGCACTTCCTCAGCGGCCAGGTGCAGGTGGTCTACGACCTGCCGATGAACGAGGTGGTGCTCGACTTCTTCGATCGCCTCAAGTCCACCAGCCGCGGCTATGCTTCCCTGGACTACAGCTTCGATCGTTTCGAGCCGTCCAACCTGGTTCGTCTCGACGTGCTGATCAATGGCGAGAAGGTCGACGCCCTCGCCCTGATCGTCCACCGCGACAACGCCCCCTACAAGGGCCGCCAGCTGGTGGAGAAAATGAAGGAACTGATCCCGCGGCAGATGTTCGACGTGGCGATCCAGGCAGCCATCGGTGGGCAGATCATCGCCCGCTCGACGGTCAAGGCGCTCAGGAAGAACGTGCTGGCCAAGTGTTACGGTGGCGACGTGAGCCGTAAACGCAAGCTGCTGGAGAAGCAGAAGGCTGGTAAGAAAAGGATGAAGCAGGTCGGTAGCGTGGAAATTCCCCAGGAAGCCTTCCTCGCCGTGCTCAAAGTGGATAGCTAGAACCCATGACACTCAATTTCCCGTTGTTGCTGGTCATCGCCGTGGCTGTATGCGGCGCCCTGGCCCTGGTCGACCTGGTGCTGTTCGCGCCGCGTCGGCGGGCCGCGATCTCTTCCTACGAAGGGCAGGTGAACGAGCCCGATCCGGCAGTGCTGGAGAAGCTCAACAAGGAACCGCTGCTGGTGGAGTACGGCAAGTCGTTCTTCCCGGTGCTGTTCATCGTGCTGGTGCTGCGTTCCTTCCTGGTCGAGCCGTTCCAGATTCCCTCGGGGTCGATGAAACCTACCCTCGAGGTCGGCGATTTCATCCTGGTCAACAAGTTCGCCTACGGTATCCGCCTGCCGGTGCTGGACACCAAGGTGATCCCGATCGGTGATCCGCAGCGCGGCGATGTCATGGTGTTCCGCTATCCCAGCGAACCGAACATCAACTACATCAAGCGCGTGGTCGGCCTGCCCGGCGACACCGTGCGCTACACCAAGGAAAAGCGCCTGTACGTCAACGGCGAGCTGGTGGCGGAGAAACTGGTCGGCGAGGAACCGGGCACCCTGGGCAGCGTGACCCTGTACCAGGAGAGGCTGGGCCAGGCCGAGCACCTGATCCGCAAGGAAATGAGCCGCTATCGCATTGAGCCCGACCGCCAGTGGACCATTCCCGCCGGCCACTACTTCATGATGGGCGACAACCGCGACAACTCCAACGACAGCCGCTACTGGAACGATCCAAAGATCCCCAAGGATCTGCTGGGCATGGTTCCGGACCGCAATATCGTCGGCAAGGCCTTCGCCGTGTGGATGAGCTGGCCCGATCCGAAGATGAGCAACCTGCCGAACTTCTCCCGGGTCGGCGTGATTCACTGACCTGTGCGCAGGTTCGCCACGCGGAAGGGCGCTCCTGCTGAATAATCGCGAAGCGGGGCTGCTCCCGAGGGCAGCCCCGCTTTCACTTCCGCGAACGCCGCCGCAGGGCCCTGCCCGATGGCGTTACCGCTCGCTGGACGGAATAACTACACTGACATGAGGTCCGACATGAGGTTCGCGCGTTCGCAGAAGGGGATGTCCCTGCTGGGGTGGCTGGTGGTGCTGGGCGTGGTGGCGTTCTTCGCCAGCGCCGCGTTCAAGATCATCCCGCACTACATGGATTACTACTCGCTGGAGAAGGTGATCACTTCCGTGGAGACCGACAAGGCGGCCGAGGTGCGTTCCGTGCCGGAGTTCTACAGCTACGTCGGCAAGGGGATGCAGATCAACGGCATCCGCAACCTGGACCTGGAGAAGGCCCTGGAGGTGCAACTGGAAGACAACCAATTCCGGGCGCACCTGAAATATGAAAAACGCGAGCCACTGATCAGCAACATCGACCTGGTGGTCCACTTCGACAAAGAATTCCGTGTACGCATGCCGTGAGTAATTCGCTGGACCGACTCGAGCGCAAGCTCGGCTATACCTTCAAAGACCGGGACCTGATGGTCCTGGCCCTGACCCATCGCAGCTACGCCGGGCGCAACAACGAGCGCCTGGAGTTCCTCGGTGACGCCATTCTCAACTTCGTCATCGGCGAGGCGCTGTTCCACCACTTCCCGCAGGCTCGCGAAGGCCAGCTTTCGCGCCTGCGCGCGCGACTGGTCAAGGGCGAGACCCTGGCCCTGCTGGCGCGCGGCTTCGAGGTGGGCGACTACCTGCGGCTGGGCTCGGGCGAGCTGAAGAGCGGCGGGTTCCGCCGCGAGTCGATCCTCGCCGATGCGATGGAAGCCCTGATCGGCGCCATCTACCTGGATACCGGCATGGACTCCGCGCGCGAGCGGATCATCGCCTGGCTCGGACCGCAACTGCGCGAGCTGACCCCGGTGGACACCAACAAGGACCCCAAGACCCGCCTGCAGGAGTTCCTGCAGTCGCGTGGCTGCGACCTGCCGCGCTACGAGGTGGTGGATATCCAGGGCGAACCCCATTGCCGGACCTTCTTCGTCGATTGCGAAGTGGCCCTGCTGAGCGACAAGACCCACGGGCACGGCGGCAGCCGCCGCATCGCCGAGCAGGTGGCCGCGGCCGCCGCGCTGGTGGCCCTGGGCGTGGAGAATGGCCATGACTGACATGCACGACGACATCCCTGCCGGCAGCCGTTGCGGCTACGTGGCGATCGTGGGCCGCCCCAACGTGGGCAAGTCCACCCTGCTCAACCACATCCTCGGGCAGAAGCTGGCGATCACCTCGCGCAAGCCGCAGACCACCCGCCACAACATGCTCGGGATCAAGACCGAGGGCGAGGTGCAGGCCGTCTACGTCGATACGCCCGGCCTGCACAAGAGCGGCGAGAAGGCCCTCAACCGCTACATGAACCGTACCGCCAGCGCGGCATTGAAGGATGTCGACGTGGTGATCTTCGTGGTTGACCGCACCCGCTGGACCGAAGAGGACCAGATGGTCCTGGAGCGCGTGCAGTACGTCAGTTGCCCGGTGCTGATCGCGGTGAACAAGACCGACCGCATCGAGGAAAAGGCCGACCTGCTGCCGCACCTCGAATGGCTCACCCAGCAGTTGCCGAAGGCCGAGGTAGTACCGATCTCGGCGCAGCACGGGACCAACCTGGACGTGCTGGAGAAGCTGGTCGCCGAGCGTCTGCCGGAAAGCGAGCACTTCTTCCCTGAAGACCAGATCACCGACCGCAGCAGCCGCTTCCTGGCCGCCGAGCTGGTCCGCGAGAAGATCATGCGCCAGCTCGGCGCCGAGCTGCCCTACCAGATCACCGTGGAGATCGAGGAGTTCAAGCAGGAAGGTCGCATCCTGCATATCCATGCGCTGATCCTGGTGGAGCGCGAGGGGCAGAAGAAGATCATCATCGGCGACAAGGGCGAGCGGATCAAAAGCATCGGCCAGAACGCGCGCAAGGACATGGAAGTGCTGTTCGACTCCAAGGTCATGCTCAACCTCTGGGTCAAGGTCAAGGGCGGCTGGTCCGACGACGAGCGTGCCCTGCGCTCGCTGGGCTACGGCGACCTCTGACCGTTCCCGGCAGCCCGGCGCCAGCCGGGCGCCATCCCTCTCGCGCCCGGTCGACCCGCCATGTCCTTCGCCGCCGCCCAAGCCACCTACGTGCTGCATAGCCGGCCGTACAAGGAAACCAGCGCCCTGGTGGACTTCTTCACCCCGCTGGGTCGCCTGCGCGCGGTCCTGCGCGGCGCCCGCGGCAAGGCTGGCGCCCTGGCGCGGCCATTCGTGCCGCTGGAAGCGGAGTGGCGCGGGCGCGGCGAACTGAAGACCGTGGCCCGGCTGGAAAGCGCCGGTGTTCCCAACCTGCTCAATGGCCAGGCGCTGTTCAGCGGTCTCTACCTCAACGAGCTGTTGATCCGCCTGTTGCCGGCGGAAGACCCGCAGCCGGAAATCTTCGCCCACTACGCCGCGACCCTGCCGCTGCTGGCGGCGGGGCGACCCATTGAACCGCTGCTGCGCGCGTTCGAATGGCGCCTGCTGGAGCAACTGGGCTATGGTTTCGCTCTCGATGTCGACATCGATGGGCGCCCGATCGAGCCGCAGGCGTTGTACCAGCTTTTGCCAGAGGCCGGCCTGGAGCCGGTGGCGCAGCTGCAACCCGGGCTGTTCCAGGGCTCCGAACTGTTATCCATGGCCGACGCCGACTGGAGCGCCCCCGGCGCCCTGGCGGCGGCCAAGCGCCTGATGCGCCAGGCGCTCGCTCCCCATCTGGGCGGCCGGCCGCTGGTCAGCCGCGAGCTGTTCATGAACCGTAAGGAGTCACCCCGTGACTGAAGCCACTCGAATTCTGCTCGGCGTGAACATCGATCACGTCGCCACCCTGCGCCAGGCCCGGGGCACCCGCTATCCGGACCCGGTGAAGGCCGCCCTGGACGCCGAGGAAGCCGGCGCCGACGGTATCACCGTGCACCTGCGCGAGGACCGCCGGCATATCCAGGAACGCGACGTGCGGGTGCTCAAGGAAGTGCTGCAGACGCGGATGAACTTCGAGATGGGGGTCACCGAGGAAATGCTCGCCTTCGCCGAGGAGATCCGGCCGGCGCATAGCTGCCTGGTCCCCGAGCGCCGCGAGGAACTGACCACCGAGGGCGGCCTCGACGTCGCCGGCCAGGAACAGCGCATCCGCGACGCGGTGCGACGCCTGGCTGCGGTGGGCAGCGAAGTGTCGCTGTTCATCGATCCCGATCCGCGGCAGATCGAGGCCTCCGCCCGGGTCGGCGCGCCGGCTATCGAACTGCATACCGGTCGCTACGCCGACGCCGAAGACCCCGAGGAGCAGGCCCGTGAGCTGCAGCGGGTACGCGAGGGCGTGGCCCTCGGGCGTTCCCTCGGCCTGATCGTCAACGCCGGGCATGGCCTGCACTACCACAATGTCGAGCCGGTCGCGGCCATCGACGGCATCAACGAGCTGAACATCGGCCACGCCATCGTCGCCCACGCCCTGTTCGTCGGCTTCAGGCAGGCGGTGGCCGAGATGAAAGCGCTGATGCTGGCCGCGGCGACCAAGCGCTGAGGCAATCGCGCCCCGCTTCCCGTCGACCTGCGGGGCGGATGAAAGCATGAAGAAAAGCCCATCCGAGGATGGGCTTTACCCTATCCGCTGTCAGGGCTTGCGCGCCACCAGCGTGGCGCGCATCGGTGCCGGCAGGCCTTCGACGGTTCGCGAACGGTCCTGCGGATCGAGGAATTCCGGCAGCGACTGGAAACGCATCCATTCGGTGGAGCGTTGTTCCTCGACGCTGGTCAGGCTGACGTCGACGCAGCGCGCGTCGGCGAACCCGGCGCGGCGCAGCCAGAGCTCCAGGGCTGCCACCGAGGGCAGGAACCAGACGTTGCGCATCTGCGCGTAGCGGTCCTCGGGCACCAGCACGGTGCTGGCGTCGCCTTCCACCACCAGGGTCTCCAGGACCAGTTCGCCGCCGCGCTTCAGGCAGTCCTTGAGCGCCAGCAGGTGGTCGATGGGCGAGCGACGGTGATAGAGCACGCCCATGGAGAATACCGTGTCGAAGCCTTCGAGCTTCTCCGGCAGGTCTTCCAGGGCCAGCGGCAGGTGCCAGGCCGGCAGCTCCGGCAGGTAGCGCTTGGCGGCTAGGAACTGGCAGAGGAACAGCCAGTTCGGATCGACCCCGACCACGCTTTCCGCGCCGGCGCCGAGCATGCGCCACTGGTAGTAGCCGTTGCCGCAGCCGACGTCGAGGACGCGTTTGCCACGCAGTTCGACATGTGGCGAGACACGCTCCCATTTCCAGTCGGAACGCCATTCGGTATCGACCTGTACGCCGAAGAAGTCGAACGGCCCCTTGCGCCAGGGAATCAGCCCTTGCAGCGCTTCCTTCACCTGCGCTTGCAGCGCCGCATCGTGGTCGCTGTGCAGGGCGAAGCGCTGGGCCAGTTCGACCTTCGGTGCGGGCACCTGGGGCAGGCGCTGGACCGCGCTCCACCAACGGGCCAGGTCGCCGTGGCCTTCCTCGATGCGCGCGGCGATCTGCGCGGGCAGGCTGGTCGCCCAGCCGTACAGCGGAGAGCCGGCGAGGTGTCGCTGGAGGGCGTCGAGGGCGAGGTGCTGGATCATGGCAGGGCGATCATCGATGCGAAGTTGAGACACTGGAACCATTGGCTGACCCGGCTGAAGCCGGCGGCCAGCAGCCGTTCACGGTGTTCCTCGAAGGTGTCGGGGAGCATGACGTTTTCCAGCGCGCTGCGCTTCTGCGCGATCTCCAGCTCGCTGTAGCCGTTGGCACGCTTGAAGGCGATGTGCAGGTCGGTGAGCAGCGCGTGCTCCTGCGCATCGGCGAAGCGCAGTTTCTCCGAGAGGATCAGCGCGCCGCCGGGCAGCAGTGCCTGGCGGATCCTGCGCAGCAGGCCGAGGCGCTGGTCGGGGGCGACGAACTGCAGGGTGAAGTTCATCGCCACCAGCGAGGTGGGTTGCAGGTCCAGGGCGAGAATGTCGGCCTCGATCAGCTCGACCGGCAGCAGCTCCTGGTACATGGCGTCCTGGGCATGCAGGTATTCACTGCAGCGCTCGATCATCGCGTGCGAGTTGTCCACCCCGATCACCCGGCAGCCGTCGTTGCGGACGTGGCGGCGTAGCGACTGGGTGACCGCGCCGAGCGAGCAGCCGAGGTCGTAGAGCACGCTGTTCGGCTGGGCGAACTGCGCGCCGAGTACGCCGATGTTCTCGACGATGGTGGGGTAGCCCGGCACGGAGCGCTTGATCATGTCGGGGAACACGCGCACCACGTCTTCGTTGAACACGAAGTCGGCGACACGTTGCTGGGGTTGGGCGAACAGGCGATCGGACTCGCTCACGCGGGTGACCTCGGGCATCACGGCTTTTCAGGGGGCCGAATTGTAGCCGAGGGATGAGCGTCGCCCAACTGCGCGGCGACGATTCACCCATGCGCGCAGGCGAATCACCTGAGCTTGTCGGAGAAGTACTCTCCCGCGCCCTGCAGCGGACCCAGCGGGTTCTTCTTGTCTTCCAGGCGATGGATGTTCGGTTCGCCGTTGCTGACCTTGTGCACCAGCACGTCGTTGACGAAGACGAACACCGCCTTGAACGACCAGCCCTGCAACTCCCGTTTCTTGCGGAAGTTGAACACGTCCGCCCAGAAGCTGCCGACCCGCTGGGTGTCGGTCTTGCTGAAATCGAAGGCGTATCCGATGCAACGGTCCTTCGCTTCCAGGCATTGCACCAGGCCGCCCGGCAGGTAATCGATGGGGATGTTCGGCTGGATGAACATGAGCCGCACGTCGATGAACGACAGCATGCGGCCGTTGCCCTGGGTCAATGGATCGAAACCCAGCCCGAACAGCTGCGAACGGGTCGTGCTGCCGGGTTGCGCCTGGGAATAGCGCAGTTCGGCATCGAGGTAGTCGACGAAGGGGGATTGGACTTCCGCTCGTTCGCTGGGCAGCAGGCTGCCGCAGGAGGAAACGAAGACAGTGGATGCCCAGAGCAGTGAGTAACGAAGAGCGGTGCCCATGACGCGCCTCCTTTCGGTGCCGTCGTAGATTGAGTAATAGACGACGCCAAAAAGGCCTGCCGGAATTTATTCAATCGGCTGAAAGCAGCGTGGTTGCTGGTCTGGCGGCGGATTTCCGGCGGCCCGGAAAGTCATTCGAAAGAAAGCCTATAGCGCTCGCCGAGGACCTTCAGGGTGCCTTCGCGACGCAGTTGGCGTAGCCCTTCGTCGAGTTCCGCGAGACGCGCGTCGACCTCCGGCAGGTGCGGGCTGAGGCCGACGTGCAGCGGCTGCCGCCCGGGTAGTTCGCCGGCGCGGCGGATCTGTCCGGCGAGCTGCGGATGATGCTCCAGGTAGTGCTCGATGATGTCGCGGTCTTCCAATAGCACGTCGATGCGGCCGAGCAGCAGTTTCTGCAGGTTGCGCGGCAGCACGCGCTCGCCGCCGAGGACCTGCAGGTGCAGGTCGTCGTCGCCGGCCTGGCTGCGCCAGGCTTCGAAGCGCGGATTGTTCACGTAGCCCTGGGCGAGGCCCAGGCGCTGGCCGAGCAGGGATGCATCGCCGGAGTAGTGCCAGTCGCTGTCGTGGCGGGTATAGAAGGCCAGCCCGACCCAGCCGATGGGCTCGCTGCCGACCCGCAGGCCGTCGAGTCCATAGGCGCCGACCAGGCCGTCGCGATGGCCGTCGCGGACCATCTGCACGGCGCGCGGCCAGGGCAGGCTGTCGAAGTGCGGTGGCTCCCGAAGGACCTGGCTGAGCGCCTCGACCAGGTAGCCGGGCCGCTGCGGCGTGCCAGGGCACAGGTAGGGGCAGCCGTCGTCGCCTGCGAAGCGCAACGGTTCGGCCAGCGAGAGCAGAGGAGCGGCGCAGGACAGGGCGAGCAGGACGAAGGAGGCGCGGAGCATGGAGTCCTCGGGGCGACGGGGCCTGTCAGGATAGGCCAGGTCGCCACGGCGCAGGACGTCGGTCTTCGTACAGAATGTGTCCGCCGCGGGCAGCGGTTTCAGCGCACCTGGATCGCGCAGGAAAAGCTTTCCGCCGGTTCCGCGTCCTTTTCCCAGGGCCGCCGGTAGACCAGTTCCAGGCGGTCGTCGCCGCTGGCGGCGACGCGGAAGCGCCAGGTCGATTCGCCGCCGCTGCCAACCAGGCCGCTGTCTTCTTCGGAATTGCTGTAGACCTCCGGGCCAAGGCGCTTGAGCACGCTGGCAGCAGGGTTGCGCAGTTCCCAGCGGAAGCCGGTGGTGGGATTGCTCGGCAGGGTCAGCACCAGTTCCTGGCCTTGCGTCAGCTTCAGCGGCGAACAGTCGTCGGCGTCGTCCAGGGTGACCACTGGCTTCTGTTGCCCGGCGCAGCCGGCCAGGACCACGATGGACAATGGCAGCAGCAGACGGGAGGGGGAAAAGGACATGCAGCGCTCCTCGGCTCGAATGGAAAGGGCGCCAGCATAAACCCTGCTGGCGCCCGAGTGCCAAGGTTGGCGCGGCGGACGGCCGAACCGGTCGGCCATCCGCCGCCGGCTCAGGCCGGGAACAGCACCTTGGCCACGTCGCCGTAGCGCTTGGCGAAATGCACGGTCAGCCCTTCCCTGAGATAGTCGGGCAACTCTTCGAAGTGGCCGCGGTTGGCTTCCGGCAGGATCAGCTCGAAGATCTTCTGCCGGCGCGCGGCGATCACCTTCTCGCGGACCCCGCCGATGGGCAGGACCTGGCCGGTCAGGGTCAGTTCGCCGGTCATCGCCACGCCTTTCTTCGGCACCTGGTTGCGCGCCAGGGAGAGCAGGGCGCTGGCCATGGTGACGCCGGCGCTGGGACCGTCCTTGGGCGTGGCACCTTCCGGCACGTGCAGGTGGACGAACGCCTGGTCGAAGAAGGTCGGGTCGCCGCCATACTTCTTCAGGTGCGAGCCGATGTAGCTATAGGCGATCTCGGCGGATTCCTTCATCACGTCGCCGAGCTGGCCGGTGAGCTTGAAGCCACGGTTCAGCGTGTGGATGCGGGTCGCCTCGATCGGCAGGGTGGCGCCGCCCATGCTGGTCCAGGCCAGCCCGGTGATCACGCCGATCCCGGAAAGCACCTGCTCGCTGCGGAACACCGGCATGCCGAGGTAGTCCTCAAGGTCCCTGGGACCGATCTTCACCTTCGACTCGGGATCCTCCAGCAGTTTGACCACCGACTTGCGCACCAGCTTGCCGAGCTGTTTCTCCAACTGGCGCACCCCGGCTTCCCGCGCATAGCCCTCGATCACCGCGCGCAGCGCGGCATCGCTGATGCTCAGGCGGCCCTTAGGTACGCCGGCCTTTTCCAACTGCTTGGGCCACAGGTGGCGCTTGGCGATGGCCAGTTTTTCCTCGGAGATGTAGCCGGACAGGCGGATCACTTCCATCCGGTCGAGGAGCGGTCCGGGGATCGAGTCGAGGGTGTTGGCGGTGCAGACGAACAGCACCTTGGACAGGTCCAGGCGCAGGTCCAGGTAGTGGTCGAGGAATTCGACGTTCTGCTCCGGGTCGAGGGTTTCCAGCAGCGCCGAGGCCGGGTCGCCCTGGTAGCTGGCGCCGAGCTTGTCGATCTCGTCGAGCATGATCACCGGGTTCATCACCTCGACTTCCTTCAATGCCTGCACCAGCTTGCCGGGCAGGGCGCCGATGTAGGTGCGGCGGTGGCCCTTGATCTCCGCCTCGTCGCGCATGCCGCCGACGCTGAAACGGTAGAACGGCCGGCCGAGGCTCTCGGCGATGGATTTGCCGATGCTGGTCTTGCCCACTCCCGGCGGGCCGACCAGGAGCACGATGGAGCCGGCGATCTCGCCCTTGAAACTACCCACGGCGAGGAACTCGAGGATGCGATCCTTGATGTCGTCGAGGCCCGCGTGATGCTTGTCGAGGACCTTGCGCGCATGCTTGAGGTCGAGCTTGTCCTTGCCGTACACGCCCCAGGGCAGGGCTGTGGCCCAGTCCAGGTAGTTGCGGGTGACGGCGTACTCGGGCGAGCCGCTCTCGAGGATCGACAGCTTGTTCAGCTCTTCGTCGATACGCTTGCGCGCCTGCTCGGGCAGCACCTTGCCTTCCAGGCGGGCGCGGAATTCGTCGGCGTCGGCGCTCTTGTCGTCCTTGGTGATGCCCAGCTCCTGCTGGATGATCTTCAACTGTTCCTTGAGGAAGAATTCGCGCTGGTGTTCGCCGATCTTGCGGTTGACCTCGGCGGACAGTTCCTTCTGCAGGCGCGCGACTTCCACCTCCTTGCGCAGCAGCGGCAAGACCTTCTCCATCCGCTTGAGGATCGGCACGGTGTCCAGCACTTCCTGCAGTTCGCCGCCGGGCGCGGTGGTCAGGGCCGCGGCGAAGTCGGTGAGTGGCGACGGGTCGTTGGGACTGAAGCGGTTCAGGTAGTTCTTCAGTTCCTCGCTGTACAGCGGATTGAGCGGCAGCAGCTCCTTGATCGCGTTGATCAGGGCCATGCCGTAGGCCTTCACTTCGTCACTGGGATCGATCGGGGTCTTCGGATAGTCCACCTCCACCATGAACGGCGGACGATGGCGCTTGATCCAGCCCCGGATACGCACCCGCGACAGGCCCTGGGCGACGAACTGCAGCTTGCCGCCCTCGCGCGAGGCATGGTGCACCCGGACCAGCGTGCCGTGCTCGGGCAGGCTGTTGACGTCGAAGTGGCGCGGATCTTCCGGAGGATTGTCCATGAAGAACAGGGCCAGCGAATGGTGGTCGGTCTTGGCCACCAGTTCGAGGGTTTCCGCCCAGGGTTCTTCGTTGACGATCACCGGCAGCACCTGCGCCGGGAAGAACGGGCGGTTGTGGATCGGGATCACGTAGAGGGTGGTCGGCAGGGTCTGGCCGGGCAGCACCAGGCCGGTGCCGGCGGGCTGCGCGTCGCTGATGTGTTCGGGATTAACGTCCTGGTCGCTCATGAGGCACCTGACTGACTGAAACATGAGAGTCTAGATGGGGCCCCGGGGGCGGGTTTCAATCCCTGTCCGTTCAAGGATGTTGCCGAAGGTTTCCACGCAGCACGCGGTACGCGGGTACCACTTGCGGCAAGGTGCTGGGCAGCGTCGGGCAAGTCGAGTAGAGTGCGCAAAAATTGAGCAGTTGCCGTTCATGTTCGACACCCGCCTCATCCGTCTGCCCGACCAGTCGCACACCCACGCCCACGAGCATCACCAACTGGTGATGTCGCTGGCCGGGCGCGCCGAATTCGAGGTCAACGGCTGTGGCGGGGAAGTCTGCCGGATGCGCGCCTGCCTGGTGCCGGGCGAGGCGGGCCACGTGTTCGCCGGGGTGGGCGACAATCGCATGCTGATCATCGACCTGGGCGAGGACAACCCGACCCCGGAAGACCCCGACCTGCTCGCGCGCCTGTTCGAGGCGCCGCGCTACCCGACCCTGGACGCCGACTTCCAGAACCTGCTCAGCTACGCCGGCGCCGAACTGGCCCGCTACGGCAGCGACCCGCTGCTGACCCGTGCCCTCGGCGGAGTGCTGATCCGCGCCCTGCACCTGCGCCTGTTCGGCGAGCAGCAGCCCCTGGCGGCCAGCGGGCCGCTCGACCTGGAGCGCCTGGACGCGCATATCGTGCGGAACCTGGCGCGGCGCATCACGGTCGCCGAACTGGCCCAGGTCGCCTGTCTCAGCCCGAGCCATTTCCACGCGCAGTTCAAGGACAGCGTCGGCCTGACCCCGCACCAGTACCTGCTCAAGGTCCGCCTCGACTGCGCCGCGCGGTTGCTGCGGGAAAGCCGCCTGCCTCTGGTGCGGATCGCCGAGGAATGCGGCTTCTCCAGCCAGAGCGCGCTGACCACGGCGATGCGCCGCTACCTGGGGCTGACGCCGAAGTCGCTGCGCAAGGGCTGAGCGCCATCCGCCACCTTCGGCGGATAACCGCAGGCGGTTATTCGCCCTACCGGGAGTGGTGTAGGACGGATAACGGCGCGGACGTCATCCGCCGAGCGAATTCGTCCCGCACGGCCTGTCTCAGAACGCCACCTTCACCCCCGCCTCGATGCCGCGTCCCGCCGCCGGCACCCGGTCGCGCAGGATCGAACTGGCGTAGCGCACGGTCTGGTTGGTCAGGTTGGTGCCCTTGACGAAGGCCAGCCAGCGGCTCTCGCCGAGGTCGAAGTTGTAGCCGAGGCTGGCGCCGAGGGTGGTGTAGCCGTCGGTGGAGAGTTCTTCCTCCGGCACGCGGTGCTGCGAGGCGGCGTGTTCGACGTCGACCCGCGCCTGCCACTGCTGCAACTCCCAGATCAGCGCGGTGTTCAGGCGCAGCGGGGCGATGCGTGGCAGCGGTTCGCCGGTGTCCTTGTTCTTGGCGCGGGTGTAGTCCCCGGAGAGTTCCAGGTCGAAGTTGCCGTACGGGCTTTCCAGCAGGTGGATGCGGTCCTGCGCCTCGACGCCGTAGAAGTCCGCGCGAACGCCGCTGTAGAGGTATTCCGGCAGCGCCTCGTCATCGCCGGCGGCGACCACTTCGCCTTCCTCGTTGCGATGGCGACCGCTGGCGAGCAGGCCGATGTAGTTGGAGAAGCGGCTGTAGAACACCCCGACGCTGCCCTTGTGCACGCCGTTGTCGAAGCGCAGGGCGAGGTCGGTGGAGACCGCCTTTTCCTTGTCCGCGTCGGCATCGCCTACCTCGTAGGTGCCGGTGGCGGCGTGCGGACCGTTGGCGTACAGCTCGTAGAAGGTCGGGGCGCGCTCGGTGTAGCTGAGGGTGGCGGCCAGCGACCAGATCGGCGTCAGCTTGTACACCGCGCCGGTGGACAGGCTGCCGGTGGTGAAGCTCTGCGAACCGTCGTTCTCGGCGAAGCGCTCGTTGCCCTTGGCGTCGGGGTCCACGCGGGTGTGCTCCAGGCGGGCGCCGAAGCTGAGGTCGAGGCGGTCGCTGAGCTTCCATTCCTCCAGGGCGAACAGCGCGGCGCTGTCGGTTTCCGTGTGCGGCACGAAGGCTTCCTCGCCGAGGGCGGAGAAGCGGCTGTTGGCGAACTGCGCGCCGACCACCCCGTTCAGCGGGCCGAGCGGGCGGTGGCGGGCCTCGATGCGGCCTTCGTAGCCTTCGTTCTTGAAGGTGGTGCCGGTCTCGCCATCCTCGATTTCCTTGTGCTCGTACTTGGTATAGGCGGCGTCCAGCTTCAGCGAGGTGAACGGGCCTTCGAGGTCGCGGATCTCGGAGGCGAAGGCGTAGCGGTCCTGCTGCATCTTCAGGCGCACGTCGTCCTCGGCCGGCGAGCCATAGTTGCTGTCGTAGCCGCTGTAGGAGAGGCCGGCGTAACCGTGCTCCCAGTGATAGGAGCCACCGACGGCGCCGCCGTCCTGGCGGCCGTCGCTGTTCTGCACCCGATGCTTGCCGGTGTCGCCGTCGATCTGCCGCTGGCGGCTGGAATGGGCGTAGCCGGGAATCCTGACGTCGTTGAACTCGCGGCTGGCGGCGTCCACGTGCAGGGCGAAGTTGCCGTCGCCGGCCTCCAGTGCGCCGGAGCGGCTACGGGTGGTGTCGGCGCCGCCGTAGCGCAGTTCGCCGCTGCCGTGGATGCCGTCGACGGGTTCGCTGGGGATGCGGTTGTCGAAGCTGTTCACCACCCCGCCGATGGCATTGCCGCCGTAGAGCAGGGCGGCCGGGCCGCGTACCACTTCCAGGCGCTCGACGCTGTTGGGGTCTTCCGGCACCGCGTGGTCGTAGGACAGCGACGAGGCGTCGAGCGCACCGACGCCGTTGCGCAGCAGGCGGATGCGATCACCGTCCATGCCGCGGATCACCGGTCGGCTGGCGCCCGGTCCGAAGTAGGTGGAGGACACCCCGGGCAGGCCGTTGAGGGTTTCGCCGAGGCTGCCTTTCTGTCGCAGGGTCAGCTCGTCGCCTTCGAGCACGCTGCTGGGCGTGGCGGGAGATTCGTTGCCCAGCGGGTTGGCGGTGATCACCTGGGAGGGCAATTCGCTGGGGCGGCCGTCGGCGCCGAGCGTTTCCCCCGAAACAATCAGGCAGGCCAGCGCCAGTGGCGTGAGAGGCCAGAGCGGACGGGAAGGGAAAAGGCCGGAAGAGGACATTGCGGGCTCCATGGTCATGGGTCGGACTTTTTTCAGGCCAAAGCGAACCCAGGCCCTTCCCGGAGGAAGGGCGACGGGGTCGGATCGGCGTATTTATTGGGATGTTATATTATTTCTTTTTGTGTCGGTAGACCCGCGTAGCCACTCTGCATGGCGTCGTGCCGACGTGCAGCGGCAATGTCCGCATGCCTGCCGGCGAAGAGGAACGGGAAAGTTCCGCAGCCAGGAGTTTTCCGCAAAAACTCCAGAGTCTTTCGCAAGAATCGCCCCTCTCGCAGCCACTACATTCCGCTATCCGCTGGTGCCTCGCGCCGGCGGAATGGGCCTGACCCATACTGATCCGTATTCCCGCGCCACAGGACGTGCCGCGCCGCCGGCACAACCCGCCGGCGGCGGTGCCCCGGGCAATGGACGCCTGGCCGGACTTCTTTCAATAACAATGGCTCCACAAGAGGAGGGCGTGATGTTCAAAGCCAGTCACGTCTTGCAGGGCGAGGACCAGACCCGGTCCGCAGCCGAATTCTTCCCTGTCATCAGCGCCAACTACGCGGTCGACGAGGAAGCCTACCTGGGCGAACTGCTGCAGCTCGCCGACCCCGGTCCCGACGGCATCGAGGCTATCCGCCGCAACGCCCGCGCACTGATCGAAACCGTGCGCAGCCGGGACAACGCCGTCGATACCCTCGACGCACTCCTGCGCCAATACAGCCTGGACACCCAGGAAGGCCTGATGCTGATGTGTCTGGCCGAGGCGCTGTTGCGTGTGCCTGACGCGGCGACCGCCGACGCGCTGATCCGCGACAAGCTGTCCGCCGCCGACTGGCAGCGCCATCTCGGCCAGAGCGACAACGTTCTGGTCAATTTCGCCGCCTGGGGCCTGGTGATGACCGGCAAGGTGGTGAACATCGACGAACGCACCGACGGCCGCGCCCCGAGCGTCATCAGCCGGCTGGTGCAGCGCTCTGGCGAACCGGTGATCCGCGCCGCGATGAACCAGGCGATGAAGCTGATGGGCAAGCAGTTCGTGCTTGGCCGGACCATCTCCGAAGCGCTGAAGAACGGTCGTCCATGCCGCGAGCAGGGCTACACCTATTCCTTCGACATGCTCGGCGAGGCCGCGCTGACCGCCGCCGACGCCGAGAAATACATGGCCGACTACCGCCAGGCCATCGACACCGTCGGCGCCGAGCCGCAGGTCGGTCCGGGGCCGCGGCCGTCGATCTCGATCAAGCTCTCGGCGCTGCATCCGCGCTACGAAGTGGCGCAACGCGAGCGGGTGCTCAGCGAGCTGTTCGCCAATGTCCTGGAACTGGCGGTGCGCGCGCGCAAGCTGAACGTCGGCATCACCATCGACGCCGAGGAAGCCGATCGCCTGGAGCTGTCCCTCGAACTCTACGAGAAGCTGATGCGCGACCCGGCCATCGCCGGCTGGGGCGAGTTCGGCCTGGTCATCCAGGCCTACTCCAAGCGCTGCCTGCCGGTGCTGGTATGGCTGACCCTGCTCGGCCGCGAGCTTGGCGCACGCATCCCGCTGCGCCTGGTGAAGGGTGCCTACTGGGACAGCGAGATCAAGCAGTGCCAGGTGCAGGGCGCCGACGGCTACCCCGTCTACACCCGCAAGGAAGGCACCGACACTTCCTACCTGGCCTGCGCCCGCTACCTGCTCAGCGAGCACACCCGCGGGGTGATCTACCCGCAGTTCGCCAGCCACAACGCCCACACCGTGACCGCCATCCTCGCCCTGGCCGACGAAGCCAGGGCCGCCGGCGGCGAGGAGCGCGACTTCGAGTTCCAGCGCCTGCACGGCATGGGCGACGCGCTGTACGACACGGTGATCGAGAAGTACCGCCGCAACGTGCGCATCTACGCCCCGGTCGGCGCGCACAAGGACCTGCTGCCGTACCTGGTCCGGCGCCTGCTGGAGAACGGCGCCAACTCTTCCTTCGTGCACAAGCTGGTGGACCCGCGCGTGCCGGTGGAGACGCTGATCCAGCACCCGGTTACCCAACTGCGCCAGTTCAAGACGCTGGCCAACGACCGTATCCCTCTGCCCCAGGCGATCTTCGGCGCCGGGCGGAAAAACTCCCAGGGCATCAACATGAACATCCAGAACCAGTGGAACGAGCTGGAGCTCGCCTACAAGCCGCACCTGACCCGCCAGTGGCAAGCCGCGCCGATCGTCAACGGCGAGAAGCTCTCCGGCCCGGCCCACGAAGTGCGTTGCCCGTACGACCTGGAGAGGCTGGTCGGCAGCGTCCAGTACGCGTCCGCCGAGCAGGCCGGCAAGGCCCTCGACGTGTTGCAGGCGGCCTGGCCGCGCTGGAGCGCCACCCCGGTGGACGAGCGTGCCGGCATCCTCGAGCGTCTCGCCGACCTGCTGGAAGCCCAGCGCGGCGAGCTGATGGCGCTGTGCACCCTGGAAGCCGGCAAGTCGTTGCAGGACGGTATCGACGAGATCCGCGAGGCGGTCGACTTCTGCCGCTACTACGCCCAGCAGGCCCGCCAGCGCCTGGTCCGCGAGGAACTGCGCGGCCCGACCGGCGAGCGCAACGAGCTGTTCTACGAAGGCCGCGGCATCTTCGCCTGCGTCAGCCCGTGGAACTTCCCGCTGGCGATCTTCCTCGGCCAGATCAGCGCCGCGCTGGTGGCCGGCAACACTGTGCTGGCCAAGCCGGCCGAGCAGACCAGCCTGATCGCCGCGCGCACCGTCGAACTGATGTTCGAAGCAGGCCTGCCGAAGGACGTTATCGCCCTGCTGCCGGGCGACGGCGCCACCCTCGGCGGCGTGTTCTGCCGTGACGCGCGGGTCGCCGGGGTGGCCTTCACCGGCTCCACCGACACCGCCCGCATCATCAACCGCCAACTGGCCGAGAAGCCCGGCGCCATCGCCACCCTGATCGCCGAGACCGGCGGGCAGAACGCGATGATCGTCGATTCCACCGCTTTGCCGGAACAGGTGATCAAGGATGCGGTACAATCCGCGTTCACCAGCGCCGGCCAGCGCTGCTCCGCGCTGCGCGTGATGTACGTGCAGCAGGACATCGCCGAGCGGGTGATCGAGTTGCTCAAGGGCGCCATGGCCGAGCTGAAGGTCGGCCCGACCGACGTGCGCGTCAGCGACGTCGGCCCGGTGATCGACGCCGAGGCCAAGGCCGGCCTGGAGCAGCACATCGCCGCGCTGAAGGCCGCCGGCAAGCTGATCGCCGAGACCAAGGTGCCGGGCAACCTGAACGGTCACTTCGTCGCTCCCGTCGCGTTCGAGATCAGCGGCATCGACGAGCTGAAGAAAGAGAACTTCGGCCCGGTGCTGCACGTGGTGCGTTATGCCGCGCAGGACCTGGAAAAGGTCGTGCAGGCGATCAACGCCACCGGTTTCGGCCTGACCATGGGGGTCCATAGCCGCAACGAGGAAACCGCCCGTCGCATCGAAGAGCTGGCGCGGGTCGGCAACCTCTACATCAACCGCAACCAGATCGGCGCGGTGGTGGGCGTGCAACCGTTCGGCGGCCACGGGCTGTCCGGCACCGGTCCCAAGGCCGGCGGGCCGAACTACCTGCTGCGTTTCGTCAGCGAGCGCACCACGTCGGTGAACACCACCGCGGTGGGCGGCAACGCGTCGCTGCTGTCGCTGGCCGACGCCGAGTGATACTCCGTTCCCGGGCGCCTTGGCGCCCGGGTCGGTTTCCGGGGTTCGCCGCAGCGAACGCCGAGGGAAATGACCGCCGTTCCGGTGCGTGCCCGGAACGGACCATAAAGGACGATTTTCCCTGCCCGACAGGGGAGGGATCGTGAGGCGTGGGCCTGTTCGGACTCGTTTGAGTCCACCCACGTTTCCGGCTTGCTCCGGCAAGCGCTCACGGAGTGACGCCACAAGCGCCATTCTGCCAACCAAGGGCCCGCTACCCGTTGCTTGCACACGCAAGGGCCCGGATAAAAACAAGCAATAGGGGAGTCCCTATGAGTGTCAATACGCCCACGCTGATCACCTTCGTGATCTACATCGCGGCCATGGTCCTGATCGGCCTGGCGGCATATCGCTCCACCAACAACTTCTCCGACTACATCCTCGGTGGCCGCAGCCTCGGCAGCTTCGTCACGGCGCTGTCCGCCGGCGCCTCCGACATGAGCGGCTGGCTGCTGATGGGCCTGCCCGGCGCGGTGTACCTGTCCGGCCTGTCCGAAAGCTGGATCGCCATCGGCCTGATCGTCGGCGCCTACCTCAACTGGCTGTTCGTCGCCGGCCGCCTGCGGGTGCAGACCGAGCACAACGGCAACGCGCTGACCCTGCCCGACTACTTCACCAACCGCTTCGAGGACAACAGCCGCCTGCTGCGGATCTTCTCGGCCCTGGTGATCCTGGTGTTCTTCACCATCTACTGCGCTTCCGGCATCGTCGCCGGTGCGCGCCTGTTCGAGAGCACCTTCGGCCTCTCCTACGAGACCGCGCTGTGGGCCGGCGCCGCGGCGACCATCGCCTACACCTTCATCGGTGGCTTCCTCGCGGTGAGCTGGACCGACACCGTGCAGGCCTCGCTGATGATCTTCGCGCTGATCCTCACCCCGGTGATCGTGATGCTCGCCACCGGCGGCGTCGAGCCGACCTTCACCGCCATCGAGCTGAAGGACGCGACCAGCTTCGACATGCTCAAGGGCGCCTCCTTCATCGGCGTGATCTCGCTGATGGCCTGGGGCCTGGGCTACTTCGGCCAGCCGCACATCCTGGCGCGCTTCATGGCCGCCGACTCGGTGAAATCGATCCCGGCCGCACGCCGCATCTCCATGACCTGGATGATCCTCTGCCTCGGTGGCGCCGTGGCCGTGGGCTTCTTCGGCATCGCCTACTTCCAGGCGCATCCGGAGCAGGCCGGCGCGGTCAGCGAGAACCCCGAGCGGGTATTCATCGAGCTGGCCAAGATCCTGTTCAACCCGTGGATCGCCGGCGTGTTGCTGTCCGCCATCCTCGCCGCGGTCATGAGCACCCTGAGCTGCCAGCTGCTGGTCTGCTCCTCGGCGCTCACCGAGGACTTCTACAAGGCCTTCCTGCGCAAGGGCGCCAGCCAGCTGGAACTGGTCTGGGTCGGTCGCGCCATGGTGCTGCTGGTGGCGGTGATCGCCATCTGGCTGGCCTCCAACCCGGAAAACCGCGTGCTCGGCCTGGTGTCCTATGCCTGGGCCGGCTTCGGCGCCGCCTTCGGCCCGCTGGTGCTGTTCTCCCTGCTGTGGAAGCGGATGACCCGCAACGGCGCGCTGGCCGGCATGATCGTCGGCGCGGCGACGGTGATCCTGTGGAAGAACCTGTTGGGCTGGACCGGCCTGTACGAGATCATCCCCGGCTTCCTCTTCGCCAGCGTCGCCATCGTCGTCTTCAGCCTGCTCGGCAAGGCGCCTTCGACGAGCATGCTCAAGCGCTTCGACGATGCGGAGCAGGAGTACCGCGAGGCGCACCAGGGCTCCGCCGCTCCGGTAACCCAGCGCTGATCGAGCCTGCGGGCGGGTAGAGCGCCCGCGCATGGAGACGGCCCGCCCCGCAAGGTGCGGGCCGTCGTTTTGTCCGGCGGCTGCTGTGCCTGGCCGCGCAGGACGGATAACGGCAGCCGCGTTGTCCCTATCCCGCCGCGCCGCTCAGGCGTCCCGCTCCAGCCGACAAGCGTGCCCCGACTGTCGTGCCTCCAGCCTCAGCCATTCGAAGAATGCCTTCACCGGCGGATGACGTTCCCGTCCGGGCACGCATAGCGCGCTGTAGCCGGCGCCGTCGACACTGATATCCGCTCTGTAGGGTTGCAGCAGGCCGCTGGCGACGCTTTCCGAAACCAGGATCGAACTGGCCAGCACCAGTCCCTGGCCGGCGATGGCCGCCTGCAGGGCATAGTGCTCCTCGTCGTACTGGCGGATCACCGGCTGGCCCTCCATCCAGTCTTCGCCGGCCTGCGCGCACCAGGCCTCCCAGCCGTGGGCGTAGAGCCTGGAGTTGTGCCAGCGCACGCTGATCAGGGTCGGCTGCCGTTCTCCGGCCAGGGCGACCTGGGCCGGCGAGCCATAGACCGCGAAGCATTCGTCGAACAGGCAGAGACCGTAGAAGTTCGGGTAGTCGTCGAGGCTGTAGCGGATCACCAGGTCGATGCTGGCGTCCTGGTGCAGGTCGAGGACTTCGCAGTTGGTGTCCAGGCGCAGGTTGATCTGCGGGTGCGCGGCGTAGAAGCGGCCGAGACGCGGCACCAGCCAGAGGGCGGCGAAGGCCGGGGTGGTGGAGACCGTCAGGTTGCCGCCGCTGCGCTGCGGACGCAGCGTGTCGACGCTCTGCGAAATTTCCAGCAGGGCCCCGTGCAGGCTGCGGAACAGCCGTTCGCCGCAGTCGGTCAGGCGCACTTTCCGTGGCAGACGCTGGAACAGCGGAACGCCGAGCCAGGCTTCCAGCGAACGGATCTGGTGGGAAACCGCGGTTGGCGTTACCGCAAGCTCCTCGGCGGCGGCCTTGAAGCTCGACTGACGGGCCGCCGATTCGAAGGTGCGCAATGCGGTCAGCGGCAGGGAAGCGAACATTGGAATCTCCATGGATGAACTGAATTCATCCTGAACAACTATTGCTCATTTGTCGGGAACCCCCGCTGCCAATAATTTCTGGCTCAAGGCGAAGGGGCTTGAGGTCATTCGAGTCTAGCCGAATCCAAGGAGATACAGATGAGTAGAATTCTCGCAGTGCATGCCAGCCCGCGAGGCGAGCGCTCGCAGTCCCGGCGTCTCGCCGAGGTTTTCCTGGCGGCCTATCGCGAAGCCCATCCGCAGGCCCGCGTGGCGCGCCGCGAAGTCGGCCGGGTACCGCTTCCGGCGGTCACCGAGGCCTTCGTTGCCGCCGCCTTCCATCCCCAGCCGGAACAGCGTTCGCTGGCGATGCAGGCCGATCTGGCGCTGAGCGACCAACTGGTCGGCGAACTCTTCGACAGCGACCTGCTGGTGATCTCCACGCCGATGTATAACTTCAGCGTGCCCAGCGGCCTGAAGGCCTGGATCGACCAGATCGTGCGCCTCGGGGTGACCTTCGATTTCGTCCTCGACAATGGCGTCACCCAGTACCGGCCGCTGCTGCGTGGCAAGCGTGCGCTGATCGTCACCAGTCGCGGTGGCCATGGCTTCGGCCCGGGCGGCGAGAACCAGGCGATGAACCACGCCGATCCCTGGTTGCGCACCGCGCTGGGTTTCATCGGCATCGACGAGGTCACGGTGGTCGCGGCGGAAGGCGAGGAATCCGGCGGCAGGTCCTTCGAGGAATCCTGCGCCGAGGCGGAACAGCGCCTGCTGGCGCTGGCGCGGTCGGCCTGAGGAGCCGCCATGGCCTGGTTCCATCTGCTGGTGGCGGCGGCCTTCGAGGTCGCCTTCGCCATGGGCATGAAGTTCTCCAACGGCTTCGGCAGACTCTGGCCGTCGCTGCTGACGGTGGTCGCGGCGATCGGCGGGATCTATTTCCTGACCCTGGCGCTGCGCGAGTTGCCGGTCAGCGTCGCCTATCCGATCTGGACCGCGATCGGCTCGCTGGGCACGGTGTTCCTCGGCGTCCTGCTGCTTGGCGAAAGCCTGACGGCGGTGAAGCTGGTTTCTGTCGGGTTGATCGTCGCCGGGGTGGCCGGGCTCAAGTAAGCGATGCGGCATTTGGCCTACAATCGGCCGCGTTTCCGTTCCTTCGAGAGCAGCTATGCTGACCACCCTGGCGGTGTCCAACTACCGCACCCTGCGCGACCTGGTGATGCCGCTGCGGCGCCTGAACCTGATCACCGGCGCCAACGGCGCCGGCAAGTCCAACGTCTACCGGGCCTTGCGCCTGCTGGCGGACAGCGCGCGCGGCGAAGTGATCCCGTCGCTGGCGCGCGAGGGCGGCCTGCCATCGACCCTGTGGGCGGGACCGGAGGACATCAGCCGGGCCATGCGCAGTGGCGCCCAGCCGATTGAAGGCAGCGTGCGCCGGCAGTCGGTGAACCTGCGCCTGGGCTTCGCCGGGGAGGATTTCGGTTATTGCATCGACCTCGGCCTGCCGGAGCCAAGCCAGAGCAAGTTCGGTCTCGACCCGGTGATCAAGCGCGAATGCATCTGGGCCGGCCCGTTCCTGCGCCCGGCCAATGTCCTGGTCGACCGTCGCGGGCCGTTGTTGCGCGCACGCGGCGGCGGCGGTCGCTGGGAAGTGGCGGCGCAGCATCTCGCCACCTTCGACAGCATGCTGGGCGCGGCGGTGGACCCGCGACAGGTGCCGGAACTGCTCGGCCTGCGCGAGCGGATCCGCTCCTGGCGCTTCTACGACCATTTCCGCAGCGACGCCGAGGCGCCGGCGCGGCGTCCGCAGATCGGCACCCATACACCGGTGCTGGGCGCCGACGGCGCCGACCTGGCGGCGGCCCTGCAGACCATCCGCGAGATCGGCGATGCGGCGGCGCTGGACGAAGCGGTGGACGATGCCTTTCCCGGCAGCCGCCTGTACATCGACAACCCGGGAGGGCGCTTCGAAGTGCTGATCGAGCAGCCCGGCCTGCTGCGGCCGCTGCGCACCGCGGAGCTGTCGGACGGCACCCTGCGCTACCTGCTGTGGATCGCCGCCCTGTTGTCGCCGCGGCCGCCGGCGCTGCTGGTGCTCAACGAACCGGAAACCAGCCTGCATCCCGACCTGCTGCCGGCCCTCGGGCGCCTGGTCGGCCAGGCCGCGCAGCACTCCCAGGTGCTGGTGGTGTCGCACGCCGCGCGGCTTGTCGCGACGCTCGAAGAACACCCGGAATGCCATTCGCTGGGGCTGGAGAAGGACTTCGGCGAGACCCGCATCCAGGGGCTGCGCGAGCTGGACCGGCCGGCCTGGTACTGGCCGGTGCGCTGAACCGCTACAGGCGGCCGATCTGTTGCGGCGACAACGGTACCTGGCAGCGGGTGGCGGTGCGTGGGTCGAGGTAGTCCCTGAGGAGCGGTGCCATGCCCTTGAGCACCTGCACTGGCAGGGCCGAGGTGAACTTGAACTGGCTCGACTCGCTGCCGTCGACGTAGGCGGTGAGGGTACCGAAGTGCCGCGGGCCGATGTAGAAGACGAAAGTGGCGGTGCGGTTCAGTGCCTTCGAACTGCGCACGTGGCCGCCGGCGCTGAAGGTCTGCAGGCGGTTGTCGCCGGTGCCGGTCTTGCCGCCCATCACCAGCGGCGCGCCGTCCGGACGGCTGAAGGTGCCTTGCAGGCGCCGCGCGGTGCCGGCGTCGACCACCTGGGACAGCGCGTTGCGCAGGGTGGCGGCGACCTCCGAGGTCATCACCCGCTGGCCGAGGGTGGCTTCCGGGGCGAAGCGCGTCTCGTAGGGCGTACCCAGGGCGAAGTCGAGGTGCTCCAGGCGCAGGGTCGGCATGCGCACGCCATCGTTGACGATGATCCCCATCAGTTCGGCCAGCGCCGCCGGGCGGTCGCCGGAGCTGCCCAGGGCGGTGGCGTAGGACGGCACCAGGTGATCGAAGGGATAGCCGAGTTTCTTCCATTGCTGGTGCAGGTCGAGGAAGGCCTCCACCTCCAGCAGGATGCGGATGCGCTTGTCGCGGGCGTTCTTGTGCCGCGACTTGAACAGCCAGCCGTAGACCTCCTTGCGCTCGGCGCCGCTGGCCGCCACCGCCTCGCCGAAGGTCGCCTGCGGCTGCTTCTGCAGATAGCCGAGCAGCCATAGCTCCAGCGGGTGCACGCGGGCGACGTAGCCCTGGTCGTTGAGGTTGAACTTGCCCGGGCCGTAGCGCTCGTGCAGCTCGGCGGCGCGCTTGTCGGTCAGGCTGCCGCGGGGCAGGCGTTCGCGGAGGAAGGCGCTGAAGCTCGCCAGGTCGGCCTGTGGCTGCAGGTAGCGATGGATCGCAGCCAGCCGCACCGGCCAGGGACGCAGGCCGTCGAGGAAGGTCTCCAGGCGCTGGTTGGCGTCCTTGTCGCGGTACTTGACCCAGAAGCGGCGCAGGTAGACCTGGCTTTCCTTGTCGACGAAACGGTCGAGGTAGTCGGCGCGGCGCGGGTCCTTGTCGTCGGCCAGCAACTGCACCTTGCTCCCGGCGTTCTGGTAGATGTCGTGGCGGATCAGGTCGCGCAGCAGGCGCACGAAGGGCAGGTTGATCGATTCGCGCAGGGCTTCCAGCAGCATCGGCCGGCGGCCGTTGTCTTCCTTGCGGAAGTTGTTGAAGGTGTGCAGCCCGCCGCCGGTGAAGAAGCTCTCGTAGGGGCTGGCCGAATAGCGCCGTTCCATGGCCGCCTGGAGCATCGCGGAAAGATCGCGGTCGCGGCTGGCGACCAGGTGGTCGATGCCCCAGCGGAGGATGAAATCGAGCGGCTCCACTTCCACCTTGCGCAGCTCGGCGACGCTCATGCCGCCATAGTCGCGGTGGATCTGCGCGACGGTCTCCAGGTAGCTGGCCAGCACCCGTAGCTTGGCGGTGGAGCCCAGCTCCAGCTTGCTGCCTTCGTTGATGTCGAAGGGCTGGTCGGTGTTGTCGGTCTGCACCCGCACCTGGTTGCCGCTCGGCGTACGTTCGAACAGGGTGAAGCTGTAGCGTACCGAGCGGGTCGAGGTCGGGGTCAGCAGGCGTTCGCCGATCAGCCCGAGTTGGGCGGCGTAGTCCGGGTCGGCGAGTTTCTGCAAGTAGGCGGTGACGCTTTCCTGCAACTCGTGCTGGAGGGTGGTATTGGCCCGCAGGTCGAGACGGTCGAGGTCGTACAGTGGCACGCCGAGCATTCCGGCCAGGCGGGTGCGAGCCAGGGTCACGCCCTTGTTGGTCGGCAGCGGTTGCACCGTCGGCTGGCTGCGTGGGTCGCGGAACGCCAGCTTCTGCGCCAGCGCCGCATCGCGTAACGGCGCCTCGATGACGCCGGCCTGGGTCAGGACCCGCAGGTGGCTGTCGGTCATCCGGTCCAGCTCGTCGCGGCCGCGCGGCGCCAGATAGAAGGAAGGCCGGCGGTGGGCGATCATCAGCGCCAGCACCTGGCGCAGGGCCAGGCCCTGGGCGGCGAGTCCGGCCTTGCCGTCGAGGGCCTCGCCGACCTGCCGGTAGTCGGCGCCGTACCAGACCCACAGGCCATCGGCCAGGCCGGTGACCTCGCCGTAGCCCGGCGCCGCCGACAGCGGCACCGAGTTGAGGTAGGTGAGCACGATGTCCTGGCGCGCGGCGAAGTTGGCCGGGCCTTCGCGATAGCTGCGTACGCTGGCCGAGAGCATCTGCCGCAGCTTGTCGCCGATGCTGCCGGTGCGCCCCTCGGCAGAGTGGCGGTATTTCTCGATCTGGGTCGCCAGGGTGCTGCCGCCGGAGGAATGCGCGCTGAAGCCGAGCATCTTGCCGACCTGCGACAGCGCCGCCTGGGTGAAGCGACCCCAGTCCACCGCCGGGTTGAGGTAGGGGCGTTCGTGATCGAGCAGGTCGCGGTTCTCGATGAACAGCAGGCTCTGCACCGCCAGCGGCGGCAGGCTGGCGAAGTTCGCGTAGCGCCGTTGCGGATAGCGGAAGTCGTAGATCGGCACGCCGCGGCAATCGGCGATGTCCAGCCCGGCCTGGGCCTTTTCCGCGTAGGGCGGGAACAGCCGGTGTTCGGCGTAGCGCATCAGCGCCGGGGAGAAGTGCGCCTGGCGGGTGATGGCGTAGTCGCGGTCGTACAGGCGCTGCATGAACGAAGGCAGCAACTGGTAGCCGAGGCGGCGGTCGAAGGGGCCGTCCGCCGGGAACAGGATGGCCTCGCTGGGACCCTGGCGCACCTCGTAGTCCAGGGTCGCGGCGTAGCGTGCCAGCTCGCGTGCCTGCAACCGCGAGGTGTGCGCTTCGTGAAGGACCACGATGCCTACCGCGGCGAGGATCGGCAAGGCGAAGCCGATCAGCATCAGGCGTTGGCGGAGACGGCTTTTTCGAGGAGAAGCGGAGGCAGGGAGACTGCAGGGTTGCAGCTCGGAAGGGTCGTTCGTGGATCGTTCTGATGCACCCATGCTCGCACCGCCTGTAGCTGCGCAATTCATCCGCACCTGGGGGGAAGTCTAGTTGTCCCGCTGCAACCCTGCTGTCATTCGTGCAAGGAAAATCTCCCCGGCGGCAATCGGACGACCGAGGATTGGAGCGGCGTGGCGCAGGGGTTAGAGTGTCTGTCTGAGTTCCTTGTGTTTCGGGTCCGGAATGTCGATGCGCACACTTTTCCCCCTTCTCGTCGGTGTCGTCCTGGCGGGTTTCTCCGGCCTCGCGGCGCAGGCCGCGCCGGCGCCCTTCTACAAATGGCAGAGCAAGCTCGACGGCCAGGTCGCCTGCATGCAGGCCTCGCCGGGAGACGGCTGGGTCAGGCTCGACGGCCCCTACCGCGATCTCCGCTGCCGCGAGCCTCTGCGCTGACCCCATGGAGCGCAGCCGACGGCTCGAGCGCAGCTGGCGCGGCAATGCCGAGGCCTGGGCCCGCGCCGTGCGCGAGGGACGCCTGGAAAGCCGCCGCCTGGCCACCGACGACGCGATTCTCCAGGCGCTGCGCCAGCGCGCGCCGCGGCGCCTGCTGGATATCGGCTGCGGCGAGGGCTGGCTGTGCCGGGCGCTGGCCGGCGAGGTCGGCGAATGCGTCGGCATCGACGCCTCGCCGGAACTGATCGAACTCGCCCGCGCGGCGGGCGGCGGTAGCTTCCGGCGCCTGGCCTACCGCGAGCTGGATGCGGCCTCGGGGCTCGGTCGTTTCGACGCCCTGGTGTGCAATTTCTCCCTGCTCGACGAAGACCTTGCCGGTTGCCTGGCGGCCTGGCCGGCTCTGTTGGAAAGCGGCGGCGAGTTGCTGATCCAGACCCTGCATCCCTGGGCCGCCGGCGGCGAAGACTACCGCGACGGCTGGCGCGAGGAGCGCTTCGACGGCTTCGGCGAAGGCTTCCGCGACAGCATGCCCTGGTATTTCCGCACCCTGGAGTCCTGGCTGGCGCTGCTCGACGGCAGCGGCTGGCGCCTGCGGGGTCTGAGCGAAACCGTCCATCCCCGGCTCGGCAGGCCGCTGTCCCTGTTGCTGCGGGCAGGACTCGCCGAGTGAAACCTTTCAGCCCCGCAATGGGCGTTGCAGAGCGCTTACGCCTTTGGTCCAGTTGCCCTGTCGCGGGGCATGACGGCCTCGAAATCTTGTGTAAAACTCCGGCCCGACCTCAGTTGTAGTCGACTCCCGCAATGCCCACGTTCGCTCCACGAGAGCGGACAGCCTCTTCCGGTGTGCAGTCCTGGAACCTATGACGCCCCGTCGTCGCCCGCTGTGCGGTATCGCGCAGGGGCCGCGCCGTTGGTGAAATCCGTTTCCCTACCCCGACCGTACGAGCGAGTCCGCAACTGATCTATCTCAATAACAAAATGAGGTTGTTCCCATGTCGTCTGTCGGCGAACAGAAGGTTCAAGACGGCTCCCTGAAGCGCGAGCTCGGTGAGCGACACATCCGCCTGATGGCGCTCGGCGCCTGTATCGGCGTCGGCCTGTTCCTGGGCTCGGCGAAGGCCATCCAGATGGCCGGCCCGGCCATCATGATCTCCTACATCCTTGGCGGCCTGGCGATCCTGGTGATCATGCGCGCCCTCGGCGAGATGGCGGTACACAATCCGGTGGCCGGTTCCTTCAGCCAGTACGCCAAGGATTACCTGGGCCCGCTGGCGGGCTTCATCACCGGCTGGAACTACTGGTTCCTCTGGCTGGTGACCTGTGTCGCCGAGATCACCGCCGTCGCCGTCTACATGGGCATCTGGTTCCCCGACGTGCCGCGCTGGATCTGGGCCCTGGCGGCCCTGGCGAGCATGGGCACGATCAACCTCATCGCGGTGCGTGCCTTCGGCGAGTTCGAGTTCTGGTTCGCCCTGATCAAGATCGTCACCATCCTGGCGATGGTGGTGGTCGGCATCGGCATGATCGCCTTCGGCTTCGGCAACGACGGCATCGCCACCGGCATCTCCAACCTCTGGGCCCACGGCGGCTTCATGCCCAATGGCATCCAGGGCGTGCTGATGTCGCTGCAGATGGTGATGTTCGCCTACCTCGGGGTGGAAATGATCGGCCTCACCGCCGGCGAAGCGCGTAACCCGACCAAGACCATTCCCAGCGCGATCAACTCGGTGTTCTGGCGCATCCTGCTGTTCTATGTCGGCTCGCTGTTCGTGATCATGTCGCTCTATCCGTGGAACGAGATCGGCACCCAGGGCAGCCCCTTCGTGATGACCTTCGAGCGCATGGGCATCAAGACCGCCGCCGGGATCATCAACTTCGTGGTGATCACCGCCGCGCTGTCGTCCTGCAACGGCGGCATCTTCAGCACCGGGCGCATGCTCTACAGCCTGGCCCAGCATCGCCAGGCCCCGGCCTTCTTCGGCAAGGCCTCGCGCAGCGGCGTACCGCGCCGGGCGCTGATCCTGTCGATCCTGGCGCTGCTGCTGGGCGTGTTGCTGAACTACCTGGTGCCGGAGAAGGTGTTCGTCTGGGTGACCTCCATCGCCACCTTCGGCGCGATCTGGACCTGGGCGATGATCCTGCTGGCCCAGTTGCGCTTCCGCAAGACGCTCAGCCCGGCCGAGTGCGACAAGCTGCAATACCGCATGTGGCTGTACCCGCTCAGTTCCTACCTGGCGCTGGCGTTCCTGGTGATGGTGGTGGTGCTGATGGCCTTCTTCGAGGACACCCGCATCGCCCTCTACATCGGCCCGCCGTTCATCCTGCTGCTGACCGTCCTGTACTACGCCTTCAACCTGGCGCCGAAGGAGCCTGCCGGCACCGGCTCGGTAAGCCGCGCGGCGTCCTGAGCGGTGTAGCGCCGGAAAAGAAAAGGGGCCTCGGACGAGGCCCTTTTTTCGTTGCGCCGATATCCGGTCCGGCGCATCCGGCGGATAACGCCGTTGGCGTTATTCGCCCTACCCAGGCTGGGGCATCAGCCCGCCAGCATGCTCAGCATCACCGCCGCCAGCAGGCCGACGTACACCCGTGCATGCAGCGCATCGGGAATCCGCCCGATCAGCGGGGTCGCCAGGCGGATGCCGAGCCAGCCGCCGCCGGCCAGGGTGGCGAAGGCCAGCAGGTCGATGTAGCCGACGAAGCCTCGGCCCAGGCCTTGCTCCTGGTAGCCGGCCAGGACCAGGTAGGTAAGGGTGCCGCCAAGAGCCACCGGCAGGCTCAGCGGGTTGGCCATGGAGGTCGCCTGGGTCATGCTCAGCCCGCAGCGGCGCAGCAGTGGTACGGTCATCACGCTGCCTCCGACGCCGAGGAAGGTGGCGATCGCACCGATCAGCGTTCCGCCCAGGCGCGTCTCGCCGACGCCCAGCGGCCGCGCCTGGCGCTCCTCGGCGCGGCTGAGGAAGCCGCGACGCAACAGGCAGTCGAGGATGGTGATGGCGAGGTAGGCGACGAAGGCCAGGCGAATGAAGTCGCCGCTGGCCAGGCCGACCAGCGCCGCGCCAAGCACCGCGCCGACACCGATGTACGCGCCCAGCGGCCAGACATAGGCGCGCAGCAGGCTACCGGCGCGCCGGTGGCGATAGGTGGCGAGGGCGGCGTTGACGATCATCACGCAGGTCGAGGTGGCCACCGCGACCTGCATGGCCGCCTGGGCCAGCGGGTCGTCGGCGGCGCGACCGAGTTGCAGCAGGTGATAGAGCAGCGGCACCACCACGAAGCCGCCGCCAAAGCCGAACAACACGGCGCTGACCCCGGTGAGGCAGCCGCAGAGAAAGAGCAGGAGATAGAACATGGCGGGTTTCCGGAGCGAGAGCGGAAGGCCAGCTTAGGCGTCCCGGGGCTGGCCCGCTTCACGAGGTTGGCCAATACTATTCGCGTTTCGGCCAGGTGCTTCGACCATGCGCAACGCTTCCATCGAGCAGTACGACGCCACGCCCCGGGCCGTGGTGGCCATGGGTACCGACTATCCCGACGGCTACCTGCTGCCGCGCCATCGGCATCGTCGCGCGCAATTGCTGTACGGTGCCAGCGGGGTGATGCAGGTGCGTACCGGCGACGCCGGCTGGGTGGTGCCGCCACAGCGCGCAGTGTGGATTCCGCCGGGCGTCGAGCACGAGGTGCGAATGCTCGGGGTGAGCACCCGCAGCCTGTACATCGAGCCCGGCAGCGCCATGGCGATGCCGGCGCACTGCCAGGTGCTGGCGGTGTCGCCGCTGCTGCGGCAACTGTTGCTGGCGGCGGTGGACATGCCCCTGGAATACGACACCGAAGGTCGCGACGGCGCGTTGGCGACGCTGTTGCTCCATGAGCTGGCGGCGGCCGAGACGCTGCCGCTGCACGTGCCCTTGCCGCCCGAGCCGCGCTGGCTGGCGCTCTGCGAGGCGTTCCTCGTCGAGCCCGACATCCGCGCCAGCGCCGAACGCTGGGCCGGGTTGCTGCATACCAGCCTGCGCAGTTTCAACCGCACCTTCCGTCGCTACACCGGCCTCAGCTTCGGTGCCTGGAAGCAACGCGCCTGCGTGGTGCAGGCACTGGCGCGGCTGGCCGGCGGCGAAACGGTCACCGCCATCGCCCTGGACTGCGGCTACCAGAGCCCGGCAGCCTTCTCGACCATGTTCCGCCGGGTCCTCGGCCAGCCGCCCAGCGCCTTCCAGGCGGGCGCGCTCAGATCGCCAGGAGGTCCATGAAGCGGTTCACCGGCGTGGCTTCCAGCGATGCCTGGTGGCTGCACAGGTCGAAGATCCTCTGGCAGCGCTGCGGCGGGAAGCGCGTGGCCAGGTTGGCCTTGAACTTCTCCTGCAGCAGCGGGATGCCTTCGGCGCGCCGGCGGCGATGGCCGAGCGGGTACTCCACGGCGACCTGGCCGGTGCTGCTGCCGTCGTCGAAGAACACTTCCACGGCGTTGGCGATGGAGCGCTTGTCCGCCTCCAGGTATTCACGGCTGTAGCGCGGCTCCTCGACGATCTCCATTTTCTCGCGCAAGCGGTCGATCAGCGGGTGGGCGGCGTGGAAGGCGTCCTCGTAGTGCTCGGCCACCAGGTCGCCGAAGATCAGCGGCACGGCGGTCATGTACTGCAGGCAATGGTCGCGGTCTGCGGGGTTGGCCAGCGGGCCGACCTTGGAAATGATGCGGATCGCCGACTCGTGGGTGGTGATGACGATGCGGCTGATCCGTTGCAGGCGGTCCTTCACCAGCGGATGCAGGCGCACGGCGGCCTCGGCGGCGGTCTGCGCGTGGAATTCGGCGGGGAAGCTGATCTTGAACAGCACGTTTTCCATCACGTAGCTGCCGTAGCCCTGGGGGAAGCTGAAGCGCCGCTTGTCCTCGGGCTTGGTCGCCAGGTCCTTGCTGGTGTGGCTGAACAGGACATCGTAGAAACCCCACTGCGGCGCGCTGAGCACGCCGGGAATGCCCATCTCGCCGCGCAAGGCGATGTCCGCCAGGCGCACGCCGCGGCTCGTCGCGTCGCCAGCGGCCCAGGACTTGCGCGAGCCGGCGTTCGGTGCGTGACGGTAGGTGCGCAGGGCCTGGCCGTCGACGAAGGCGTGGGAGAGGGCGGCCAGCAGTTGCTCGCGGTCGGCCCCCATCAGCTTGGCGCAGACGGCGGTGGACGCGACCTTGACCAGCAGCACATGGTCGAGGCCGACGCGATTGAACGAGTTCTCCAGGGCGATCACGCCCTGGATCTCGTGGGCCATGATCATCGCTTCCAGTACCTGGCGCATGCTCAGCGGCGCTTCGCCGTTGGCCAGGCGTTTCTGCGAGAGGTGGTCGGCGACGGCGAGGATGCCGCCGAGGTTGTCCGAGGGATGGCCCCACTCGGCGGCCAGCCAGGTGTCGTTGTAGTCCAGCCAGCGGACGATGCAGCCGATGTCCCAGGCGGCCTTGACCGGGTCGAGCCGGAAGGAGGTGCCCGGCACCCGCGCGCCGTGCGGGACCAGGGTGCCCTCGACCAGCGGGCCGAGGTGCTTGGTGCATTCCGGGAAGCGCAGCGCCAGCAGGCCGCAGCCGAGGGTATCCATCAGGCAGTTGCGGGCGGTGTCCAGGGCCTCCGTGGAATCGATGCGGTAGTCCAGCACGTAGTCGGCGATGTCCTGCAGGACGGCGTCGTAGTCGGGACGTAGGTTGAGATCGACGTTGGCACTCATCGCGTACTCCAGTGGTTCGTAAGTGGTGGGTTTCCTCTCGGGTCAGGCTGGTTCGGGGATGGTTTTTCTTGTCGTGGCTGCAAGACGCCCCGGCCTTTCGCGGTGGCGGAAGGCCGGGGCAAGGATAGGTCGGTTCAGAAGGCGTCGCCGGGTACGCGCACCCAGCCTTCCATGAGGATTCGCGCGCTGCGGCTCATGATCGCCTTGGTCACCGTCCATTCGCCGTTCGCCTGGCTGGCCTCGGCGCCCACTCGCAGGGTGCCGGAGGGATGGCCGAAGCGTACCGCGCTGCGTTCGCCGCCGCCGGCGGCGAGGTTCACCAGGGTGCCGGGAATGGCTGCGGCGGTGCCGATGGCCACCGCCGCGGTACCCATCATCGCGTGGTGCAGCTTGCCCATGGACAGCGCGCGGACCAGCAGGTCGATATCGCCGGCCGCCACCAGCTTGCCGCTGGCGGTGCGGTAGTCGCGGGGCGGGGCGACGAAGGCGATCTTCGGCGTGTGCTGGCGGGTCGCGGCTTCCTCGGGGGTCTTGATCAGGCCCATGCGCAGGGCGCCGGCGACGCGGATCCGTTCGAAGCGCGCCAGTTGCTGCGGGTCGCCGTTGATCTCTTCGCGCAGCTCGGTGCCGCGGTAGCCGATCTCCTCGGCATTGACGAACACCGTGGGAATCCCGGCGTTGATCATGGTCGCCTTGAAGGTACCGACCCCCGGCACCTCCAGATCGTCCACCAGGTTGCCGGTGGGGAACATGGCGCCGCCGTCCTCGCCGTCGTCGGACGGGTCGAGGAACTCCAGCACGATCTCGGCCGCCGGGAAGGTCACTCCGTCCAGCTCGAAGTCGCCGGTTTCCTGGACTTGGCCGCCGCTCACCGGCACGTGGGCGATGATGGTCTTGCCGATATTGGCCTGCCAGATGCGCACCTCGCAGATGCCGTCTTCCGGTATCCGCGCCGGATCCACCAGCCCGGCGTGCAGGGCGAAGGCGCCGGCCCCGGTGGAGAGGTTGCCGCAGTTGCCGCTCCAGTCGACGAAGGGCTTGTCGATGGAGACCTGGCCGTAGAGGTAGTCGACGTCATGGCCCGGCTGGCTGCTCTTCGAGAGGATCACGCACTTGCTGGTGCTGGAGGTGGCGCCGCCCATCCCGTCGATGTGCGCGGCATAGGGGTCGGGACTGCCGATCACCCGCATGAACAGCCGGTCGCGCGCCTCGCCGGGGACCCGGCAGGATTCCGGCAGGTCTTCCAGGCGGAAGAACACGCCCTTGCTGGTGCCGCCGCGCAGGTAGGTGGCGGGGATGCGGATCTGGGGTGGG
>RWIP01000001.1_pt1 | contig 111491 bp, 99 predicted proteins | sample 2345011 | NCBI WGS metagenome assembly RWIP01 (sample SAMN10511131, study PRJNA507866) | freshwater metagenome | isolation source: river water inoculated in media containing various beta lactam antibiotic in... | place: India: River Ganga, Varanasi | collected 2018-02-15
GGCTGGTACCGTCGGCATCGGGGCCGGGCGGGCAGGCGGGACTGGCGGGTGACTGGCCGGGGCTCGGGCTGCGGGTAGCGGCGGAACCGGCGGCAGGGCTGGATAAGCTGGGGTCGATTATAGAGCGCCGCGGGGCCGGTTCGGCAATCCCGGATCAGACGCTGGCGTCGCTTTCGACCAGCGGGGTCAGCGCGCGGGGATGCCAGGCGCGCACGCTTTTCACACGGTTTTCCGCCGACTGCTGGATTTCCAGGCAGTAGGGGCCGATGCGCAGGCACACCGCGCAATCGGGGATCTGCTCCAGGGCTTCGGTGACCAGGCCGTTGAGGGTCTTCGGGCCGTCGCAGGGCAATTGCCAGCCAAGCGACTTGTTCAGCTCGCGCAGGTTGGCGCTGCCGTCGATGACGAAGCTGCCGTCTTCCTGGGCCTGGATATCCGGGTTGTCGAGGCTGTCGAGGTCGTTGAAGTCGCCGACGATCTCTTCGAGGATGTCCTCCAGCGTGACGATGCCGATCACCTCGCCATATTCGTCGACCACCACGCCGATACGGCGCTTCTCCTTCTGGAAGTTCACCAGCTGGGTCGACAGCGGCGTGCTTTCCGGCACGAAATACGGCTCCATGCAGGCCTGGCGGAGATTCTCCTTGGTCAGGCGGCCCTGGGTCAGCAGGCGCGCGATCTGGCGCATGTGCACGACCCCTTCGATCTGGTTGACGTCGTCGCGGTAGACCGGCAGGCGGGTGTGGCTGGTGGTGCGCAACTGCTCGACGATGACCTCGAGTTCGTCGTCGAGGTCGATGCCTTCGATTTCGTTGCGCGGGATCATCAGGTCGTTGACCGTGACCTTCTCCAGGTCCAGCAGGCCGAGCAGCATGTCATGCCGGTTGACCTCGCTGGCCTGGGGATTGTCGGCCGGATGCAGGGCCTCTTCGTCGCGGCTGCGTCCGCTGTCGTCCTGTTCCGCCGCGGCGACGCCGAGCAGGCGCAGCAGCGCGTTGCTCAGCAGGGTCAGTAGCCACAGCAGGGGCCAGCACAGGCGCTGCAGGATCAGGAGCGGCAGGCTGAGCGGCAGGGCGACGCGTTCCGAGCGAAGGGCGCCGTAGCGGCGCGGCAGCAGGGCGCCGAACAGCAGCAGGAGCAGGGTCATGCCGGGGATGGCGACGGCCAGGCCGATGACGCCCCAGTGGCGCAGCGCGGCCCAACTGGCCAGGGCGGCGGCGCTGACGTTGACCAGGGTGCGGCCGAACAACAGGGTGCCGCGCAGGCGGTCGTCGTGCAGCAGCAGCCAACTGCTGCGCCGGGCCCCGCGCAGGCCTTGCTTGGCCTGCAGGCGCAGGCGGTAACGGTCGAGGTTGAGCAGGGCGGTCTCGACGCAGGAGAAGAACGCCGAGCAGGCGACCAAGAGAACCAGCAGGCCGACCAGGTACCCGGGGTGCAGCTCATCCATGAAGGAGGCCCATCAGATGTGCAGGATGAATTCCCGCACCAGCTTGCTGCCGAAGTACGCCAACATCAACAGGCAGAAACCGGCCAGGGTCCAGCGGATCGCCTTGTGGCCCCGCCAGCCGAGCTGGTGGCGACCCCAGAGGAGCACGGCGAAGACCACCCAGGCGAAGCAGGACAGGATGGTCTTGTGCGCCAGGTGCTGGGCGAACAGGTTGTCGACGAACAGCCATCCGGACAGCAGCGACAGCGAAAGCAGCGACCAGCCGCCCCAGAGGAAGCCGAACAGCAGGCTTTCCATGGTTTGCAGGGGCGGGAAGTTGCGGATCAGCCCGGACGGATGCTTGTGCTTGAGGCGGTAGTCCTGGAGCAGCAGCAAGAGCGCCTGGAACACCGCGATGGTGAGCAGGCCGTAGGCCAGGATCGAGAGCAGGATGTGGGCCAGGATGCCCGGCTGTTCGTTGATCGGCTCGACGGTGCCGTGGGGGATGAGTACCGCCAGCAGGGTGGTGAGGGCGCCCAGCGGGAATAGAAGGAGGAGCAGGTTCTCCACCGGTATCCGCAAGGTCGCCAGCAGGGTCAGGAGAATTACCGCGGCGGCGATCAGGCTGGCGGCGTTGAAGAAGTCCAGCACCAGGCCGGCCGGGGTCAGCAATTGCTGGTAGAGGCTGAAGGCGTGGGCGACCAGTGCCAGGAGTCCGAACAGGAGCAGCAGGGGTTTGCCCGGCGCGGTGCGCTTGGACACACAGGCACCCTGGTAGGCGGCGGTGCCGAGATAGAGAACAGCAGCGATGAGGCTGGGCAGCAGGGGATGCATAAGTCCTTGTAATCGCGGGCCCGAAAGGAAGGGAGTTTGGCATAGATCGAGCGTCGCGAGAAAGCCGTTGCGAACAGTTCTCTCGTACCTGTGGCCGGGTTGGCGGGCCGCCTGCCGCGGGCGCCGCGACCTCCTGGCCCGGCAGTCGCTTCGGCAAAGACGGAACGCATCGGCAAATCAAGGACTTGAGGCTGGCCTCCGGTCGTCGCCGGACACACACTCCGTCTTTCATCGCGTGTCCCGCGACGCGCTCTTGGTTATAATCCGCCGCTTGCCGCAACCCCCGTGGAAGGATCGCGCATGTTCGAAAACCTTACAGACCGCCTCTCGCAGACGCTTCGCCATGTCACCGGCAAGGCCAAGCTGACCGAGGACAACATCAAGGACACTCTGCGCGAAGTGCGCATGGCCCTGCTCGAGGCCGACGTGGCCCTGCCGGTGGTCAAGGACTTCGTCAACAAGGTCAAGGAGCGCGCCGTCGGTACCGAGGTCTCGAAGAGCCTGACCCCGGGACAGGCGTTCGTGAAGATCGTCCGCGCCGAGCTCGAGGAGCTGATGGGGGCGGCCAACGAGGACCTGGCGCTGAGCGTCGCGCCGCCGGCGGTGATCCTGATGGCCGGCCTGCAGGGCGCGGGCAAGACCACCACCGCGGGCAAGCTGGCGCGCTTCCTTAAGGAACGCAAGAAGAAGTCGGTGATGGTGGTTTCCGCCGACGTCTACCGACCCGCCGCGATCAAGCAGCTGGAAACCTTGGCGGGCGAGGTCGGCGTAACCTTCTTCCCTTCCGACGTCAGCCAGAAGCCGGTGGCCATCGCCGAGGCGGCGATCCGCGAGGCGAGGCTGAAGTTCATCGACGTGGTGATCGTCGATACCGCAGGCCGCCTGCACATCGATGCCGACATGATGGACGAGATCAAGCAGGTGCACGCGGCGATCAAGCCGGCGGAAACCCTGTTCGTGGTCGATGCCATGACCGGCCAGGACGCCGCCAACACCGCCAAGGCCTTCAATGACGCCTTGCCGCTGACCGGTGTGGTCCTGACCAAGGTCGACGGCGACGCGCGTGGTGGTGCCGCGCTCTCGGTGCGGGCGATCACCGGCAAGCCGATCAAGTTCCTCGGCATGGGCGAGAAGAGCGAAGCGCTCGATCCGTTCCATCCCGACCGCGTGGCCTCGCGCATCCTCGGCATGGGCGACGTGCTCAGCCTGATCGAACAGGCTGAGCAGAACCTCGACCGCGACAAGGCCGAGAAGCTGGCGAAGAAGATCAAGAAGGGCAAGGGCTTCGACCTGGAAGACTTCCGCGACCAGTTGCAACAGATGAAGAACATGGGCGGCCTCGGCGGGCTCATGGACAAGCTGCCGATGCTCGGCGGGGTCAACCTGGCGCAGATGGGCAATGCCCAGGGTGCTGCGGAGAAACAGTTCAAGCAGATGGAGGCGATCATCAACTCGATGACGCCCGGCGAACGGCGCGATCCGGAAATGATCAGCGGCTCGCGCAAGCGCCGCATCGCCCTTGGCTCCGGTACCCAGGTGCAGGACGTCGGCCGGCTGATCAAGCAGCACAAGCAGATGCAGAAGATGATGAAGAAGGTCACCGCCAAGGGCGGCATGGCCAAGATGATGCGAGGCATGGGCAGTATGTTCCCGGGGGGCATGCCCAAGCTTTGATCGGACGCGCGGCCGCTGGCCACGCCGGCGGTTTCGCTCCGTCGGCCGGCGGGCGGACCGTGTGCTTCCCGCGCTCTCCGCGCCGGCCGATGGGTGGCCGAAAAAGAGATTTGCAAATTCCCCGATAATCCTTAGAATATGCGGCCTTTCGGGCCGTGGGCCCAGCGTGCATTCATTTTGCAAGCACCGACTACAGGAACGAAGTTCACATGGTAACCATCCGTCTTGCTCGTGGCGGCTCCAAAAAGCGCCCCTTCTACCACCTGACCGTGACCAACAGCCGCAATGCGCGCGATGGTCGCTTCGTCGAGCGCATCGGTTTCTTCAACCCGGTTGCGACTGGTGGCGAAGTGCGTCTGTCCGTCGACCAGGAGCGTGCTACCTACTGGCTCGGCCAGGGTGCACAGCCGTCTGAGCGCGTTGCTCAGCTGCTCAAGGACGCTGCCAAGGCAAACGCCTAAGCCGTCATGAGTGAAATGCCGACACCCGCCGACGACCTAGTCGTGATCGGCAAGATCGTTTCGGTGTACGGCATCCGCGGTGAGGTGAAGGTGTATTCCTTTACCGACCCGTTGGACAACCTGCTGGACTATCGCCGCTGGACGCTCCGGCGCGACGGCGAGATTCGGCAGGCCGAGCTGGTCAGGGGGCGCCTGCATGGCAAGGTCCTGGCCGCCAAGCTCAAGGGGCTCGACGATCGCGAAGAGGCCCGCACCTTCACCGGTTACGAGATCTGCATCCCGCGTAGCGAGTTGCCCTCTCTCGAGGAAGGTGAGTACTACTGGCACCAGCTGGAAGGCCTGAAGGTGATCGACCAGGGTGGGCAGTTGCTCGGCGTGATCGACCATCTGCTGGAAACCGGTGCCAACGATGTCATGGTGGTCAAGCCCTGCGCGGGCAGCCTGGACGACCGCGAGCGCCTGTTGCCCTACACCGGGCAGTGCGTGCTGTCGATCGACCTGGCCGCTGGCGAGATGCGGGTGGACTGGGACGCGGACTTCTGATCATCCATGGACAAGCGTTTGTGGGTGGGCGTCGTCAGCATCTTTCCGGAGATGTTCCGCGCGATCAGTGACTATGGCATCACCAGCCGTGCGGTAAAGCAGGGGTTGCTCACGCTGACCTGCTGGAATCCACGGGACTACACCGAGGACCGCCACCAGACGGTGGACGACCGGCCCTTCGGCGGTGGCCCTGGCATGGTGATGAAGATCAAGCCTCTGGAGGGCGCGCTGGCGGATGCCAGGCAAGCCGCCGGGGGCAGGAAGGCGAAGGTGATCTACCTTTCGCCGCAAGGCCGCCAGCTGACGCAGGCGGGCGTACGCGAACTGGCCGAAGAGGAAGCGTTGATCCTCATCGCCGGGCGCTACGAAGGCATCGACGAGCGCTTCATCGAAGAGCACGTCGATGAAGAATGGTCGATCGGCGATTATGTCCTGTCCGGCGGTGAGTTGCCGGCCATGGTGCTGGTCGATGCAGTGACGCGGTTGCTGCCCGGTGCATTGGGTCATGCAGATTCCGCCGAGGAGGACTCCTTCACGGATGGCCTGCTCGACTGCCCGCACTACACCCGACCCGAGGTGTACGCGGACAAACGTGTTCCTGAAGTGTTGCTCAGTGGCAACCATGAACACATCCGGCGTTGGCGTTTGCAGCAGGCCCTTGGGCGGACCTGGGAACGACGCGCCGATCTTCTGGATAGCCGCTCGCTTTCTGGAGAAGAGCAGAAGCTGCTGGCGGAATATATCCGTCAGCGGGACGATAGTTAACGTATCGATGGCTGGCCGATTGCCGGTCTTAGGAGCACAGCATGACCAACAAGATCATTCAGCAGATCGAAGCTGAACAGATGAACAAAGAGATCCCGGCGTTCGCCCCCGGCGATACCGTGATCGTCCAGGTCAAGGTGAAGGAAGGCGACCGTCAGCGTCTGCAGGCCTTCGAAGGCGTCGTTATCGCCAAGCGCAACCGTGGCCTGAACAGCGCCTTCACCGTGCGCAAGATCTCCAACGGCGTGGGCGTGGAACGTACCTTCCAGACCTACAGCCCGATCGTCGACAGCCTGAGCGTCAAGCGTCGCGGCGACGTGCGCAAGGCCAAGCTGTACTACCTCCGCGCCCTGTCCGGCAAGGCCGCGCGCATCAAGGAAAAACTGGTCTAATCCGGTTCTTCTCCGAGAAAAGCAGCCCGAGGGCTGCTTTTTTCATGTCTGGCGTTCGCCTTTCCGGCGGCGCTTCCTACTGCCCACGGCAGCGCATAACCAGTACAACATCCGCGGCACCCAGGCAGCCACTCCATCCGGTATTCGTGGCATGACCCCCAGAGAGCAAGAAATCCTGCGTCGCACCGAGCTTTCCGAAACCCGTGTGACCAAGGCGGTATTCCCGCCCACCACCAATCACCACAACACCCTGTTCGGCGGGACTGCGCTGGCCTGGATGGACGAGGTCTCGTTCATCACCGCGACCCGTTTCTGCCGCCTGCCGCTGGTGACCGTTTCCACCGATCGCATCGACTTCAACCACCCGATCCCGGCGGGCTCGATCGTCGAACTGGTCGGACGGGTGGTCAAGGTCGGCAACACCAGCCTCAAGGTGGAGGTCGAGGTGTACCTGGAAAGCATGTACGCCGACGGTCGCGAGAAGGCCATACACGGCCTGTTCAGCTTCGTTGCCATCGACGACGAAAAGCGGCCGGTTCCGGTCCTGCCGGGGTTCCCGGCCAGCCAGGCGGCTTGAGACAGGCAGAAAGAAGGCACCCACGGGTGCCTTTTCCATATCCCCGGACGATCCGGCCCTGGGTTGGGATCAGGGCCGCAGGCTGATCTTCAGGGAGGCCTGGGACAGGTCGATCTGTTGCAGGCTGACGCTGCCGAACGTCTGCTCGCGCGGCGCGCCGGCAATGCGAATATTGTCGAAGCGCACCTCGCCGATACTGCTCGGCAGGCGCAGGTTGACCGAGCCGTCGGGGTTGAGCGTGCTTTGCGTCTTGCCGGTTTCGTAGCGAACGTCGCTCATCGAGGTTTCCGCCTCCAGGCTGTCGAGCATCGGCATCACCAGCTTCGCCAGTTGCTTCACCGCGGCCAGTCCGTCGCCGCCCTCGGCCTTCAGGAACAGGCCCTCGAGGCTTTCGTTGAGGCCCTGGGCGTTGACGTTGCTCATCTCGACGTCGGTCAGCGGACGCAGGTTCTTCGGCAATTCCTGGCGGCTCATGGCCGCTGGCGGCTGCATACGCTGGATGTCGGCGCTGGCCATCTGGAACGGACTGAGCAGGGCGGCGACCAGGGTCGCGGCCAGGCGCAGGTTGGTCTGCTTCTTCAGCGCCTTCTTCAGTTGCCGTTCGCTCAGCAGGCCCTGCTCGATCAGGGTTTCGCCCAGGCGCTTGTGGTTGCTCAACTGCGCCTGGATCGCGGCGTCCAGTTGGGCGGCGCTAATCAGCCCCTTGTTGATCAGGATCTGGCCCAGGCGGGAATGTTGTTGATTGGACATGGTCATGGCCTGATGAAAAAAGAGGATGATGGCTAGATGCAATCATCCTCTTCGTGGGCTTCGTTTGTCACCCAACCTTGGATAGGGTGACGACGGTCTTTCGTCGGTTCGTTGAAGTCTAGTCGGCGATTTCCGTAGCCTGCGACTTGCTGACTGACGGTTCCGCGTCGATCAGCGACAGCAGCGTCCAGCCGGTGCCCGGCGCCAGCGTGGACTGTGGCGTGGCGACGTGCATCCTGCCGTTCGGATCGCGGGCGAACAGCAGGATCGCGGACTCGCCGTGCAGCGCCTGGTAGTCGTTCCAGCCGAAGGTGTCGGTGAGCAGGGTGGTGCGGATTTCGGCGCCGCGCGACAGCAGGCTGGCGAACTGCGCGTAGGTCAGCGGTCGCTGGCCAAGTGGGCGGCCACGGTGTTCGTCGCTGGAGCGGTGCTTGTCGGTACGCTTGGCTTCCTGGCTGGTCGGCAGGCCGAACAGCTGGCGATGGCCGAACTCGTGGCGGAAGCGCATGGCCGCCAGGGTATTCAGCTCGCCGGCTGGAGAAACCCCCAGCAAATGCCCGATGCCGACCAGGTCGAGGTGGGCTTCGGCGTGCTGCGAGGTGGGATTGCCGAAATAGGTGGGCAGGTTGTCCATGCGGGCGGCGCGGATGTTTTCCCAGCTCGAATCAGTCAGCAGCACGCGGCTGCCGAGGCTCTTCAGGGCCTTGCCGATGGCGCGCCCGACCGGATTGGCGCCGACGATCAGGTAGCCGCTGGGCGAGGGCTCGGCGACCTTCAGCAGGCGCGCCAGGGGGCGGGCGGTGGCGCTTTGCAGGACCACCGTGCCGATGATCACCAGAAAGGTCAGCGGCACCAGCAGCGCCGCCTGGGCATGGCCTTCGGCGCTCAGGCGGATGGCGAAGATCGCCGAGACCGCCGCGGCGACGATCCCGCGCGGGGCGATCCAGCTGAGCAGGGCGCGCTCGCGCCAGCTCAGCGGCGAACCCCAGGTCGACAGCGCCACGTTCAGCGGCCGGGCGACGAACTGGATCAGCAGCAGCACCAGCAGCGCCGCCGGGCCCAGGCCGAGCAGGGCATTGATGTCCAGGCGCGCGGCCAGGAGGATGAACAGGCCGGAAATCAGCAGGACGCTGAGGTTTTCCTTGAAGTGCAGGATCTGCCGTACGTCGACGCCCTTCATGTTGGCCAGGCCCATGCCCATCAGGGTGACGGCGAGCAGTCCGGATTCGTGCATCACCCGGTTCGAGGCGATGAATACGCCCAGCACCGCGGCCAGCGTCGCCAGGTTGTGCAGGTAGTCCGGCAGCCAGTGGCGGCGCAGGACGATGCCCAGCGCCCAGCCGCCGAGGATGCCGAACAGGCTGCCGCAGAGGATCACTCCACCGAAGGTCTGCAGGCTGTGTAGCCAGCCATCGCCTTCGCCGCTGGAGATGATGAAGCTGTACACCACTACCGCCAGCAGGGCGCCGATGGGATCGATGACGATGCCTTCCCAGCGCAGGATGTTCGCCACCGCGGCCTTGGGCCGGACCACCCGCAGCATCGGAACGATCACCGTGGGCCCGGTGACCAGGGTCAGGGTGCCGAACAGCAGGGCCATTTCCCAGCTGAAGTCGAGCAGGTAGTGGGCGGCCAGGGCGATCACGCCCCAGGTCGAGAGCGCGCCGATGGTCACCATTCGGTGCACCACGGTGCCGATTTCCTTCCATTCGCTGAAATGCAGGGTCAGGCTGCCCTCGAAGAGGATCAGCGCCACTGCCAGGGATACCAGTGGGAACAGCAGGGGGCCGAACATCTCGTCCGGATCGAGCCAGCCGAGTAGCGGGCCGGCGACAATCCCGGACAGCAGCAGGAAAAGAATGGCTGGCAGGCGCAGGCGCCAGGCCAGCCATTGACTGAGCAGGGCGGCGGCACCGATGCCGCCGAGGGCGAGCAGGATAGCGTTCTGGTCCATCGAGGATTCCTTGTCAGCGTCGCTCCGCTCGTCCTGAGCCGGGGCGAACCATCGAGCCACATGGCTCCGCTTTTTCCCGCGGGCACGGGAAGCCGGCCGACCTCCTGTCGACCGGCCTGACTAACCATTACGTGGCGATGACGGCCAACGCTCGCGATAGCGCCCAGGCTATGAAAGACTAGCCGCGCTTTCATTTGGTTCGCAGCCTTCATCCATGAGTACCCTCGAACATCCCCTGATCGACCGTTTCCTCGATGCCCTGTGGCTGGAAAAAGGCCTTGCCGACAACACCCGCGAGGCTTATCGCAACGACCTCCAGCAGTTCAACGCCTGGCTCGATGGCCGCGGGCTGCGCCTGGAGGGCATCGGCCGCGACGCCATCCTCGATCACCTGGCCTGGCGCCTGGAACAGGGCTACAAGGCCCGCTCGACCGCGCGCTTCCTCTCCGGCCTGCGTGGCTTCTATCGCTATTGCCTGCGCGACGGCCTGATCGCCGAGGATCCCACCTTGCAGGTGGACCTGCCGCAACTGGGCAAGCCGTTGCCGAAATCCCTCTCCGAAGCGGACGTCGAGGCATTGCTGGCGGCGCCGGAAGTCGACGACCCGCTGGGCCTGCGCGATCGCACCATGCTCGAAGTGCTGTATGCCTGCGGCCTGCGGGTCAGCGAACTGGTCGGCCTGACCCTGGAGCAGGTCAACCTGCGCCAGGGCGTGGTCAAGGTGTTCGGCAAGGGCAGCAAGGAGCGCCTGGTGCCGCTCGGCGAGGAAGCCATCGGCTGGCTCGAACGCTACCTGCGCGAGGCCCGCGGCGACCTGCTCGGCGGGCGGCCCAGCGACGTGCTGTTCCCCAGCCTGCGCGGCGAACAGATGACCCGCCAGACCTTCTGGCATCGCATCAAGCATCACGCGCAGGTGGCGGCGATCGGCACGTCGATTTCGCCGCACACCCTGCGCCACGCCTTCGCCACCCACCTGCTCAACCATGGCGCCGACCTGCGGGTGGTGCAGATGCTGCTCGGCCACAGCGACCTGTCGACCACCCAGATCTATACCCATATCGCCCGGGCCCGCCTCCAGGATCTGCACGCACGCCACCACCCGCGAGGCTGACGCTTTGTCCGAAAAATCCGTACCTACCCGAAAAGAGGCGCTTTCGTAGCGTTCTGCGACAAGCGTCGGGCCCGTCGGGATAGCGGTCTATGGTAGGCTTCGCCGACCGCACGACAGGAGTGACACATGCGCGTGACCCGTTTTCTGGCTGCTGCCGCCCTCGGCCTGATGAGTACCCTGGCCCTGGCAGACAATGCCGATCAGAACATCCGCAAGACCCTGCAGGCCCTGCAACCGGACCTGCCCATCGACTCCATCGCCAGCAGCCCGCTGCAGGGGCTCTACCAGGTGCAGCTGAAGGGCGGCCGGGTGCTCTACGCCAGCGCCGACGGCCAGTTCGTCATGCAGGGCTACCTCTACCAGGTGAAGGACGGCAAGCCGGTCAACCTGACCGAGAAGGCCGAGAGCCAGGCGATCGCCAAGGCGATCAACGGCGTGCCCGCCAGCGAGATGGTGGTGTATCCGGCCAAGGGCCAGGCCAAGGCGCACATCACGGTGTTCACCGATACCACCTGCCCGTACTGCCAGAAGCTGCATGCCGAGGTGCCGGACCTGACCGAGCAGGGGATCGAGGTGCGCTACATGGCGTTCCCGCGGCAGGGGCCGCAGTCGGCGGGCGACAAGCAACTGCAGGCGGTCTGGTGTGCGAAGGAGCCGACCAAGGCGATGGACGCCATGATGAACGGCAAGGAGATCAAGTCTTCCGAGTGCAAGAACCCGGTCGACAAGCAGTTCCAGATGGGCCAGATGGTCGGGGTGCAGGGAACGCCGGCGATCGTCCTCGCCAACGGCCAGTTGCTTCCCGGCTACCAGCCGGCCAAGCAGTTGGCCAAGCTGGCGCTGGAGGCCAAATAGCGCCGGGTCTGCCGAACAATTGACTAATAAAGAGCCGCTTCGTAATGTGCGGCTCTTTTGTTTTCATCATTGGCGATTTCCGTCGCCCGCTGGCGGAATCCATCGCCAGGATGTGTCGTGGCCCGTACAGTGGTCGCGTCAACCTCGATTCGATCGGGGAACCATAGCAGGCCGGCGCGTCCGGCCGTCGTAGGTGAGATGGGGAGTTCCAGCGTGAAACCGGTCAAAGTAGGCATCTGTGGGTTGGGGACCGTCGGTGGCGGTACCTTCAATGTACTCGAACGCAACGCCGAGGAGATTGCCCGCCGTGCCGGGCGCGGTATCGAGGTTGCGCAGATCGCCGCCCGCCGGCCGAACCCGAAGTGCGATACCGGTGCGACCCCCATCACCGCCGATATCTTCGACGTAGCGTGCAATCCCGAGATCGACGTGGTCGTCGAGTTGATCGGCGGCTACACCCTGGCCCACGAGCTGGTGCTCAAGGCCATCGAGAACGGCAAGCACGTGGTCACCGCGAACAAGGCGCTGATCGCCGTGCACGGCAACGAGATCTTCGCCAAGGCCCGCGAGAAGGGCGTGATCGTCGCCTTCGAGGCCGCTGTCGCCGGCGGCATCCCGGTGATCAAGGCGATCCGCGAGGGGCTGTCGGCCAACCGCATCAACTGGCTGGCCGGGATCATCAACGGTACCGGCAACTTCATCCTCAGCGAAATGCGCGAGAAGGGCCGTACCTTCCCCGACGTGCTCGCCGAGGCTCAGGCCCTGGGCTATGCCGAGGCCGACCCGACCTTCGACGTGGAAGGCATCGACGCCGCCCACAAGCTGACCATCCTCGCCTCGATCGCCTTCGGCATTCCGCTGCAGTTCGACAAGGCCTACACCGAAGGCATCTCGAAACTGACCAGCGCCGACGTCAACTACGCCGACGCCCTCGGCTATCGCATCAAGCACCTGGGCGTGGCGCGTCGCACCGAGAGCGGCTTCGAGCTGCGCGTGCACCCGACCCTGATTCCCTCGGATCGCCTGATCGCCAACGTCAACGGCGTGATGAACGCGGTGATGGTCAACGGCGACGCCGTCGGCTCGACCCTCTACTACGGCGCCGGTGCCGGCATGGAGCCGACCGCTTCCTCGGTGGTGGCCGACCTCGTCGACGTGGTCCGCGCCATGACCTCCGATCCGGAGAACCGCGTACCGCACCTGGCATTCCAGCCGGACGCGCTGTCCGACCACCCGATCCTGCCGATCGAAGCCTGCGAAAGCGCCTACTACCTGCGCATCCAGGCCAAGGACCACCCGGGCGTACTGGCCCAGGTGGCCACCATCCTGTCCGAGCGCGGCATCAACATCGAATCGATCATGCAGAAGGAGGCCGAGGAACAGGACGGCCTGGTGCCGATGATCCTGGTTACCCACCGGGTCATCGAACAACGCATCAACGATGCCATCGCCGCCCTGGAAGCGCTGGAAGGCGTGTCCGGGCCGGTGGTCCGTATCCGTGTCGAACAACTGAATTGATCGAACGCCGGGCGCCGTTCGCGGGCCCGCGTCAACAGCGAAGGTTTTGAACATGCGTTACATCAGCACCCGCGGCCAAGCGCCCGCCCTGAACTTCGAAGATGTCCTCCTCGCCGGCCTGGCCAGCGACGGCGGCCTCTACGTCCCGGAAAACCTGCCACGCTTCACCCTCGAGGAGATCGCCTCCTGGGTCGGCCTGCCCTACCACGAGCTGGCCTTCCGGGTGATGCGCCCGTTCGTCGCCGGCAGCATCGCCGATGCCGACTTCAAGAAGATCCTCGAGGAAACCTATGGCGTCTTCGCCCATGACGCAGTGGCGCCGCTGCGCCAGTTGAACGGCAACGAATGGGTGCTGGAGCTGTTCCACGGCCCGACCCTGGCCTTCAAGGACTTCGCCCTGCAACTGCTCGGCCGCCTGCTCGACCATGTGCTGGCCAAGCGCGGCGAGCGCGTGGTGATCATGGGGGCCACCTCCGGCGATACCGGCTCCGCGGCCATCGAAGGCTGCCGCCGTTGCGACAACGTCGACATCTTCATCATGCACCCGCACAACCGCGTGTCCGAGGTGCAGCGCCGGCAGATGACCACCATCCTCGGCGACAACATCCACAACATCGCCATCGAAGGCAACTTCGACGACTGCCAGGAGATGGTCAAGGCCAGCTTCGCCGACCAGGGCTTCCTCAAGGGTACCCGCCTGGTAGCGGTGAACTCGATCAACTGGGCGCGGATCATGGCCCAGATCGTCTACTACTTCCATGCCGCGCTGCAGCTCGGCGCGCCGCATCGCTCGGTGGCGTTCTCGGTGCCGACCGGCAACTTCGGCGACATCTTCGCCGGCTACCTGGCGCGCAACATGGGCCTGCCGGTCAGCCAACTGATCGTCGCGACCAACCGCAACGACATCCTGCACCGCTTCATGAGCGGTAATCGCTACGACAAGGACACCCTGCATCCCTCGCTGTCGCCGTCGATGGATATCATGGTCTCGTCCAACTTCGAACGCCTGCTGTTCGACCTGCACGGCCGCAACGGCAAGGCCGTCGCCGAACTGCTGGATGCCTTCAAGGCCAGCGGCAAGCTGTCGGTGGAAGACCAGCGCTGGACCGAGGCGCGCAAGCTGTTCGACTCCCTGGCGGTCAGCGACGAGCAGACCTGCGAGACCATCGCCGAGGTATACCGCTCCAGTGGCGAGTTGCTCGACCCGCACACCGCCATTGGCGTGCGTGCCGCCCGCGAATGCCGGCGCAGCCTGAGCGTGCCGATGGTGACCCTGGGCACTGCGCATCCGGTCAAGTTCCCCGAAGCGGTGGAGAAGGCCGGCATCGGCCAGGCACCGGCGCTGCCTGCGCACCTCGCCGACCTGTTCGAGCGCGAGGAGCGCTGCACCGTATTGCCGAACGAGCTGGCCAAGGTACAGGCCTTCGTCAGCCAGCACGGCAATCGCGGCAAGCCGCTCTGAGCCTGTCGTGAAAGGAAGAAGCCCGCCTTGATGGCGGGCTTTTTCATGTCTTCTCAAAGGGCAGCGGCGAGTTTGTTGCGCGAGGGGCGGAGCAGCCTCAGTGGATCGTTGAACTGGATGTCGCTGGCCAGCTTGTAGTAGTGCCCGACGAAATAGTCGCGGGCCTGGGCATCGTTCTTTCCCTGGTACAGCACCCAGGCGACGCTGATGCCGGCGAACTCGTTGTACTCGATCTGTCGCAGCGGGCTGAAGTGGGTCGCCGTGGTGGCCGTGGCGCCCCAGGCGGGCACGTCGCGGATCAACGGGCCCTGCCAGAGGATCGGCCAACTGAGCGGCGGCACGACCACATCGGCCAGTCCGGTCAGCAGCAGGGTCGGGGTCTTTACCGTGGAACCGATGGCCAGGGGGCCTGGCTCGATCGGCAGGGCGCCGACCAGCTTCAACCGTGGCTCGATGAGTTGCAGGGCTTGTGCAGAGAGGCTGGCGCTCTGCAGTGTGGCCTGGCCGCCGGCGGAGTGCCCGGCGACCAGCGTCCGGGAAAAGTCGGCCCGGCCATGCAGGGCCGAGGCCGGGTCCCTGTCCAGTTTCGCGACCTCAAGGATGCCGAGGGCGTGCATCAGCGGGAAGGAATTGATGAAGTCGGAGGAGATCACCACGATGAAGCCGTGGCTGGCCCACAGTTTCATCAGTTCGTGATAGTTGCCGGCGTTGGAAAGTATGCCGCCGACGAAAGTGATGACCGGAAGCTTGGCGTCGGACGCGGCGATGTCCGCCGGATAGTAGACGCTGGTACTGATCGGGCTGGCGAAGCCATAGGGGAAAGCCTCGTTGCAGCGGATCGAGCCGTCCAGCAGGACGATCCTGGCGATGGTCCCGACGAAGCCACGACAATCGGCGAGCACGGCGGTGCTGGCGATCTCGGTGTCGGCGACCGGACGCGCGTACTGGTCGTTGGCCAGGCCGACGGCGCCGAACAGCAGCGAGCCCTGTGCCGTGCCGGCGGCGAATGCCAGCGCGAGGATGAAGGCGCGCCAGGCGCCGCGGGGGGATGCGAAGGCAGTCATGAGATCCTCGCTGTTCGATGCGCAGGGGGAAGTCTCGTTGTTACTGCCTGACGGACGCGCCGGATACTGCAATTTCAAGCAGGTGAAGGCGTTGCGCGAGGGTGGGATGGTTGGAGTTTTTCCCGGTGCTTCCCTTATAGCGGGCTGATCGTTGCGTTGGCCTGGTTCGGCTCGAATGGCTATTTGCGCCGGCACGTGGCCTTTCGCCAGATGCTGCCGTTAGTCCGGTAAATGCTTGCATCGACGAACCCTATTCGCGTTTTTTCGGTCTTTGACGAGTCTTATTCGTCGAAACAGGAGACCTGATTTGGACAGCCTGAAGCAACGACTGGCCGATGCCTTCGCTCCCCATCCCTTCACCCTCAGCCAGCCCCGGCCCGATGGCGGACGGGTGGTCACGCTGGTCGATCCGCAGGGGGAAACCCTGTTGCAGCGGGTCATCGCCAAGGTGCAGTTGAACGACGAAAGCTATCTCGAGGATGCCGTGCAGACCATTCGCCGGGAATTGCAGGTGCTGGTCGGGCGGATGGAGGAAGACGTGCTGGCGACCTTCCGCGAGCGGGATCACGTGCTGCTGTATTCGTCGCGCTAGCACCGTCTCGTTCGAGGGCGCGTTGCGCATCGGGCGGTCAGGCCGAAGGCGCGCGCCGGTGCAGCGGCTCTTGCCGGATGGCGCCATGCTCGTGGAAGCGTGCGGATAACCCCCTCTCCCTGGCTGGATAGGGGAGAGGGGCCGCCCTGTCCGCGGAGCACCGATGAAGGGCTCCGCGTACCGTTCAGATGGCGCCTTCCCGGCGCAGGGCGGCGATGCCCTCCCTGTCGTAGCCCAGCTCGGCGAGCAGGGCATCGGTATGCTCGCCCAGTTCCGGGCCTACCCAATCCGCCGAGCCTGGCGTGGCGGACAGCTTGGGCACGATGCCAGGCATGCGGAATGGCTTGCCGTCCGGCAAGCGTGCCGAGAGGAACATCTCGCGGGCAAGGAATTGCGGATCGCGGAACATGTCTTCGGCGGAGTAGATGCGGCTGGCCGGGACTTCGGCTCGCGCCAGCACTGCCAGCACTTCCTCCAGGGACTGCGAGGCGACCCAGCGGTCGATAACCCCATAGAGTTCGTCGCGGCGCGCATCGCGCCCGTCGTTGCTGGCCAGTTGCGGGTCGCTGGCCAGGTCGTCGCGGCCGATGGCCTGCATGAAGCGGCGGAAGATCGCGTCGCCGTTGGCGCCGATCTGTACGTGGCGGCCATCGGCGCTGGTGTGGATGGAGGAGGGGGTGATGCCCGGCATGATGTTGCCGGTGCGCTCGCGGATGAAACCGAACACGTCGAATTCCGGAACCATGCTTTCCATCATGGCGAAGATCGCCTCGTAGAGGGCGACGTCGACCATCTGTCCCTCGCCGCCGTTGACCTCGCGGTGTCGCAGCGCCATCAGCGCGCCGATCACGCCCCACAGGGCGGCGATCGAGTCGCCGATGGAAATCCCGGTGCGAACCGGCGGGCGGTCCTCGAAGCCGGTAATGTAGCGCAGTCCGCCCATCGACTCGCCGACCGCGCCGAAGCCCGGCTGGTCCTTGTAGGGGCCGGTCTGGCCGAAGCCCGACAGGCGCACCATCACCAGGCGCGGGTTCAGCGCGTGGAGGACATCCCAGCCCAGGCCGAGCTTTTCCAGTACGCCGGGGCGGAAGTTCTCGATCAGGATGTCGGCATCGCCGAGCAGGCGTTTCAGGATCGCCTGGCCTTCGGCGTGCTTGAGATTGAGGGTCAGGGATTTCTTGTTGCGTGCCTGAACGAACCACCACAGCGAGGTGCCTTCGTAGAGCTTGCGCCACTTGCGCAGTGGATCGCCGCCGTCGGGCGACTCGATCTTGATCACTTCGGCGCCGAACTCGGCGCAGATCCGCGAGGCGAAAGGGCCGGCGATCAGGGTGCCGAGCTCGACCACCTTCAGGCCGGCCAGCGGTTTGGGCGAATGTTCCATGCGGTGTCCGTCAGGCTGCAGTGTGCGCATAGCCTAGAGCATTTGCCGGCGGTGCGGGCGGGTGCCGCGGTAGGGTGAGACGTTTCCCGTTTTTTCCCGATATGCCCGGCGGTCCTTCAATTCCTTTTGCATAGAGGGTTTAATGCGGGAGTCGATACAGGATGTAGCGCGCCAGACACCGAGCCAGGGAGGCCCCTCGTGCCATTTCTTTCTCTCTTTCCTCCCCGTGTTTCTTTTCCATGCTCCGGCCGGCCCGGCGTAGATATGCGCGTGCGTTGGATTTTATTACATGTGAGCTGTTGAAATCTTACATGTGATCTCGTAGTGTGAGTCCATGCAACGGAAATCATCAGCCCATTATCAGCGTGTCTTTCGCCAGCGCCTGCGCGAGCAGGGCCTGGTGAAGAAGGAAGTCTGGATCTTGCCGGAGAACGCCGCGGCGCTCGCCGGCATCGAGCGGATGCTGCGTCGCCCGGCTGCCGGAGCGGCTCATTTGGAGAAGGAGGAAGACATGACGGAAGCCCGGGTATGGAACGCTCGCTCGCTGGCCGAGGCCCTGAGCGGCACCGAGCTGTTCAGCAGCGGCGAGGCCCAGATCGAGCTGATCGAGGGGGCGGAAGCGAGTCTCTATGTGATCATGCGCGAATACGGCGACCTGCCGGTGTTCGTCGCGCCCCAGGGCGAGCAGATCATCGTCGAGGCGCTGCTCTGGCCGGAAAGCGACGTTACCGACGCGACCGCCTTCAACGAAGAGGTCCTGCTCAGCCGGCAACTGTTCCCGCTGTCGAGCATCGGCCTGCTCAACCTGCCGGGCGAGGAGCGCTGCTACAGCATGTTCGGCGCGTTGAGCACGACTTCGTCGCTGGCCAGCGTGCTGCACGAAATCGAAACCCTGGCCGGCAACGTGATCCGCGCCACGGAAGTCTACGCCGGCTACCTGAAAGCCCGGGCCTGAGGGAGGACACCATCATGACGGTATGGAGCAAGCTGCTGAGCGCCCTGCGCGGCGGAGCCAACGAGGTTGGCGAGGCGATCGTCGACAGCCAGGCGCTGCGCATCCTCGACCAGGAGATCCGCGACGCCGACGTCGAACTGCGCAAGTCGCGGGAAGCGCTGGCCTCGATCATGGCCCGCCACCGCCTGGCCCAGGAGCGCGTCGAGAAGGGCGCGGCCCAGGTCGCCGAGTACGAGCAATACGCGATCAAGGCACTGGAGACCGGCAACGAGGAGCTGGCCCGGGAGGTCGCGGAGAAGATCGCGACCCTGGAGAACCAGCTCGAGGGCGAGCGTGCCCAGGTCGCGGAATTCGCCGCCAGCGTAGCCCAGTTGCGCAAGTCGGTGAGCCAGGCCGAGGGCAACATCCGCCAGCTCAAGCAACAGGTGGATACGGTCAAGGCCACCGAGAGCGTGCAGAAGGCGCAGATGGCCGTTGCCCAGCGCTACGGCAACTCGAAGAGCAAGCTGCAGACCGCGGTGGACTCCCTGGAGCGGATCAAGCAGCGCCAGGCCGAACGCGCGGCGACCATGGATGCCGCGGCCGAACTGGCCAGCGCGGCGGCGCCGGACGATGCGCTGGACGCCAAGCTGCGCGCGGCTGGGATCAAGGCCTCGGGCAACAGCGTGGATGGCGTGCTGGCGCGCCTGAAGGAAAAGGGCAAGGCCTGATAGGCCCGCGGCCCGGCGAAGGCGTCCGGGCCCGTTTTTCAGGGATAGAGCGACAATGGAAGGTTTCCTGCAGACGGCGCTGTCGTTCCCGACCGTGCTGTTCAGCTTTCTTCTGATCCTAGCGATCATCTACTGGGGCATCGTCGCCCTGGGCATGGTCGAGATCGATGTGCTCGATCTCGACGCCGAGTCGGTCGTCGATGGCGCCGGCCAGGCCGAAGGCCTCGCCGCGCTGCTGGCGAAGCTGAAACTCAACGGCGTACCGGTCACCCTGGTGCTGACCCTGCTGTCCTTCTTCGCCTGGTTCCTCTGCTACTTCGTCCAGCTGTGGCTGCTCAGCGCATTGCCGCTCGGCTGGCTGCGCTACCCGTTGGGCGCCGTGGTGGCGGTGGGCGCGCTGTTCCTGGCGGCGCCGCTGGCGGCCACGCTGTGCCGGCCGTTGCGGCCGCTGTTCCGCAAGCTGGAAAGCACCAGCAGCAAGTCGGTGCTGGGCCAGGTCGCGGTGGTGCGCAGCGGGCGGGTCACCCTGCAACATGGCGAGGCGTTGCTGGAAGACGGCGGCGCCGGGCTGATCCTGAAAGTTCGTGCGGAAGAAAACAAAGGCTTCAAGCGCGGCGATCGCGTCGTGCTGCTGGAGTACCTGGAGGCGGAGCACGCCTATCGGGTCGTTACCGAGGAAGAGTTCCGCGGTATCTGACCCGGGCTCGGTGAGAATCAAGGAGAACTGCTGCTATGGATATGACGTCGCTGATGCCCCTCCTGCTGGGAGTGGGCCTGGTCGTTCTGCTGGTCGTGGGCCTGCTGGCCCTGTTCAAGGCCTTCTACATCAAGGTCCCGCAAGGCACCGCGCTGATCGTCAACGACATGTCGTCGACGCCCAAGGTGCATTTCACCGGTGCGCTGGTCTATCCGGTGATCCACCTGAAGGAGTTCATGCGCATCTCGCTGATCACCCTGGAGGTCGACCGGCGCGGCAAGGACGGCCTGATCTGCCGCGACAACATGCGCGCGGACATCACCGTTGCCTTCTACCTGCGGGTCAACGAGACCCAGGACGACGTGCTCAAGGTGGCCAAGGCCATCGGCGTCGACCGTGCTTCCGACCGTTCGGCGGTGAACGAGCTGTTCAATGCCAAGTTCTCCGAGGCGCTGAAGACCGTCGGCAAGCAGTTCGACTTCGTCCAGCTGTTCGAGAATCGCCAGGACTTCCGTGACCGCATCATCGAGGTGATCGGCAACGACCTGAACGGCTACGTCCTGGAAGACGTCGCCATCGACTACCTGGAGCAGACCGCGAAGAACTCGCTGGACCCGAGCAACATCCTCGATGCCGAGGGCATCCGCAAGATCACCGAGCTGACCGCCACCCAGAACGTCATCACCAACGAACTGGAGCGCAACGAAGAGCTGGCGATCAAGAAGAAGAACGTCGAGACCCGCGAGGCGGCCCTGGCCCTGGAGCGCCAGCAGGCTGACGCCGAGGCCCGGCAGAAGCGCGAGATCGAGACCATCCGTGCCCGCGAGGAAGCGGAAACCGCGCGGGTCAAGGAAGAGGAGCGGCTGAAGGCCGAGCAGGCGCGGATCCAGGCGCAGCAGGAAATCGACGTGCGCACCGAGAACCACCAGCGCGAGGTCGAGGTGGCGCAGCAGAACCGCCAGCGCGCGGTGGTCATCGAGGTGGAGAAGGTCACCCGCGCCAAGGACCTGGAGATCGTCGCCCGCGAGCGTGAGGTGGAGCTGCAGAAGATCGAGAAGGAAAAGGCGCTGGAAGAGCAGCGCAAGAACATCGCCAATGTGATTCGCGAGCGCGTCGCGGTGGAAAAGACCGTGGCCCAGGAGGAGGAGCGGATCAAGGAGGTGCGCGAGGTTTCCGAGGCCGAGCGGGTCAAGCAGGTGATACTGCTGCAGGCCCAGGCGGAAGCCGAGCAGGAGCTGGTACGCCAGGTCAAGCAGGCGGAAGCCGACGAGGCCCGCTCCAAGCACAAGGCGGTGGAAATCAACACCATGGCGCAGGCCGAGCTGGAGGCGGCGTCGAAGCAGGCCGAGGCGAAGAAGCGTCTGGCCGAGGGCATCGAGGCCGAGCGCGCAGCGCCGGGCCTGGCCGATGCGCGGGTGCTGGAAGTCACCGCCGCGGCGAAGGAAAAGGATGGCTTGGCAGCGGCGCGGGTACGTGCCGAACAACTGATCGCCGAAGCCAGGGGCGACGAAGAGCGCGGCCTGGCCGACGCCCGGGTGCTCGAGGCGCAGGCCGCGGCCAAGGAGAAGGACGGCCTGGCCGAAGCCAAGGTGCTGGCCGAGAAGCTCGGCGCCCAGGCGCGCGGCGAGGAGCAGCTCGGCGCGGCCAAGGCCAAGGCCACCAAGGACCAGGGCAGCGCGGAAGCGGAAGTACTGCTGCAGCGCCTGAATGCCGAGGCCGAGGGGCTTGGCAAGAAGTTCGGCGCCCTGGATGCCCTCAGCGACAGCGCTCGCCAGCACGAAGAGTTCCGCATGCAGCTGGAGAAGAGCTTCGAGGAGGCCATGGCGGCCATCGCCGCGAACAAGGACATCGCCAAGGACCAGGCCGAGGTGCTCGCCACCGCGCTGGGCAAGGCGAACATCGAGATCGTCGGCGGCGAGGGCGACTTCTTCAACTCCTTCGCCAAGTCGCTGTCGGTGGGCAAGGCCATCGAAGGTGTGGTCGGCAAGAGCCCGGTGGTGCAGGACGTCCTCGCCCGCCTGCTCAACGGCCGTGGCGCAGCCGCTGCGGTGATGCCGGAACGCAAGAGCGGCCACGAGAACGAGCCGGCGGCGGAAGTCTGAGTCGACCCGCAGCCTCCTCCGCCAACTGCGGAGGCGTTCCGCCCGCGCCCTGAGCGGCGCAGCCCCTGGCGTGGCCTGTTGGCTGCGCCCGGGGCAGGCCGCTCGGGCCGGTTTCCATCGATGACCGCCGTAGACCCAGGAAGACCAGGATGTCGGACACTCAAGCCGCAACTCCCGCGCAGGACGTATTGGACAAGGCCGTTGCCGAGGGCGGCGCCTACGAGGTGCTGCACAAGCGCCTGCTGGAGCAGGGCCAGCGCCTGCGGCAGACCGCCGAAAGGCTCAACGCCAGTCGCCTGGAGGAGTTCGGCGACAGCCAGATGGATGTGATCGGCCGGGTCCGCATCCGTACCGAGAACAACTGCATCGCCCGCGATATCGTCCAGGTCGGCGATTGCCTGCTGTTCGGCTACAACGTGTTCATCGGCCTGCGCAAGGAAACCGGCGTGGCCGACGTATTCTCCCTCTACCGCCTGGTGGAGGGCAGCGAAGGCTACGAGGCGGAGCCTGTGCCACTGGGGGACAGCTTTCTCGCCGCGCCGGGCTTCGTCAACGACTTCAACGAGCTTTACACCTACTACAAGAACACCCGCCTGCTGCAACTGGCGATCCGCGACGGCAAGCTGCTGGCCAGCTTCCAGATCGGCGAGCGGATCACCGACATCCGCGTGTTCCGCTGGTCGATCTCCAGCGACGGCAGCGAAGTCCGCTACATCGACAACCGCGGCGAGCGCGACATCGCCTTGCCGGCACCGTTCGACTTCGAATGGCAGCGGGCTACCCGCGAGATGGTGGTGGAGGGCCGCTTCCCGCATCTGAACATCCTCGACACCCTGTTCGTCGAGACCATTGGCGGCGACCTGACCATCAAGGTCGAGAACAACACCGAGGTCGGCCTGGGCATCTATCGCGAAGAGGTGATGGACAAGACCCAGTCGCTGGACGACGCGCAGGTTGAGTTCGCCCGCCTCGGCAGCCTGCTGCTGCTCAAGGTCCTGCCCTATCGCGAGGAGCAGTGGCGCTACCTGGTGTTCAACAGCCTGACCGGCAAGGTCGAGCGCATCGACGCCATCGGCCTGGCCTGCATCCAGTTGCCGGAGGACCACGGGATCATCTTCCCCGGCGGCTACTACCTGCAGAACGGCGAGTACCGCACCTTCGAGCAATCCATGGAAGGCATGCGCTTCAAGCGCTCGGTACGCTCGCCCAACGGCGAGGACGTGCAGTACGTTTTCTACCATCCCGAGCAGGGGCGGAACGTGCTGCTCACCTACAACCTGATCAACCGCCAGTTGCAGAATCCGCTGTTCGGCCACGGCTACGCGCGCCTGGAGGACGGGCGCATGGTGATCTTCGCCGCCGAAGGCGAGGAACCGACCCGCATCCATCCGATGCAGGTCTGGCAGACGCCGTTCTGCACCGAGGAGTACGCGGCCCGCCAACCGGCGCGTAGCGGTTTTCTCGGGCGGATCGGCAATGCCGAGCTGGTGCGCGGCGTCTCCGACCTCTACGACCTGTGCCGGGAGATCGAGACCCCGGCGGTTTCGATCCAGCGCTACTCGCTGCTGTGCCAGAACACCCAGCGCCTGTTCGACGTCTACCACTGGCTCGGCAGCGACCAACTGGACGGCTTGGCGCCGCTGTTGCGCGAAGTGGCGGCGACCGCCGAGCTGGTGCTCGACGAGTACGAGAAGGTCGAAAGTATCCGCCGCCAGTCGGCCCAGGCGATGATCGACGCGGAGGAGCGGCACAAGGCGCTGCTCTCCGGCTTGCTGCCCGACGGCTGGGACCGGGTGCAGCAGTTCGTCGACGGGCTCAATGGCATCACCGCCCAGCGTGGGTTGCTGCTGACCATCCGCGAGTACCGCTACATCGACGTGGCGCAACTCGACGCCATGGAGGCCGAACTGCTCGCGGCCCACGAGCGGGTGGCCGCCGCCACCGCGACCTTCCTCGCCAGCGAACAGGCCCTGCAGCCCTTGCTGGAGCGCCTGCAGAGCCTCGATGGCGAGGCGCAGAAAGCCGAGACCGTGGCCCAGCTCGGCGAGCCGCTGGCGGCCTTGGAGGCGATGGCCGGCGACCTCGACATGCTGTCCTCGCTGATGGCTTCGCTGCGCATCGACGACGCGACCCAGCGGACCCGCATCATCGAGTCGATCTCGGAGATCTACGCCCGCCTGAACCAGGCCAAGGCGCGCGCCGAGCAGCGGCGCAAGGGACTCGGTTCGAGCGAGACCGTGGCCCAGTTCGGCGCCCAGTTCAAACTGTTTGGCCAGGGCATCACCAACGCCCTGGCCCAGGCCCAGGACCCCGAGCGCTGCGACGAGCAACTGTCGCGCCTGCTGGTGCAACTGGAGGAACTGGAAAGCCAGTTCGGCGACCATGAGCAGTTCCTCGGCGACATCCTGGCCAAGCGCGAGGAGCTGCTGGAAACCTTCGAAGCGCACAAGCAGACCCTGCTCGACGAGCGCCAGCGCAAGGCCCAGGGACTGCTCGACGCCGCCCGGCGAATTCTCGACAGCCTGCAACGACGCACCGCGCGCTTCACCCAGGCGGAGGAACTGAACGCGTTCTTCGCCGCCGACCCGCTGATCCTCAAGTTGCGCGAACTGGCCGAACGTCTTCGCGAATTGAAGGACAGCGTCAAGGCCGACGACGTCGAGGCGCGCCTGAAGGCCGCGCGCGACCAGGCGGTCCGCGCATTGCGCGACAAGAGCGAGCTGTTCGAGGAGGGCGGCGACGTCATCCGCCTGGGCCCGCGCCACCGCTTCAGCGTCAACACCCAGGAACTCGACCTGACCCTGATGCCGCGCGGCGACGCGCTGTACCTGCACCTGACCGGCACCGATTTCCTCGAACCGCTGCAGGACCCGCGGCTCAATGAGTTGCGCGAGTTCTGGCAGGTGAACCTGGAATCCGAATCGGAGACGCTGTACCGCGCCGAATATCTCGCCGGCGAAGTGCTCGCCGCCGCCGACGCGGGCCGCGATGGCTTCAGCCTGGAGCGCTTGCAGGCGCTGCTGGCGCAGCCGGACGAGCTGGCGCGGGCGATCCGCGATTTCGCCGCACCGCGCTACAAGGAGGGCTACGAGAAAGGCATTCACGACCACGATGCGGCGGCGATCCTGGTTCGCCTGCTGCCGTTGCGCGAGAGCGCCGGACTGCTACGCTACGCACCCTCGGCGCGGGCCTTCGCCAGCCTGTTCTGGAGCCGCCGGCGCGAGGAGCGGGAAGTCGCCGGCTGGCCCGAGCGGGCACGCAGCAGCCGCAGCATCCAGCAGATGTTCGGTCGTGACGACGGCCTGCTCGCCCTTCGCGGCGAAGTGGCCGCGGCGATGCGTGCGCTGCTCGCCGAACAGCCCATCGCGCTGGACCCGCAGCATATCGACGAGGCGGCCGAGTACCTGGTCTGGGAATTGTCCGCCGAGCGTCCCGAATTCACCTTCAGCAAATATGCCCGGCAATTGCAGGAAGGACTCAAGCTGCGCCTGCAAGGCGCGCGTCTATGGGACGACTACCGGCAGACCCTGGAGCGTCTCGGCGAGCGGCCCGCCGCCCAGTGGGAATTGGCCGGCAACTGGCTGCGCGGACTATGTGGCGACGCCGAGTTCCAGCCGCTGGCGGCCTACCTGGACGAGGCGGTGGCGCTCTCGTTGCTGGACGAGGAGATGCCACGACGGATCACCGAGGTCGACCTGCGCTTCCAGGTCGACGGCCTGATGGGCGAGCATCCGCGCATCTTCGAACGCGGCCTGGCGCTGGCGGTGGACGACTTCTTCGGCCGCCTGCGTCGCCATCGCCAGCAATTCCTGCCGGGGCTGCGGCGCTACCAGGCGCTGCGCCAGGAGATCGTCGAACGCGAGCGCGAGGCATTGCGCCTGGCCGAGTTCAAGCCGCGACCGCTGTCCTCGTTCGTTCGCAACAAGCTGATCAATGACGTCTACCTGGGTGTCATCGGCGACAACCTGGCCAAGCAGATGGGGACGGTGGGCGAGAACAAGCGCACCGACCTGATGGGCCTGCTGATGCTGATCTCCCCGCCAGGCTACGGCAAGACCACCCTGATGGAGTACGTGGCGCATCGCTTGGGGCTGATCTTCATGAAGATCAACGGTCCTGCCCTCGGCCACGAGGTGCGCTCGCTCGACCCCGGGCAGGCGCCGGACGCGACTTCGCGGCAGGAACTGGAGAAGCTCAACCTGGCGCTGGAGATGGGCAACAACGTGATGCTCTATGTCGACGACATCCAGCACACCCATCCGGAGTTCCTGCAGAAGTTCATCTCCCTCTGCGACGGCACGCGCCGGGTGGAAGGGGTGTGGAAGGGCCGGACCAAGACCTACGACATGCGTGGGCGGAAGTTCTGCGTGGTGATGGCGGGCAACCCCTACACCGAGTCCGGCGAGGTCTTCCGCATTCCCGACATGCTCGCCAACCGCGCCGACATCTACAACCTCGGCGACACCCTCAGCGGCATGCAGGAGGCGTTCTCCCTCAGCTACATCGAGAACGCCCTGACCTCCAACCCGGTTCTCGCGCCGCTGGCCACCCGCGACATGGCCGACGTCTATCGCTTCGTCGCCAAGGCCGAGGGCAAGCCGTTCTCCAGCAACGAGCTGGCCCACGGCTACAGCGGTGCCGAGATCAACGAGATCAGCAGCACCCTGCAACGCCTCATGCAGGTGCGCGACGTGGTGCTCAAGGTCAACCAGCAGTACATCGCCAGCGCCGCCCAGGCCGACCAGTACCGCAGCGAGCCGCCGTTCAAGCTGCAGGGCAGCTACCGCAACATGAACAAGATGGCGGAGAAGATCTCCGCGGTGATGAACGATGCCGAGCTGCTGCAACTGATCGCCGACCACTACCAGGGCGAGTCGCAACTGCTGACCACCGGAGCCGAGGAGAACCTGCTGAAGCTCGCCGAACTGCGCGGCAACCAGAGCCCCGAGCAGGCCGAGCGCTGGGCGCAGATCAAGCGTGACTTCCTGCGCAACAAGTCCATGGGCGGCAGCGACGCCGACGTTGGCGGACGGCTGGTTGCGCAGCTCAACGACCTTGTGGAAAGCGTCCGTGGCCTGGCTCGCGAACCCCAGCCGGTACAACCGGCGCCCTGGGACGAGTTGTTGGCTGGATTGCGCCAGCTCGGCCAGGGTGCGCCGGCGCTGAACGTCGAGGTGACGGCGCCTGCGCAGCCGGGCGTGCAGCAGGTGCTGGAGAGCCTTGCCGCCTGCCTGCAGGACAGTTTCCTGCCGCTGATCAAGGTGATGGACCGCAAGATCGACGTCGACCTGCGCACGCACAACCGCATCAACGAGATATCCAGCCGCCTCGACGAACTGGGCCGGTTGCTGGGCGGCGAGCAGAGGCCGCTGGAGAACGATCAACCCTGAGGACACGAGGAGCGGGAAATGGACTTCGACGGATTGGACCGCCAGCTGCGCGACAGCCTGGCCGATCTGAAGCTGAGCAACGAGGAGCGGGACGAACTGCGCCAACTGGGCAGCGAGCTGGCACCCGACCAGGTGCGTTTCCTGCGCAACCGTGCCTTCGACCTGGTGCGTGAGCTGGTCCTCCTGGAGGAGCAGGGCGAACGGATAGCCGCCCTGAAGTGGCTGGAGCAGGTGGTGCGCACCCTGGAGGTTACCGCGGCGCCGCCGCGCAGCCGCGCCAGCGCCTATTTCAGTCCCGGCGAGGAGTGTCGGCGGAAGATCCGCGAACTGTGCCGGCAGGCCAGGCAGAGCCTGGACATCTGCGTGTTCACCATCTCCGACGACCAGCTCAGTGCGGAAATCCTGGCCTGCCATCGGCGCGGCGTTCCGGTGCGGATCATCAGCGACGATGACAAGCAGTTCGACGAAGGCAGCGACATCCATGCGCTGCGCGAGGCCGGCGTACCGCTGCGAATCGACGACAGTCCCTTCCACATGCACCACAAGTTCGCCCTGGTGGATGGCGCCTGGCTGCTCAACGGCAGTTTCAACTGGACCCGCAGCGCCAGCGTCAACAACGAAGAGAACCTGCTGGTAACCGACGACGCCGTGCTGATCGGCGCCTATCGGCGCGAGTTCGAGGAACTCTGGGGCCGCTACGCCCCGCGCTGAGCGGCAGCGACGCGAGAAAGGCAGGGCAGGCGGTCGGCCGGCGGACCGCACGCGGGCGGGTTTCAGGTTAGACTTGCGCCCTTTCGCTTCCCACGCCGGTATTCCCATGGCCCTGCAATCCACGCCCTATAAAGCCGATATTTCCCTCACCGACCTGGACCGCGGGGTCTACGAGACGTTGCGCCTGACCGTGGCCCGGCACCCCTCCGAGACCGAGGAGCGCCTGGCCGTGCGCTTGCTGGCCTACGTGCTGTGGTACGGCGAGCAGATCGCCTTCGGGCGTGGCCTGTCGGACGTGGACGAACCGGCGCTCTGGGAAAAGAGCCTGGACGGCCGGGTCCTGCACTGGATCGAAGTCGGCCAGCCGGACGCCGAGCGCATCACCTGGTGCTCGCGTCGCTGCGAGCGCTTCAGCCTGCTCGCCTATGGCAACCTGCGGGTCTGGCAGACCAAGGTGCTGGACAGCGTGCGCAGCCTGAAGAACATCAACGTCGCGGCAGTGCCCCAGGAACCCCTGGAGAGCCTGTCCCGCGACCTGCCGCGTTCGATCAACTGGACCGTGATGATCAGCGAGGGCACCCTGTTCGTCACCGACGAGAACGGCCAGCACGAGTTGCAGCTGGAGTGGCTGCAGGGCGAGCGTTGATCGCCGCCGCCGTTTCCTTCCGTCGAGCCGAACGAGTGACCTGATGCGTATCGAACCCCGCCCCCTGCCCGAAACCCTGCCCGATCTCGGCGACCTTCCGCCATTGCTGGCGCGCCTGTACGCGGCTCGTGGCGTGCGTTGCGCCGAGGAGCTGGACAAGGGCCTGGCGCGGCTGATTCCCTACCAGCGGCTGAAAGGCATCGAGGAGGGCGTGGCGCTGCTGGTGGACGCCCTGGAGGGCGGCCAGCGGATTCTCATCGTCGGCGACTTCGACGCCGACGGCGCCACCGCCAGCAGCGTCGGCGTGCTGGCCCTGCGCATGCTCGGCGCGGCCTGGGTCGATTACCTGGTGCCGAACCGCTTCGAGTACGGCTACGGCCTGACCCCGGAGATCGTCGGCGTGGCCCTGGAGAAGCGTCCCGACCTGCTGGTGACGGTGGACAACGGCATCTCCAGCGTGGACGGCGTCCAGGCGGCGAAAGCCGCGGGGCTCAAGGTGCTGGTCACCGACCACCACCTGCCTGGCCCGGAACTGCCGGCGGCGGATGCGATCATCAACCCCAACCAGCCGGGCTGCGAATTCCCCAGCAAGGCCATGGCCGGGGTCGGGGTGATCTTCTATGTGATGCTGGCGTTGCGGGCGCGCCTGCGCGAGCTGGACTGGTTCGCCCGGCGCGGGCTGAAGGAACCGAACCTCGCCGAGCTGCTCGACCTGGTGGCGCTGGGCAGCGTCGCCGATGTGGTGCCGCTCGATGCCAACAACCGCATCCTGGTCCACCAGGGCCTCGCGCGCATCCGCGCCGGCCGCGCCCGGCCGGGCTTGCGCGCGCTGCTGGAGGTGGCCGGGCGGCCTCCGGTACGGATCACCTCCACCGACCTGGGGTTCATCCTCGGTCCGCGCCTGAACGCGGCGGGTCGGCTCGACGACATGTCCCTCGGCATCGAATGCCTGCTCTGCGACGACGAAGCGCTGGCCCGCGACATGGCGGTGCAGCTCGACCAGTTGAACCAGGACCGCAAGGCCATCGAGCAGGGTATGCAGCGCGAGGCGCTGGCGCAGCTCAAGGAGCTGAGCCTGGAGCAACTGCCGTTCGGCTTGTGCCTGTTCGACGCCGACTGGCACCAGGGCGTGATCGGAATCCTCGCCTCGCGCCTGAAGGAGCGTTACCACCGGCCGACCATCGCCTTCGCCGATGCCGGCGACGGCAGCCTGAAAGGCTCGGCACGGTCGATTCCCGGCTTCCACATCCGCGACGCGCTGGACGCGGTAGCCGCCCGTCATCCCGGGCTGATCAGCAAGTTCGGCGGCCACGCGATGGCTGCCGGACTATCGTTGCCGCAGGAAAACTTCGGCGCTTTCTCCGCCGCCTTCGATGCCGAAGTACGCCGCCAACTGGCCGAGGAGGACCTGGCCGGGCGCCTGCTCTCCGATGGCCAGTTGAGCATCCAGGAGTTCCACCTGGAGCTGGCGCGCGCGTTGCGCCAGGCCGGTCCCTGGGGCCAGCACTTTCCCGAGCCGATGTTCCACGGGGTGTTCCAGCTGGTGCAGCAGCGGATCGTCGGCGAGCGTCACCTGAAGCTGGTGCTGAAAAGCGAATGCGGCTCGCTGCAACTGGATGGCATTGCCTTCAACATCGACCGCGAGCAGTGGCCCAACCCTACCGTGCGCTGGGCCGAGCTGGCCTACAAGCTCGACGTCAACGAATTCCGCGGCCAGGAAAGCGTGCAACTGATGATCGTCCACATGGCTCCTCGCTGAACGCGCCACGGGGCCACGGGCAACCTAGCTGCCCCCTGCTTTTCTGTTAGCTATTCCAGCGAAAACATACAGATTTCCGGCGAAATCAAGGCTACCTGCCAGTTCTGGCAGGTTTGGCCGCGGGTTCTTTTTGGTACACGAAAGCACCGTCGAAAACGGGACCGAGCCAGGGGAGTGCAGTTCCTTCTACCCGAAGGACTGATACGGCTGTTCCGATCAGCCCACAAGGCGGCGGTAAGCGTCGGCCGAGTACTTCGGCCTGAAAAAACCAGGAGAACTGAACAAGATGAAGAAGGTTTCTACGCTTGACCTGTTGTTCGTTGCGATCATGGGTGTTTCGCCGGCCGCTTTTGCCGCCGACCTGATCGACGTGTCCAAACTCCCCAGCAAGGCTGCCCAGGGCGCGCCCGGCCCAGTCACCTTGCAAGCCGCGGTCGGCGCTGGCGGTGCCGACGAACTGAAAGCGATCCGCAGCACGACCCTGCCCAACGGCAAGCAGGTCACCCGCTACGAGCAATTCCACAACGGCGTACGGGTGGTCGGCGAAGCCATCACCGAAGTCAAGGGTCCCGGCAAGAGCGTGGCGGCGCAGCGCAGCGGCCATTTCGTCGCCAACATCGCCGCCGACCTGCCGGGCAGCACCACCGCGGCGGTATCCGCCGAGCAGGTGCTGGCCCAGGCCAAGAGCCTGAAGGCCCAGGGCCGCAAGACCGAGAATGACAAAGTGGAACTGGTGATCCGCCTGGGCGAGAACAACATCGCCCAACTGGTCTACAACGTCTCCTACCTGATTCCCGGCGAGGGACTGTCGCGGCCGCATTTCGTCATCGACGCCAAGACCGGCGAAGTGCTCGATCAGTGGGAAGGCCTGGCCCACGCCGAGGCGGGCGGCCCCGGCGGCAACCAGAAGATCGGCAAGTACACCTACGGTAGCGACTACGGTCCGCTGATCGTCAACGACCGCTGCGAGATGGACGACGGCAACGTCATCACCGTCGACATGAACAGCAGCACCGACGACAGCAAGACCACGCCGTTCCGCTTCGCCTGCCCGACCAACACCTACAAGCAGGTCAACGGCGCCTATTCGCCGCTGAACGACGCGCATTTCTTCGGCGGCGTGGTGTTCAAACTGTACCGGGACTGGTTCGGCACCAGCCCGCTGACCCACAAGCTGTACATGAAGGTGCACTACGGGCGCAGCGTGGAGAACGCCTACTGGGACGGCACGGCGATGCTCTTCGGCGACGGCGCCACCATGTTCTATCCGCTGGTGTCGCTGGACGTGGCGGCCCACGAGGTCAGCCACGGCTTCACCGAGCAGAACTCCGGGCTGATCTACCGCGGGCAATCAGGCGGAATGAACGAAGCTTTCTCCGACATGGCCGGCGAGGCTGCCGAGTTCTATATGCGCGGCAAGAACGACTTCCTGATCGGCTACGACATCAAGAAGGGCAGCGGTGCGCTGCGCTACATGGACCAGCCCAGCCGCGACGGGCGATCCATCGACAACGCGTCGCAGTACTACAACGGCATCGACGTGCACCACTCCAGCGGCGTGTACAACCGTGCGTTCTACCTGTTGGCCAATTCGCCGGGCTGGGATACCCGCAAGGCCTTCGAGGTGTTCGTCGACGCCAACCGCTACTACTGGACCGCCACCAGCAACTACAACAGCGGCGCCTGCGGGGTGATTCGCTCGGCGCAGAACCGCAACTACTCGGCGGCTGACGTCACCCGGGCGTTCAGCACCGTCGGCGTGACCTGCCCGAGCGCGTTGTAAGCTCGGTGGTCCCGGCTGGCACTCCAGGAAGGAATGCCGGTCGGGGTCGCTCAAGCCGTCTTCCGCCAGGAGGGCGGCTGCTTTATGTCGCTTGGGCCGTTGGCCTCCGCGAACCCGGTCTAAAGTTCAGGTGTGAGCTTTATTCCAAGACCGACCGGGAGTCCTGCCATGAGTCTGCTGTTCGAGCCTCTTAGCCTGCGTCAAATCACCTTGCCCAACCGCATCGCCGTATCGCCCATGTGCCAGTACTCGGCGCAGGAGGGCCTGGCCAACGACTGGCATCTCGTGCACCTGGGCAGCCGCGCGGTGGGCGGCGCCGGCCTGGTGATAGTCGAAGCCACCGCGGTGTTGCCCGAGGGGCGCATCACCGCTGACGACCTCGGCATCTGGAGCGACGCGCATGTCGAGCCGTTGCATCGCATCACCCGTTTCATCGAGTCCCAGGGCGCGGTCGCCGGGGTCCAGCTGGCCCACGCCGGGCGCAAGGCGAGTACCTGGCGGCCGTGGCTGGGCAAGCACGGCAGCGTGCCGATCGGCGACGGCGGCTGGATACCGGTGGCGCCGTCGGCGATCCCGTTCGATCCCCAGCACACGACCCCCGAGGCCCTGAGCGAGGCGCAGATCGAGGCGCTGGTGCAGGCCTTCGTACGCGCCGCCGAGCGCTCCCTGGCTGCCGGCTTCAAGGTCGCGGAGGTGCATGCGGCCCACGGCTACCTGTTGCATCAGTTCCTCTCGCCGCTGTCGAACCAGCGTCGCGACCAGTACGGCGGCTGCTTCGAGAACCGCATCCGCCTGCTTCTGCAGGTCACCGCCGCGGTGCGCAAGGCCTGGCCGCAAGAGTTGCCGCTATTCGTGCGGCTGTCCGCCACCGACTGGGTGGAGGATGGCTGGAACCCCGACGAGACCGTGGAACTGGCCCGGCGCCTGAAGGACCTAGGCGTGGACCTGATCGACGTGTCTTCCGGCGGTACCGCGGCGAATGCGGAAATCCCGGTAGGACCGGGCTACCAGACCGAGTTCGCCGAACGGGTGAAGAAGGAGGCCGGCATCGCCAGCGGCACGGTGGGCATGATCACCGAGCCTGTGCAGGCCGAGCATATCCTGCGCACCGGTCAGGCCGACCTGATCCTGCTTGCCCGTGAACTGCTGCGCGATCCGTACTGGCCGTTGCACGCCGCCGACGAACTGCGCAACGAGCAGATGCCCTGGCCGCCGCAGTACCTGCGAGCCGCTCATCGCAGCACGCCGCCGCGCAAATCCCTGGAAATGCAGTGAGCCGTCGGGGCCGTCGGCGCGGCGAGGCGCTGGCGGCCCACCTGATGGAAACCTTTGCCGACCTTGGCGGTCTGCCTGGCATCAGGAAATCAACCTGAGCGTTTCGTGGGAGATATTGCGTAATGGCAATATGATGTTATTCTCCCGCGACGTTCGCTCCGGACCGCACTTCGAGAAAGGATGCTCGCATGCACGCCAACGCCGGTTCTCCCCACGCCTCCCTGCCTGACAGCGATGTCGCCCTGCTGGCCAATATCCTGGTCCTGGCGACACGCAACATGAACAACATGACCACCATGCTGGCGCACCTTTCGGTGGAGCTCAGCCAGAGCGAAGAGCCACGCCTGCAACGGGTCGGTCATCGGGTCCTGAACGAACTCTCGGAGCTGGGGGCCGCCCTGGAGACCCAGTGGGACCTGATCGGCGCGCTGGCGCGTTTCTCACCCCTGCTCGAACGTACCCTGCCGCGCCAGGAACCCCTGGTCACCGAGATCCACCTCACCGAACTGCCGGGCCAGGCGCTGCCGCCCTCCGCCTGATCGGCGCGTCGCTCAGCCCTGCGCGGGGCGCTGCGACAGGTGTTCCAGGTAGCAGGCGATGATGTCCACCGACAGCTTGAGGCGGGTTTCCAGCAGCGCCATGGTCGGCTGGAAGTCGGCCACGCTGAGGGCCTTGAGGAACAGGTCGGCCTTGAGCATCTCGAGAAACTGGCAGGCCACCGCGTAGAGCGTTTCCTCGTCCATGTGAGGAGCGACCGCGGCCAGTCGCTCGCTGAGCAGCAGATAGCTCTGCTGCGGCCCCTGCTCGTAGAAGGACTTGCCGATCGCCGGAAACCGCGGGGATTCCGCCACCACCAGGCGATAGAGGCTCTGGCAGCGGGGATCGAGCAGGCTGGTGAGAAAGCGCCGGCCGAAATGCTCGAGGGTGGCGCTCAGCGTGGCGGCGGGGCGCGGCTGATCGGCGCTGTCGTCGAAGATTTCCTCGATCATGTGGGCGATCACCGCGGCGAACAGGCCCTCCTTGCCGCCGAAGGAGCTGTACAGGGTCCCCCGTGAACCACCGGCCCGTTCTATCACCATGTCCAGGGTGGTGCCTTCGAAACCGTGTTCGAGAAAGGCCTGGGTAGCGGCGTCGAGCATGGCGCGGCGGCGTTGCCTGCCGCGTTCGGTCAGACGGGGAGAAGCATCGTTCATGAGCGGTATCGGGCCTCGCGGGGTGGCGGTCGGAAGGTGCGCATGGTGGGCCGTCGGGACGGTCCGTTCAAGCCTCCAGGCGGTTTGCTGAGAGCGTTTCTCGTTAGGGTTGACGCTGGTCATTTAAGAACTGTATCGTACAGTACTGTTTTGGCAAGCACTTCCGCTCATTCCTCCGCCTTGCCTCCCCGCAGGAGTCCCCCCATGAATGCCCCCGCTAAGAGCCTGTTGGATATCGATGCCTTTCCCTTGGTCCAGGTCCGCGAGATGCCCCGCGAGCTGGCCGATGTCGAGCGCTGGTTGGAGGAGGTCGAAGCGCTGCTGGCCGTCGAGCGCGATTTCGCCCTGGTCTATCCGCCGCTCCCGCAGGAAGAAGCTGAAGGCGACCAGCAGGCGCGCAAGCGCCTGGTGTTGTGGCTCAAGGAAAATCGCCAGCGCTTCGTCGAGCATTGCCGGGGCATCCTGCTCAGTGCCAACGGCCAGCCGGACAACCTCGCCGACCTGCAGCAACTGGCGCCGGTGCTGCAGGCTGTCTACGGCCCGCCGGTGAGCGTGGCGCCGGACCTGGCGTCCGCCCGCGGCATGGCGAAGGCACTGCTGAGCGGGCCGGCGACGGGGATGAACTGGTGACGCCGCCATGTCCCTGAACACTCCGCGCAACAAACCGTCCCGCACCGAGACCGAAGCTGTCGCTGCCAGCTCGGGACGATCCGCCGTCGGTCGGCGGGATTACACCGAGCAACTGCGCCGGGCAGCCCGGCGCAATGCCTGGGACCTCTACGGCGAGCACTTCTACTGAGCGGGCGTGCCGGATAGCCATTGGTGCGGGCGATGGAACACATCGTTTGATTCCTGGGCTCTTTACCTCAAGTTAACTTGAGCTATCAGAATCCGCGCAGAGCGTCTGGCGATCTTGCCGGGCGCCACTCCATGCCCGGAGGCAACGATGGATAGCCCGTCCACTCCCGCTCGTCCGCACCCCCAGGCCAGCCCGCGACGGCTGGCAGTTGCCAATGTGATCTTCGCCGGCATCGCCGCTGCCCTGCATGTCGGCAAGGCGACCATCGCCCTGCCGTCGCTGCAACGGAGCTTCGGCGGCGACCTCGCCGCGCTGAGCTGGATCATGTCCGCCTTTCCGTTCGTCGGCGTATTCGGCGGCATCGCCGCCGGCCTCCTGGTGCGTCGCTGGGGAGATCGCCGGCTGCTGACCGGTGGGCTGGCGATTCTCGGCGGGGCGAGCCTCCTCGGTGCGTCGATGCAGGACTTCGCCTGGTTGCTTGCCACTCGCTTCGTCGAGGGGCTCGGTTTCCTCATCGTGGTAGTGGCGGCGCCCGCCGTGTTGCACAGGATCACCAGCGAGACGCGGCGCAGCGTGGTGTTCGGTCTGTGGAGCACCTTCATGGCAGGCGGAATCGCCCTCTCGATGCTGTTCGGGCCGCTGCTCGCGGACTGGCGTGCCGACTGGCAACTGAGCGCACTGCTGGTAGTGGTCGCGGCGCTGCTGCTGCCGCTCAGCGTCCCTGCCGACGATGGGGGCAGGGCGGCAGGCGTGAGGCCGGCCGGTCTTGGCACGTTGCTCAAGGTTCCGGCGATCACCCTGCTGGCGCTCGGCTTCACCACCTACAACCTGCAGTTCTTCGCCCTGATGACGTTCCTCCCCGTGTTCCTCATGCAGCGCCTGGGCGTCGCCCTGGAGACTGCGGGACTCATCGGCGCGGCCATCGTCGCGGCGAACGCCCTGGGCAATGTCGCGGCGGGCTTCATCCTTTCCCGCGGCATACGTCCCGGCGCCTTGCTGGCGACCACCGCGATCCTGATGGGACTCACCGGTGCGGCGTTCTTCCATGCCGCGACGCCGGGACTCCTGGCGATTGCGCTGGGGTTCGTCTTCTCGGCGGTCGCCGGCATGCTCCCCACCACCGTGCTGGCGACCGCGCCGCTGGCCTCGCCCGCGCCTTCGCTGACGCCACTGGCCATCGGCTGGGTAATGCAGGGCAACTACCTGGGGCAGGTGATCGGCCCCTTGCTGATCGGCCTGATCGTCAGCCGTTTCGACTGGTCGGGCGCGATCGGCCTGATGCTGGTCGCGGGCGCGGCGGGGGCCGTCCTGGGGTTCTGCCTGCTGCGTGCGCTGGACGGCCTGCCTCGCGCCATTGCCACGGGTTCCGCGGCTCGCCCCGCGGATTAGAAGAGAAACCGGCTTCGTGCAGGGCGGGTAGCCGAGCGACTATTCGTCCTGCGCATTGGTTCGGCACGGGCGACCAGAGGCCGCCGCCGTCCCTCGGCTCAGTCGTCGCGGGTGAGCACTTCCAGCAGTTCGATCTCGAACAGCAGGTTGGAGTGGGGCTTGATGTGCGCGCCGACCTGCCGTTCGCCGTAGGCCAGGTGGGAAGGGACGAACAGCCGTCGCTTGCCACCGACCTTCATGCCCATCAGGCCCTGGTCCCAACCCTTGATCACTCGTCCGGTGCCGATCACGCACTGGAATGGCCGGCCGCGCTCGTAGGAGGAGTCGAACAGCGTGCCGTCTTCCAGGGTGCCCTTGTACTGGGTGGTGATCAGCGCACCCTTCACTACCTCCTTGCCGTCGCCCAGGAGGAGGTCTTCGATCTGCAGTCGGTCGTTCATGGGGCGGTACCTGCGCGGTTTGCGGAAAGCCGCGATTCTGCCAGCAAGCGCGCCGCCTGTCGCCGAGCCGACGGATCAGGGCATTGCCAGGCGGTCCGCGGCACGGGCATCATGCCCGCGCCTTTCCGTCGGGAAGGCTACCGCGTTCCGCGATGTCGCGCGCATCGCGGCTGGACACATATCTCAGGGATCATACGAGAACATATCCGCATGCAAAGACTGTCGCGTATCGGCCGCAACACCCTCGCCGTCTCCGTTTCCACCTTGCTCCTCAGCGCCTGCAACCAGGGCGACGATGCGCCGAAGCCTGCGGCGGTCGCGCCGCAACCGGCCGCACCGAGCATGGCTGCACTGAGCATCCCGCTATGCCTCAACGGCCAGTGCGCGGTGATCGACCAGGACGCCAAGCTGCTCGTGCCGTTCGACAACGACTACGACAATATCGTCGCCAGCGCCTACCAGGGCACCCTGATGGCGGCGCGCGAGGAGCGCTGGAACCTGATCCAGGCGAAGGACGGCAAGGTGTTGCGCGACGATATCGGCGAAGCCCTGTCGCTGCTCACCCCCAACCTCTATGGCTTCGTCCGCGATGGCAAGTACGGCGTGGTCGACGGCCAGGGCAAGGAAGTCCAGGCGCCGCGTTTCGACGACATCTACCCCAACAGTGCCAACGAATTCATCATCTACGAGATCGATGGCAAGCGCGGCATCCTCGATGCCAAGGGCAAGCAGCTCACCGAGGCGCTCTACGACACCACCCTGGTCAACGGCAGCGTCGCCGAACACGGCGGCTTGATCAGCGCCGAGCGTGGCGAGGAGAAGTGGATCATCAACCTCGCTACCGGCGAACAGAAGGCCGTGGCCTACGAGAGCCTGGGCGACCTCCACGACGGCGTGATGAGCGCCAGCGTCATCGGCAAGGGCTCCCAACTGGTGGATGCCAAGGGCGACGTGGTCGGTGACGGCAAGAGCTACGATTACCTGGGCACCCCGGCCAACGGCCTGGTCGCGTTCCGCGAGAAGTACGACAGCCCCTGTGGCTACCTCGACTACCAGGGCAAGGTGGCGATCGCCGCCCAGTTCGCCGGTTGCGGCGCCTTCGGCAAGCAGGGCGGGCTGGCCCAGCAGCGCATGGAAGATGGCTCGTCGGGCAAGTACGGCCTGATCGATCGCAGCGGCGCCTGGAAGGTGCAGCCGCAGTACGATTCGGCCGACAGCGCCGGCCTCACCGCGCTTGGCTACACCGTCGACGTGCCCGGCCTGGCTGCCGTCGGCGTGAGCACCGGCCTGTTCAGCGCCGACTTCGGCATCTTCAACCTCGACGAAGGCAGCGAGTGGGTGAAGCCGGGTTATGCGCAGATCGGCGCGCTGGGCAACGACCTGTTCGTCGTGGCGAAGAAGGGCGGGCCGCAGAAGACCGTCAGCTTCATGGGTTCGGAAAGCCAGGTGCCGGTGGTGGGCCTGATGGACCGCAGCGGCAAGATGCTGCTGGAGCCGGACGAACTGATCAGCATCCAGTCTGCGTATGACGGTCGTTTCCTGGAAGGTCTCGACGGTATGGACAACGCTGCCCACACCGTGTTGCTCGATCGCCAGGGACGCACGCTGGTTCCAGCGCTCTGGCAGAAGCTGGAGGTGAATCCGCAGCAGGGTTACATCCTGGGCTACGAAGTCAGCGGCACTGGCGACGAGGCGACGGAAACCTTGCGCGCACTGTACGACCTGAACGGCAAGCCGCGCTTCACCGTGGCCACCACCGATTGCGGCGCCGAACAGTTGCTCGACGGCAATGGCAAGGCGATCTGGCCGCAGGACCCGACCCCGTATTGCCAGTCGGACGACGAGCAGGACGACGAAGGCGAGCCGGAGCAGGAGCCGGCGCCCGTCGAAGAGAGCGAGGAAACCAGCGAGAGCTGAGTTCCCCGGGCGCGTCCGTCCCTTGCGGCGGGCGCGCGGTTCCGCTGTTTCGCCGTGGCTGCTGGCCACGGTCTCCCCTCACTGGCGGTGCCAGAAGTCCGAATACTCCTCGAACGGGTAGCGCTCGCCGTCATAGCGCAGCGTGCGCTTCACCGTGCGCAAGGGTTTGCCGTTCTCCGTTTCGCCGTCGCTGACCCGCGAGGTGATGACCAGGTCGGCAAAGCCGTTGGAGCGTCCGCGGCCGAGTTCCAGGGTCAGGTGCGAGACTTCCTGTTCGAACCCGGGCTCGGCGGAGCAGACCGAGCCTTTCAGCGTCCTCCACTGGTCCAGGTAGGTATTGAGCACCGGCCGCAGCTTGCCTTCGCCGGCCGGCACCACCAGGGTCAGCAGGTTGTCGAAGCCGGCTTCCGGACAACTGGCGCCACGCGCCACGCTATGGAATACCACGCCGAAGGCGCGCACCGTCGGGCTCAGGCGATAGCGCGCGGTGTCCAGCCAGAGGCTGTCGCTGCCGACGGCGACGGAGGCGTCTTCTTCGAAGTCGCTGTCGTAGCGTTCGAGCAGCCTGCCGCTGCGGCTGTCGGCCTTGGCCAATAGCAGATGCGGGTGGCGTTCGCCTTCCACGGCGGTGTCGCCCGGATCCAGGTAGGCCATGGCGATCACCGTCTGCGCGGGGTCGTCCGGCCAGGGCTTGCAGGCCACGGCGAGGAACGGACCGGAAGATTCGTACGAAGGGGCTATCCAGCCATCGTGGCCGACCTGCCTGGCTACGGCGTCAAGCAGTCGCGACGCGCAGGGCTGCGGTTCGCGGGCTTCGGCCTGGCTGGCGAGTCCCAGCAGCAGGAGGCAGAGTCGGGCGGAGAGGCGGCGGTTACGGTCCATGTGAAAAGAGTCCTTTGGCGGAGGCGGGCACGGAAGACGCCCGGCGCTGCGGGACATTCTAGCGGCTGCGCGGACCTTGCGAAGCGGGCTGGCGGGGCGGACATATCGCGGCCGCGCTGCTCAGGCCAGGCCGTTTTCCCGGATGTAGATAAAGAGTCCGGCATTGCTGTCCAGGCCAAGCTTGCGCATGGCGCTGCTCTTTTGCGCGCTGATGGTCTGCTTGCTGCGGCACAGTCGGATGGCGATTTCCCCGACCGCCAGGCCGCTGCCGTACAGGCGCAGCACTTCCACTTCGCGCGGGGTGAGTTGTTCGAGGCTGGCCAGCGGCTTGCCGTGCTCGGCTTCGCCCACTTCCAGCAGGTGTGCGATGGAGCGCGAGATGAATGGTCGACGGCCGGCGTGGCGGATCGCCTTGGGCAGATCGTCGAGCATGCCGCGTTTGCTCACCAGGCCGTGAATGCCCAGCTTGAGCAGGGATGAAACGAGTGCCGGGTTGCCGAGCATGGTGACGACGATGATCGGCAGGTCCGGATAGCGCCGCCGGACCTTCTGCACCAGGCGCAAGCCGTCGGCCTGCTGGCTGCCGGGCATCATCAGGTCGGTGATCAGCAGGTCGCAGGGGTGCGCTTCGAGCTGCGCCAGCAAGCCATCGGCGTCCTGGGCCTGGGCGACGATCCGCAGGTCGTCGTACGCACTCAGCAGATAGCGCATGCCGATCAGGGTGAGGGCGTGGTCGTCGACGAGGATGACGCGTGTTTTCATGAAATCGAACCCGATCTAGGTGGAGGTTTCCGCAGCGGCTACCGGCAACGCCGGCAGGCGGATAATCCGCCAGGAGGCAGCTCCGGACGGGCTCGAATTCTAGCGATGGTGTCTGTCGGTTTAATCAGGACTTTTCTGAATGCTAGTAGGAAATTTCCTATGTGTTTTCCCTAGGTTATTTCGAGGGGAGGCCGAGAAACATAGGGTCTTTGAACGGCTTTCGTGGAGTAGGGGTTGAAATCGCTGTCAGTACATTTCTGTCAGTCTTGCTGGACATCGGAAGGGCGCGACGGCAGCGCGGGTTCCGCTGCCGTCGCCGTCCTTCAACCCAGTTCGCGGACTGCCCGCACCGCCTGGTCGATGGCGGCATGGGCGTAGGCATCCCAGGCCGCATCCGAGTTGGCGATGGCGACATTGCCGACCTTGCTTCGCGCCAGTTCCATCAGCGCTTCGCTTTCCGCCTCGTCGTCGTAGAGGGTATTCATGAAGTAGGAGTAGCCGTGCGACCAGCGGTTCACGGTGATGCCGGTGATGTCGCGGCGGTGGTCGAAGCCCGCCGGGCCGAGCATGGCCTGGAGCTGGTCGCGGATGTCCTTTTCCAGTTGCTCGAAGCTCATCGCGTAGAGCTTGCTGCGGCCTACGCGAGCCTGGGTGCGGGCGTCCATGCCGGCGTTCGGGGTGGTCGGCACGTAGACCATGTGCACGCCGATCGGCTGCCGCGGGTCGCGTGGATGCCGGTAGCTGCCGAGGTCGACCGGGAAGTCCAGCTTGATCCGCGAGTAGGGCAGGGTCGGCGCGTAGATCTCGTGGATGCCGAGGGTCTTCCAGGCCTGCCAGTTGCGCAGCAATACCTTGGTGTACACCAGCGGGAACTTGACGTTCTGGCTCAGCGCGTGGGCCTGCTCCTCGGAGAGGTCGCGCAGCAGGTACGGCACCATCATGTTGTAGCAGGCCATCACGCAGTGCTTGCCGCGTACCCGGTGCAGGCGGCCGGCGCGGTTGTAGCCGACATCGACGCCGCCGGCGCGGTTGCGCACGCTGACGGCGGTGCTGTTCAGGCGCAGGCGCACCGGGTGCCCGGCGAGGTCCAGCTTCGAGTAGTCGAAGCGGGCCATGACGATGTCCTCCATGCCTCGGCCCGGCGCCACCGCGGGGATCAGGTCGCGCACCATGAGCCGAGCCAGCGAGGCGTTGCCGTCGGGGAAATGGTAGATGTACGGCTCGTCCATTTCCGCCTGGGCCTCCTCGCTGGGTTGCGGCAGGCCGAGGGCGTCGAAGCCGGGAAAGCCGGCGGCGTATGCGTCGGCCGCCGGCAGGGCGTCGGCGCCGAGGGCAGAGAAGTCGTTGCTGCGGCCCTGGAAGTACTTCACCGAGGTTTCCGAGAGCCCGACGTTCTTGAGCAGGTAGTCGCGGTAGCTGGTCTTCGCCAGGTAGGTTTCCTTCTCTTCCACGCTCTTGCCGGCAAGATAGTCGCGAGGTGACTCGTACAGCGCGATGAGCGCCTCCCGGTCTTCGCGGCTCAGCGGGAAGTCGCCGATGAAGGCGCGCCAGGAGCGGGCATTGAGACGATCGCGGGGGACCTCGTCGGCAACCATCGGCGTCGGGTCGCCGCTGACCAGCTTGTCCACGCCGAAGCTGGCCTTGTCGAAGAACACCGCGCGGGACAGGCCCAGGCCGGGGTAGAAGTCGGTGTCGAAGGCTGTCTCGAAGCGCTTGAGCTCGACGCCCAGGCGTTTCAGCAGGTGTTTGGCGTCTTCGCTATAGAGGGCGTTCGGCGATTGCAGCGACTCGCTGCCGCCGTAGCCGAGGATAGTGCGCCCGCCGGCCTGGAATTCGTTGCGCTTGGCATGGCCGCCGAAGTCGTCGTGGTTCTCGATGACCAGGATGCGCGCCGCGGGGTGCCGTTCGCGATAGAACCAGGCGGCGGCGAGGCCGCTGATGCCGCCGCCGACCACCACCAGGTCGTATTCCTCTTCGATCGGCAGGTGGTCGACATCGAAGGTCTTCTTCTCCCAGCCCATCTGGTGTGCGACTTCGAAGGCGCCCGGATGGCTACCGCGCAGGCCGGTGAGCGCGGGCGGATAGTAGCGGCCGCCGGGGGCGGCGCGGAGGATCTCGGCGGGGGTCAGGCCTGCGGCGATGGTCAGGGCTACGCCGTTCAGGAAGTCGCGGCGGGAGATGGTCATGGGAAGTCCTTTGCGAGGCAGTGGGTGGCTCGGGGGAGCCATGTTCACAGATTGCTGTTGCGAATGCGCGCGGAGCGGCTGGCGTCGGACGCCGACCCGCAGTCGCGGGCGGGCGCGGAGTTTAGAGGGCCATGCCGGCGCGTCGAAGGGCTTTCTGCTGGCACTAGGCCTCTATCTGGAGAAATGTGACATGTGTCGCGCTTTGCCACGGTGTCCGGGGAGGCCGGCAATATCTCGAAGCAAACTCCCGGCGGGCAGCGCGGACGCGAAGGGCTAGAGTCGGTCGAATCCGGTTGTTACCGAACGTCCTGGAGGTTCCTCATGAATACCCGTGGTTTGCTCGACCAATTGCTCAAGTCCGGGCAGGAAATGTTGCAGAACAAGTCCGGCGGCAAGCCCGGCGCCAGCGGCGGCGGACAGCTCGGCAGCCTGCTTTCCGGCGCCGGCGGCGGAGCCCTGGCGGCCGGCGCCATCGGCCTGCTGCTGGGAAACAAGAAGGCGCGCAAGTTCGGCGGCAAGGCGATCACCTACGGCGGCCTCGCCGCGCTCGGGGTGATCGCCTACAAGGCCTACAACAACTGGCAGCAGCAACAGAACGGCGCCGCGCCGCAGGCGCAGCCGCAGACCGTCGACCGCCTGCCGGAAGCCCAGGCCGAAGTGCATAGCCACGCGATCCTCCAGGCCATCGTCGGTGCGGCCAAGGCCGACGGCCACATCGACGAGCGCGAACGGCAGATGATCGAAGGCGAGGTGGCCAAGCTGACCAGTGACCGCGAGGTGCAGGGCTGGTTGGAGCGCGAGCTGAACAAGCCGCTGGACCCGGCCGAGATCGCCCGTGCCGCGAGCACCCCGGAGATCGCCGCGGAGATGTACCTGGCCAGCCTGCTGATGGTCGACGAGGAAAGCTTCATGGAGCGCTCCTACCTCGAGGAGCTGGCGCGGCAGCTGCGCCTGGAGCCCTCGTTCAAGCTGGAGCTGGAGAACCAGGCCAGACAGGCGCTGCAACGCCTGGCCTGAGACAGCGAAGTGTCGTTCCGCGGATAACCGCCGACATCAGGGCGGCGGCGTTGCCGAAGGGCCGAGCAGAACCTCTCGCTCGCGCTGGCACAGCTCCAGCAGGAAGTCCCAGACCACCCGCAGGCGCACCGAGCGGTGCAACTCCCGCCGAGTGCTCATCCAGTACTCGCGCTGGATGCTTTCCTCGGGCAGCACCGATACCAGCAACGGATCGCGGCTACCCATGAAGTGCGGCAGGATCGCCAGGCCGATGCCGGCCTGTGCCGCCTGCTGCTGGGCGACCACGCTGGTGCTGCGGAACACGACCTGCGGGTGGCGGCAGAAACTGTGGTGGAACATCAGTTCCTGGCTGAACAGCAGGTCGTCGACGTAGCCGATCCACTGGTGCCTGCCGAGGTCGTCGCGGTCGCGCAGCGGCGGCGCCTGTTCCAGGTAGGCGGGGCTGGCGAACAACGCCAGGCGATAGCGGGTCAACAGGCGGGTGATCACCAGGTCGGCGCTCGGCCGGTCGAGGGAGATGGCGATGTCCGCTTCGCGGTTGGTGATGCTGACGAAGCGCGGCACCGAGACCAGCTCGACCTCCAGGCCCGGGTAGTGGCGCATCAATTGCGCCAGGCGCGGAGCGAGGAAGACGCTGCCGAGGCCTTCGGTGACGCCGATGCGGATCTGCCCCAGCGGCGAGATGCTCTGGCTCATTTCTTCCTGGGCGAGCAGCGCGGTGTTCTCCATCGCCTCGGCGTGCTTGAGCAGCGCCTGGCCGGCCGGAGTCAACTGGTAGCCGCCGGTGTGCTGGGCGAACAGTTGGGTGCCGAGGTCGCGCTCGATGTTCTCGATGTGCCGGGCCACCGTGGCGTGAGTGGTGCCGAGACGCTTGGCGGCGGTCAGCAGGCGACCGCTGCGCTGCAACTCAAGGAAGAAACGCAGGTCATTCCAGTCGAACATGGGGAGCGCCTTCTGCCGGGCCGAGGGGGTGTTGTTAGAAAACGAACAATAGCTGCCCCGAAACGTTTGTTTTTTTATCGCGAATGAACGACTAGCCTCAAGCCGTTCGAGACTTGCCGGTCATCCGCAGGTCCGACGGCCCATCACAAGAACGACAAGACGAGGCTCGCCATGCCCGAGGTACTGGATACCTACGACTACCTCATCGTTGGCGCCGGACCTGCCGGCTGCCTGCTGGCCAACCGGCTTTCCGCCGACCCTGCCAACCGCGTCCTGCTGCTGGAAGCCGGCGGCCCGGACAACTATCCCTGGATCCACATTCCCGTCGGCTACCTCTACTGCATCGGCAACCCGCGTACCGACTGGTGCTTCGACACCGACGAGGTCCCCGGGCTCAACGGTCGTTCCCTGAAGTACCCGCGCGGCAAGGTGCTCGGAGGATGCTCCTCGATCAATGGCATGATCTACATGCGTGGCCAGGCCCGCGACTACGACCAGTGGGTGGCCGAAGGCAATCCGGGCTGGAGCTGGAGAGAACTGCTGCCGCTGTTCCGCAGGATGGAGGACCATTTCGCCGGGACCAGCGAAATGCACGGCGCCGGCGGCGAATGGCGGGTAGAACGCCAGCGGCTCTCCTGGAAGCTGCTCGATGCCTTCCAGCAGGCGGCGGCGCAGACCGGCATCGCCAGCGTCGAGGATTTCAACGGTGGCGACAACGAAGGCTGCGGCTACTTCCAGGTCAACCAGCGCGGCGGGGTGCGCTGGAATGCCTCGAAAGGCTTCCTGCGCGGCATCGCCCAGCGCGCCAACCTGACGGTTCTGACCCATGCCGAAGTCCAGCGAGTGCTCCTCGAGGACGGCCGCGCCAGGGCCCTGTCGGTCCGTTGGCAGGGCCGCGAGCAGCGCTTCGAGGCGCGCCGCGAGATCGTCCTGAGCGCCGGCGCGATCGGTTCGCCGTGCCTGCTGCAACGCTCCGGGATCGGCCCGCGGGACCTGCTGGAGCAGCTCGGCGCCGGGGTCGTCCACGAGTTGCCCGGGGTTGGTGGCAATCTCCAGGATCACCTGCAGCTGCGCATGATCTACAAGGTCGACGGCGTTCCCACCCTCAACCAGATCGCCGGCAGCCTATGGGGCAAGCTGGGCATGGGCCTGCGCTACCTGGCGAGCCGCAGCGGGCCGTTGTCGATGGCGCCGAGCCAACTGGGCGCCTTCGCCCGCTCCGATCCGCAGCAGCCCTCGGCCAACCTCGAATACCACGTCCAGCCGCTCTCGCTGGATCGCTTCGGCGAGCCGCTGCATGCCTTCCCTGCGTTCACCGCGTCGGTCTGCGACCTGCGTCCGCACAGCCGGGGAACGGTGCGCATCCGCTCGCTCGACCCGGGCGAGGCGCCGTCGATCCAGCCCAACTACCTGAGCGATCCGCGCGACCTGAAGGTCGCCGCCGACGCCATACGCCTGACCCGCCGCATCGCCGCCGCACCGGCGCTGGCCGCCTTCCGTCCGCAGGAATACAAGCCCGGCCCGGAATACCGCAGCGAAGAGGATCTGCAGCGCGCTGCGGCGGAGATCGGCACCACCATCTTCCACCCTGCCGGCACCTGCCGCATGGGCCAGGGGCCGCAAGCGGTGGTGGATGCGCAATTGAGGGTGCACGGAATCCCCGGCCTGCGCATCGCCGATGCCTCGATCATGCCCAGCCTGACCTCCGGCAACACCTGTTCGCCGGTGCTGGTGATCGCCGAGAAGGCGGCGCAGATGATTCTCGCCGAGCGCCGCCGCGAGGCCGCGCCGCAGGTCGTCGAAAGCGCCATGGCGGCCGGCGGCAAGGAGGCGGTGGAGGCCTGAGGATCGCTGCACCCCGTATCGCGTGGCGCCCGGCGCCGCAGCGGTCGACGCTGAAAACGGAAATGGCAGACAACAATAAGAGCCCCCACAAGGGGCGGGAGAGCCGCAATGACCGAGTACGCAACGACCCCTTCCTACACAGTGCCTGCGACCACGCCCCAGGAGGAGCGCAAGGTGATCTTCGCCTCCTCGCTGGGCACGGTCTTCGAGTGGTACGACTTCTTCCTCTACGGCGCCCTGGCGGCGGTGATCAGCAAGCAGTTCTTCGCCGGCGTCAACGACACCACGGCCTTCATCTTCGCCCTGATGGCCTTCGCCGCCGGCTTCCTGGTGCGGCCCTTCGGCGCGCTGGTGTTCGGCCGCCTGGGCGACATGATCGGGCGCAAGTACACCTTCCTGGTGACCATCCTGTTGATGGGGTTGTCGACCTTCGCCGTCGGCCTGCTGCCCACCTATGCCTCGATCGGGGTCGCCGCGCCGATCATCCTGGTCACCTTGCGCATGCTCCAGGGCCTGGCCCTGGGCGGCGAGTACGGCGGCGCGGCGATCTATGTCGCCGAGCACGCCCCGGCGAACAAGCGCGGTAGCTACACCAGTTGGATCCAGTCCACCGCGACCCTCGGCCTGTTGCTCTCGCTGCTGGTGATCCTGGCCTGTCGCCAGTTGACCGGCGACGAGTTCGAGACCTGGGGCTGGCGCCTGCCATTCCTGCTGTCCATCGTCCTGCTGGGCATCTCCACCTGGATCCGCCTGTCCATGCGCGAGTCGCCGGCGTTCCTCAAGATGAAGGCCGAGGGCAAGGTCAGCAAGGCGCCGCTGCGCGAGTCCTTCACCCAGTGGGGCAACCTGAAGGTGGTGCTGACCGCGCTGTTCAGCATCAATGCCGGCCAGGCGGTGACCTTCTACACGGCGCAGTTCTACGTGCTGTTCTTCCTTACCCAGGTGCTCAAGGTCGATGGCGGCACCGCCAACGGTCTGCTGATCGTCGCCCTGGTGCTTGGCGCGCCGTTCTTCATCGTCGCCGGCTGGCTGTCCGACCGCATCGGCCGCAAGCCGGTGCTGCTGGCCGGCCTGTTGCTCGCCACGCTGTTCTACTTCCCGCTGTTCAAGGGCCTGACCCACTACGCCAATCCGGCCATCGACCAGGCCAGCCGGCAGTCGCCGATCAGCGTGGTGGCCGACCCGGCGACCTGCACCTTCCAGTTCGACCCGGTGGGCAAGGCGACCTTCGACAGCCCCTGCGACAAGGTCAAGACCTTCCTGGTCAAGTCCGGCCTGCCCTACTCGACGGTGGCGGCGCCCGCCGGCAGCGACGTCAGGATACGGGTCGGCGAGACCGAGATCGCCGGCTTCGACGCCGAAGCGATGGCGGCCGCGGTGAAGGCGGCAGGCTACCCGCAGCAGGCCGACGGTAGCCAGGTGAACAAGCCGATGGTGATCGCCATCATCTTCGCCCTGGTACTGATCTCCACCCTTTGCTACGGCCCGCTGGCGGCGCTGATGGTCGAACTGTTCCCGACCCGCATCCGCTATTCCTCGCTGTCCCTGCCGTACCACATCGGCAACGGCTGGTTCGGCGGCTTCCTGCCCACGGTCTCGTTCGCCCTGGTGGTGTACACCGGCGACATCTTCTACGGCCTCTGGTATCCGGTGCTGATCACCGGCGGCAGCCTGGTCTGCGCCTTGCTGTTCCTCCGCGAAACCCGCCATACCGACATCCACCGGTGAAATCGCGCCCCGTTCCCGGCATGGGGACGGGGTGCTCATTCCCTCCGTGATGTGCCTGTCTTCTCAGAAAAGTCTGGCTTGCCAGTTTTCTTTCTTTCTCTTTCTGCCACACTTCTGGCGTCAAAAAACGCCTTTCCAGCGCCTACAATAGCGGGAAAACCCTATGGCGCTGCTTGCCGGTGCCGGGGACGGCCTATACAGTCCGCGCGATTGACGGGCCGTTGTGGCGGCAGGAACGAATCCGGACTCGAGTCTTGGGGAAAAATGTGAAGAACTGGACTGTTCGCCAGCGAATCCTGGCAAGTTTCGCCGTGATCATCGCGATCATGCTGCTGATGGCCGCTACTGCGTACGTGAAGATGTTGACGGTGGAGAAGGGCGCCTACCGTGTCCAGGACGACGCCATGCCGGGGATGTACTTCATCACCCTGGTACGCAGTTCGTGGACCGACAACTACCTGCAGACCCAGGAACTGTTCGGCGTCACCGACGACCACGAGCTGAGCAAGGCCGAGGCTGACAGCATCCTTGCCAGCGAGGAGCGCCTGGACCAGCAGATCGCCTCCTACCAGAAGACCATGAACCCGGACGAGGCCCGCGACCACGAACTGCTCGCCGGTTTCCTGGGTGTGCGCAAGGCCTACCTGGAGCAGCACGACAAGGTGCTCGAGCTGTATCGCGAGAAACGCTTCGAAGAAGCCGGCAAGCTCGTCGCCGGCCCGTTGACCGAGCACTGGCGCGACGGTCGCAAGTACCTCAACGAGCTGATCGAGCTGAACAAGGACATCGCCGATCGCGCCTCGGAGAACATCGTCAACGCGGTGGACGACGCCGAACTGAGCATGCTGGTGACCCTGTTGCTGGCGGTGGTGGTAGCCGGCATCTGCGGGTTCCTGCTGTTGCGGGCGATCACCCAGCCGATCCAGAAGATCGTCCGCAGCCTCGACCTGATGGCCGGTGGCGACCTCACCGCACGCCTGAACCTCGGCCGGCGTGACGAATTCGGCGCCATCGAGACCGGTTTCAACGGCATGGCCGAAGAGCTCAAGGGCCTGGTGTCGCAGGCCCAGCGTTCTTCGGTGCAGGTCACCACCTCGGTCACCGAGATCGCCGCGACCTCCAAGCAGCAGCAGGCCACCGCCACCGAAACCGCCGCGACCACCACGGAGATCGGCGCCACTTCTCGCGAGATCGCCGCCACCTCGCGCGACCTGGTGCGGACCATGAGCGAAGTCTCCGGTGCCGCCGAGCAGACTTCGACCCTGGCCGGTTCCGGCCAGTTGGGCCTGGCGCGCATGGAGGAAACCATGCACCACGTGATGGGCGCGGCCGACCTGGTCAACGCCAAGCTGGCGATCCTCAACGAGAAGGCCGGCAACATCAACCAGGTGGTCACCACCATCGTCAAGGTCGCCGACCAGACCAACCTGCTCTCGTTGAACGCCGCCATCGAGGCGGAGAAGGCCGGCGAGTACGGCCGCGGGTTCGCCGTGGTGGCCACCGAGGTGCGCCGGCTGGCGGACCAGACCGCGGTCGCTACCTACGATATCGAGCAGATGGTGCGCGAGATCCAGTCGGCGGTATCGGCCGGGGTGATGGGCATGGACAAATTCTCCGAGGAGGTCCGCCGCGGTATCGCCGAGGTCGGCCAGGTCGGCGAGCAACTGTCGCAGATCATCCAGCAGGTGCAGGCGCTGGCGCCGCGGGTGCAGATGGTCAACGAGGGCATGCAGGCCCAGGCGACCGGTGCCGAGCAGATCAACCAGGCGCTGGTGCAACTGGGCGAGGCCACCGGGCAGACCGTGGAGTCGCTGCGCCAGGCCAGCTTCGCCATCGATGAGCTGAACCTGGTGGCGAACGGGCTGCGCAACGGCGTATCCCGCTTCAAAGTCTGAGGCTGTGACCGTGTCCCGCTCCACCGGCGATCATCGACGCACCAGCAAGCTGTTCCTGCTGTTCCGCATGGAAGGCGACCGCTATGCCCTGGATGCCCGCGAAGTGGTCGAAGTGCTGCCGCTGCTGCGCCTGAAGCGCATTCCGGAGGCGCCGGAATGGGTCGCCGGGGTGTTCTCCCATCGCGGCGTCCTGGTCCCGGTGCTCGACCTCTGCGCAATGGCCTTCGGCCGCGCGGCGCTGGCCCGCACCAGCACGCGCATCGTGCTGGTCGAATACCGCGCCCGCCAGGACCGAGAGCCGGTCTGGCTCGGACTGATCCTCGAACAGGCCACCGATACCCTGCGCTGCGAACCGTCGGCGTTCCGCGACTATGGCCTGGACAACGGCGGGGCCCGCTATCTCGGCCCGGTCTATGAAGGACCACGGGGGCTGGTGCAATGGGTGCGGGTCGAGGCATTGCTGCCCGACGAAGTGCGCGCCCTGCTGTTCCCGCCGGAGTGCGGCGAGGGGACGGCATGAACGATCGCTTCGAACGCCTGCTCAAGAGCAGGATCGGCCTGGATGCCAGCTCGGTGGGCAGCGCGGTGATCGAGCGCGCGGTACGCCAGCGCATGAGCGGCCTCGCGCTGCACGACGAGGACGAATACTGGATGCGCCTGAACGGCTCGCCGGGCGAGGTGCAGGCGCTGATCGAAGCGGTGGTGGTGCCGGAGACCTGGTTCTTCCGCTACCCGGAGTCGTTCACCACCCTCGCCAGGCTGGCCTTCGAGCGCCTGCCGAGCCTGGGCGGCGGACGCGCGCTAAGGATCCTCAGCCTGCCCTGTTCCACCGGCGAGGAGCCGTATTCCATCGTCATGGCCTTGCTCGATGCCGGGCTCTCCGAGTACCTGTTCGAGGTCGACGCCCTGGACGTCAGCGCTCGGGTGATCGAGCGCGCCAGCCTCGGGGTGTACGGCAGGAATTCCTTTCGCGGCGACGAACTGGGGTTTCGCGACCGCCATTTCAGCGAGGTCGCCGATGGCTACCAGTTGGCCGAGCAGGTTCGCCGCAAGGTGCGCTTCCGCTGCGGCAATTTGCTCGATCCCGGGCTACTGGCGGGCGAGGCACCCTACGATTTCGTGTTCTGTCGCAACCTGCTGATCTATTTCGACCGCCCGACCCAGAGCGAGGTGGTCGAGGTGCTCAAGCGCCTGTTGCGGTCGGACGGCGCGATGTTCATCGGTCCGGCCGAGGCGAGCCTGCTCAGCCAGCACGGCATGCAGCCGATCGGCGTGCCGCTGTCTTTCGTGTTCCGCCGGACCAGCGAGGCGCCCCGCGGCGCGCGGCCCAAAGCGGTGAGCGACGGAGCGCGCCCGGTCGTTGCCGCCGCCGTGGAGCGTGCGAGTATTCGGCCTTCGCCGCCGCCACCGGCGAAACCGCGCCAGCGGCTGTCCAGCCTGGTTCCGCCAGCCAGCGGCCAGCCCCTCGCCAGTCCCGTCGGCGAGTTCGACGAAATCGCCCGCCTGGCGGATGCCGGCCAGCACCGCGAGGCGCGCGCCGCCTGCGAGCGCCAACTGGCCGCGCGTGGGCCGTCGGCCACGGTCTTCTACTGGCTCGGGCTGCTCAGCGATGTCGCCGGGCAGGAGCAGGAAGCCCAGGATTTCTACCGCAAGGCCCTGTACCTGGAGCCGCAGCACGCCGAGGCGCTGGCGCACCTGGCGGCGCTGCTCGCCGCTCGCGGCGACCATGCCGGCGCCCGGCGCCTGCAGCAACGTGCGGCCCGTGGAGTGAACAAAGATGGCTGAGGCGAGCCTGACCTTGCTCGATACCCAACAGGTGGATGACTGCTGGAACCGCATCGGCGTGCATGGCGACAAGTCCTGCGAACGCCTGGCCGAGCATGTCCATTGCCGCAACTGCGAGGTTTACGCTGCCGCGGCGACCTACTTGCTGGACCGCATCGCCCTGCGCCAGGACCAGCTCGACAGCGCCGAAACGATGGACAGCCAGCGCGAACAGAGCGACCTCGGCGAGACGCGTTCGATCCTGGTGTTCCGCCTGGGCGAAGAGTGGTTCGGCCTGGCCACCGGCAGCCTGGTGGAAGTGGCGCCGATGAATCCTATCCATTCCCTGCCGCACCAGCGCTCGCGCGCCCTGCAAGGGGTGACCAACGTGCGCGGCGCGCTGGTCGCCTGCCTTTCCCTCGGCGAACTGCTGGATCTCGAACCCGGCGCCGCGCCGGTCAGCGAGCGCCGGGTGGTTCCGCGCATGCTGATCATTTCCGCCGCCGGCGGTCCGGTGGTGGCGCCGGTGGAGGAAGTCGACGGCATCCATGCGATTCCGCTGGCGCGGATACTGCCGCCCAACCACGCCGACGGCCAGGCCTCGCGCCGGCACGTGGCCGGCGTGCTGCAATGGCGCGAGCGGAGCATCACCCTGCTCGACGAAGGCCCTCTCCTGCAAGCCGTAGCGCGGAGCCTGGCATGACCCCGGACCAGATGAGAGACGCGTCGCTGCTCGAGCTGTTCCGGCTCGAGGCGGAGGCCCAGACCCAGGTGCTCAACGCCGGCCTGATGGCGCTGGAGCGCAGCCCGACCCAGGCCGACCAACTGGAAGCCTGCATGCGCGCCGCGCACTCGCTGAAAGGCGCGGCGCGGATCGTCGGGCTGGACGCCGGCGTGCGCGTGGCGCACGTCATGGAGGATTGCCTGGTGGAGGCGCAGGACGGACGCCTGCTCCTGCAATCGGAACATATCGATGCGTTGCTCCAGGGCTGCGACCTGTTGCTGCGTATCGGCACCCCGCCAGCCGGCGACGCAGGCTGGGCCGAAGGCGACGGGCGGGAAGAGATCGACGGCCTGGTGCTGCGCCTCGAAGGCCTGGTGCGCAGCGGCCTGCCGCTGGCCCGCGCGGAGCTGCCGGCGACGACTCCCGGTCTGCCGGAAGCGGTCCCCGAGGCGCCGCCAGCGGCGTCAGCGGCCGCCAGCGACGACAACGACGAGGAGCCCGCCGGGCAGGCGGGCGGCGAACAGGCCGAGGAGCGCCGCAGCCGGGTCCTGCGGGTCACCGCCGAACGCCTGGACAGGCTGCTGGATATCTCCAGCAAGTCGCTGGTGGAGTTCCAGCGCATCAAGCCGCTGGCCGATTCCCTGCAACGCCTGCGTCGCCTGCAGTCCAGCGCCAGCCGCGCGCTCGACGTGGTACGCGAGACGGTCCAGGAAACCGCCCTCGACCCGCAGGCCCAGGCCATGCTCGGCGAGGCGCGGCAACTGATTGGCGAATGCCAGCAGATGCTGGTGCAGCACATCGCCGATCTCGACGAGTTCGCCTGGCAGGGCGGCCAGCGTGCCCAGGTGCTCTACGACGCGGCGCTGGCCTCGCGGATGCGGCCATTCGCCGACGTCCTTAGCGGCCAGGCGCGGATGGTTCGCGACCTGGGCCGCTCGCTGGGCAAGCAGGTGCGCCTGCTGGTCGAGGGCGAAAGCACCCAGGTCGACCGGGATGTCCTGGAAAAACTCGAAGCGCCGCTCACCCACCTGCTGCGCAATGCCGTCGATCACGGTATCGAGGCGCCGGAAACCCGCCTCGCCGCCGGCAAGCCGGCCGAGGGCAGGATCACCATCCGCGCCCGCCACCACGCCGGCATGCTGGTCCTGGAACTGAGCGACGACGGCGGCGGCATCGATCTGCAGCGCCTGCGCGAGACCGTGCTCAATCGCCAGTTCGCCACCGCCGAGACCGTGGCGCAACTGAGCGAGGAGGAACTCCTGGCGTTTCTCTTCCTGCCCGGCTTCAGCATGCGCGAGCAGGTCACCGAGGTGTCCGGTCGCGGCGTCGGACTGGACGCCGTGCAGCACATGGTCCGCCAGTTGCGCGGCGGCGTGCGCATGGAGCAACGCCAGGGGCAGGGAGCGCTGTTTCACGTCGAGGTGCCGCTGACCCTGTCCGTGGTGCGCAGCCTGGTGGTGGAGATCGGCGAGGAGGCCTACGCCTTCCCGCTGGCGCACATCGAGCGCATGTGCGAGCTGGAAGCGGAGGAGATCGTCCAGCTCGAAGGTCGCCAGCACTTCTGGTACGAGGGGCGCCATGTCGGCCTGGTCTCGGCTGCGCAACTGCTGCAGCGGCCCGAGAGCAGCCGCACCGAAGGGGCCATCCCGGTAGTAGTGGTGCGCGACCGCGATGCGGTCTACGGCGTCGCCGTGGAGCGTTTCGTCGGCGAGCGTACCCTGGTGGTGATGCCTCTCGATCCGCGCCTGGGCAAGGTGCGCGACGTTTCCGCCGGCGCCTTGCTGGACGACGGTTCGCCGGTGCTGATCCTGGACGTCGAGGACCTCCTGCATTCGGTCGGCAAGCTGCTCAGCAGCGGCCGCCTGGAGCGCATCGATCGCAGCCGGCGGCAGGCCGGCGGGGCGCAACGCAAGCGCATCCTGGTGGTCGACGACTCGCTCACGGTGCGTGAGCTGGAACGCAAGCTCCTGCTCGGCCGCGGCTACGACGTGGCAGTGGCGGTGGATGGCATGGACGGCTGGAACGCCCTGCGCTCGGAGCATTTCGACCTGCTCATCACCGATATCGACATGCCGCGCATGGACGGTATCGAACTGGTCACCCTGGTGCGTCGCGACAGCCGCCTGCAGTCGCTGCCGGTGATGGTGGTGTCCTACAAGGATCGTGAGGAGGACCGTCGGCGCGGTCTCGACGCCGGCGCCGACTATTATCTGGCGAAGGCCAGTTTCCACGATGAGGCCTTGCTGGATGCCGTCGTCGTCCTGATCGGAGAAGCACAGGGTTGAGGATCGGAATCGTCAATGACATGCCGTTGGCCGTCGAGGCGCTGCGCCGCGCGCTGGCCTTCGAGCCGCAGCACCAGATCGTCTGGGTCGCCAGCAACGGTGCCGAGGCGGTGACCCAGTGCGCCGCCGATACGCCCGACGTGGTGCTGATGGACCTGCTCATGCCGGTGATGGACGGCGTCGAGGCAACTCGTCGGATCATGGCGGAAAGTCCTTGCGCGATCGTGATTGTTACCGTCGATATCGAGCAGAATGTGCACCGGGTTTTCGAAGCGATGGGATATGGGGCGCTCGATGCGGTGAACACGCCGGCGCTGGGCATCGGCAACCCGCAAACGGCGGCGGCGCCGTTGTTGCGCAAGATTCAGAACGTCGGCTGGCTGATCGGCCAGCGCGATAACCGTGGCAAGGTCCAGGTGGTGCCGCCGAAGGCCGGCGGGGCGCGCCAGCGTCTGGTGGCGATCGGCGCCTCGGCTGGCGGTCCGGCGTCGCTCGCGGTGTTGCTCAAGCAACTGCCGGCCAGTTTCAATGCCGCGGTGGTGCTGGTGCAGCATGTCGACGAGGTATTCGCCGCCGGCATGGCCGAATGGCTGGCCAGCGAATCGAAGCTGCCGGTGCGCCTGGCGCGCGATGGCGAGCCGCCGATACCGGGGCAGATCCTGCTGGCGGGGACCAACAATCACATCCGCCTGCTGCGCAACGGTTCGCTGGTGTACACCGCCGAACCGCGTTCTTTCGTCTACCGGCCGTCCATCGACGTGTTTTTCGAGAGCGTGGCGAATTATTGGCGTGGCGATGCCGTGGGCGTGCTGCTGACCGGCATGGGCCGCGACGGCGCCCAGGGCCTCAAGCAGATGCGCGAGCGCGGTTTCCTCACCATCGCCCAGGACCAGGCCAGTTGCGCAGTCTACGGGATGCCGAAGGCCGCGGCGGCGATCGATGCAGCGGTGCAGATCCTTTCCCTGGAAAAGATCGCCCCGCGCCTGGCGGAGGTATTCGATTAGCCGGGTTCGACTCCGGCCAGGCGCCAGGGTAGGCGCCGGCGCCCGCCGCGGCGGTGCGTGGAACAGCATTCAATTTGATACGAGGGGCCCCGGTCCCGGAGAGAAACATGCACAACCCTCATGAGAGCAAGACCGACCTGGGCGCCCCTCTGGACGGCGCGGTCATGGTACTGCTTGTCGATGATCAGGCCATGATCGGAGAGGCTGTGCGTCGCTCACTGGCGAGCGAGGCGGGCATCGACTTCCATTTCTGTTCCGATCCGCAGCAGGCGGTGGCGGTGGCCAACCAGATCAAGCCGACGGTGATCCTCCAGGACCTGGTGATGCCCGGCGTCGACGGCCTCACGCTGCTCGCTGCCTACCGCGGCAACCCGGCGACCCGCGACATCCCGATCATCGTCCTGTCGACCAAGGAAGAGCCGACGGTGAAGAGCGCGGCGTTCGCCGCCGGCGCCAACGACTACCTGGTCAAGCTGCCGGACGCCATCGAGCTGGTGGCGCGGATCCGCTACCACTCGCGTTCGTACATCGCCCTGCAGCAACGCGACGAGGCCTATCGGGCGCTGCGCGAGAGCCAGCAGCAGTTGCTGGAGACCAACCTGGTGCTGCAGCGGCTGATGAACTCCGACGGCCTGACCGGGCTCTCCAACCGTCGTCACTTCGACGAATACCTGGAGATGGAGTGGCGCCGCTCGCTGCGCGAGCAGTCGCAACTGTCGCTGCTGATGATCGACGTGGACTATTTCAAGAGCTACAACGACACCTTCGGCCACGTCGCCGGCGACGAGGCCCTGCGCCAGGTCGCCGGGGCCATCCGCGAGGGCTGCAGTCGCTCCTCGGACCTGGCGGCTCGGTACGGCGGCGAGGAGTTCGCCATGGTCCTCCCGGGCACCTCGCCGGGCGGCGCACGGTTGCTGGCGGAGAAGGTCCGGCGCACGGTGGAGAGCCTGCAGATCAGCCACGACCAGCCACGCCCGGGCTCGCACCTGACCGTCAGCATCGGCGTCAGCACCCTGGTGCCGGGCGGCGGCGGGCAAACCTTCCGGGTTCTCATCGAGATGGCCGACCAGGCGCTCTACCAGGCCAAGAACAATGGCCGCAACCAGGTCGGCCTGATGGAACAGCCGGTGCCGCCGGCCCCGGCGGGCTGAGCGGCGCGCGGCGGCCATGCGTCGCCGGCCGGCATTAAATAGAGGCCGGCGTACTGCCTGTGGGGCGCAAGTGCAGTATACTTCGCAGCTTTTCGACGTTTTCCCGCGAGTGAGCGCCAGCCATGGAAATCAACCCGATCCTCAACAGCATCAAGGACCTCTCCGAGCGCACCCAGACCATTCGGGGGTATCTTTGACTACGATCAGAAGCATGATCGCCTGGTCGAAGTAAACCGCGAGCTCGAAGACCCCAACGTCTGGAACAACCCTGAATACGCCCAGAACCTCGGCCGCGAGCGCGCCCAGCTGGCGCAGGTGGTGGAAACCCTGGACGACCTGACCAGCGGCCTGGCCGACTCCCGCGACCTGCTGGACATGGCGGTCGAGGAAGACGACGAGGGCGCCGTCGACGACGTTGCCAACGAAGTCGAGCGTCTGCGCGAGATCCTCGAGAAGCTGGAGTTCCGCCGCATGTTCAGCGGCGAGATGGACCCGAACAACGCCTACCTGGACATCCAGGCCGGCTCCGGCGGCACCGAGGCCCAGGACTGGGCCAACATGCTGCTGCGCATGTACCTGCGCTGGGCCGACAAGCACGGCTTCGACGCCACTATCATCGAGCTGTCCGAGGGCGAGGTCGCCGGCATCAAGGGCGCCACCGTGCACATCAAGGGCGAGTACGCCTTCGGCTGGCTGCGCACCGAGATCGGCGTGCACCGCCTGGTGCGCAAGAGTCCGTTCGACTCCGGCAACCGTCGCCACACCTCGTTCACCGCGGTGTTCGTATCGCCGGAAATCGACGACAACATCGAGATCGAGATCAACCCGGCCGACCTGCGCATCGATACCTACCGCTCCTCCGGCGCGGGCGGTCAGCACGTGAACACCACCGATTCGGCGGTGCGGATCACCCACGTGCCGACCAATACCGTGGTGGCGTGCCAGAACGAACGCTCCCAGCACGCCAACAAGGACACCGCGATGAAGATGCTGCGGGCCAAGTTGTACGAGCTGGAAATGCAGAAGCGTACCGCCGCGTCCCAGGCCCTGGAGGACTCCAAGTCCGACATCGGCTGGGGCCACCAGATCCGCTCCTACGTGCTCGACCAGTCGCGGATCAAGGACCTGCGTACCGGTATCGAGCGCAGCGACTGCGACAAGGTGCTCGACGGCGATCTAGACGAATACCTCGAAGCCAGCCTCAAACAGGGGCTGTAAAGCTGCTGCGCCTGGCCAGGCCGCGTTGGAAAATGGTTCGGACTGCTCGTTTTTTACGATCGTGAACTCCGTGTCCTCGCCATTTCCCGCCTTGCCTGGCCGGCGTTCGCTACGCTTTTCGCCCCTGTTGCGCAATCCGTTTCCACAGGCAAGAGAGCCTAACCAGGAACCACCAAGACCATGAGCGACCAACAACTCGACCAGCACGAACTGCAACAGGAAGAAAACAAGCTGATCGCCCAGCGCAAGGAAAAACTTGCCGCCGTGCGCGAAGCCCGGGCCATCGCCTTCCCCAACGACTTCCGCCGCGACGCCTACTTCGCGGACCTGCAGAAACAGTACGCCGACAAGACCAAGGAAGAGCTGGAAGCCGCAGCGATCCCGGTCAAGGTGGCCGGTCGGATCATGCTCAACCGCGGTTCCTTCATCGTCCTCCAGGACAGCAGCGAGCGCCTGCAGGTCTACGTCAACCGCAAGACCCTGCCGGAAGAAACCCTGGCCGAGATCAAGACCTGGGACCTGGGCGACATCATCGGCGCCGAAGGCGTGCTGGCCCGCTCGGGCAAGGGCGACCTGTACGTCGACATGACCAGCGTGCGCCTGCTGACCAAGTCGCTGCGTCCGCTGCCGGACAAGCACCATGGCCTGACCGACACCGAGCAGCGCTACCGCCAGCGCTACGTCGACCTGATGGTCAACGAGGAAACCCGCCACACCTTCCGCGTGCGTTCCCAGGTCATCGCCCACATCCGCCGTTTCCTCAGCGAGCGCGGTTTCCTCGAAGTGGAGACCCCGATGCTGCAGACCATCCCCGGCGGCGCCGCGGCCAAGCCGTTCGAGACCCATCACAACGCGCTGGACATGGCCATGTTCCTGCGCATCGCCCCGGAGCTGTACCTCAAGCGCCTGGTGGTCGGCGGTTTCGAGAAGGTCTTCGAGATCAACCGCAACTTCCGTAACGAAGGCGTCTCGACCCGGCACAACCCCGAGTTCACCATGCTCGAGTTCTACCAGGCCTACGCCGACTACGAAGACAACATGGACCTGACCGAGGAACTGTTCCGCGAACTGGCTCAGGCGGTACTCGGTACCACCGACGTGCCCTACGGCGACAAGGTCTTCCACTTCGGCGAGCCGTTCGTGCGCCTGTCGGTGTTCGATTCGATCCTCAAGTACAACCCGGAGATCACCGCCGCCGACCTCAACGACGTCGAGAAGGCGCGGGCCATCGCCAAGAAGGCCGGCGCCAAGGTCCTCGGCCACGAAGGCCTGGGCAAGCTGCAGGTGATGATTTTCGAGGAACTGGTGGAGCACAAGCTGGAGCAGCCGCACTTCATCACCCGCTACCCCTTCGAGGTTTCGCCGCTGGCCCGCCGCAACGACGAAGACCCGAGCGTCACCGACCGCTTCGAGCTGTTCATCGGCGGCCGCGAGATCGCCAATGCCTATTCCGAGCTGAACGACGCCGAGGACCAGGCCGAGCGCTTCATGTTGCAGGTCAAGGAGAAGGACGCCGGCGACGACGAGGCGATGCACTACGACGCCGACTTCATCAATGCCCTGGAATACGGCATGCCGCCGACCGCCGGCGAAGGCATCGGCATCGACCGCCTGGTGATGCTGCTGACCAACTCGCCGTCGATCCGCGACGTGATCCTGTTCCCGCACATGCGCCCGCAGGCCTGAGCGCCGCAACAGTCCATGGAAAAGCCGCCTTCGGGCGGTTTTTTCATGGCCGCGCGGTGTCCCGGCCGCCGGGCCAGGGGCCGATAGCCGCCGATCCGCCGGCTGACCACGGAAGGTGCGGGTGGGATCGGAGCTTCCCCGATAGCGGCCGATTGATTCCACGCGAAAAAGTCCGAACAATGCCCCATCGTCCGCGAGCGGAGGAAACACCGTGTCCCGAGTAGCTCCCAGAGACAGCGCCGCGCAGGCCGCCAGCGCGGTAGCCGAAAGCGTTCGTTACCAGGGCCGCAAGGCCAGCCGCCAGGGCAGCGAGCAGCGGCGCCAGGCGATTCTCGATGCCGCCATGCGCCTGATCGTCCGCGACGGCGTACGGGCCGTGCGCCACCGCGCGGTGGCCGCCGAGGCCCAGGTGCCGTTGTCGGCCACCACCTACTACTTCAAGGACATCGACGATCTCATCACCGACACCTTCGCCCTCTTCGTCGAGCGCAACGCAGAGGCGCTGTCGGCGTTCTGGAGCAGCGTGGAGGGCGACCTCCAGGAGATGGCCGCGGTGCTGGCCGACGACCCCGGCGCCCGTGGCTCGCTGGTGGAACGGATCGTCGAGCTGGCCGTGCAGTATGTCCAGGTCCAGCTCACCGAGCGCCGCGAGCACCTGCTGGCCGAACAGGCCTTCCGCCAGGAGGCGTTGCTCAACCCGCGCCTGCGCGAACTGGCCGATGCCCACCAGCGGATTCTCTCCCTCGGCGCCGTGCATTTCTTCCAGGTGCTCGGTTCCGGGCAGCCCGAGCAGGACGCCAAGGTGTTGACGTCGATTATTCTGCAGATGGAATATCAGGGCCTCGTGGACGGGGTCGAGCAACTGGCCGTGGACGAAATGCGCGCCATACTCAGACGGTACCTGAATCTGGTCATGGGCCTGTGACCTGAGCGTCAACCCCGCCATGGCGGGGTTTTTCATACCCGAACCTTCCCTCGGCCAGCCGGTCGCAGGTTGCGGAGGGTTCCTAAGGAGCGTGTGATGAAAGCCTGGCGTTGCCTGGTGGTCCTGAGTTTCCTGCTGTTGGGCGGTTGCCTGGTCACCTTCAAGGAGCCGATACCGCCGCGCGAGGCGGCGCCGAGCCATCTGCTCGGGACCTGGAGCCGCGAGAACGAGTGGAAGGAAGAACAATTCCTGGAGATCACCCGTTCCGGCAGCAATGTCTACCGTGCGCTCAGCTACGTGGACAGCAAGGACAATACCGAGAGCCTGGAAGACTACGGCTTCACCGTCTCCCACCAGGGCAAGCGCTGGTACCTGTCGGCCGGCCTGCCGAAGAGCCTGGGCGGCAACTTCATCGTCGCCGGCTTCGAGATCACCGACGGTGACGAGCTGGTGATCTACAACCTCGACGTCGAGCGCATCGTCGAGGACCTCGGCGCCGGCCAGCTCGACGGCGAGACCGTCGATAGCGATCAGGGCAAGGGCGCGCTGGTGCGCAGCCCGTTGGCGAAGGTCTTCGCCTACCTGAACGATCCCGCCAATTCCGACGTGTTCGTCGAGGCCGCCCGCTTCCAGCGGGTCACCCAATGAGATTGCCGATGAGCCAGCGCAAGGCGCAGAACGACTACCAGAAGATCATCCGCTCCCTGTCCGATCGCATCGTCGAGGCGCAGACGCCGATCCGCGTGCTGGATGCGATCAAATGGGACGACGGGATCCGCCAGGACTTCCTCAAGGGCCGCGGCAAGCATGCGCCGAAGGTCGACCGCGGCTACTACGACAGCCGCCCGCTGGCCTTCGACGCCAGCGCCAAGAAGCAGGAATTCCAGAACATCGAGCGCGACATCACCCGCCAGTTGGGCCAGTTCAACCCGGTCGGGCAGATCATGCGGCGGATGTGCAAGGAATACCGAATGGTCATTCGCATGCTCGAGGCGCGCGGCACCCCGGACCTCGGGCTGATCTCCCAGGAACTCTACGGCTCGGCCTCGGACGCCTTCCATGCCGGCGATCCGACCCTGGCCGACCTCGGCCTGATGCTCTCCGACTACCTGAACAACATCGCCGACCGCGGCGATCTCAAGGACGAACCCAAGACCCTGACCGCCAAGGAGGTCGTACCGATCCTCCAGGCGCGGCTGAACACCGTGTTCGGCGAGGAGGAGGGCACCATCCGCGTGTTCGAGTCCGACGGCATCGTCGCCGACGCGGCGGCCGGCGCCGACTACATCAAGGTACGCGCCGACGCCCTGTTCAACGAGCGCGACGTGCGCGCGCTGGAGGTCCACGAGGGCCTGGTGCACGTCGGCACCACCCTGAACGGCCTGAGCCAGCCGATCTGCACCTTCCTCGCCAAGGGACCGCCGTCCTCCACCGTGACCCAGGAAGGCCTGGCGATCCTGATGGAGGTGATCGCCTTCGCCTCCTACCCGACCCGCCTGCGCAAGCTGACCAATCGCACCCGGGCGATCCACATGGCCGAGGAGGGCGCCGATTTCCTCGACGTGTTCCACTTCTACCGCGAGCAAGGCTACAGCCTGGAGGACAGCTACCAGAACGCCAGCCGGGTCTTCCGCGGCTCGACCCCGGATGGCCTGCCGTTCACCAAGGACCTGTCCTACCTGAAGGGCTTCATCCTCATCTACAACTACATCCAGCTCGCCGTGCGCAAGGGCAAGCTCGAACAGATCCCCCTGCTGTTCTGCGGCAAGACCACCCTGGAAGACATGCGCACCCTGCGCCAACTGGTGGACGAGGGCCTGGTGGCGCCGCCGAAGTACCTGCCGCCGCAGTTCCGCGACCTCAACGCGCTGTCGGCCTGGATGTGCTTCTCGAACTTCCTCAACCACCTCAGCCTGGACCGCATCGAAGCGGACTACGCGAACATCCTCTGACCGTTCCCCGCCGTGCCGGTCTTTCCCGGTGCGCGCGGGCGGTCGGCCGGCAAGCAAGGAGAACGGCGATGGCCAGCCACGAACTCGACTACCGCATCCTCGGCGAATCCATGCAGACCGTGGAGATCGAACTCGACCCCGGGGAAACCGTGATCGCCGAGGCCGGGGCGATGAACTACATGACCGGCGACATCCGCTTCACCGCGCGGATGGGCGACGGCTCCGACGGCAGCCTGCTGGGCAAGCTGTGGAGCGCCGGCAAGCGCAAGCTCGGTGGCGAGTCGGTGTTCATGACCCACTTCACCAACGAAGGCCAGGGCAAGCAGCACGTGGCCTTTGCCGCGCCCTATCCGGGCAGCGTGGTGGCGGTGGACCTGGACGATGTCGGCGGGCGCCTGTTCTGCCAGAAGGACTCGTTCCTCTGCGCAGCCTATGGCACCCGGGTCGGCATCGCCTTCACCAAGCGCCTGGGCGCCGGTTTCTTCGGCGGCGAGGGCTTCATCCTGCAGAAGCTCGAGGGCGATGGCCTGGTCTTCGTCCACGCCGGCGGCACGCTGATCCGCCGCCAGTTGAATGGCGAGACGCTGCGGGTCGACACCGGTTGCCTGGTGGCCTTCACCGACGGCATCGACTACGACGTGCAACTGGCCGGCGGCCTGAAGAGCATGCTGTTCGGCGGCGAAGGATTGCTGCTGACCACCCTCAAGGGCAGCGGCACCGTCTGGCTGCAGAGCCTGCCGTTCTCGCGCCTGGCCGGGCGCATCTACGACGCCACCTTTCGCGCCCGCGAAGAGGTAAGGACCAACAACGGATGAAGCGCCTGCTGATCCCGCTGCTGGTACTCGGCGCGCTGTTCCTCGGTGGCTGCAGTTCGCTGCTGTTCTATCCCGAGCCGGTGGTGCAGATCACTCCGGCGCGCGCCGGGCTGGAGTACCGCGACGTCACCCTGACCACCGCCGACGGCGTGCGCCTGCGCGCCTGGTGGCTGCCGGCGAAGAAAGGCGTGCCGGTGAAAGGCACCGTGCTCTACCTGCACGGCAACGGCGGCAACCTGTCCTGGCACCTCGGCGGCACCTGGTGGCTGCCCGCCGAGGGCTACCAGGTGCTGATGCTCGACTATCGCGGCTACGGCCAGTCGGAGGGCCAGCCGGGACTGCCGGAGGTCTACCGCGACATCGACGCGGCGTTCGCCTGGCTCGACCAGGCGCCGGAGGTGAAGGGCACCGAGCGCGTGCTGCTGGGGCAGAGTCTCGGCGGCGCGCTGGCGATCCACTACCTGGCCGAGCATCCGCAGCGCCAGGGCCAGTTCAAGGCGCTGGTGTTCGACGGGGTACCGGCGAGCTACCGCGGCATCGCCCGGCACATGCTGGACGGTTCCTGGCTGACCTGGCCACTGCAGGTGCCGCTGTCCTGGCTGGTGCCCGACGACGACAGCGCCATCCATTCGGTGGCGCGGCTTTCTGGCGCACCCATGCTGTTCTTTCACAGCATCGACGATACCATTGTGCCCCTCGAGAACGGCATCGCCCTGTACCGCCAGGCGCGGCCGCCGAAGGTCCTGCAACTGACCCGAGGCGGCCACGTGCAGACCTTCGCCGAAGCGACCTGGCAGGAAGTGATGCTGCGCTTCCTCGACGATCCCCATGGCTTCACCGGCCTGCGCCGGCTGGCCGAAATCCCGAACCGCGAATCCGCGAAACCCGAAGGCAATCCATGAGCGACCGTAACGTACTCCCCTGCATCCTGACCGGCATCGGTACCATCTTCGTCACCGTCGGCGTGCTCTGGTACTACGGCTACCTGCATTTCGCCAAGCCGCAGGACGCCCTGTTGCTGGCCGACTTCACCATGCTGAAGAGCCTGCCCGGCGAAGATGTGAAGCTGTCCCTGGAGCCGGCCAAGCAGGTCGCGCAGTGCATCGATGGCGTCCTGGTGCTGTTCGACACCGAGCAGAAGGGCCTTTCCGGCGTGCTGGTGGACAACAGGAAGCACGCCGTGCGCTGCGCCGGACAGGAAGTCCCGCAGGAAGTGAAATGACCGAGGTCCGCGTCTGGCAGGGAGACATCACCCGTCTTGCGGTGGATGCCATCGTCAACGCGGCGAACTCCTCGCTGCTCGGTGGGGGCGGTGTCGACGGCGCCATCCACCGCGCCGCCGGTGCCGAACTGGTGGCGGCCTGCCGCCTGCTGCACGGTTGCAAGACCGGCGAGGCGAAGATCACCCGTGGGTTCCGTCTGCCGGCGGCCCACGTGATCCACACCGTCGGCCCGGTCTGGCGCGGCGGCGACAACGGCGAAGCGGAGCTGCTGGCCAGCTGCTACCGGCGCAGCCTGGCGCTGGCCGAGCAGGCCGGGGCGGCCAGCGTCGCGTTCCCCGCCATCAGCTGCGGCATCTACGGCTATCCCTTGGAGCAGGCCGCGGCCATTGCCGTCGAAGAGGTCTGCCGGCAACGCCCGGCGCACAGCAGCCTGGAGGAAATCGTCCTGGTTGCCTTCGATAGCTCGATGGCCGAGCGCTACCAGCGCTTGCTCGGCGAGCGGCCTGTGGCCCGCTGATACCTGGAAAGCTCAAGCCCCGCCCATGAAAAAGCCCCGCCGGATGGCGGGGCTTTTGGGCTTCCGTAGGGCTTATCAGCCGCTGACGGAGGAGCGTGGCGCGACCGGCTTGGCGTCGTTGGAAATGGTGACTTCCACCCGACGGTTCATGGCACGGCCGGAGCTGGTGCCGTTGCTGGCCACCGGATATTCCTTGCCGTAGCCACGGGTGGCTACGCGTTCCGGGCTGATGCCGCGGCTGAGCAGGGCCATGCGCACCGAGTCGGCACGACGCTCGGACAGGCGCTGGTTGTAGTTGGCGGAACCGGTGCTATCGGTGTAGCCCTCTACGATCACCTGGCGCTCCGGGTTCTGCTGGAGGAACTCGGCCAGTTGCTGGATGTTGCGCATGGCGCCGGGCTTCAGGTCGGACTTGTCGAGATCGAACAGAACGTCGCCGAAGGTCACCATGGTGCCGCGCGAGGTCTGCTTGGCATTCAGTTGGCTACGCAGCTTGTCCAGTTGCGCGGTGCGCGCGTCGAGGCGGGCCTGGGCGCGCTGGGCGGAGGCGTTCTGCAACTGCGCCTCGGCATTGCGCAGGACGATGGTCTGCTTGGCCAGTTCGATGCGCTGGTTGGTCAGGTAGGCCAGTTGGTCCACGTCGCGCTGGTCTTCGCCATCCTGGTAGGCCTTGTCGGCCTTGGCCAGCCAGTCGCCGGCGTCCTTGGTTTCCAGGGCCGCGACCTTGGTCGCGTCGGGCTGCGACTGCAGCGCGGAGAAGTTGCTGCGGGCCTGTTCCAGGTTGGCGTTCGGCGGCGTGGAGCAGGCGGCCAGCGCCAGGGCCAGCAGGGATACGGCGGGGAGGGCAATGTACTTACGCATAGGGGTCATCCTTAATCACGAATCGACGAAAGAAGGGCGGAATCCGGCTTAGTGCTGCGTATCGCGCATGCCTTCCTCACGCAGTTCCATGACGCCCTGCTGGGCATCCTTCACGGCTTTCTGCGCCTTGGCGGCCTGGGTCTTGCGCTCGGCGACCCGGGCGTCCCACTCGGCCTGCTGCGCCAGGCGCTTGGCCTGGTCGTATTCCTTGTCGTTCATGGCGATGCGCGCCTGGCTCAGCTTGTCCTGAGCGGACTTCATCTCGACCGGGGCATATTCCGGACCGCCGGCGCTCACCGCGTTATTCACCGCGGATTCGGTCACGGCGAACTGCTCGGTCGGCGGGTTGCCGGCGCAGCCGGCCAGGACCAGGCTGCTGCCTACGGCCAGCAGGGCCAGCTTGAGGCCACGCAGGGAACCGGTGTGTTGCTTGCTCATCGCTTTTTGCTCCATGGGAAATTTCCTCTGACAGGGATGCTGATTCCTTGGCTTTCATCTCTGGCCATTACCGTGGGCGCGTTTCCGGCCCTCCGGTCTTTTCTTCCTGCTCACTGAGCAAGCCTCTGCCAGGCCTCTGTTTCAGGGGCTTGGCGATTGGCCATGTACTTTTAGTGACTCCCCCGCTGGTTCAGGGGTTCAAAAAAAAATCTGAAATTTTCTGACTGAACAGTCGGCTTCCGGCGTGGTCGCAGAACGCCACCTCTGCTCACTAAAGCCCGTCCTACAGGGCTCTAGTCCACGAAACGCACAACTGCCGCAGCGCTCCAGGACGGAACACTCGGGCAGAAAAAAGCCCCACCTGAGTGGGGCTGGAGGAGGCCAGTGGGGCCTTTTAGAAACGCTTGCGCAACAGTCGCAGACCGTTGAACACCACCAGCAGGCTGGCGCCCATGTCGGCGAATACCGCCATCCACAGGGTGCCTTCGCCTGCCAGGGTAAGGGCGAGGAACACCGCCTTGATGCCCAGGGCCAGGGTGATGTTCTGGACCAGGATCGCGTGGGTGGTGCGCGACAGCCGGACGAATTGCGGCAACTTGCGCAGGTCGTCGTCCATCAGCGCGACGCCGGCGGTCTCGATGGCCGTGTCGGTGCCCGCTGCGCCCATGGCGAAGCCGATGTCGGCGCGGGCCAGGGCCGGCGCGTCGTTGATCCCGTCGCCGACCATGCCGACCCGCGAGCCGTCGGCCTGGCGCGCTTCCACTTCACGCAGCTTGTCCTCCGGCAGGAGGTTGCCGCGAGCTGCGTCGATGCCTACCTGGGCAGCGATGGCGGCTGCGGTGTGCGGGTTGTCGCCGGTGAGCATCAGGGTCTTCACGTCCAGCGCGTGCAGCTCGCGGATCGCCTCGCGGCTGCTGTCCTTGACCCCGTCGGCGACGGCGAAGAGGGCCCGCACGCGCTGCGGATCGCACAGCGCGATGACCGTCTTGCCCTGGCGCTCCAGGGCGTCCAGGCGCTCTTCCAGGGCCGGCGAGCAGAGGCCCAGTTCCTCCACCAGGCGATGGTTGCCGAGGTGGTAGAGGACGCCGTCGATGCGTCCGCTGACGCCTCGTCCCGGCAAGGCAGCGAGGTCCTCGACCACGCCCAGGGCAAGGCCGTCCTCTTCCGCTGCGTTGGCCACGGCGCGCGATACCGGGTGGTCGGAACGCGCGGCCAGGCTGGCGGCGAGCAGGCGCGCATCCGTCCCGTCAGCCTCCGCGATCGGCAGGTAGTCGGTCTGTTGCGGTTTGCCATGGGTGATGGTGCCGGTCTTGTCGAGGGCGACCCAGGACAGCTTGCGCCCGAGTTCGAGGAACACCCCGCCCTTGATCAGGATGCCCAGGCGCGCCGCGGCGGAAAGGCCGCTGACGATGGTCACCGGGGTGGAGATCACCAGCGCGCAGGGACAGGCGATCACCAGCAGCACCAGGGCGCGGTAGATCCAGTCCAGCCAGGCGCCGCCGAACAGCAGCGGCGGCAGCACCGCGGTGGCGAGGGCGATGAGGAATACCACCGGGGTGTAGACGCGGGCGAAACTGTCGACGAAACGCTGGGTCGGTGCGCGGGAACCCTGGGCTTCCTCCACGGCGTGGATGATCCGGGCCAGGGTGCTGTCGTCGGCGCGGCGGGTGACGCGGTACTCCAGCGCGCCCTCGCCGTTGATGCTGCCGGCGAACACCGGCTCGCCGACCTCCTTCTCCACCGGCAGGCTTTCGCCGGTGATCGGCGCCTGGTTGACGCTGGAGCGGCCGCTGGTCACCTCGCCGTCGAGTGCGATGCGTTCGCCGGGCTTCACGCGCACGGTGGCTTCCAGTTCCACTTGCTTGGCCGGCAGTTCCTTCCATTCGCCGCCGACCAGCACGGTGGCCTGTTCCGGAGCCAGTTGCAGCAGGCCGCGGATGGCGTTGCGCGCGCGATCCAGGGACTTCGCCTCGATCAACTCGGCGATGGCGAACAGCACGCTGACCATCGCCGCTTCCGGCCACTGGCCGATGAGCACGGCGCCGGTCACGGCGATACTCATCAGGGCGTTGATGTTCAGGTTACGGTTCTTCAGTGCGATCCAGCCCTTGCGGTAGGTCGGCAGGCCGGCGCCGAGGATGGCCAGCAGGGCGAGGCCGGCGACCACCCAGTCCGGCGCCAGGCCGAACCATTCGACGATCTCCGAGGCCAGCGCCATCGCGCCGGCCAGGGCCAGCGGCCACCAGGGCTTCGCCGGCGCTTGCGAGGGGCCGTCGGTATTTTCGCCGGCATCCAGCGGCACCGCCTGCATGCCGAGGCCGGCGATCAGCTTCTGCAGCGGCTCGACGCTGTCGAAGCGATGCTGGACGCGCAGCAGGCGCTGCATCAGGTTGAATTCCAGCGACTCCACTGCCGGCTGGCGACCGAGGGCGTCGCGGATCAGGCGCTCCTCGGTCGGGCAGTCCATCGCTTCGATGCGCAGGTCGCTCCAGCGCAACTCGGCGTTGCCGGCCAGGGTTCCGATGGCGGCCACCGCCGGGCGAGGCGCGTGGCGGTGCCCATGATCATGTCCGTGACCGTGACAGCAAGTGTCGGCGTGTTCGTGGCTCATGGAAACAATTCCCGTTTGACGTGTTGGGTGCGATTGCACACCCTGTAGCAACTACAGAGTCAAGCGGTACTGCCAATTCGGGTAGCCGCGTCGGCGATTGGAGGAGGGTTGGCATGAAGATCGGTGAGCTGGCGAAGAGAACCGGTTGCCCGGTGGAGACCATCCGCTACTACGAGCGCGAAGGCCTGTTGCCCGAGCCCGCGCGTAGCGAAGGCAACTATCGGCAATACACCCTGGCGCATGTCGAGCGCCTGTCGTTCATCCGTCACTGCCGCTCGCTGGACATGACCCAGGAGGAAATCCGTACCCTGCTGGCGTTGCGCGACCGTCCCGAGGCGGATTGCGGCACCGCCAACCGGTTGATCGACGAGCACCTGCATCACGTCGAGGTGCGCATCGCCGAACTCCAGGCATTGCGCGAGCAACTGCGGGATCTCGGTTCGCGCTGTACGGTCGCCGGCAACAGCCAGGCCTGCGGCATCCTCCGCGAACTGGAGCAGCCCGCGCCGCTGTCGCCAATCGCCGAGGAATGCGCCGAGGCCGGGCACATGCACGTCCCCGGCGTGCACCGCCGGCATGGCTGAAGCCGCGCTCAGTGACTGGAGGTGTCCTGTTGCGCGACCAGTTCGTGCAGGTACTTGCGCGAGAGCGACAGGAAGCGTGGGGTAGGGCCGACATCCTCATAGAGCGGATCGCCCTGTTCGTCGGTGGCCACCACCTGACTCCCCTTCACGTAGGGAAAGCTCGCCTCCAGTTCTTCCAGGGCGGCGCCGACCAGCTCGCCCAGTAGTTCCTCGACGCTGCGCCGCGGATACATCTCGTGCAGCGCGGCGAGGCGCGCGGCGCTTTCGACGTCCAGCGGGATGCTGTAGTGGTTGCGGGCCATGCGGCCCTTGGCGGTGTGTTCCCAATGGCGGACAAGCTCACGGATCTTCATGCTGACCTCTTCAGCCCGGTCGTGGCGGGCGTGCTGGGGGGCCCTCGTGGGGCCGTGCCTCGGTGCGGGCACTTCCTTCAGACTAGACCCGATCGGCGCCGGCAGCCTCGCTTCCGGCCCGGCGGCGCCGTACTGGCACCCTGCGGGCTTGTAAGCGCGGGGGCGCCTGAGCCAAGCTGGTTTCCCACCCGCAGTGGAGACAGGTCATGCCGGAGATCGATGCGCGCCTGCGCGAGGACGTCCACCAACTGGGCGAATTGCTCGGCGACACCATCCGCGAGCAGTACGGCCCGCGGTTCCTCGACAAGATCGAGCTGATCCGCAAGGGCGCCAAGGCTGCCCGCCGCGGTTCCGCGGAGGGCGCCCAGCAGCTCACCGCCACCCTCGACGGGCTCGAGGAAGACGAACTGCTGCCGGTGGCGCGGGCCTTCAACCAGTTCCTCAACCTGGCCAATATCGCCGAGCAATACCACCGTATCCGCCGGCGCCGGCCGAACGAGCCGGAACCCTTCGAGAACCTGGTGCTGGAAGAGCTGCTGGGGCGTCTCAAGGACGCCGGGCATGCCCCCGGGCAACTGGCTCGCCAGCTCGCCGGGCTGGAGATCGAACTGGTGCTGACCGCCCATCCCACCGAGGTGGCGCGGCGCACGCTGATCCAGAAATACGATGCGATCACCGCGCAGCTGGCGGCCAAGGACCATGCCGACCTGCTGCCGGAGGAGCGCAGTCGCATCCAGCAGCGCCTGCAGCGGCTGGTGGCCGAGGCCTGGCATACCGACGAGATCCGCAAGGTCCGGCCGACCCCGGTGGACGAGGCGAAATGGGGCTTCGCGGTGATCGAACATTCTCTCTGGCAGGCCTTGCCGAACGTCCTTCGGCACGTCGACGAGGTACTCCTGCGCAGCACCGGCGAACGCCTGCCGTTGACCGCCGCGCCGCTGCGCTTCGCGTCCTGGATGGGGGGCGACCGCGACGGCAATCCCAACGTCACCGCCAGCGTGACCCGCGAGGTCCTGCTGCTGGCGCGCTGGATGGCCGCCGACCTGTACCTGCGCGATATCGACCGACTGGCCGCCGAGCTGTCCATGCAGCAGGCCTCGCCGCAGCTGCTGGCGCGGGTCGGCGATAGCGCCGAGCCCTATCGCGCCCTGCTCAAGCAATTGCGCGAGCGCCTGCGCGTGACCCGCAACTGGACCCACCAGGCCCTGGCCGGCGAGGTGCCGGCCGCGGAGGGCGTCCTGGAGCACAACCGCGACCTGGTCGAGCCGCTGCAACTGTGCCACGAGTCGCTGCACGCCTGCGGCATGGGCGTGATCGCCGATGGCGCGTTGCTCGACTGCCTGCGCCGCGCCGCCACCTTCGGCCTGTTCCTGGTACGCCTGGACGTGCGCCAGGACTCGGCCCGCCATGCCGCCGCGCTGAGCGAGATCACCGAGTACCTGGAGCTGGGCAGCTACGACGAGTGGGACGAGAAGACCCGCCTGGAATTCCTTCTCGAGGAACTGAACAGCCGCCGCCCCCTGCTGCCGGCGCACTACCAGCCTTCGGCGGATACCGCCGAGGTGCTCGCCACCTGCCGGGCGATCGCCGCCGCACCACCGGCGTCGCTGGGGTCCTACGTGATCTCGATGGCCGGCCAGCCGTCCGACGTGCTGGCGGTGCAACTGCTGCTAAAGGAAAGCGGCGTCGACTGGCCGATGCGCGTGGTGCCGCTGTTCGAGACCCTCGACGACCTGGACAACGCCGGCCCCTGCATGGAGCGCCTGCTGACGCTGCCGGGCTACCGTTCGCGGCTGTCCGGGGTGCAGGAAGTGATGATCGGCTACTCCGATTCGGCCAAGGACGCCGGTACCCTCACGGCGGCCTGGGCGCAGTACCGGGCGCAGGAGAAACTGGTGGAGATCTGCCGCCAGCACGAGGTCGAGTTGCTGCTCTTCCACGGCCGCGGCGGTACTGTCGGTCGCGGCGGCGGGCCGGCCCACGCGGCGATCCTGTCGCAGCCGCCGGGTTCGGTGGCCGGGCGCTTCCGGGTCACCGAACAGGGCGAGATGATCCGCTTCAAGTTCGGTCTGCCGGACATCGCCGAACAGAACCTCAATCTCTACCTCGCCGCGGTGCTGGAAGCGACCCTGATGCCGCCGCCGGCTCCCGAGCCGGCCTGGCGCGCGCAGATGGACCGCCTGGCGAAGGACGCGCTGCTGGCCTACCGCAGGGTGGTGCGCGACGATCCGCAGTTCGTCGAGTATTTCCGCCTGGCCACGCCCGAGCAGGAACTGGGTCGCCTGCCGCTGGGCAGCCGCCCGGCCAAGCGCCGCGAAGGCGGGGTGGAGAGCCTGCGGGCGATTCCCTGGATCTTCGCCTGGACCCAGACGCGCCTGATGCTGCCGGCATGGCTTGGCTGGGAGACCGCCTTGCTGAACGCCATCGAGCGTGGCGAGGGCGCGCTGCTCGGGCAGATGCGCGAGCGATGGCCGTTCTTCACCACCCGCATCGACATGCTGGAAATGGTCCTGGCCAAGGCCGACGCGGATATCGCGCGGCTCTACGACGAACGTCTAGTGCCGCTCGATCTGCGTCCGCTGGGGCGTCGTTTACGCGACCTATTGTCGCAGGCGGTGCGCGTGGTGCTGGGACTGACCGGGCAGTCGCTGCTGCTCGCCCACGCCAGCGAGACCCGCGAGTCGATCAGCGTGCGCAACAGCTATCTAGACCCGCTGCACCTGCTCCAGGCTGAGCTTCTGGCCCGTTCGCGGCGCTGCCAGGGCGACGCCTGCGGCGGCCTGGAGCAGGCGCTGCTGGTGACGGTCGCGGGGGTCGCCGCCGGACTGCGCAACACCGGATGAGGGAAGGCGGGGGGCAACTTTCGGTGTCTTGTGCGGTGGGGGGGCGCTGTGTATCTTGGACAGCCTTTTCGGCGCCATACAGTGCCGTTTCCTGCAAATACGAGATTGGCCCCACGAGGCGGATCCAGACTTTCGCTTACCAATTCTAAGGAGCATATCGATGCGTGTGATTCTGCTCGGGGCACCCGGTGCCGGCAAAGGCACCCAGGCACGGTTCATCACCGAGAAGTTCGGCATTCCGCAGATCTCCACCGGCGACATGCTGCGCGCCGCAGTCAAGGCCGGCAGCCCGCTCGGCCAGCAGGTGAAAGGCGTGATGGACAGCGGCGGCCTGGTATCCGACGACATCATCATCGCCCTGATCAAGGAACGCATCACCGAGGCCGATTGCGCCAAGGGCTTCCTGTTCGACGGCTTCCCGCGGACCATCCCGCAGGCCGAAGCGCTGAAGGACGCCGGCGTGACCATCGACCATGTGGTCGAGATCGCCGTCGACGACGAGGAGATCGTGTCGCGTATCGCCGGTCGTCGCGTGCATCCGGCCTCCGGCCGCGTGTACCACACCGAGCACAACCCGCCGAAGGTCGCCGGCAAGGACGACGTTACCGGCGAAGAGCTGATCCAGCGCGAGGACGACAAGGAAGAGACCGTGCGTCACCGCCTGTCGGTCTACCATTCGCAGACCAAGCCGCTGGTCGACTTCTACCAGAAGCTGTCGGCCGCCGAAGGCACCCCGAAATACCACAGCATCGCCGGCGTCGGCTCGGTCGAGCAGATCACCGCGAAAGTGCTTTCGGCCCTGAGCTGATCCGCAGCGCTGTAGCACCGACGGCCCGCTTGCGGGCCGTCGGCGTTTCCGGGGCGGAGAAGGCTGGTACAATCGGCGTCTTTTTCACCACGCGGAACCGTCGATGTCCACTCTGTTGGCCCTGGATACCTCCACCGAAGCCTGCTCCGTCGCCCTGCTCCACGAGGGGCGGGCGCTCAGTCACTACGAGGTGATCCCGCGCCTGCACGCCCAGCGCCTGCTGCCGATGGTCCGCGACCTGCTCGACGAGGCCGGCGTCGCCCTGTCCGCGGTGGACGCCATCGCCTTCGGGCGCGGTCCGGGCGCCTTCACCGGCGTGCGCATCGCCATCGGCGTGGTCCAGGGCCTGGCCTTCGCCCTGCAGCGCCCGGTACTGGCGGTCTCCGACCTGGCGATCCTGGCCCAGCGGGCCTACCGCGAGCAGGGTGCGGAGCGGGTCGCCGCGGCCATCGACGCGCGGATGGACGAGGTCTACTGGGGTTGCTACCAGTTGCAACAGGGCGAGATGCGCCTGGCCGGCAGCGAAGCGGTACTGCCGCCCGAGCGGGTCGCCGTACCGTGGGACGCCGCTGCCGCGGACTGGTTCGGCGCCGGCACCGGCTGGGGCTACGTCGAGCGCATGCCGCAGCGCCCGGCCGCGCTGGACGCGAGCCTGCTGCCGCATGCCGAGGACTTGCTCAGCCTGGCCGGCTTCGCCTGGGCGCGCGGCGAAGGCGTGGAGGCGGAACAGGCGCTGCCGGTGTACCTGCGCGACAACGTGGCGACGCCGAAAAAAGCGCCCTGAAAATGCCGCGCAGCGGTAATTGCCAAGCCTTTCGGGGCTGGCTAGAGTGTGGAGACTTCCCCGGGTTTTGATCATGCGTATCGACGGACTTTCTTCCTCTTCGTTGCCGCTGGAGCGCAGCGCCCGACCGGGCTCCGCGGTCACGCCGTATCGCGACGTGCAGCGCGAGGTCGAGGCGCGGCGCGAGCAGCCGGCGCCGGTTTCCGGCAGCCAGGGCTTCGAGCAGGCGCCGCAGGCGCGCAAGGTCCAGGCCAGTTCGGCGGGCGGCGACAGCCTGCCGGTCAGCGCCCGCGACCTGCTGGCGTTCCAGCGCCCGGTAAGCAGCCATGCGGCGATGGCCCTGGCCAGCTACAACTCCACCGCCAGCCTCAACATCGACGCCGGCGCCGAGGATGTCCTCGGCCTCGACCTCTACGCCTGAGCGGTTCCCTGCGCTCCCGTGGTTTCCCTTCCTTATTTCCTCGGTTGTCCATCCTGGAACGAGGCGGCCTGGCGCGGCAGCTTCTATCCGCGCGAATTGCGTTCCGCCGACTACCTCGGACACTACGGCGGCATCTTCAACGCGGTCGAGGGCAATACCACCTTCTATGCCCGGCCTTCGGCGGAAACCGTGCGGCGCTGGGCCGAGACGATGCCGGCGGGGTTCCGCTTCTGTGCCAAGTTTCCCCGCGATATCAGTCACGAAGGCGACCTGCGCGAACGGCTCGAGGCCGCCGGCGACTTCCTCGAACTGCTGGCGCCGCTTGGCGAAAGGGTCAGCCCGCTGTGGCTGCAACTGTCGGCGGCGTTCACCCCGCAGCGCCTGGGCGAACTGCTGTATTTCCTCGATGAGCTGAGTCCGCGACGGATTGCCGTGGAAGTACGCCACCCGGCGTTCTTCGACAAAGGCGAGGACGAGCGCCTGCTCAACCGCCACCTGCGCGAGCGTGGCGTGGAGCGCATCTGCCTGGATTCGCGGGCGCTGTTCAGTTGCCGTTCGGACGATCCGGCGGTGCTCCACGCCCAGTCGAAGAAGCCGCGCCTGCCGATCCGTCCGGCGGCCTTCAGCGATACGCCACAGGTGCGTTTCATCGGCGGTCCCGACCTGCCGGCCAACGAGGTGTTCCTTTTGCCCTGGGTCGACAAGGTGGCCGACTGGATCGAGGCCGGCCTGACTCCATACGTATTCCTGCATACCCCCGACAATCACCTGGCGGCCCAGCAGGCCCAGCGTTTCCATGCGCTGCTGGGCCAGCGCCTGCCAGGCTTGCCGGCGCTACCCGAGCCGATCCCGGCCCCGGAAGTGGAGCAACTGGGCCTGCTCTGAGCGCGGCGCTCGACGCTCCGCCGGCCTGCGCCTAGGCTAGGGAGTCCTTTCCCCGCCACGGAGCCCGCCGCCATGACCAGCCAACGCCAACGCGCCGAACGTTTCCGCGACCTGCACCAGGGGCCCGGCATGCTGGTCCTGCCCAATCCCTGGGATGCCGGTTCGGCGAAGATGCTCGCCAGCCTCGGCTTCGACGCCCTTGCCACCACCAGCGCAGGCCTGGCGTTCTCCCTGGGCCGGCGCGACGCGGAAGGCGCGGTGAGCCGGACCGAGGCGCTGGAAAACGCCCGGGCGATCGTCGCTGCCACCGATCTGCCGGTCGCCGCCGACCTGGAAAACGGCTACGGCGATGCTCCGCAAGACTGCGCCACGACCATCCGCCTGGCCGCCGAGGCCGGTCTGGTCGGTGGTTCCATCGAGGATGCCAGCGGGCGCGCCGGACAGCCCATCTATGAGTTCTCCGCCGCGCTGGAGCGGGTCGCTGCCGCGGTCGAGGCGGCCCGTGCGTTGCCATTTCCGTTCACCCTCTGCGCCCGCGCGGAGAACTTCCTGCATGGTCGCGAGGATCTCGACGACACCCTGCGGCGTCTGCGCGCCTACGCCGATGCCGGCGCCGATGTGCTCTACGCGCCCGGTTTGAACCGCCGCGAACAGATCGTCGCGGTGCTCGAAGCGGTGGCGCCGAAGCCGATCAACGTGCTGGTCGGTTCGCCGCGCCTGGAGCTGTCGCTGGACGAGCTGGAAGCCCTCGGCGTCAAGCGCGTGAGCCTGGGCTCGAATCTTGCCCGGGTCGCCTTCGGCGCTTTCCATCAGGCGGCGCAGGCGCTGGCGCGGCGCGACCTGGAAGCGACCCGTGCGGCGATGCCTTTCGACCGTATCAACGACCTGTTCCGCTGAACCCGTGCGCCGCCTGGCCTGGTTGCTGCCATTACTGCTGCTGGCGGGGGCCGTCGGCGCCCTGCGCTACCAGTGGCTCGATCTGCCGGCGCGCTGGAATCCCTGGCTGCCGCTGGACGTGCGCGAACCGCCGAACCTGCTGACCCGCTACAAGCTATGGCGGCTGGCCGACGACCGGAGCCTCTGCGACGCCGCCCTGGCCACCTCGCAACTGCGCTACCAGCGGGTAGCCGACGACCCGCCATCGGCTACCTGCCCGTTGAGCAACAGCCTGCGCGTGCGTGGGGCGGCGCTGGAGTTGAGCAGCAGCTTTCTCGCCAGTTGCCCGCTGGCGGTGAGCTATGCGTTGTTCGAGCGGCACGTGCTGCAACCGGCAGCCCTGGACATCTATGGCCAGCCGCTGGCGCGGGTCGAGCATGTCGGCAGCTTCGCCTGCCGCAACGTCTACAACCGCGAGGACGGTCGGCGCAGCCAGCATGCCTCGGCCAATGCCCTGGACATCAGCGGCTTCCGCCTGGCCGACGGGAGGCGGATCCGCCTGGCCACGGACTGGGCCGGCGAGAGCGCCGACGGGCGCTTCCTGCGCCGCGTGCGGGACGGCGCCTGCGCCAGTTTCAATGCGGTGCTGGGGCCCGACTACAACGCCGCCCACCGGGATCACTTCCACCTCGACATGGGCCTATGGAAGGTCTGCCGGTGAGCGCGTGCGGGTCAACTCTGGCAAAATCCGCGCTTTCCACGACGATTGCCCGACCATGACCGATTCCGCCGCTCCTCGCCTGCATGTCCAAGCCCTGTCCGCCGATTGCGCCGAGGCTGCGCGGCGCTGGGCGGAGCGGCTCGGCCTGCCGTTGGCGGCGGACGACGAGGCGGAGTTCGCCGTGCAGGTCGGCGAGCAGGGCTTGCAGGTCTTGCAACTGGGGGCGGATTCCCCCGGTCCGGTGCGGGTCGATTTCGTCGAAGGCGCCAGCGCCCACCGGCGCAAGTTCGGCGGCGGCAGCGGGCAGATGATCGCCAAGGCGGTCGGCGTCCAGCCAGGCATCCGCCCGCGCGTCCTGGATGCCACGGCCGGCCTGGGCCGGGATGGGTTCGTCCTCGCCAGCCTGGGTTGCGAGGTAACCCTGATCGAGCGCCAGCCGCTGATCGCCGCCCTGCTCGAGGATGGCCTGGAGCGCGCCCGGCGCGATCCCGACGTGGCGCCGATCGCCGCGCGGATGCGTCTGCTCGGCGGCAACTCGGCGGACCTAATGCGCGTCTGGGACGGCGAGGCGCCGCAGGTGGTCTACCTCGACCCGATGTTTCCCCATCGCGACAAGAGCGCATTGGTGAAGAAGGAAATGCGTCTGTTCCGGCCGCTGGTGGGCGACGATCTCGACGCCCCGGCGCTGTTGCAGGCGGCCCTGGCCCTGGCCAGCCACCGGGTGGTGGTGAAGCGCCCGCGCAAGGCGCCGATCATCGAAGGGCCCAAGCCCGGCTATAGCCTGGAAGGCAAGTCCAGCCGCTACGACATCTATCCGAAGAAAGCCCTGGGCAAGGGCTGAGTGTCGACACCGCAGGGAGGCGGCGAGCATGCAGCAGACCATCGATTGTCCGATTCGCCGGCGCCTGGCGCACCTGCCCTGGGCCAACGACGGGCGTGCCGGTGTCCGCCACTGGCTGGAGATGCAGCGCGATCCGCTGGCCTGGTTGCAGAAGATGCACGTCGCGCAGCCGGACCTCGCGGTTGCCCGCATGGGCCCGCAGCGCCTCTGGTGCCTGTTCCATCCGCAGGCGGTGCAGGAATTGATGGTCGATCGCCGCGATGACCTGCAACGCTGGCAGCCGGCGCTGTGCATGCTGAAACAGTGGAACGGGCGCAGCTTCATGATGCGCGAGGGCGCCCCCGCCCAGGCCCGGCGCAAAGAAGTACGGCCGCACCTGGCGCCGCCGCCGGCCAGCGAGGTTCGCCGCCTGGCCGCGGAGTGGGGCGAGCGGGTGGAGGAGGGGCGCGAATACGACCTCGACCTGGAAATGGCTGCGTTCAGCGTCACCCTCAGCGGTCACGCGCTGTTCGACGTCGACCTGCAACCGTCGGCCTATCGGATCGCCAAGGCGGTGCGCCTGCTGTCGCGGGTGGCATTGCTGGAAATGAGCACCGGCCTGCCGCTGGGCCACTGGTTCCCGAGCAAACTGTGCCCGCGCAAGCGCTGGGCGCTGGGCCAGTTGCGCGAGGCGGTGGGTGAGGTGGCGGAGCGCTCGCCGCGGCCGCTGGCGGACCTGCGCGATGAACTCTGCACCCTGCTCATGGCGTCCCACCAGTCCACCGGCGTGACCCTGACCTGGAGCCTGTTGCTGCTGGCCCAGCGTCCCGAGTTGCTCGCGCGGCTACGCGCCGAGCTGGCGCGAGTGAATTGGACGGCGATCCGCTCGGTCGCCGACCTGCGCGATTGCGCGCTGCTCAGGGCGGTCCTGCAGGAGTGCCTGCGCCTGTACCCGCCGGCCTACGGCCTGGCGCCGCGGCAGGTGACGGCGGACATCGAGGTGTTCGGCCAGCGGCTGAAGCGCGGCGACGTGACCATGGTCTCGAGCTGGATCACCCAGCGCGATCCCCGTTGGTTCGAGGCGCCGCTGGAGTTCCGTCCCGAGCGCTTCCTCGAACCGGCGCGCTGGCCGCGCGGCGCCTACTTCCCCTTCGGCCTCGGCGACCGCGCCTGCCCCGGCACCGCGATGGCGATGATCGATCTGGCGGCGGCGCTGGCCTACTGGGTCGAGCACTGGGACATCATGCACGACGGCGACCTGGCGCCGCGCGGCTGGTTTTCGCTGCGTCCGCAGCGAGCGCGGGTGCGTTTCCGCCGTCGCGCCTGAGCTGCCTCAGCCGCCCGCGGCGAAGGCGCGCAGGAACAGCGCCACCACTTCTTCCACGTGCCGCTCGCCTTCGGCCTCGTCCAGCGGTTCGGCGCAGCCGATCAACAGACGGTAATTGGCGCAGCCCTTGACCAGCATGAAGAAGTGTTCGGCGGCGTGGCGCGCGTCCGGGAACGCCAGCTTGCCGCTGCGGCGGGCCTGCTCGAGGAGGCGTTCCATCTCGTCGATCACCTGCTTCGGCCCGGCCTCGAAGAACAGCTCGGAAAGCTTGGGGTTCTGCCCGGCCTGCGCGGCCATCAGGCGGGTCAGGGCGATCGCCTCGTGGCTGTTGATCAGCCGGTGGAAGCCGCGGGCGATATTCAGCAGGACCTTTTCCAGTGGCGCGCCTTCGGCCAGCTGGAAGTACAGGGCGGGAAGCTGCTCGGCGCACTTGGCCTTCACCGCTTCGCTGAACAGGGTTTCCTTGTCGGTGAAGTGGCTGTAGACGGTGAGCTTGGAAACGCCGGCTTCCGAGGCGATGGCTTCCATGCTGCTGCCGTCGTAGCCGTTGCAGAGGAACAGGCGCTTGGCCGCCTCGAGAATGGCTTCCCGTTTGGCCGGGTCCTTGGGCCGGCCGGGACCGACGGAGGAGGTGGATTCTGACATGCGCTTATACAATTGAAATACTGGACTGATGGGTTCTGTATTTTTACTATACCGCCCAGTATAAGAACTCGAACGCAGTTTGCGGAAGGTGTCACATGTACCGCCATATCCCGCTCGTCGCCCTGTCCCTGTTTTCCTCCCTGTTCCTCGCCGCCTGCGGCAACGGCACGCCGCCGCCAGCCGCGGCGCGTCCGGCGATCGTCGTCCAGCCCCAGCCGGCGGGGGAGGTGAGCCAGGCCTTTCCCGGCGAGATCCGCGCCCGCCACGAGCCGGAGCTGGCCTTCCGCATCGGCGGCAAGGTCATCCGCCGGCTGGTGGAAGTCGGCGAGCGGGTAAAGAAGGACCAGCCCTTGGCCGAACTCGATCCCCAGGACGTGCGCCTGCAACTGGAGGCGGCGCGGGCCCAGGTCAGTGCCGCCGAGGCCAACTTGCAGACCGTGCGCGCCGAGTACCGGCGCTACCGCACCTTGCTCGACCGCAACCTGGTCAGCCATTCCCAGTTCGAGAACATCCAGAACAGCTACCGCGCCGGCGAGGCGCGGCTGAAGCAGATCCGCGCCGAATTCAACGTCGCCGACAACCAGGCCGGCTACGCCGTGCTGCGCTCGCCCCAGGATGGCGTGATCGCCAGCCGGCGCGTCGAGGTGGGCCAGGTGGTGGCGGCCGGACAGACGGTCTTCAGCCTGGCCGCCGACGGCGAACGCGAGGTGCTGATCGGCCTGCCGGAACACAGCTTCGAACGTTTCCGCATCGGCCAGCCGGTGTCGGTCGAACTCTGGTCGCAACGCGACAGACGCTTCGCCGGGCATATCCGCGAGCTCTCGCCCGCGGCCGATCCGCAATCGCGTACCTTCGCCGCCCGGGTGGCCTTCGACGACCGCGCGACTCCGGCCGAACTGGGCCAGAGCGCGCGGGTCTACGTCGCCGCCGCCGAGGCGGTGCCGTTATCGGTTCCCTTGTCGGCGCTGACCGCAGAGGCCGGCCAGGCGTTCGTCTGGGTGGTCGAGCCGGGCAGCTCGACCCTGCGCCGGCAGGCGGTGCGCACCGGTCCCTATGCCGAGGACCGGGTGCCGGTGCTCGAAGGCCTGAAGGCTGGCGACTGGGTGGTGGCCACCGGGGTCCAGGTGCTTCGCGAAGGGCAGCAGGTGCGTCCGATCGACCGGGCCAACCGCACGGTGAAACTGGCGGCCAAGGAGTAGTCGCATGTCCTTCAACCTTTCCGCCTGGGCGTTGCAGAATCGCCAGATCGTCCTGTACCTGATGATCCTGCTTGGCGCGGTCGGCGCGCTGTCCTACAGCAAGCTGGGGCAGAGCGAAGACCCGCCGTTCACCTTCAAGGCCATGGTGGTGCAGACCAACTGGCCGGGTGCCAGCGCCGAAGAAGTGGCCCGGCAGGTCACCGAGCGTATCGAGAAGAAGCTGATGGAAACCGGCGACTACGATCGCATCGTGTCCTTCTCCCGCCCCGGCGTCTCGCAGGTGACCTTCATGGCCCGCGAGGACATCCATTCCAGCGAGATCCCCGAACTCTGGTACCAGATCCGCAAGAAGATCAGCGACATTCGCGCCACCTTGCCGCAAAGCATCCAGGGCCCGTTCTTCAACGACGAGTTCGGCACCACCTACGGCAACATCTATGCGCTCACCGGCAAGGGCTTCGACTACGCGGTGATGAAGGACTATGCCGACCGCCTGCAACTGCAATTGCAGCGGATCAGGAACGTCGGCAAGGTCGAGCTGATCGGCCTGCAGGACGAGAAGATCTGGATCGACCTGTCCAACACCAAGCTGGCCACCCTCGGCCTGCCCCTGGCGGCGGTACAGAAGGCGCTGGAGGAACAGAACGCGGTGGCCTCCTCCGGGTTCTTCGAGACCGCCAGCGACCGCGTGCAGTTGCGCGTTTCCGGGCGTTTCGATTCGGTGGAGGAGATCCGCGACTTCCCCATCCGCGTCGGCGACCGCACCTTCCGCATCGGCGACGTGGCCGAGGTTCGCCGCGGCTTCAACGATCCGCCGGCGCCGCGCATGCGCTTCATGGGCGAGGACGCCATCGGCCTGGCGGTAGCGATGAAGCCGGGCGGCGACATCCTGGTGCTGGGCAAGGCCCTGGAAACCGAGTTCGCCCGCCTGCAGCAGTCGCTGCCGGCCGGACTGGAACTGCGCAAGGTGTCCGACCAGCCGGCGGCGGTACGTACCGGGGTCGGCGAGTTCATCCGGGTGCTGGCCGAGGCGCTGGTGATCGTCCTGCTGGTGAGCTTCTTCTCCCTCGGCCTGCGCACCGGCCTGGTGGTGGCGCTGTCGATCCCGCTGGTGCTGGCGATGACCTTCGCCGCCATGCATTACTTCGGCATCGGCCTGCACAAGATCTCCCTCGGCGCCCTGGTGCTGGCGCTGGGATTGCTGGTGGACGACGCGATCATCGCGGTGGAGATGATGGCGGTGAAGATGGAGCAGGGCTACGACCGTCTCAAGGCGGCCGCCTTCGCCTGGACCAGTACCGCCTTCCCGATGCTCACCGGCACCCTGATCACCGCCGCCGGCTTCCTGCCGATCGCCACCGCGCAGTCCGGCACCGGCGAATACACCCGCTCGCTGTTCCAGGTGGTGACCATCGCCCTGGTGGTCTCCTGGTTCGCCGCGGTGGTCTTCGTTCCCTACCTGGGGGCCAAGCTGCTGCCGGACCTGGCCAGGTTGCACGCGCAGAAGCACGGCGGCAGCGCCGATGGCTACGATCCCTATGCTACGGCCTTCTACCAGCGCTTCCGGCGTCTGGTGGAGTGGTGCGTGCGCTACCGCAAGACGGTGATCGTCCTGACCCTCGCCGCCTTCGTCGGCGCGCTGCTGCTGTTCCGCCTGGTGCCGCAGCAGTTCTTCCCGCCCTCGGCGCGTCTGGAGCTGCTGCTGGACATCAAGCTGGCGGAGGGCGCCTCACTGCGCTCTACCGGCGAGGAAGTCCAGCGCCTGGAAAAAATGCTGCAGGGCCATGACGGCATCGACAACTACGTGGCCTACGTCGGCACCGGCTCGCCCCGCTTCTACCTGCCGCTGGACCAGCAATTGCCGGCGGCCAGCTTCGCCCAGGTGGTGGTGCTGGCCAAGGACCTGGAGAGCCGCGAGGCGCTGCGCAAGTGGCTGATCGAGCGGATGAACGAGGACTTCCCGCACCTGCGCAGCCGCATCAGTCGCCTGGAGAACGGGCCGCCGGTGGGCTATCCGGTGCAGTTCCGGGTTTCCGGCGAGGACATCCCGCAGGTTCGCGAACTGGCGCGCAAGGTCGCCGACAAGATGCGCGAGAACCCGCACGTGGTGAATGTGCACCTGGATTGGGAAGAGCCGAGCAAGGTGGTGTACCTGAGCATCGACCAGGAGCGCGCCCGTGCCCTGGGGGTGAGCACCGCCAGCCTGTCGCAGTTCCTGCAGAGCGCGCTGACCGGCTCGCACGTGAGCTTCTTCCGCGAAGACAACGAGCTGATCGAGATTCTCCTGCGCGGCACCGAGCAGGAGCGTCGTGACCTGTCGTTGCTGCCGAGCCTGGCGGTGCCGACCGAGAATGGCCGGAGCGTGGCGCTGTCGCAGATCGCTACGCTCGAATACGGCTTCGAAGAGGGCATCATCTGGCACCGCAACCGCCTGCCGACGGTCACCGTGCGCGCCGATATCTACGACGATTCGCTGCCGGCGACCCTGGTCGCGCAGATCGCCCCGACCCTGGAACCGATCCGCGCCGAGCTGCCGGACGGCTACCTGCTGGAGGTGGGCGGCACGGTGGAGGACGCGGCGAAGGGCCAGAGTTCGGTGAACGCCGGCGTGCCGCTGTTCATCGTGGTGGTGTTGAGCCTGCTGATGGTGCAGTTGCGCAGCTTCTCGCGGATGGCGATGGTATTCCTCACCGCACCGCTGGGCCTGATCGGCGTGACTCTGTTCCTGCTGCTGTTCCGCCAGCCGTTTGGCTTCGTGGCGATGCTCGGGACCATCGCCCTGGCCGGCATGATCATGCGCAACTCGGTGATCCTGGTGGACCAGATCGAACAGGACATCAGCCATGGACTGGATCGCTGGCACGCCATCATCGAGGCTACCGTGCGGCGTTTCAGGCCCATCGTGCTGACCGCGCTGGCGGCGGTGCTGGCGATGATCCCGCTGTCGCGCAGCGTGTTCTTCGGGCCGATGGCGGTGGCGATCATGGGCGGGCTGATCGTCGCCACCGTGCTCACCCTGCTGTTCCTGCCGGCGCTCTATGCCGCCTGGTTCCGCGTGAAGAAGGACGAGGCGCGGGCCTGACGGGAGAAGGGGACGGGGCGATCGCGCCCCGTCCGTCGACTCACCTGGCCGCGCCGAAGACCTTCTTGGCCAGGCCGGTGGCGGCAGCCGCCGGGTTCTGGCGGATGCTCTTCTCCTGCCTGGCGATCATCTCGAAGAGCCCGTCGAGGGCCTGCTCGGTGACATAGCCCTCGACGTTGGCGCTCTTCGCATCGACCACCCCAAGGGTCGCCGCCTGGCTGGCGAAGGCGTTGTACTGCTTGACCAGGCCGACCTCGTCGGTGGCCTGCTTGACGATCGGCAGGAACTTCGCGCGCAGCTGTTCGCGGCTGGACTTGTCCAGGTATTCGGTGGCGGCGTCGTCACCGCCCTTGAGGATGCCCTTGGCGTCGGCCACGGTCATCTTCTTCACCGCCTCCACCAGCAGGCCCTGGGCCTGCGGCACGGCAGCCTCGGCGGCGCGGTTCATGCTCGCCTCGAGCTGGTCGACCTGGGCGCCCATGCCGAACTGCTTCATCAGCTTCGCCGCCTTGCCCAGCTTGCCGGGCAGTTCGATGCGCACGTCCGGGTTGTTGTTGAAGCCGCCCGGCTGGCCAAGCTGGCGGACGGCGATCTGCGCGCCCTGGGTCAGGGCGTCCTTCAGGCCGCTGGAGGCGTCGTTCTGCGACAGGTCGGCGAGGGACAGGGCGAGGGCGTTGGCCGAGAGTAGCAGGCCGGCGCAGAGGGCAGTGAGTCGGAACATGACAGCGTCCTTGATGTGGAACGTACGGGGTATCCGGCCGCTCGTCGTGAGGTGGATCGGCAACCGGTAGCGAATAGGAGGTGGAGTGTACTGGAGGGAACCGCCGGTTCGCACCGGCGGCATGCCGCGGTGTGCTTCAGCGCGCCGATTCGACCTGCACGCGATAGGGCTGCGGGTCGCTGCCGTCGAGTTTCACCGAGTGGCGGGTGGTGTTGATGAACAGCAACTGGCCGTTCAGCTCGATGCGCGCGCTCACCGCATAGCTGTGGCCCGGCTTGACCTGCTTCGGGTCGTACTCCAGGTGGAACGCCAGCGGCACCTGGCTGGTGATCTCGCGGGTCTGGCTGGCCAACTGCACCGAGGGGGCGTCGGCCAGGGACACGTCTTCCAGGCTCACGCTCAGGCGCGCCGAGGGCGGCAGGGCGATACGCTCGCGGTAGAAGACCTCACCATCGAAGCTGGCGTTCGAAGTCGATTGCTGGGTACCGCAGCCGGCGAGAATGCTGGCGGCGAGCAGCAATGGCAGTTTTTTCATGGGAGCCTCCTTTCAGACGGAACAAAAAAACGAGCGGGCCTCTGACCCGGGAAACCAGCATAGGTTGCCGGGCCGGAACAGGGAAAGGTCGCAGGATATTTCAGCGGAGCGACGCCCGTCCCTCGCGGGGCGGGCGCCGGGCTTCAGTTGGCGGCCGCGTCGTTGCTTTCGGCGGCGGCTTCCTCGGCGGGGCGCTCCAGCGCCACCTGGCGGATCGACAGACGGATCTCCGCCGGCAGCACGCGCTTGGCGGCGCCTTCGGCCAGTTCGCCGAGCAGTTCGTGGTAGCTCAGCTTGCCGGCCTCGTCCTTGCGCAGCACGCGCAGGTCGAGAAGGGTCTGGATGAAGTGGCGGAACAGGCTCTTGTCGAAGAACTCCGGGGCGTTCAGGCCATGCAGGATCGACAGGCGTTGGGCCATCACGGTGCAGAGGTTCTCCAGTTCCTCGGCGGTCAGGGCGTTCTGCCCCGCGTTGAGCAGCAGGGCGATGGCCATGTAGAAGCGCTGCAGGGTCTGGGTCACCGAACGAGCGAGGAGGATCAGCAGCACGTATTGCCGCGAGCTTGGCGCCGGGCGGATGAAGGTGTCGTTCTCCTGGCGCAGCAGGTCCTGTTCCACCAGGGCCGCCAGCCACTGGTCGATCACCGCGTCGAGTTCGTCCAGGCTCCAGCGGATGAACAGTTCCGCCTGCAGGTAGGGATAGAGCGCGCGGGCGAAGCGCAGCAACTGTTCGCGGCTGATCCGCGAGTTGCTCTGGAAGAAGCTGGCGATCAGCGCCGGCAGGGCGAAGACGTGGAGGACGTTGTTGCGGTAGTAGGTCGCCAGCACCGCGTTCTGTTCGTCGAGATAGAGGATGCGGCCCAGCGCGTCCTTCTGCTCGGCCAGCAGGTTCATGCTCTTCACGTATTCGATCAGGGCCTGGCCGTCGCCGTCCGGCAGGGTCGCGCTGGGCGAGTAGGGCACCTTGCGCAGCAACGCCAGGTAGAGGTCGAGGATTCGCGCCAGGGCGCTTTCGTCGAGGGCCTGGCGACTGGTGGAGAGCAGCGCCAGGGCAACCAGGTTGACCGGGTTGATCGCCGCCGCGTCGTTGAGGTGGCGGGCGACGTCCTTGGCCAGCAGGTTGGTGGTCTGCGGCAGCCAGTCGGGGCGGTATTCCGGGCCGAGGTCCTGGTCCTGCCAGTCGGGCTGGTGGCGGTCGAGGAACTGGTCGAGATGGATCGGCTCGCCGAAGTTCACCCAGACCTGGCCAAAACGCTGCTTCAGGGCGCCGACCACCTTGAACAGGTCGAAGATCGACTCCTTCTTCTTGGTCGCGCCGCGCAGTTCGCCGAGGTAGGTGCGGCCTTCCAGCACGCGCTCGTAGCCGATGTAGACCGGCACGAAGACGATCGGCCGGCGCGAGTCACGGAGGAAGCTGCGCAGGGTGATGGCGAGCATGCCGGTGCGTGGGTGGAGCATGCGCCCGGTGCGCGAACGGCCGCCCTCGACGAAGTACTCGGTGGAGAAGCCGCGGGAGAACAGGGTGTGCAGGTACTCGTTGAACACCGCGGTGTAGAGCTGGTTGCCCTTGAAGCTGCGGCGCATGAAGAAGGCCCCGCCGCGGCGCAGGATCGAGCCGATCACCGGCATGTTCAGGTTGATCCCGGCGGCGATGTGCGGCGGGGTCAGGCCGTTGCGGAACAGCAGGTAGGAGAGCAGCAGGTAGTCGATGTGGCTGCGGTGGCAGGGCACGTAGACGATCTCGTTGCCCTGGGCCACGTCCTGCACCCGCTCGATGTGGTTGACCTTGACCCCTTCGTACAGCTTGTTCCAGAACCAGCTGAGGATGACTTCGAGGAAGCGGATCACCGGATAGGAGAAGTCCGAGGCGATTTCATTGGCGTAGCGCAGCGCGATGCCTTCGGCCTTCTCCTGGGATATCCGTTCGCTCTCGCATTCCTCGCTGATCGCCTGGCGTACCAGCGGCGCGCGCAGCAGGCCCTTGACCAGGTTGCGGCGGTGCGACAGGTCGGGACCGATCACCGCGGTCTTCAGGTTGCGGAAGTGCACCCGGAGGATACGGTTGACCATGCGCAGCGTGCGCTCGTGGCCCTTGCCCTGTTCCACCAGCTCGCGCAGGTGGATCGGCGCGGAGAACTGCACACGGGTCTTGCGTCCGAGGATCAGGATGCGCGCCAGCTTGCGCAGGCGCCCGGTGACCGCCCAGTTGTCGGCGAACAGCAGCTTCCAGGGGCTCGATTCGCTGTCCGGCGATTGTCCCCAGAACACGCTGACCGGAATGATCTGCGCGTCGTCGAGACCGTTCTGGCCGACCGCGGCGAGCATGCGCACCAGGGTCGGCGAGGCGCCGCGCTTATCCTGGCGGCCGAGCCAGTCGGGTTCGGGCGTCAGGTAGAAGAACGCCGCCGGCTCGATGGCGTCGCCTACCGCTACCGGCATCACCGGACGCGGCAGCCCGGCCTTGCGGCATTCGGTATCCACTACCGCGAGATCGCTGACCGAAGGCTGCTGCAGCACGTAGAGTACCGGCTTGCTGCGGTCGATCTTCAGGGTGAAGGCCGATTGGTTGATGGTTTCCGAGCGTACCCAGAGGTACAGCAGGCGGCGCAGGGCGCCAAAACCAAAGCGGCGGAAAGGGTAGCGGGGCATACGGTGTCTACTGGCAGTTGATCGGGACCCGGCGTGACGGGCGCGGCTAGTTTGCCGCAATCCCCGGAGGGCCGCAAAAGAACGCAACGCGTCCTACGGCGAACGGCGGCGAACAGGTTGCGAATGTAGAACCTTCGGCAGGCGTTCGGGTTCTGTCACGTTTTGCCAAGGTTCTCCCGATGCCCCGTATTGCCAGGCGGCGGGGCGCTTCGGCTATAGTCCCTGCGCGTTTTTCGCGGCCCTGGCCGGACATGGCGGCGGCCGCCGGAACAGGTAGGGGACCATGATCGAAACAAGAAACCTCGGCAAACGCTTCGGCTCGCGGGTGGCGGTGGACGACCTGTCCTTCCAGGTGGAGACGGGGGAGGTACTGGGCTTCCTCGGTCCGAACGGCGCCGGCAAGTCCACCACCATGAAGATGCTCACCGGCTTCCTGGCGCCCAGCGCCGGCACCGCGAGCATCTTCGGCTTCGACATCCGCAACCGCACGCTGCAGGCGCAGCGGCTGATCGGCTACCTCCCGGAAGGTTCGCCCTGCTACGCGGAAATGACCGTGCAGGGCTTCCTCGATTTCATCGCCGAGATCCGTGGCTACCGTGGTGCCGGCAAGCGCGAGCGGGTCGCCCGGGCACTGGGGCTGCTGGAACTGGACGAGGTGCGCCGGCAGACCATCGAAACCCTCTCCAAGGGCTTCCGCCGGCGTGTCGGCCTGGCCCAGGCGATCCTCCACGAACCGCGGGCGCTGGTGCTCGACGAGCCCACCGACGGGCTCGATCCGAACCAGAAGCACCAGGTCCGCGAACTGATCCGCGGCCTCGCGCAGGAGCGCATCGTGATCATCTCCACCCATATCCTCGAGGAAGTCTCGGCGCTGTGCAGCCGCGCCCTGGTGATCGGCGGCGGGCGGCTGCTGGCGGACAGCACGCCGCTGGAGCTGGCCAGCCGCTCGCGCTACCACCAGGCGGTGACGCTCTACAGCGACGAGCCCCTGGATGCCGTGGCGCTGGCGGTGCTGCCGGGCGTGGCGGGCATCGAGGAGAACCCCGCCGAAGGCAGCCTGACCGTCCTGGCGCAGCCGGGCGCGGTAATCTTCCCCCAGGTCAGCGGGCTGGTCGCCGAGCGCGGCTGGCGGATCCGCGAACTGGACGTGGAGCGCGGCCGGCTCGACGAGGTATTCCGCAACCTGACCCGGGGGACGGAGGCATGAAGCAACTGCCGGTGATCTTCAAGCGCGAGCTGGCGAGTTATTTCGCCACGCCGCTGGCCTATGTGTTCATCGTGATCTTCCTGGTCCTGGCGGGCGTGTTCACCTTCTACCTGGGCAACTTCTACGAACGCAACCAGGCCGACCTGGCCTCCTTCTTCGCCTTCCATCCCTGGCTCTACCTGTTCCTGGTTCCCGCGCTGGCCATGCGCCTGTGGGCGGAGGAGCGCAAGTCCGGCTCGATCGAGCTGCTGATGACCCTGCCGCTGACCCGCTTCGAAGCCGTGGCCGGCAAGTTCCTGGCCGCCTGGGCGTTCGCCGGAATCGCACTGCTGCTGACCTTCCCCATGGTGCTCACGGTGAACTACCTGGGCGAGCCGGACAACGGTGCGATTCTCGCCGGCTACCTGGGCAGTTGGCTGCTGGCCGGCGGCTACCTGGCCATCGGTTCGTGCATGTCGGCCCTGGCGAAGAACCAGGTGATCGCTTTCATCCTCGCCGTGGCCGCCTGCTTCCTGTTCATGCTCAGCGGCTTTCCGCTGGTGCTCGATGCGTTCAGCCAGTGGGCGCCGCAGTGGTTGCTCGATGCGGTGGCCTCGCTGAGCCTGCTGACCCGCTTCGATGCCGTCAGCAAGGGCGTCATCGACCTGCGCGACCTGCTGTATTTCGTCAGCCTGATCGTCGCCTGGCTGGCCGCCACGGCGGTGGCAGTCGAGCTGAAGAAAGCCGAATGAGGGGGAGTCGATGAAACGCGTGTTGTCCTCTGGCGCCGGGCTGTTGCTGATCGCGCTGGCGTTCCTGGCCTTCAACATGGTCTCCGGCCTGCTGTTCAGCGGCGCGCGGCTCGACCTGACCGAGCAGAAGCTCTACACCATCAGCCCCGGCACCAAGCGGATCCTGGCCGGCCTCGACGAGCCGATCAACCTGTACTTCTTCTATTCGGATAGCGGTGCCCGGGAACTGGTGCCGCTGCGCAACTACGCCAGGCGCGTCGAGGAACTGCTGCGCGCCTACGAGCGCGAGGCGAACGGCAGGATTCGCCTGCAGGTGATCGATCCCGAGCCGTTCTCCGAGAACGAGGACAAGGCCACCGAGTTCGGCCTGCAAGGAATTCCCCTGCAGCAGGGCGGCGACAACCTGTACTTCGGCCTGGCCGGCAGCAACGCCCTGGACGGAGTCCAGGTCATACCCTTCTTCCCGCTCGATCAGGAGGAGTTCCTCGAATACGACATCAGTCGCCTGGTGCAGACCCTGGCCCAGCCGCAGCGGCCGGTGGTCGGCCTGATGTCGTCGCTGCCGCTCAATGGCGGCTTCGACATGGCCAGCCGGCAGCCGACCTCGCCGTGGATGGTCATGGAGGAAATCCGCCAGCAATTCGACCTGCGCAGCGTCAAGAGCGATGCCACGGAAATCCCGCCGGAGGTCTCGGTGCTGCTGCTGGTGCATCCCAAGCAGTTACCCGAGCAGACGCTATACGCCATCGACCAGTTCGTCCTGCGCGGAGGCAAGCTGCTGGCGTTCGTCGACCCCTTCAGCGAGGCCGACAGCGGCAGCGATTTCGCCGCTACGCTGGATGGCGACAAGTCGTCCGACCTCGCGCCGCTGTTCGAGGCCTGGGGGCTGCGCCTGCTGCCGGGCAAGGTGCTCGGTGACGGCGCCTATGCGATGTCCATCAGTCTTGGCCGGGACCAGCGTCCGGCCCGGCATCCGGCCTGGCTCAGCTTGCCGCGCGAGGCGCTGGACCAGGACGACATCGCCACTGCCGGCCTGGAAAGCCTGACCCTGGCGACGCCCGGCATCCTCGAAAGGCTCCCCGGAGCGAGCACCAGCTTCACGCCTTTGCTGCAAAGCTCGACCCAGGCGATGCCATTCGACGCCTCGCGCTTCGGCCTGCTGCGCGACCCCGGCGATCTGATGCGCGAGCTGCGCCCGAGCGGCCGGCGGCATACTCTCGCCGCCCGTATCCAGGGGCCGGCGAAGAGTGCCTTCGCGGAGGGCATCGAGGGGCATCGCGAAGGCCTGAAGGAGGCGCGCAACATCAATGTCATCGTCGTGGCCGATACCGACCTGCTCAGCGATCGCATGTGGGTCCAGGTGCAGGACTTCTTCGGCCAGCGCGTGCCGCAGCCCTGGGCCGACAACGGCGCGCTGGTGGTCAACGCGCTGGACAACCTGTCGGGCACCGACGCGCTGATCAGCGTGCGCTCCCGCGGCCGGTTCAGCCGGCCGTTCGTGGTGGTCGAGCGCCTGCAGCGCGAGGCCGAGACGAGCTTCCGGCAGAAGGAGGAGCAGCTCAAGCAGCGCCTCGCCGATACCGAGCAGCAACTCGCCGCCCTCCAGCAGGGTGCCGACCCGGAGAAGGCCGTCGAACTGACGCCCGAACAGCAGGCCACGGTGCGCCAGTACATGCAGGAGAAGCTGCGCATCCGCAAGGAGCTGCGCGAGGTGCAGTACCAGTTGAACGCCGATATCGACGCACTGGGCCGCACCCTGAAGCTGGTCAATATCGCCCTGGTTCCCTCGTTGCTCACGGTCGGCGTGCTGCTCGGCTGGCTCTGGCGGCGCCGGCGCATGGCCCGGGGAGGGCATTGACGCATGCGGCGCAATACGCTGATCGTCCTGCTGGCGCTGGTGGCGGCGCTGGCCGGAACCTTCGCCTGGCTGCAGCGCGAGCGCGCAGCCGAGGTACCTGCCTTGCCGGCGGCAGAGCGCTGGCTGCCGGAGCTGGACAGCGCGACGCTGAGTGGCCTGCACATGCAGTTTGCCGACGGTTCGCCGGATATCCGGGTCGAGCGGCGTGCGGGCGCGTGGGTCCTGCCGGCCAAGGCCGACTATCCGGCCGACCGGCTACGCTTGTCGGCGCTGCTCGAGGCACTGGCAGAGGCGCGCAAGGTCGAGGCGAAGAGCGCCAACCCGAAGAACCACGCGCTGCTTGGCCTGGCGGAGCGTGGCGAGGGGCAGGCGCTACGCCTGAGCCTGCATTGGCAGTCCGGCGAGCCTCTGGTGCTGCTGGTGGGCAAGGATGCGCAGCATGGCGGTAGCTTCGTACGACGACTGGGCGACCCGCAGGCCTGGCTGATCGACAAGCGCCTGCCGTTGCCGAACAACGAGCTGGAGTGGCTCGACCGGCGGATCGCCACGCTGCCCTTCACCCGGGTGCGCGAACTGCAACTGCGCTATCCGAAGGGCGAACGCCTGGATCTCTATCGCGACGACGCCGGGCAGCCGAACCTGCAGGTTCGGCAATTGCCCACAGGGCGCAAGCTGGCCTATGAGGCAGCGGCCAACGGCGCGGCGGCGCTGTTCGCCGACCTGCGTTTCGCCGATGTAGCGCCGCTGGCGCAGGTGGGATTCAGACAGGCGCCATTGCTCCTGGCGTTCAGCCTGCGGACGTTTTCCGGCGCGCGCCTGGATGGCGAGATTCGGCGCCAGGGCGAGCAATACTGGTTGTTGCCGAAGAGCGTCGAGGGCTTCGCCGAGGGCGAGGTCGCCGCCCATCCTGACTGGGCCTATCGGATCGAAGAGGATCGCTACCGCGCCCTGGCCCGGCACCTGCCGGAGCTGCTGGCGCGCTGAGCGGGCTCAGCCGGCGGTCTGGCCGGCCAGTTCGCGCATGCGTTGCAGCACGGCGTTCAGGCCGTTGCTGCGCGAGGGCGACAGTTGGCGGGAAAGACCCAGGCAGGTGAACCAGTCGTTGAGGTCCAGGCGCGCCAGTTCGCGGGTCTCGATGCCGTCGACCCGTGCCAGCAGCACCGCCAGCAGGCCGCGGATCAGGCGCGCGTCGCTGTCGGCACGGAAGCGCCAGTGGCCGTCGCGCTGCTCGCCGAGCAGCCAGACCAGGCTTTCGCAACCGTGCACGCGATGCTCTTCCTGGCGTTCGTGTTCCGCGAGCGGCGCCAGGCGCTCGCCCCATTGCAGCAGCAGACGCGCACGCTGTTCCCAACTGGCGGTGTGACCGAAGGCGTCCAGTGCCTCCTGGGCCTGTTCGGGGAGAACCGGGTTCATCGCAGCAACTCCAGTGAGCGGTCGAGGGCCAGGAAGAAGCGCTCCAGGTCGTCGGCATCGTTGTACAAGCCCAGCGAGACACGCAGGGCGCCGGGTACCTCGAGGCGTTGCAGCAGCGGCATCGCGCAATGGTGGCCGGCGCGCACCGCGATGCCCTGTTCGCCGAGCAGGTGGGCGAGATCGGCGACGTGCACGCCGTCGACGCAGAAGCTGGCCAGCGCCGCCTGCGGTTCGCCGAGCAGGCTGACGCCGTCGCGCGCCAGCAGGCCGGCGAGCAGGCGGGCGTGGAGGGCGCCTTCGTGGGCGGCGACTTCGGCTTCGTCCAGGGTGGTCAGCCAGTCGATGGTCGCGCCTAGGCCGATCGCCGCGGAAACCGCCGGGGTGCCCGCCTCGAAGCCGAGCGGAGCAGCATGGAAGCTGGCTTCGTGGAAGCCGGTGTGGCGTACCATCTCGCCGCCGAACTGCCAGTGCGCCAGTTGCTCCAGGGCCTGTGGGCGACCCCAGAGCACGCCGATGCCGTCGGGGCCGTAGAGCTTGTGGCCGGAGAATGCGTAGAAGTCGCAGCCCAGGCCCGGCAGGTCGTGGCGTCCGTGGACGCTGCCCTGGGCGCCGTCGACCAGGGTCCAGGCACCGCGCTCGCGGGCCAGCTGGATCAACTCCACCACCGGTTGCCAGGTGCCGAGAACGTTGGACAACTGGCTGATCGCCAGCAGGCGGGTACGCTCGCCGATGATATGGCGAGCCTGCTCCAGGTCGATCACCCCGCGCTCGTCCAGCGGCAACACGCGCAGGACCAGGCCGCGGCGCAGGGCCAACTGCTGCCAGGGAAGCAGGTTGGCATGGTGTTCCAGGGCACTGACCAGCAGTTCGTCGCCAGGACGGAAATGCCGCTCCAGCCCATAGGCCACCAGGTTGATCGCCTCTGTGGTGCCGCGGGTGAACAGCACCTCGGCCGGGTTGCCGGCGTGCAGCCAGTGGGCGACGCGGCTGCGCGCGGCCTCGAAGGCCCGGGTGGCGCGCTCGCCGGGGACATGTTGGGCGCGGTGGACGTTGGCGGCGCCGCCAAGGTAGTAGCCGTTCAGGGCGTCGAGTACGGCCTGTGGCTTCTGGGCGGTGGCGGCGCTGTCGAGGTAGGTCAGGCCTTCCGCGGCGAAGGCGGAAAAGGCCGGAAAGTCGGCGCGCCAGGGAGACGGCAGGGACATGGCGGACACTGTGCGAGGACGGTTACAGGGGAAAGGGTAGCGCACCCGGCGGCGCTGGCGAGCACCGTCGGGCGAGCGGGGAGGCGAGCTGGGCTCAGTTGTGCGCGTGCAGCGCTTCGTTCAGCTCGATGGCGGTCTTGTTGGTCTTGCACTCCACCGCACCGTTCTGCGAGTTGCGGCGGAACAGCAGGTCGGGCTGACCGGCCAGGTCGCGGGCCTTGACCACTTTCACCAGGGCGTTCTGCTCGTCGAGCAGGGCGACCTTGGTGCCGGCGGTGATGTACAGGCCGGCCTCGACGATGTTGCGATCGCCCAGCGGGATGCCGATGCCGGCGTTGGCGCCGATCAGGCAGCCTTCGCCGACGCTGATGACGATGTTGCCGCCACCGGAAAGGGTGCCCATGGTCGAGCAGCCGCCGCCCAGGTCCGACCCCTTGCCGACGAACACGCCGGCGGATACGCGGCCTTCGATCATGCCCGGGCCTTCGGTGCCGGCGTTGAAGTTGACGAAACCTTCGTGCATCACCGTGGTGCCTTCACCGATGTAGGCGCCCAGGCGCACGCGGGCGGTGTCGGCGATGCGTACGCCGGCCGGGACCACGTAGTCGGTCATCTTCGGGAACTTGTCGACGGAGAAGACTTCCAGCAGCTTGCCCTTCAGTCGCGCTTCCAGTTGCAGTTCGGCCAGTTCGGCCAGGTCCACCGCGCCGATGTTGGTCCAGGCCACGTTCGGCAGGAGCGGGAAGATGCCGCTCAGGTTCACAGCGTGCGGCTTGACCAGGCGGTGGGAGAGCAGGTGCAGCTTGAGGTAGGCCTCCGGGGTGGAGGACGGCGCGGCGTCTTCCGCCAACAGGGTGGCGACCAGCGGCTTCTGGCTTTCCGCCAGGCGCGAGAGCAGGGCCGACTGAGCGGCGTCGATACCCTTCAGGGCGTCGGCCAACTGGTAGGCCTGCTGCGAAGTGAAGGTCAGCGCCTGGTTGCCGGCTGCGTAGCCAAGGATCGGTGCGACGGCGGCGACGATTTCGCTCGAAGGCTTGAGCAGCGGCAGCGCGTAGAACACTTCCAGCCAGGCTTCCTGGCGGTTCTGGGTGCCGACGCCGAAGGCCAGGCTGAACAGGGATTGCGACATGTGGGTTTCCTCGAAACGGAGTGGAACGGTCAGGCCGGACGGCGGCTGAGCAGCAGGCCCAGTCCCGCGCTGCCGAGCAGCGCGGCGCAACCGCGGTTGAACAGACGCCGGGCCCGCTGGCCGGCGAGCAGCCGGCCGAGGTGGAGCCCGGCATAGGAATAAAGAGCGATGGCCAGCCATTCGAGCAGCAGGAATGCCGCTCCGAGCTGGGCGAACTGGGCGCCCAGCGGTTGGCCGGGATCTACGAACTGCGGCAGGAAGGCGGTGAAAATCAGGATCGCCTTCGGGTTGCCCGCCGCCACCAGGAACTCCTGGCGCCCCAGGCGCCAGAGGCTGGGACGCGCCGGGCTGGCTTCGTTCGCCAGTGGCTGCGCATCGGTCCGCCACAATTGCACCGCAAGCCACAACAGGTAGGCAGCGCCGAGCACCTTGATCGCCAGGAACAGCCAGGCCGAGGTGTGCAGCACCAGCGCCAGCCCGGAGGCGGCCAGGGCGAGCATGCCGGCGAATGCCAGCAGGCGCCCGCCGCCGGCCAGCGAGGCGGTGGCGAAACCGTGCCGGGCGGCGTTGTTCAGCGACAGCAGGTTGTTCGGCCCCGGCGCCAGGTTGAGGGCGAAGCAGGCGGGTACGAACAGGGCCCAGGCGACACTCATGCGGCCTCCCGCTCAGGCCAGGGCGGCGGCGTAGGCGTCGGGCTTGAAGCCGACCAGCGTCCTGCCGCCCAGCTCCAGCACCGGGCGCTTGATCATCGACGGCTGGGCCAGCATCAGCTCGATCGCCTTGGCTTCGTCGAGATCGGCCTTCTGCGCTTCGTCGAGCTTGCGGAAGGTGGTGCCGGCGCGGTTGAGGACGGTTTGCCAGCCGTGCTCCGCGCACCAGCGCCGCAGGTGTTCGCGGTCGATGCCGACGGCCTTGTAGTCGTGGAAGTCGTAGGCGACCTTGTGCTCGTCGAGCCAGGTCCGAGCCTTCTTCATGGTGTCGCAGGCTTTGATGCCGTAGAGAACGTAAGTCATTGTTTTTCCTTTGGGGTTTTGGCTCCTCCAAAACCCCTCCAATATTCCTCTAAAATTCCCGCCAGATTATGCCACGTCGATCCATTCGGCGCCCCGACTGTCCCGGTAGAGATCCGTCATCTTCGCGGAGCGGTGGCCGAGCAGCCGTTGCGCATCGCGCCCTTCTTCTTCATGAAGCCTGGCAGCCAGGGAGCGCATCTCATGGAAGCTTGGCGGGCTGGCGCCGAAATCGAGCCCATGCTTCTTCGCCGCCCTGTCCCTCGCATCAGCGAACGCGGCGCTTATGGTATCCAGCATAATCGGCTGCCCAGCCTTGGCGCGACTGATCGTGCGGTGATGGTGGATCAGGTAGCGGGAAAGAACCCTCCCTCGGCATGATCTGATCACTGAGGCCAGATCGAGACCAAGGACAGCCAGCCCAATCGACGTGCTTATACGAAGGCGCATGCCCGTCTTCGACTGAACAACCTGCAGGTATCCGTCCTGCTCGTCCTTGAACTGCATTGCTGCAAGATCCTCCCGCCTCTGGCCGGTAATAACCGCCAGCTCCATGGCTCGTTTCAACCAGGGCTGTTTCGCCTCGGCATAGATCAGACGCCATGTCTCCAGAGTCAGGCGCTCGCGCTTGATTTTCACCCGCGCCGCCTTCGTCACATCCACCGGGTTTTTGTCAGTCCAGCCGGCCGCCATCGACTCCATGAAAACATCCCGCAGAAGGGATCGCATGGCTCGGGCCATTTGTGCTTTCCCTTCCTTCGCCATCTCCGAGAAGTAACCGGCCACATCAATGGTCCCGATATCCCGGATGTCCATCGTTCCGAACCTGGCGCGCAGACGTTTCAGGCGCATCCGAGTATTACGGACACTGGCCGCCGCCAGGCCGCGCTCGGCGTAGATCTTTTCGTACTCGATGAGCCAGTCGTCAAATAGCCGCGGCGGACGTGATGGCTCAGAATTGAGCCTGTCGGCGATAGTCGGCTGAAGCGCTTCTGTGTGGTTTGCTTCGATCGCTTCCCGAATCGCGCGAGCCTTGTCCTTGCCCAGGCCGAACATCCGGCCGCTTACTGGATCTCGATAGGCGTAATAGGTTACGCCTGACCGAGAGTCCGTCTTCTTGTACAGGTTTGGCGGGAGGTCCTTGGACCCCTCTTTACGCGGCCTTGGTGCCATGGCGTGCGCTCTTAATGCGGGATATCAGACTGTCGCCAGGTGCGGAGCGTTTGGCGGGCTCTTGACTGCTGTACTCCGCATCCGGGCTCACGTAGTAGCTTCGACCATGCTTTACGGGTGCAGGGATAATACAGCCATCCCTTGCCCACCTGCGGAGGGTGTTGATACTCGGCGGCGTCCTGAAGTGCTCAGCCGCCCATTCTTCTAGGGTTACGAGTTTCATTGGACAATACCTCCCCGCCCTGCTGGCGCTGGTCGGGAAAATGGTTTTCGGGGACTGGCAGCCTATTCGGCTACCGGCGAACTAGAACGAGCAGCCCCATTGCAGGGCTGCGAATGCTGGCGCGAGTTCGATCAGTGCGTGTAGCGCGACCAGACTGGCGCCGATGACGGCTACTGCCGCCACTCGGGAAAGGGCTTTCTTCATTGGGGCTCCGGATCAGTCGCCCGCGGCTTTCGAGATCAGGTGCATGAGCATTTCGCGCAGCACCTCGCGGTCCAGCACTTCGCGAGACCGCGCATACTCGTCTGCCTGACGCAACACTGCCTCTATCTCGATGTTGAACATCGGCGAGAGCACGTCTGGCTCGCACTGCTCTAGCAGCAACTGGATTGCGCGGGTCGGGTGCGCCATCGTGATCCCGAGCCAGTTGTAGGCCGAGGCAGTGCGGTAGTAGCGAAGTCCGGCGATCTCATGCCGGCGCGGCGGGCGGAAGGGTTTCGTGCGCATATGCAATCCGGGTAGGTTGAGCCTACATTTTCCAGATTGCTGTATATGCGTACAGTTGTTGGCGATGGGTGGCTATGCCTGCTCCGACAGGTACTGCAACTCCCAGGTCGGGTGGAACTTCCTTGGCTTTCTTTCGCCGTCGAGCTTGATCATGAGGTGGGCGCCCTTGGCGCTTGTGATTGTCCCTCGCTCCTCGGTGCCACGCCCTCGGTAAATGACTTGGCCGCCGCGCTTGCATGGAACGGCATAGGCCTTGCGGATGAACTCCATGCTCATTGCGTCCCTCCCTCCTGCTCGCTCAGCAGGGCGCGAAGCTCTGCCGTTATCCGGTAGCATTCAGTCGGGAAAGAGGTAGACCAGGCGCAGGCGCAGTACTCTTCCGGGCCGCGGCACGGCTCGTTCATCACCTGTTTGGCGATGAGCCCATGGCGCTCGGCGCTTTCCTGTAGTTCCGCACCATCGAAGCTGCCGCCCTCCAGGGCTCCGCTGATGATCTCCTGTGCGAATGCGGCCATGCCCCGTAACATCCCCTCGCTGACCGTCAGGCCGTTGAGGCGCGCCAGTTCGTCGAGGCAGGCGTTCCAGCCGCTATTACGATTCAGCCCTGGGACGCCGGCATTTAGGAGCTTCCGCTCCGGCACAACCACCGCCCTTGCGCGCAGGGATTCCAACTCTTCCTCCAGTTGCTCGACTTCGGACTTCAGCTCATTGGCCTTGTCCGTCATCATCTTGAGCGCGTCGTTTTCAACCTTGGTCAGGAACTTCTGCTGCGCGACTTCCTCCCTGAGCGCCTGGGCCTCTGCGGCGAGGGCGTCGTAGTCGGAGGCCAGGACGACCTCATACCCCATTACTGCCTGCTCGCCCTGGATCAAAGAGCGCAGGCTCCGCACGTCGAACCGCTTCACCTCACTCATGACAGGCTCCAGTAGACGGTGGTCCCTGCGACAGCGGCCCCATAGGCCGCCCCAAAGAAGAACATCAGCCATGGCTTGCTGAGCCTCTTGTTCTTCTTGATCAGGTCTTCGTTCTCTCGCAGAAGGGCGAGTGTCAGTTCCTCGCCATCCAGGGCTGAAGCATCGGCAAGGTGCTCGGTGGTGATGCTATGGACCTCACTCATGACCTACCTCCTTGCCGGGCGCGGCGGCGATTAGTTTGAATTCCTCCGCGTACTCGTCGCAGCAACACTCGACAACGTTCGTCTCGCCCACCGGCTCGCAGTTGCAGAACTTGCTGCACAGCGCTTCGAACAGGAAGTCGGGCATCTCATTGATCACCTGCTCCCGGCTTACCGTTACCGTGTGGCACTCGCCATTGGGGTGGCGATACTCGAAGCTGAACTCCTCCGGCACGCTGTGCTGAGCCTGGGCGGGTGGCTGCTGCATCCAGACCAGCGCTTCATTCCACGGGCAATTCAGGTTGCTGTGCTCGCCGATATCCACGCCAAACCGTTCAGCGATGGCCTTGGCCAACTGATCCGCCCAATGCTCGGCGTTGTCGCGCTGCTCGATGGTTGTGGTATGCGCGTTCTCTTCGTTGCTGAGCTTGCGTTCCAGCTCCGCGACCCTGGCCAGGGCGGCGTCGCGCTGTTCTTCGATTCGCGCGCCGTACCTGACGGCCTCGTCCCAGCGCTTGGCCCACGAATCACGCTCGTTGATGCACGCGGTGAAAGCACGGTCCGTTTGCTGGCGTTCGAACCGCAGATTTTTGATGATGTGCTCATGCTGGGTGACGGTCATGACTGGCTCATCGCTTGGCCCAGCGCGCAAGATGCTAAGAGTTCCATTCCCTTTTGCCAGCAGATAGCCGACAACCTCCGGCCGCTCCGCCTCTGCCTTTTCGGCCTGCGCCGGGGAGGGTTTCCAAGCACGGGCAGCCTTCCACTCATTCACAAGCCGTTCTCGCTCGTCATCGCCGACGCCTGCCATTCTGAGAACGGCCATGGCGATATCTGCGTGCCCGCTTCCATCGGAACTGGTTATCTGCGCAAGGTTCTTGCAGGCGTAAATCAGAGCCTCGGAAACAGGGGAGGGTTGCGCCAGGGCGGCGCGGGCTTGCCAGCCTACCCAGGCGCGCTGCAGCGCATCATCGCAATACTGGCCATAGCGCGGATCATTGACCGGCAGCGCATCACGGATGAGCCGCAAAGGCGCGCCCGGCCAATCACGGCGAACCCAAGCTTCGAACTCTGCGCGCTCATGCTCTACCGCAGGATGTTTCGGGCACGGCCAGCGCAGCGACCCGTCGCCGGACGGGCAGGTGCAAATCTTTGATTCAGTCATGGGAGCTTTCTCCAGGCCTCGGTTTCGAGGTCAGAAACGGTTATCAGTCGGCGCCGGCGCTCGATGTTTTCGAGTTGAATGACCTCACCCAGGCTGTCGATGACGACCCAGTGAATGCCTGTTGGGAGGTGGAGGTAGCGGGCTGGCGCGGTAGAGGAGCAGAGGGCGTTTATGCGGCGGACTGCGGGGCTTTCGTCGAATGGCATGATGGGCAGGCTCCATACGGTGGCGCTGCGTATGTGTGCAAACCAGTTGCGTCCTGGTCTGCGTCGTTTGCGATCTCGTTGAGCTGGCGCGCGAGCTGGCGCAGTTGTGCGGAGGAGAGCAGGGCGCTGAGGCGTGGGAGGCCGTTGACCTCGGCCAGGCGCTGGCCATCCTCGCCGTCAACGAACAGGGCGGTCAGGTTGAGGGTGTGCATGGCGTTTCCTCGATTGGCCGTAATGTGGAAAGCCCGCTTCTGGCGATCTGCAGCACTTCCATACCGATACCGCCGGTAGAGACGTCGGTGAGTGCGGCGATCTTTTCGAGCGCCTGGCGTGCGTTTGCCAGTTGATCCTCCGGGGAGAGGTACGCCGGCATGCCTGCGAGGCGGCGGCACACGAATGGATCGTTGTCGCTCGGTACTGAGCAGCATGTGAACTGGATTGCGCGGCACTTGCAGACGAAGTCGGGCGCAGGGAGTGCCTCGGCGTCGACGACGCGCATGCCGAGAGTGATCGCCAGACCGCGCTCGATGTTCGCCCCGCGAGACCGCTCCCAGCCCGGCAGCAACGCGAGGATGTCGCAGTCCATCAGCCGCTTGATCCCGTCGCGCATGAACGTCTCCCACGGCGCTCCGCGGTAGACCATGTTGACCGCCGGATTCTCGACGATATATCCGAGGGCTCTGATCCGCCGCTCTTCGGCGCAGAACGCGGGGTAGTTGAAGTCGGGGATGCCGGTCATGGGGCCGGACAAGTAGACGCGGTGCATCATGCGACGGACTCCTTCTGATCGTGGAGAAGATCGAGTTGCGCGGCGCCCTCCAGCCAGGCTGAAGCCAGGCGGTGGCGGGCGATGGACGCGTATTCAGGGTTGAGTTCGAGGAGTACCGACCGGCGGCCTTCCTGCATGGCGACGAGGGCAGTGGTTCCGGCGCCGCCGAAGGGATCAAGGACCAGGCCTCCCCGCGGCGCGCCGGCGAGAACGCATGGCCGGATCAGGTCGGGCGGGAAAGTTGCGAAGTGCGCACCCTTGAAACCGGCGGTGGGCACGGTCCAGACGCTGCGGCGGTTGCGCTTGCCGCCTACGCCCGTCCACTGCTCGTCATTGCCGCGCGCTGTGCCATCCAGATTTTTGTAGGACTCGCGCGCGTCGCGCTTGAAGCCATTGCCGCTGGGGTGATCGCTTACGGCATCTTCCTTCACGGCCTCATGGTCGTAGTAATACCGAGGCGACTTGGTGAGCATGAAGACATACTCGTGCGCCTTGGTGCAGCGGTCGCGCACGCTCTCGGGCATCGGATTCGGCTTGTGCCAGATGATGTCCTGGCGCAGGTACCAACCGTCGTCCTGTAGGGCGAAGGCGAGGCGCCAGGGGATGCCCATCAAGTCTTTCTGCTTCAGTCCTTCCGCCGGATTGCGACGGTGACCGCGCCGCACTGCGCCGCGCGTGTTTCGCGAAACAATGTCGTGCTTACCTGCCGACCCTTCCGGTGCATAGCCGCCAGCGATGGAGGCGTAGCTGTCGCCCATGTTGACCCAGAGGGTGCCGTCATCGCGCAGCACGCGGCGGACTTCGCGGAAGACTTCGACCAGGCGTGACACGAACTCGGCGGGCGTCTGCTCCAAGCCGATCTGGCCGGGCATACCGTAGTCGCGCAGGCCGAAGTAGGGCGGGCTGGTGATGCAGCAGTGAAAAGACTGGTCGGGCATTGCCCGGAGAGCGTCCAGGCAATCGCCGACCCGTATCTCATGCGATTGGGTCATGTTGAGTCTCAAGACGAGTAGAGCCGCGCCAGGCTTGCTAGCGTCGGTGGTCTGGTGGTGGGTTACTGTTCGTCGTCGGCGACGGAGAGTCCGGCGGCGAGTAGTTGTCGCGACACGCTTTCGCTGGGCGTGTATTCGTGTCGCGACACGACTAGGAGGGGCAGGAGATCGGCATCGGGTAGGCCGGCGGCGTTGAGTATCAGCGTCGAGAACGCTTCTCTCCAATCCTCGAAATCGCCGACCGCCTGTAGCCGTTCGAAAGCGGCATCGATCGCCGGCGGGGATGGAAGCTTGCGCTCGGGTATTCCGGCCTCTCGCTGGCGCTGGCGCTTCTCCCGTTGGCGCTGGGCGTTGGTCTTGGCCATGCGGACCTCAGAAGACAAAGGTTGGTTGATGGCTGGCGCAGGCGCGGTAGGAGACCGTTCGAGGCTTCGCCTCTTGAGCTGCTGGCGCAGCGGCGGACGGCGGCGTCCTGGGAGGCTGTTGCCGGACTGCTGCGGGGAGCGTGAACACCAGCACGATGAAACCCAGGGCTGCACCGATGCCGCCGGTTCGAATTGCTCGACGCCTAGTCACCTGGCGGCCTGCTGGCGCTTCAATTGCTCTGCATAGGCGCATGCTTCGTTGTGGTTCCGGCGGAACCCGCGCACCGCGCCGGTGCCGGCCTCGATGATATGGAAGAATCCGCGCCCCTGAGGCACTACCCGAAAGGGTTCCGCAACAGCAGGAGCCATGAGTCGCTGAGCGAACGCCATCCGAGCGAGGGCGGTCTGGGAGAGCAGGCCGGTGAGAACTTCGGTTTGTTCCTGATACGTCAGCATTGTGGTTCTCCTACGCGTTGATGGTGATTTCTTCGAGGCGCCGCACGGTGCGAGCTTCGGTGAGCCGCCGCTCGTTGCTTGGCCGGCGATTCCGGTTCATGTGGTCGTCATCGATCAGCGGGTGGCCGGCGACGAGGAAGGCGAGAACGAAGACGGCCGGCGAGATGATTCCGCGGCGGAACGCCTCGAGGACGAGGCCGCGCACGCTGCGCACGCCCATCTTGAATTTCGCGTCGTCGAGACGTTTCTCGACAGTCCCTGGGGCGATACCCATGCGGCGGGCGACCTCTTTCGCGGTCAGTTCGCTGGCGCTCCAGGCCGTGGCTTCGAGTTCTCGCGGCGCGAGACCAAGGCCGGTGCGGCCGATCCATCCGCCGCAGTTGATAGTTGCGTGCATGGTTGATTCCTTGGCTGCATGGGTCAGCACTCGGCGGCGCGATTATTTGCCGATGGGCATCGCGTGGAGTGCTGGCGCATGGAGTCGAGAGAGGGGTGGTGCAGGGCGCCCGCCGCCCCGCACCTACTTACAAACCGCCTTTTGGTTTGTTCCTGGATATCTGCTACATGGCTGCATCCTCCGGTGGTTACCAGCGATTGGCGCTGGCGCCGTTCTACTATTCACCGAGGGCGTCATCGGCCCTCGCGACCAGTTCAATCAATCGCTCGATGTGGGATGCCCTGGTGGTGAGGGTGATCGCTTCCGGCCCCTCAGCCAGGCCGGCGCGAAGGGCTGTCGGGAACGCCGTGACGATCTCCCGATTGAGCTTCAGCAACTCTTCGAGAATGGCGCGCGGCACGACTGGCTCAGCTACCGCCTTGGGGGTTACTTTGGTTCCGCCCGCTGCAATGACCTTCGCGAGCTTCTGGCCCAGCACCTGGCCGGCCTTCTCGCCGTGCTTCCTGACGACCTTCGCCGCGGTCGTCGCTGCGACTGCGCCGGAGCTGATCAACTGCTGCACATCGGTATTCGCGTTGCCCACGACCAGTACCTGATCGACGTGCTGCCGGGTTTTCCCCATCTTCTGGGCGATCTGTTCGACGGTCCATCCGAACGCAATGAGCCGTTTGTAGCCGTGTGCGAGCTCCAGAGGGGAGAGCTTGCGCCCCTCCTGACTGGTGATCACTCGAAGCACGCGCTCAGCATCGTTCCCGGTGAACGCAACGATGGGCACCCAGAACTCGCCGTTCGGGTCACGTGGCAACCGGCCCTCGGCGTCGAGCTTGAGGTAGGCGCGCCGGCGGCGGTGCCCGTCGACAACCCACATGCCGCCGTCTTCGCGCGGCCTCACTTCAAGGGCCGGAACGATGCCGCCCTGGTGCAGGTAGTCGGCCAGATCCGCGATGCTCTGTTCGAGGTCTTCGCCCTCGGCGCGGAGGTTGAAACCGGGCTCTTCGTGAAGGTCTTCGAGGCGAGCCTTCATCGCATCCGCGCGCTTCAGGTCGCCGTCCTTGATCATCTGCTTGAACGATTTGGCCGCCATGAGGCCTCCGTCTGTTGTGATTGCGTGATGCTGTATGGGGGAGTGGTCTGGCCGGTGCTGAGTCTCTGTCCGGCTGGCGCCGGGCTGGGTCACTGGCGGACTAGATAGCCGCGCACACGCTATACCCCTAGCGCTGTGCGACCAGACCACTCTCCGATACAGCCTGGCGATGTGGCCAGGTGGATCGGGCCTGCGTTGGGGAGCCCGGCAGGCGCGGGTGATGCCCTGCTACCGGCAGGGCGGCGGGTTAGGCGACCAGGGCCTTGCGTATCAGATTGATTACGTCGTCAGTTGCGCCGTTTTCGCGAGCGCTCTGAATAGTTGTTTCGAGCGCCGCGTCTGCCTGCTGCTGCTGCCAGCGCGCCTGTTGCTCAACAATGCACGGATACCCTTCCGCATGAGCCGGCTTCCAGATGCTGCGGTAGTCGCCGCGATGGTTGATTGCGACCCGTGATTCGTGCCAGCGGAATTCCTCTCCAGCCTGCATAACGGAATGGCATAGGGCGCAGCGAGTTGATCTTGTCAAAGTCCGCATCGTCCTTTCCTCGGTGATGCCCCGGCGAACCGTGGCAGTGTTCTCAAGTGTTCTCGCAGGCGTAACAAATTCCTGTAGCCGTCACCCCCAGGCGCCCACACTCGGGGCAGCTCGCCTCGCTGCGCACCTGCTCCTGCGCCTCCTCGTAGCAACCCTCGCAGCGGAATCCGTCGGACGTCTCGATCACGCGACCGGGCGCGTTGCACCGGTCGCATTCGTGAATGATTGTCATCGGGTCGACTCCTTACATCACGCATGCATCCGCACGGTGATGTAGCCGTTGCTGGCAACTACGTGCTCCCAACAATTGAAGAAGACGGACTGTCCGAACTTCTTCATTGCCGCCTGGCGAACCTTCACCTCAACGTCCAGAGGCTGTTCACCGGCGTCCGGCAGGGCAAGCCATTGCAGGCTCTTGCCGTCGCTCAGGTGGGAATCGATGTTGAATTGAGCCATTTCAGTCTCCTTACCAGGGTTTACCGGCGTTGATGTATGCGCTTCCTGCAAGCTCAGTTAGAGCTACCAGTTGCCAGGAATCGATCGCTCCGCCGTAGTGCAATCCGCGCAACATCCCGACCGTTTCGTAGTACTCGATGCGCGCTCGGTGTACGTCGCTCTCCCTGCGAATGATTCGAAGAGACTGACGTAAAGCCAGTAAGGCCTTTTCATTCATCGTCTTGCCTTCCAGTGCGTGTTGACTTCCCGTCTGGCCCTCGTTGGAGGGCCAGCCAGTGAAATCGGTGTTTCTCCCGCGTTCGCCTACTGGGCTTCTACAACCCGCGGGTCTTTCGTCATTGCTGTCAGGGTTGACCGTGCCGCCGGCATGCCGCGCGCCGCAGTCTTGAGCACCGTTACCCGCCACCTGTGCCTGGGCGATGATTTCTTTCCATACGTTTTCTGGTTCAGCCGCTGGTGGCTTAGGCAATACGGCGTACTCAGGTGGGATTCGCCCACGCCGGGTACGTCAATGCCTGGCTTGGCCAGCGGCGTTTTGCGTGCGTTGTTAAAGAGCGGTCGGCTCGGTGGCCTCCCTTGAACCAAAAAGGTACATAGGGTGAGCTGAAATTAGTAGCGAAAAGGTACATTGTCAATACCTTGGTTGTACCTTTATGGCTCTTATAGGGATTCTGACTGTTCGGATACTGTATGCATGTACAGTTTATGAGGTGCTTATGGCCAAGAAGCAGAAGCAGCAGGCGTACGAGGTCACGCCGACTGATCGCCTGGGGATGCGAGTGTCCGCGATGATCAATTCACCGAAGGCGCAGGATCTGGGGATGGTGACGATTCACCGGCTGGACACTGACCCGGCGGAAGCGTGGGATGCGGTGATGGAGGTGCTGGCTGAGACGGACGGTATCGACCTGGTGATCAACGACGACGGAACCATGACGCTCAAGTGGGAGCCTATTAAAAGCGGCGCACCCTAACGCTTTTGGATTGCGCATCTCGAAGAAGAGTGGGCTTGCACAATTAACTAATTGTGTTAATCTGAAATTGAGCACGCGAAATCGCGCCTGCTCTGGAGGTTAAAAATGCTAACGGCACTCGGAAAACTGTTAAGAAAGGAACGCATCGACAGGAATCTCCTGCTCAAGGATATGGCCTTGGGGCTGGAGGTTAGCCCGGCATACCTCTCTACCGTCGAAACCGGTAAGAAAACGTTCAGTGACGACTTCATCAGAAAAGTCGCTCGGTACTTGGGCTTCGCTCCAGGAACACGGGAGTATCACGAGCTTGAGGATGCGGCCATTCTTAGTCGAGGTCAGGTACAGATAGGGGTTGCAGGCGTTTCGAATAAGCACAAAGAGGTGGCACTTGCTTTTTCTCGGCAATTCGAGGAGATGCAGCCATCGGAGCTTGACAAGCTTCTCGCTCTTCTGAACGAGCCGCAAAAGCAAAGGTAGCAGCATATGAGTGGACCGCGCTGTGAAGTACCGCCTCAGTCGCTCGATGCGATCATCAGGCTGACTGAGGCAATTCGTAAGGACACCAAGATCAGAAGCGATCTGTTCCCAGTCCTTGAGTTTTTGGAATTTGCAATGCCGAGGATTTTTCCTGGGTTTGCGCTGGAGGTTGGGGCGAAAGAGGAGATGGGGCCGAATCACGGGCTAACGATCCCTAGTGAGAATGTGATCCGGCTTCGTGAGGATGTTTACGATGGGCTCTGCCGGGGTGGCGGGCGTGATCGATTTACTGCCGCACATGAGCTAGGGCACTACATCATGCATCGCAACGTGTCGATTGTGTTCCACCGTGCTGAAAACGGCCGACTCCCCCCGTATCGTGATAGCGAATGGCAGGCGAATAGCTTCGCTGGGGCGCTTCTGATGCCAGAGCGGGCAATGAGGGAGTGTGGATCGCTGGCAGAGATAGCACAGCGCTTCGGTGTAAGCCTGGCTGCAGCAGAGGTTCAGAATCGGCAATTGTCCCGCCGGGGGATGAGAGTTTTGAACTGATTGGAGTTGGCGCTCCAATCAGTTCGGTGAGCTTTGGGGAAGGGGCTCGCCCTTGCAACGGGTAGCTGCGAACGAAAGGTTAGTCATTTCCTAGCAGTTTTCGCAAGAAAAAAATTTCCTTCCGCTAAGGAGGTGACTATGCATGACGCCAAAAAAGCCGGCCCCTAAAGGGTATCGCTGGGTATGCTGCCGCTACCGTCGGGTGAAAAACTCCGACCGCGTGCTGGATGCTCATGACTACGGCCACGAAGCTTGGTGCTTCTTGGTCCGGGCGTAAATCCAGGCCTTGAAGGTAAAGCGACCCATAGACTAGCGATGGGTCGCTTTACTTTTTTTGGCTATAGCTCAGTGTTTCCTGCGTCTCATAACAGACCACCAGAACACCCACCCGATCACGCTGATGCCACCGTCACGCATCTGATCCTTGGTGTACTCCTCATCGGGGTACTCGTCCCGGTTGTAGCTGCGCAACCGGATGCCGCCGCCAGGCAGTCGATAGACGAACTTCACCCGCAGCAGGTCGTCATGCTTCAGGGCGTAGATCTCGCCGTCCACGATCGTGTTGACCGAGAGGTCGACGCCGATGATCGAGCCGTCTGCAATGAGCGGCTCCATGCTGTTGCCTGTGACGTTCACGCAGACGGAGGTGCTCTTGTCGACGGCAGCCTCGCGCAGAGTTGCCTTCGGGAATCGAATCTTGCGCTTGGCCAGTTCGAGGTCAGGCACTCGCCCACCGCCCGCCGCTATCTCGACCTCGTCGAAGTATGGGATTTCAACCTCGTCCAGCGCGAGCGGGTCTCCGTCTGACCACGCTGATAGGGGCTCCAGATTTCCGCCGGAGCGATACTCGGCGGTCGGCTCAGCCACCCGCTGGTGTTGTTCCGGGGTGTGCTGAATGTCGAGCCAGCCGCGCGGCATATTGAATTTCTCCTCAATGTGCCTGGCCAGCTTGTTGCCGATGTTCTTGGTGGGGTTCGAGCCAATCAAGCGGCTCACCTGGGTTGGCTCGCGATCTATGCGAGCAGCGAATGCGACTGTGCCGCCTTCCTTTTCGGCCAGTGTTAGCGCGTTCGCACGGCGGATTGTCGTGATATCGATCATCTATCCATTTCATCATCTGTACCTAAAAAGTACAGAACCTTGACGGTACACAACCTTTTCACCATGATTGTACCAAGGAGGTACATTTATGGCCGTCGAGACACCCCAAAGCACCCACGCAGAAGCGCTTCGGGCCTTCTGGAAGTCGCTCAGCATCCAAGAGCGTGATGACGCTGCGAAGGCGCTCAGCACGAGCGTTGCGTACCTCAGGCAGGTTCTGGCTTGCGGCCGGACTCCAGGGGCGGCGCTGGCGCGTGATCTTGAGCGCTTCTTTGGTGCTCGCATCACTCGCCACCAGCTCCGCCCAGACCTCTACGACGCGCCAGCAAGGCCTCGGGGTCGGAGTGCGGCATAGCACGTAGCAGATGTTACGGAGAGGGGCTGGCGCTACGTAGTCGGCTGCGACCCCTGTTCAGGCATCCAGTAGAGCAGACAGCAAAAAGCCCGGCGGCAACCGGGCTTTCTGAGGAGGCACCGGAAGGCGGTGCCGAACATCCAACGGAGACGAATATGTCACAAGTTGCAGTCATCCAACAAGGCCCGGTCCTGGCGATGAGCAGTCGCGAGATTGCGGCGCTGGTCGAGTCCCGACACGACAACGTGAAGAGGACCATCGAGCGCCTCGGCGAGAAGGGGGTCATCAGGTTTACTCCATCGGAGGAAACCTCCCACGCTGGCGCTGGGGCGCGGCCCGTGAGCGTTTACCTCGTCGACAAGCGCGACAGCTTCGTTGTTGTTGCCCAGCTCAGCCCGGAATTCACTGCGCGCCTGGTGGACCGCTGGCAGGAGTTGGAGTCTCAGCTAGCGCATGGTGTGCCCGCCGTCCCTACGAATCTGGCGGATGCACTGAGGTTGGCTGCTGATCAGGTCGAGCAGAATCAGGCGCTGCAGTTGGTCATTAGCGAGCAGGCGCCCAAGGTCCAGGCTCTGGAGCGGCTCAGCGGTGCAGCCGGCACGATGTGCATAACCGACGCAGCGAAGCACCTCAAGATCAACCCCGCCCGGCTCTTCGACTGGCTCCAGCAGAACCGATGGATCTACCGCCGGAGCGGCTCGGCTCGTTGGATCGGCTATCAGCCAAGAATCCAAGACGGCTGGATCATGCACAAGGTGACTGTTCTCGGTCGTGACGACCAGGGCGACGAGCGCGCGGCGAGCCAGGTACGCATCACTGCCAAGGGGCTGTCGGTGCTGGCGCGGAAGATCGAGGAGGGCAAGCTGTGATCCTCGGTAGCGTGTCGCGACACGAAATCACGAATCAAGAAAATGTGTCGCCGGAGGTGAGCCAGTGAGCACGATCATCATGTCGGCCTGCTGGCCGCTGCAGGGTTTGACGCCGGCGCAGAAGGCTGTGCTGATCAGCCTGGCGGACAACGCGAACGACGAGGGCGTGTGCTGGCCTTCGGTGGCGAAGATCGCCGAGCGCACCTGCCTGTCCGAACGTGCCGTGCAGCAGGCCATCAAGGTGCTGAACGAGTGCAAGGCGCTGAGCATTGAAGCGCGCCAGGGTCGCTCGACGATGTTCACCGTAACCCCCGCAGCATTTGCACCCCCGCAGAAGGTTCACCCCCGCAGGAAATGCAC
>RWIP01005017.1_pt1 | contig 70668 bp, 49 predicted proteins | sample 2345011 | NCBI WGS metagenome assembly RWIP01 (sample SAMN10511131, study PRJNA507866) | freshwater metagenome | isolation source: river water inoculated in media containing various beta lactam antibiotic in... | place: India: River Ganga, Varanasi | collected 2018-02-15
ATGCGCAGGCCGCGCAGCTTCACCTGGTGGTCGATCCGCCCGGCGTACTCGATCACCCCGTCGGCGCGGTAGCGCGCCAGGTCGCCGGTGCGGTACATCCGCTCCCCAGCCACGAACGGGTTGGCGACGAAACGCTCGGCAGTCAGCCCCGGACGCTGGTGGTAGCCACGGGCCAGGCCCCGACCGGCCAGGTACAGCTCGCCGAGCACGCCCACCGGTACCGGCTCCAGGTTGCCATCGAGGATGTAGCAGGCCAGGTTGGCGATCGGCCGGCCGATCGGCACCGCGTCCTTGCCCTCCTCCATGCAGGTCCAGTGGGTGACGTCGATGGCCGCCTCGGTCGGGCCATAGAGGTTATAGAGGCCGGCCTGCGGCAGCTTGGCGAACACCTGCTGCTGGGCGTCCGCCGGCAGCGCCTCGCCGCTGCAAACGATGCGTTTCAGGCTGGTGCAGGAGGCGACGTCTTCGTCCTGCAGGAAGGCCTGCAGCATCGACGGCACGAAGTGCAGCGTGTCGACCCCTTCGCGATTGATCAGCTCCACCAGCTTCGCCGGATCGCGATGGTCGCCCGGCGCGGCCACCACCAAACGCGCCCCGCTCATCAGCGGCCAGAAGAACTCCCAGACCGACACGTCGAAGCTGAACGGGGTCTTCTGCAACACCGTGTCACCGACGCCCAGCCCATAGGCCTGCTGCATCCAGCACAAGCGGTTGCTCAGCGCCGAATGGCGGTTGCCGGCGCCCTTGGGCTTGCCGGTGGAACCGGAGGTGTAGATGACATAGGCAAGATTCTCGCCGTTCAGCTCGATCCCCGGATTGTTCTCGGCATGGTTTTCCAGCCAGGCATCGGCCTGGTCCAGGTCGATCCGCTGCACGCCTTGCGCCAGCGGCAGCTTCAGGTGCGACTGGCTGAGCAGCAGCTCCACGCCGCTGTCCTCCAGCATGTAGGCCTGGCGCTCCTCGGGGTACTCCGGGTCCACCGGCACGTAGGCGCCGCCGGCCTTGAGGATCGCCATCAGGGCCACGACCATCTCGATGGAGCGCTCCATGGCCACGCCCACCAGGCGGTCCGCACCGACCCCGCGCTCGATCAGGGCATGCGCCAGGCGGTTGGCCCGGCGGTTCAGCTCGGCGTAGTCCAGGCGCTCCTCGCCGAAGGCCAGCGCCGGCGCCGTCGGTGTGCGCTCGACCTGCTCCTCGAACAACCGGTGCACGCCGCGTTGCAGCGGGTACTCGGCCGCAGTGGCGTTCCAGCCTTCCAGCAACTGATAGCGCTCCTCGGCATCGAGCATCGGCAGCGAGTCGACGCTGGCCTGCGGGTTTTCCAGCATGCCGCGCAGCAGGTTCTGCCAATGCCGCGCCATGCGCTCGACGGTCCGCGCCTCGAACAGGTCGGTCGCGTAGGTCAGCGCGGCGTACAGGCGACCGCCCTTCTCGTAGGTATCCAGGCTCAGGTCGAACTGGGTGGTACGGCTCTTCCAGTCGAGCTGGCCGAAGCTCAGGCCGGCCACGCTGTCCAGCGCCTCGATGTCGGCCACCAGCGGCTGGTGGTTGTACATCACCTGGAACAGCGGGCTGTGGCTCAGGCTGCGCTCGACCTTGAACGCCTCGACCAGGCGTTCGAACGGCAGATCCTGATGGGCCTGGGCGCCAAGCACGGTGTCCTTGAGCCCGGCCAGCAGGGTCGCCACCGACGTGCGGCCGTCGAATACCGAGCGCAGCACCTGGGTGTTGACGAACAGGCCGATCAGCCCTTCCACCTCGGCGCGGTTGCGGTTGGCGATGGGGACGCCGACCCGCAGGTCGGTCTGCCCGCTATAGCGTTGCAGGAGGATATTGAAGCCGCCGAGCAACAGCATGAACAGGGTCAGCCCCTGGCGTCGGGCGGTGCCGCGCAGGGCCTCGGCCAGGGCCGGCTCGATGCTGAACTCGTAACGGCTGCCACGGTAGCTGGGAACCGCCGGACGCGGGTGGTCGGTCGGCAACTCCAGGACCGGATGCCGCTCGCCGAGCTTGCCGCGCCAGTACTCCAGCTGGCGCTCCTGCTCACCGGCCTCCAGCCAGCTGCGCTGCCACAGGGCGTAATCGGCGTACTGGATCGGCAAGGCCGGCAGGCCGGGCTCCGCGCCAGTCGCATAGGCACTGTAGAAACGACTGAATTCTTCGATCAGCACGTTCATCGACCAGCCGTCGGACACGATGTGATGCAGGGTCAACAGCAGCACATGCCGCTCCTCGCCCAGGCGGATCAGGCGGACCCGCAGCAACGGCCCCTCGCACAGGTCGAACGGCTGCAACGACTCGCGCTGCGCCTCCTCGCGCAGGCGGGCTTCCTGCTCGGCCTCAGGCAGGCCGCTGCAATCCTCGAAGGCAACCTCCAGCGGGCGTTGCAGGGGCGCCTGCGCCAGGCTGTCGTCGGCGCCGCGCGGGAACACCGTACGCAGGGTTTCATGACGCTGCACCAGGCTGGCGAAGGCGCGCTCCAGCGCCTGGCGATCCAGCGGTCCGTTCAGGCGCACCGCGCTGGGCAGGTTGTAGGCGCCACTCTGTGGCTCCAGGTGCCAGAGGAACCACATGCGCTGCTGGGCGTAGGACAGGCGGTCGCGCTCGGCCGAAGACACGCCGGCCGGAATCGGGAACAGCGAGAAATCGATTCCCTCCCCTCGCAGGGTTTCGAGGAAGACCCGACGCTTCTCAACGGGTAGTTCGATAAAGCGGCGGGCGAGCTTGAGGGAATCTTCTGCGTTCATCGGTCTTCTTCCGTGCACATGGGCAACGAGCGCGGGGCTCGGTCATTCATGTGAAACGGACGACACATCGTGAAAATTAACCGGACAGCGACTTCCGGTCGCACCTTGGCCGATCGGTTTTTTGCATAGCCATCAGGCGCTTAGGCAAATGACGAAGAAATCCCTCGCGAGGAGCACGAAAGCTTTTGCGAAACATTTGCTTTCATCTTCCCTTTCAGGTTCTGCGCGGCTCATTCGTCCTATATGGATGAACGGGGCGTATCCAGTCTCCGCAACCCATGGTCGGTGCCCACGACCCCTAACCTACCGTTAGCCTCATGTCGAAAAAGTCCCGCTCCAGACTCTGGTTCCTCGTCCACAGCTGGCTGGCCCTGCCCATCTGGTTCTTCGTCCTGATCGTCTGCCTCACCGGCACCCTGGCGGTGGTCAGCCAGGAGATCGTCTGGCTGGCCAACCCGGAAATCCGTGCCAGCAAGCCAAGCGACTCCGCCGAACCGCTGAGCTACAGCCAGGTCCTCGCCAGCATCAATCAGGCCCGGCCCGAGCTGAAGGTCGAATCGATCGAACGCCCCGACGAGTCCCACTTCGCCCTGACCGTGGATGTCAGCCATCCCGACGGCAGCAGCGCTGCGCTCTACGTGAATCCCTACTCAGGTGCCATCCAGGGCAAGAGCCCGCACTTCGATTTCCGCCAGTTCACCCGCGCCCTGCACGGCTGGTGGCTGATGCCGTTCGATAACGGCTACAGCTGGGGCTGGTACCTGGTCTCGCTACTCGGACTGCCGATGTTGGCCTCGCTGGTCACCGGTCTGGTGGTCTATAAACGATTCTGGAAGGGTTTCTTCAGACCACGCCTGCGCATCAGCCAGGGCGCGCGCATCTTCTGGGGGGATTTCCACCGCCTGAGCGGCATCTGGTCGATCTGGTTCATCGCCGTGATCTCCATCACCGGCACCTGGTTCCTGATCCAGGCGATCCTCGCCGACAATCACATCACTCTCTCCAGCGAAGGCCCGCCGCCGGTCATCGCCCGCAGCGAGGTGCCGCTCTCGCCTTCCGGCCAGCCGGCTGTGCAGATCGACCTCGACGAGGCCGTGCGCATCGCCACTCGGGACATTTCCGGCTTGGAAGCCAGCGGGCTGTTCCTCCCAGGCAACGCCTACAGCCCGCTCTATGTCTATGGCCGCGGCTGGTACCCGCTGATGTACCAGTCGGCAGCGATCAATCCCTACAACGGCAGGATCGAGTCTTCCCGCCTGCTCGGCGACCGCACCCCGCTAGAGTTCGTCACCGAATCCATGCGCCCCCTGCACACCGGCGATTTCGGCGGCATCTGGGTCAAGCTGATCTGGTTCGTCTTCGGCCTGCTGCTGAGCATGATGGTGCTCAGCGGCCTGCTGATCTGGAGCAAGCGCACCGCACAGGCCACCGCCGCGCTGGTCAAGCGCGGCAAGCGCCCGGCGCGCCAGCCGAAACCGGCCAAGCCGGCGCCGGTAATGGCCAACCAGACCGCGGAGGGACAGCCATGAGCAAGGCCGCCGTTGCCCAGCCCGTTTCGCCGCTGCGCCAGTTCTGGCTGCGCTGGCGTTTCCACCTGAATGTTCTGCTGATCCTGATCCCGCTCGGTTTCATGCCGCGTTATTTCGCCGACGTCGCACTGTTCCGCGGCACCAGCGGCCTCGGCGAACGAGAGGCGGGCGAGATCCAGGTCGGCCCCTGGAGCCTGCGCCTGGCGGAAATGCGTATCGAACCGCCGCACGACGAAGGCCCCGCCGGCTTCATGAAGGACTTCAATGCCGCCCTCTGCCAGGCCTGCATTCCCCAGGTCAAGGCGACCTACCTGCGCATCGGCAAGCCGCGCAGCCTGCGTGCCGCCGGGGTGATCTTCTTCGGCAGCCCCTACCGCATGGGCACCAGCGTGCCGATCCCGCCGCGCACCCGGCCCGATGCCGAGCTGTGGATCACCATGGAAGGTTGGGACGGCTCCATGCACCAGGCTTCCATTCCCCTGGCCGAGGCATCCCCCGCCACCGTGGCCTGGCTGAACAAACGAGGTAAGCAATGAGCATCCACACCCGCCCCTGGCGCCTGCCCCTGGCCGCCCTGTTGCTCGGCCTGAGCGGCGCGGCCCTGGCGCACAACCCGATCTGCGAATGCGAGGAAGTGCAGGCCGGCGAGATCCGCTGCAAGGGCGGCTTCTCCGACGGCAGCGGCGCCCCCGGCGTAACCCTCGACGTGATCGGCTACGACGAGCAGATCCTGGTTCCCGGCAAGCTCGGCGCCGACTCGACCCTGACCTTCAAGCGTCCCGACGGCGAGTTCTACGTGCTGTTCGACGCCGGCCCCGGCCACGTGGTGGAAATCGACCACGCCGACATCGCCGCGCCATGAGCGTCGAAACCGTCCGCCCGGCCGGCGCCGGCCACGAGACCCTCTACGTACTGCTCGGCAGCGTGCTGATTCTGGCCCTCGCCGCCACGGTGGTCGGGCTGCGCCAGCAGTCCCATGAAGCGCAAGCCCTGGACGCCCACCAGGTGGATGCCCGGCTCGACCTGAATGCCGCCGAACAGGGCATCTATGCCGACCTGCAGGTCGCCGCCGAAGACATCCAGGCGCGCCTGGACGACGGCGAAGCCGCGCCCTCCGTCGACGAACTGGCCGCCGAGAGCTTCCCGCCCTTCGTCGCCGACGTCGCCGCAAGCAGCCGCGGCGAGCACCGCTGGAGCCACGGCGAAACCGCCGGGCGTCCGAGCTACCTGGGCGTCAGCGGCAAGCCCGAGGTGGCCGGCTCGTTCCTCCTGCTGCTCGGCCCCGCCGAAGTCTGGCTGAAGCCCGCCGCGGCCGCTGCCGGCGCCGTACCGGGCGACGCCCGCGCCCTGGCCGACGCCGGCTGGCGCCAGGTGGTCAGCCGCTTCGACGCCGGCGTGACCCGTCAGCACCGCCATTGATCGCACATCGACTCCACAGAAGGCGTTTTTCCATGCTGTTCTCCCGTCGCTCATCCCGTCCGCGCGGCCTCGCCGCCCTCCTCCCGGGCCGTGCCCTGCTGGCCGCCCTGCTGCTGGCCCTGCTCGCCCCGCTGGCCCAGGCCGAAGACGGCAAGCGCCTGCGCATCGGCATCACCCTGCATCCCTACTACAGCTACGTGAGCAACATCGTCGGCGACAAGGCCGAGGTGGTGCCGCTGATCCCCGCCGGTTTCAACCCGCATGCCTACGAGCCGCGCGCCGAGGACATCAAGCGCATCGGCACGCTCGACGTGGTGGTGCTCAACGGCGTCGGCCACGACGATTTCGCCGAGCGCATGATCGCCTCCAGCGAAAAGCCCGGCATCCCGGTGATCGAGGCCAACGCCAAGGTGCCGCTGCTGGCCGCCACCGGCATGGCCGCGCGCGGCGCCGGCAAGGTGGTCAACCCGCACACCTTCCTGTCCATCAGCGCCTCGATCACCCAGGTCAACACCATCGCCCGCGAACTGGGCAAGCTCGACCCGGCCAACGCCAAGGCCTACACCCGCAACGCCCGGGCCTACGCCAAGCGCCTGCGGGCCCTGCGCGCCGACGCCCTGGCGCGGCTGAACAAGGCCCCGGCCGCCGACTTCCGCGTCGCCACCATCCACGGCGCCTACGACTACCTGCTGCGCGAATTCGGCCTGGAAGTCACCGCCGTGGTCGAGCCGGCCCACGGCATCGAGCCGAGTCCGAGCCAGTTGAAGAAGACCATCGACCAGCTCAAGGCGCTGGACGTGAAGGTGATCTTCTCCGAGATCGACTTCCCCTCCACCTACGTCGAGACCATCCAGCGCGAGTCCGGGGTGAAGCTCTATTCGCTGTCGCACATTTCCTATGGCGACTACAGCGCCGGCAAGTACGAGGAAGAAATGGCGCGCAACCTCGACACCGTGGTCCGCGCCATCCAGGAGTCCGGCGCATGACCGTAGCCGAACGGCTTTGCGCCACGCCTTGCGGGCCGGCCATCGAGTTCGCCGGGATCGACCTGAGCCTCGGCGGCAGCCGCATCCTCGATGGCGTGCGCCTGCGCGTCGAGGCCGGTAGCGTGCACGCGCTGGTCGGACCGAACGGCGGCGGCAAGAGTTCGCTGGTCAAGACCCTGCTCGGGCAGATGCCGCATCGCGGCGAGCTGCGCCTGGAGTGGCCCGGCGCGCCCGGCTGCATCGGCTACGTGCCGCAGGCGCTGGAGTTCGACCGCGGCCTGCCGCTCACCGTCGACGATTTCATGGCCGCCATGTGCCAGCGCCGTCCGGCCTTCCTCGGCCTGTCGCGCAGCCGGCGCCCGGCGATCGACGCGGCCCTGGAACGGGTCGGCATGCTGGCCAAGCGCGGTCGGCGCATGGGCGCCCTCTCCGGCGGCGAGCGCCAGCGCGTGCTGCTGGCCCAGGGCCTGGTACCGCCGCCGCAACTGCTGGTGCTGGACGAACCGATGTCGGCCCTCGACGAGGGCGGCATCCAGGTCTTCGAGCGGCTGCTGCTGGACTGGCGCCAGGCCGGCGTCACCGTGCTCTGGATCGAGCACGACCTGGAGGCCGTCGGCCGCCTCGCCGACCGGGTCAGCGGTCTCAACCGCCACCTGCTGTTCGACGGTCCGGCGGCCAGCAGCCTGACCCCGGAACGCCTGCTCACGCTGTTCTCCACCCAGCCCCGGAAGAACGCGGAGGCCAGCCGATGAACGACGCCTACGAACAACTGCGCCAGGCCGTCCAGGCCTGGGCCGCCGCCGGCTACCTGCCGGAGACCCTGGCCTACGGCTTCGTCGTCAACGCGCTCCTCGCCGGCCTGCTGATCGGCCCGGTGCTCGGCGGCCTCGGCACCCTGGTGGTGGTCAAGCGCTTCGCCTTCTTCTCAGAGGCGGTCGGCCACGCCGCGCTCACCGGCGTGGCCATCGGCATCCTCCTCGGCGAGCCCTACACCGGGCCCTACGGTAGCCTGTTCGGCTACTGCCTGCTGTTCGGCGTCCTGCTCAACTACCTGCGCAACCGTACCGGCCTGGCCCCGGACACCCTGATCGGGGTGTTCCTCTCGGTGTCCCTGGCGCTCGGCGCCAGCCTGTTGCTGGTGCTGGCGGGCAAGATCAACGTGCATATCCTCGAGAACGTGCTGTTCGGCTCGGTGCTGACCGTGAACGGCCATGACCTCGCGGTGCTGGCGGCGGTCGCCGTGCTGGTGCCGTGCCTGGCCCTGCCGCTGTACAACCGCATCATGCTGGCCAGCTTCAACCCGCAACTGGCGGCGGTGCGCGGGGTCGCGGTGAAGAGCCTGGACTACCTGTTCGTGGCCCTGGTGACCCTGGTCACCGTCGCCGCGGTGAAAGTGATCGGCGCGATCCTGGTCGGAGCCCTGCTGGTGATCCCGGCGGCGGCGGCGCGCCTGGTCAGCCAGTCGCTGAAAGGGTTCTTCTGGCTGGCGGTGCTGATCGCCACCGTCAGCACGCTGGCCGGTATCCTGTTGCCGATCATGTTCGACCTGCCGATTCCCTCCGGCGCCGCGATCATCCTGGTCGCCGGCCTGGCCTTCGGCCTCGCCGCCATCGCTCGCGGCTGCCTGCCGCACCTGAAAGGAACCCCCGGATGAACCTGAAACCCCATTGCCTCGCCCTGGCCCTGGCTTGCGCCGGACTCGCCGGCCCGCTCCCGGCCCTCGCCGCGACGTCGGCCGCGGCCCAGTCCGCGCCAGTCACGGTACTGGCCAGCCTGCCGGTCACCCACGCCCTCGCCGAACGCCTGCTGCGGGACACCGAGGTCAAGCTGCAACGGGTCGCCCCGGCCAACCTGCCGGCCAGCCGCCAGGCCTCGTTCTTCGCCGGGCGCGGCGCCGGCGGCCTGGCCAAGGCCGCCGGGCAGGCCGACGCGGTGATCGACCTGCGCTCGATCTGGAGCGACGACCCGCTCTATCCGCTGGCCCGCCGTAGCAATATCCGTATCGTCGAGATCGACGCCGCGCGTCCGGTGGACGGCGCCCTGCCCGGCATCGCCCTGCGCCCCGGCAGCGACCTGCATGCCTACCCCTGGCTCAACCCGACCAACCTGGGGCGCATGGCCGCTGTCCTCGCCAGCGACCTGGAGCGCCTGGCGCCCGGCGCCGCAGCGACCATCCAGGCCAACCTGGCGACGCTGAAGAAGCAATTGCTGGAAGCGACCGCCAGTAACGAGACTCGCCTGGCGAAGGCCGACAACCTCAGCGTGATCAGCCTCTCCGAACGCCTCGGCTACCTGCTCGCCGGGCTCAACCTGGACCCGCTGGACGTGGAGATCCAGGCCGACGACGGCTGGACCGAGACCAATATCCAGGCTTTCGCCGAGGAGCTGAAGAGCGAGGATATCGCCCTGGTCCTGCACCATCGCCAACCACCCAAGCCCCTCGCCGATGCCATCGCCGCCAGCGGCGCACGCCTGATAGTGGTGGACACCGAGGCGGCGGACCCGGTGGCCGGCCTGGAAAGTGACATGAAAGCGATAGTCGAAGGGCTGCTGGCCGGTAAAGGCTGAGCCGCGCCTCGTAACGAAAAAGGCCGGGGAGCGCTGCTCCCCGGCCTTTTTTTCGTCGACATCGGACCCGCCGCAGGGCCTATGGCGCCCTCGCGGGCATCAGCAGATCGCCGCCGACTCCACCGCCAACGCCGCGGCGCCCTGCCCCGCGCGCCAGGCCTCGACCTGGCGCTCGACGACCGCCAGCACCTCGGCCTCGCGCTGATGGATGAAGAAGTGCCCGCCGTCGAACAGTTCCAGTTCGAAACCGCTGCGGGTTTCCTCGGCCCAGGCCAGCAACTGTTCCTCGCTGGCCTTGTCCTCCCTGCCGCCAAGCGTTCGGATCGGACAGGCCAACGGCGGGCGCCGCTGGTGACGATAGCTGCCGCAGAGCAGGAAATCGGCGCGCAGGATCGGCAGGGTCAGGCTCATCAGCTCGCGGTTGCCCAGCACCTCTTCCGGCGTACCTTGCAGGTCGCGCAGGTCGGCGATCAGCTCGGCGTCGCTCTTCGGTTCGGCGAAACCGCGGTCATACTCGGCGCGTCGCGACGGCGCCGCGGTGCCGCAGGCGAAGAACCCCAGCGGCGTCGGGCAACCCAGCTCGCGCAAGGCATACAGCACCTCGCAGGCGAGCAAGGCGCCGAGGCTGTGCCCGAGCATCGCGTAGGGGCCCTGGCGGACCTCGTCGTGCAGCTCGCGCGCCAGTTGCTGCGCCAGGCTCGCCAGGTCGGTCTGCAACGGCTCGGCCATCCGCGCCCCGCGCCCCGGCAACTCCACCGGACGCACCGCCAGCCAGGCCGGCAGCTTGCGCCGCCAGCGGCTGTAGGTCATGGCGCTGGCGCCGGAATACGGCAGGCAGAACAGCCGTACGGGCGTACCGCCCACTCAGCCGGCCGCCTTGTCCATGTGCTGGCGCAGGCTCAGCGGGCGCATGTCGGTCCAGACTTCCTCGATGTAGGCCAGGCAGTCCTTCTTCAGGCCGCTCTTGCCGGCCGCCCGCCAGCCCTGGGGAATCTCCTTGTATTCCGGCCAGATGGAATACTGCTCCTCATGGTTGACCACTACCTGGAACTGGATGTCGTCACGGTCGAACACTGAAGTCATTGCTTGCTCCTGATGGGATCGAACGGCCGCGCGCAGCACGGCCCTTGCGTTGGATAACGAAAAGCCCGGCGGGAAAATTAGCCGGCCAGCGCCGCGCCGAGGGCGCGGGCGAAACGCCGGGCCACCTCGTCGATCTGTTCGGCGCCGATGATCAGTGGCGGCAGGAAGCGCACCACGCTGCCGTGGCGGCCGCCCAGTTCGAGGATCAGGCCGCGCCTCAGGCACTCGCGCTGGACCCGCGAGGCCAGGGCGCCGTCGGTCGGCGGATGACCGAGGGCATCCGCCTCGCCCTGCGGGTCGACGATCTCGACCCCGAGCATCAGCCCCCGACCGCGGATATCGCCCAGTTGCGGATAGTCGCGCTGGAGGATGCGCAGGTGCTCGGCCAGGCGCTCGCCCATGGCCGCCGCGTGGGCCGCCAGGTCGTGTTCCTTCAGGTAGCGCATCACCGCCGAACCGGCGGCCATGGCCATCTGGTTGCCACGGAAGGTGCCGGCGTGGGCGCCGGGCTGCCATTTGTCCAGCCATTCGCGGTAGACCACCACCGCCAGCGGCAGGCTGCCGCCGATGGCCTTGGACAGCACCACCACGTCGGGGACGATGCCGGCGTGCTCGAAGGCGAACATCCTGCCGGTACGAGCGAAGCCGCTCTGGATCTCGTCGACGATCAGCGCCACCCCGGCCTGCTCGGTGATCCGCCGCAAGCCGCGCAGCCAGTCGAGATCGGCCGGAACCACGCCGCCCTCGCCCTGGACCACCTCGACGATCACCGCCGCCGGCAACTGCACGCCGCCTTCCGGATCGTTCAGCAGGTTCTCCAGGTAGTGCAGGTTCGCCTTGACCCCCGCCTCGCCGCCGAGACCGAACGGGCAACGGTAATCGTAGGGATACGGCAGGAACTGCACGCCCGTGCTGAGCACCGCGCCCAACGGCTTCTTCGGTCCGAGATTGCCCATCAGCCCCAGCGCGCCCTGGCTCATGCCGTGGTAGCCGCCCTGGAACGACAGGATGGTGCTGCGCCCGGTGGCGGTGCGTACCAGTTTCAGCGCGGCTTCCACCGCGTCGGTGCCGGTCGGGCCGCAGAACTGGATCTTCGCCTCGGCGGCCAGCGCCGGCGGCAGCAGGCCGAACAGGTCCTGGACGAACTGGTCCTTCACCGGGGTGGTCAGGTCGAGGGTGTGCAGCGGCAGCTCGTCGGCCAGAACCTGGCGGATCGCCTCGATCACCACCGGATGGTTGTGCCCCAGCGCCAGGGTGCCGGCGCCGGCCAGGCAATCGATGAAGGTACGCCCCTCGACGTCCTCCACCAGCAGCCCCCTGGCCTTCTTCAGCGCCAGCGGAATCCGCCGCGGATAGCTGCGCGCGTTGGACTCCTGGCGGCTTTGCCGTTCCAGCAAGGGCGACTGGGAGAACTCGTAGAGCGTTTCGCCCTCCGCCGGGGTGGCGCGGAGCGGCTGGTCTTCGATGACGCTGGTGGCGACGTGCATGTCTTCAACCCTCAAGGCGTGGTGGTGTTCCACTGGCAACCGGCGATCCGGCCGCCAGGGGCGGCATTCGCGGATCGGATGCACAGGAGACGCAGGAGGGACGCACGGATTTACTGCGCCGGACCGCAGCACCGAGCCCGGACCGCCAGCTCCGGCCCGGACACCGTCGAGCAGGCCGCTAGTCGGCGCCCGCGGCGCTCACCCGCCAGATCGCATTGCCGACGTCGTCGGCGATCAGCAACGCGCCGTCGGCCGCCTGCGCCAACCCCACCGGCGCACCGAACAACTGCTTCTCGTCCGCGGAGACGAACCCGGTCACCACCGGCTGCGGCGCACCGGCGGGCTTGCCGTCGGCGAACGGCACATGGACCACCTGGAAGCCGCTGACCGGCGAGCGGTTCCAACTGCCGTGCTCGCTGACGAAGGCGCCGTTGCGATAGCGCTCGGGCAACTCGTCGCCGGTGTAGAAGAACAGGCCCAGCGCGGCCACGTGGGAACCCAGCGCGTAATCGGGGACGATGGCCTTCGCCACCAGGTCGGGACGCTGCGGCTTCACCCGCGAATCCAGGTGCTGGCCGAAGTAGCTGTAGGGCCAGCCGTAGAAGCCGCCCTCCCGTACCGAGGTCAGGTAATCCGGGACCAGGTCGTTGCCGATCTCGTCGCGCTCGTTGACGATGGTCCACAGCTTGCCGGAGACCGGTTCCCACTGCAGGCCGGTCGGGTTGCGCAGGCCGGAGGCGTAGATGCGGCTGCCGCGGCTGGCGACGTCCACCTCGAGAATCGCCGCACGACGGTATTCGATCGCCGCGCCGTTCTCGGTGATGTTGCTGTTCGAACCGACGCCCACGTAGAGCTTGCGCCCGTCGGGACTGGCGAGCAGCGCCTTGGTCCAGTGGTGGTTGATGGTGTCCGGCAGGTCGGTGAACTCCATCCCCGGGTCGGCGACCCGGGTTTCACCCGGCACGTAGCGGTAGCGCATGATGTTCCCGGTATTGGCGACATACAGGTAATCCCCCACCCGCTGCACGCCGAACGGCGAGTCCAGCCCTTCCAGGAACACGTACTTCTGCCACTGGCCTCCGGCGCCGGCTCGGCGCAGCAGGGTGATGCGGTTGCCGCCCTTGCCGGCCTTGCCGGACTTCCCCTTGACCATCCCCGCGATGAGTTGCTTCGGCGTGGTCACCGGCGCGGTGCCGGGCGAGTTGGCCTCCACCACCAGCACATCGCCGTTGGGCAAGACCAGCAACTGGCGAGGGTGTTGCAGGCCATCGGCGATCTTCTCGATCTTCAGGCCCTGGGCCACCGTCGGCTTGGCCTCTCCCGACCAGCCCACGCCTTCCGGTACCTTCATCGGCGGCAGAAGGAAGTGCTTCGGTTCCGGAAGCGCCGGATTGGCGCCGGTCTGCTGCTGCGGATCGTTCTGCGACCCCTGGTTGCAGCCGGCCAGGACCAGGCCGAGGGCAAGCGCGACGGGGCGCAGCGAGTGGAGGCTAGCCATGCGCCACCTCCTCCGCGGATACCGCCAGGAGCGCCTCTCCCAGCGCCAGCAGCAGCACCGTCGCGATCGACAGCCATAGCCCGGCCGGCATCACCGCATAGGCGTCGCGGCTGTGCACGAAGGCATTGAAGATGGCCAGGACGATACCGGCGAACTTCAGCAAGGAGGAAACCCTGGCCGCCGCGACGACCGCCGCGCGCCGCAGCAGCCATACGCGGCACAGGTCGACGAGGCAGGGCAGGATGGCGAACAGCAGGCCGAGACTGATCAGCCAGGCCGCGCTCTTGCCCCACATCACCTCCGCCGTGGCGAAATAGATGGCATCGAAGACCAGGGCGGCGACGAAGAAACCGAAGGGAACCGGGTTGAGGACGTTGTAGAAGGCGTCCAGGGGTCTGAAGCGTAGTGCGGTGGCCATTGCGAAACACTCCTCTCGGGAAACGCAGGCTTCCCGACGTGAAGGGACGGGCAGGAGATACGCGCCGCCGAGGCCCTGCACAAAACGCAGGCGGCGGGGAGCGACACGGCGAAACGGCAACTGGGGGCGCTCGCGCCCCTCCTGCGACGGACCTGCGCGAAACGCTGGAGTTCATCCGCAAGGACCTGTCGGAAGCGATAGGTACGTTGGCGCCCCTTGCGATGGAACTTCGTGCACCGCGACTCACCGAAACAGGGGTAGCGACCTTCCCGGCCCTCCCGCCGGGTTGCCGCGCCGCCCCAGGCGCACCCCGCCGGCGACCGATCCGCGCCCGGCGTTTGTCGAAGAGGAGACAGCCGATGCCTGATCGAACCGCTCTGCCCCGCGCCATGCTCGCAGCCTGGGTCCTGCTCCTGCTGGCGGCCTGCAGCCAGGGCCCGGCGCCTACCCCGCCCGCGTCCTCGTCCTGGGGTTGGCAAGACGCCAGCGGCGAACGCGCGATCGCCCCCGACGAAGCCTATCCCGAGCTGTTCCAGGCGGTGCAGGAAAGCCGGCTGTTCAGCGACCAGAAGCACTTCGTCGATGCGCTCCCGCTGCGCGAGCCTGCACGGATCCGCGCCGACTACCTGCGCGAGAGGGAGCGGCCCGGCTTCGACCTGCGCGCCTTCGTCGGCCGCAACTTCGAGGAGTCCGGCAGCGTCGAGACCGCCCCGCCGGAAGCGGGTGCCGATCTCGCCAGCCACATCAGCGACCTGTGGCCGGCGTTGACCCGCCACTACGAGCAGGTGCCGGCCCACAGCAGCCTGCTGCCGCTGCCGAAACCCTACGTGGTCCCCGGCGGACGCTTCCGCGAGGTGTACTACTGGGACTCCTACTTCACCATGCTCGGCCTTGCGGAGAGCGGGCAGCACCCGCGGGTGCGCGACATGCTCGACAACTTCGCCTACCTGATCGATACCTACGGGCACATTCCCAACGGTAACCGCAGCTACTACCTGAGCCGTTCGCAGCCGCCGTTCTTCGCCTACATGGTGGACCTCCAGGCAAGACGCGAAGGCGACGCCGCCTACCGGCGCTACCTGCCGCAGCTACAGAAGGAATACGCCTACTGGATGGAAGGCTCCGCCGGGCTGCGCCCCAACGAGGCGCGCCTGCACGTGGTGAAACTGGCCGACGGCAGCCTGCTGAACCGCTACTGGGACAACCGTGACACACCGCGCCAGGAGTCCTTCCTGGAGGACCGGGCGACCGCCGCGCGCGCCCCGCAGCGCCCCGCGGGCGAGGTCTATCGCGACCTGCGGGCCGGCGCGGAAAGCGGCTGGGACTTCTCCTCCCGCTGGCTGGACGACGGCCGCGAACTGGCCAGCATCCGCACCACCGCCATCGTCCCGGTGGACCTCAACGCCCTGCTCTACCATCTCGAACGAACCATCGCCAAGGCCTGCGCCAGCAGCGCGCTGAAGGCCTGCGAGCAAGGCTACGGAGCCCGCGCGGAGAAGCGACGACAGGCCATCGAAGACCACCTCTGGCACCCGGCGGGCTACTACGCCGACTACGACTGGCAACGCCGGCGGCCCATCGAGCGGATCAACGCCGCCAGCCTCTTCCCGCTATTCACCGGGCTGGCCTCCACCGAACGCGCCGGTCGTACCGCCGACAGCGTCGCCGCCCAACTGCTGCGCCCGGGCGGACTGGCCACCACCACCCGTGCCAGCGGCCAGCAATGGGACGAGCCGAACGGCTGGGCACCCTTGCAGTGGGTCGCCGTACAGGGCCTGCGCGCCTACGGCCGGGACGCCCTGGCGGAAGACATCGGCCGGCGATTCCTCGCCCAGGTGCAGCAGGTCTACGACCGCGAAGGAAAACTGGTGGAGAAATACGACATCAGCGGCAACCAGGGCGGCGGCGGCGGTGGCGAGTACCCGCTGCAGGACGGCTTCGGCTGGTCCAACGGCGTGACCCTGCAACTGCTCCGACTCTACGGCCCGGGCGCCGGTCGCTGAGCCTCAGCCCGGCTCCGGGTACTGGCGCTGCGCGGCGTCGGCGAAGCCTGCGGCGAGAAAGTCGATCAGCGCGCGGACCGAAGGCAACAGCCCGCGCCGCGAGGGGAACATTGCCACCACCATGCCTTCCACCGGCGTCCACTCCGGCAGCACCCGCACCAGCCGGCGCTCGGCCAGGTCGCGACTGACCACGCAGAGCGGCAGGCCGCCGATCCCGACGCCCTCCAGCACCGCCTGGCGCAAGGTGCCGAGGTCGTCGCTGAGCAGTTGCGGGCGCAGGTTGAGGGCCGCGCTGCTGCCATCCGCGCCGACCAGCCGCAGGCTGCCGTCCAGGCGCGAACGCTCCCAGCCGACGTAGGGCATCGCCGACAGGTCGGCCGGCAGCTCCGGCGGGCGGTAGCGGGCCAGCAGCTCCGGGCTGGCCACCAGCACCTGCGGGCTGCGTGCCAGCACCTTCATCACCAGGTCGCTGTCCTCCAGCGGCGGGAAACGCAGCGACAGCGAGATGTCGTAGCCTTCGGCGATCACGTCGACCCGGCGATTGAAGGTCTTCACGTACAGCTCGACGTTCGGATACTGCGCCATGAAGCGCGCCAGCATCGGCGCCAGTTCGAAGTGCAGCAACGGCGTCGAGCAGGTCAGGCGGACCATTCCGCACGGCTCCGAGCGGTTCTGTTCGATGACGTCCTCGGCGGCCTCCGCTTCCACCGTCATCGCCACGCAATGACGGTAATAGGCCTGGCCGATCTCGGTCACCTGGAATTGCCGCGTCGAGCGCTGCACCAGGCGTACGCCCAGGCGCGCCTCGAGCTGCGCGACCTTGCGGCTGATGGTCGACTTGGGAATCCCCAGCACCCGCCCGGCGGGGGCGAAGCCACCGTGCTCGACCACCTTGGCATAGATGAAAAGCGCGTTCAGATCGAACACCAGCTCACCACTCATCGTTCCACCTGCGAGACTCTGAGACTTGATTTGCGGACTACCGGTTCCCACTCCCGGGAACTAGCGTATCGCTCCATCGACTCAATCGAGGAGCACCGACGTGAAAAAGGTCCTGGGAATCTACGGCAACGCCAACCGCCACTGGGTGGGCGACGGATTCCCCGTTCGTTCGCTCTTTTCCTACAACACACTGGGCCAGCATATCAGCCCGTTCCTCTTGCTGGACTACGCCGGGCCTGCTGATTTCCCCCCCGCACAGCAGCGCCGCGGCGTAGGCCAGCATCCTCATCGCGGCTTCGAGACGGTGACCATCGTCTACCAGGGCGAGGTCGAGCACCACGACTCCACCGGCGCCGGCGGACGCATAGGGCCGGGGGATGTGCAGTGGATGACGGCGGCCTCCGGGATCCTCCACGAGGAGTACCACTCGGAACGCTTCCGTAGCACAGGTGGAACGCTGGAAATGGTCCAGCTATGGGTCAACCTGCCCTCCAGCGACAAGATGAACCCGCCGCGCTACCAGACCCTGCTGGATGCCGACATTCCCCGCGTCGGCCTGCCCGACAGGGCCGGCGAACTGCGGGTGATCGCCGGACGCTACGGCCGCCACCAGGGGCCGGCGCTGACCCACTCGCCGCTGGCGGTCTGGGACGTGCAGCTGAAGGCCGGCAAGCACCTCGCCCTCGACCTGCCCAAGGGACATACCTGCGCCGTGGTGGTCCTGCGCGGCACCCTCGCGGTCGGCGACGAGATCGTTCGCGAAGCCCAGGTCGCCCTGCTCGACCGCGACGACCCGCGGCTGGAACTGGAAGCCAACAACGACGTGCAGTTGCTGGTGCTCAGCGGCGAGCCGCTGGACGAGCCGATCATCGGCTATGGCCCCTTCGTGATGAGCAGCCGCGAGGAAATCGACCAGGCCATCGAGGACTTCGAGAACGGGCGCTTCATCCGCGCCCACTGAAGTCCGCCCCCCTACGACATGGCCCGCGCAGGAAGCGCGGGCCCGGCCGGGCTTTGCCCGAAATTCACGGACGACCACCCTGCAAGAGGAAATGGAAATGAGCGCTCCCGCCAACTTCAACGGCCAGACCCCGAAGATCGATCCGGCCAACGCCGCCATGTTGCTGATCGACCACCAGAGCGGCCTGTTCCAGACGGTCAAGGACATGCCGATGACCGAACTGCGCGCCAACGCCACCACCCTGGCCAAGGTCGCCACCCTGGCGAAGATCCCGGTGATCACCACCGCCTCGGTACCGCAGGGCCCCAACGGCCCGCTGATCCCGGAGATCCACGAGGCCGCGCCGCACGCCCAGTACGTCGCGCGCAAGGGTGAGATCAATGCCTGGGACAACCCGGAATTCGTCGCCGCGGTGAAGGCCACCGGCAAGAAGCAACTGATCATCGCCGGCACCATCACCAGCGTGTGCATGGCCTTCCCCAGCATCGCCGCGGTACACGACGGCTATCAGGTGTTCGCGGTGATCGACGCCTCCGGCACCTACTCCAAGATGGCCCAGGAAATCACCCTGGCACGGGTGGTCCAGGCCGGCGTGGTGCCGATGGACACCGCCGCGGTCTGCTCGGAAATCCAGCGCACCTGGAACCGCGACGACGCCGTGCAGTTCGCCGAAGCCTACAGCGCGGTATTCCCGCACTACCAACTGCTGATCGAGAGCTACGCCAAGGCCCAGGCCGTGGTCAACAACCACGAGCAACTGGATTCGCAGCGCAAGTGATCCATGGGAAGGAAGGGGCTGCACGCCCCTTCTTTTGCCGAGCAGGAGCCTGGTGGACAGCAACGACTACGGACCGGACCCATGCCTGATTCCTCCATGAAGCGCGGGGCTACGCTCTGCCTTGCCCTTGCCATAGGTCCGGGCTCGACCCTCGCCGACGACTCCCTGGGCCATCGCGACAACATCAGCACCGGCCTGAACCAGCGGCAGAAAGCCGAAATGAAGGTGCCGCCGGGCTTCGTCGAAGGCTCGACGCTGAACGGTTTCCTCCGCAACTACTATTTCGCCCGCGACAACCACGACACCCCGTCCCGCCGCGACCAGCGCGAATGGGCCCAGGGCCTGATGCTGTCGTTCCGCTCCGGCTATACCGACACGCCGATAGGCATCGGCCTGGATGCGCACGCCTTCTACGGCCTGCGCCTGGACGGCGGTGGCGGCAGCGGCGGTGCCGGCGTGCTGCCGCTGGACTCCGCCGGTCGCCCCGCCGACAGCTTCTCCGCGGCCGGCGCGGCCCTCAAGCTGCGCGGCCTGGACAGCCTGCTGAAGATCGGCGACCAGTTGCTGGAGAACCCAGTGATCGCCAGCGGCGTCAGTCGCATGGTGCCGCAGAGCTACCGTGGCGTGACCCTGAAGAACTACCATTTCCGCGCGCTCGAACTGGACGCCGGCTTCGTCGAAGCCACCCGCCTGCGCAACCAGAGCGGCCACAGTCATCTCACCAGCGGCTACGGCAACGGCACCAAGGGCGGTATCGCCGCCGATCGCGAAAGCCCGCACATCGCCTGGCTGGGCGCCAGCTACAGCGCCCCCGGCGGCAGCCAGGCGACGCTCTACAGCGGCCGCCTGGAGGATATCTGGAACCAGCACTACCTCGGCCTCAGCCAGCCGTGGCGGCTTTCCAGCCAATTGACCCTGACGCCCTGGCTGCATTACTACAAGACCCGCGACCAGGGCCGCAGCCAGCTCGGCCGGATCGACAACGACCTCTACAACGCCGGCCTGACCCTGGCCGGCGGCGGCCAGTCGCTGAGCCTCAGCCTGCAAAAGGTCGATGGCGACACCCCGTTCGACTTCATCGCGCAGAACGACCGGACCTTCCTCTACGAAAGCAACGCCATGCAGTACGCCGACTTCAACGGCCCCGGCGAGCGCTCGTGGAAGATTCAGTACCAGGCCAGCCTGGCCTTCCTCGCCGCCCCGGACTGGCAATTCGGCGCCGCCTACGGCCGTGGGCAGGCCGACCTGACCCGGGTCGACCCGGACAGCGCGGGCTACGGCTACCTCTACAACCCCAATGGCAAGAACGCCCAGCACTGGGAACGCGACCTGTCGCTGCGCTACGCCTTCCCCGCCGGCCCGGCCAAGGGCCTCAGCGTGACCCTGCGCTGGGCCACCCACCGCCCCGGCGAAGGCTACACCGCCCCCGGCAACACCCGCGGCAACTCCAGCTCCGACGAATACCGGGTGGTGGTCGACTACCCGATCAGGTTGCTCTGAACCCACGGAACCAGAAAAAGAGAAATCCCCTCATGCGTGCAGCCCTGCTACCCACCTTCGGCGCCCTCTCCGCCGCGCTCTGCCTGGAGGCCCGCGCCGACGCCGTCGCGCTGCCGCCGCTGGCGCTCGGCAACACCAGCTTCATGGACGGCGTCAGCCGTCCCGGCATGCTCTTCGAACTGCCCCTGCAATACGTTCGGGCGAACAACGCCAGCGACGCCGGCGGGCATTCGGTTCCCGGTCGGCAACGGGTTCGTGGCACCACGCTGTTGCCGCACTTCGCCTACCTCAGCCAGAACACCCTGCTCGGCGCCCACTACGGCGCCGAAGTGCTGCTGCCGCTGGTACGCCTGGACCTCGATATCGACGGCGGACCGGACGGCCGGCGCACCCGCCAGGGCGACCTGATCGTCAGTCCGCTGATGCTGCAATGGGGGCCCGCTACGCTGTTCGGCCGCCCCTACTGGCAGCGCCTGAACTTCGTCTTCTCCCTGCCCACCGGCGACTACGACAAGGACGCCGCGATCAACACCGGCAGCAACACCTGGATCTTCAACCCGCACTACGCCTTCACCTGGGAACTGGGCGAGCGCCTGGAACTCAGCGGCCGCCTGCACTACGCCTGGATCAGCCGCAACGACGACCCCTCGCCGCGCCTGGGCGCAAACGACGTACAGCCGGGCCAGGCGCTGCACGCGAACTTCTCGATCTCCTACGCGCTGGACCCGCACTGGCGGATCGGCCTGGCCGGCTACCAGTTGAAACAGATCAGCGCCGACCGCATCGACGGCCACCGGCAGGCCGACTCGCGCGAGCAGGTCTTCGGCATAGGCCCGGGGGTGATGTACAGCCAGGGCAGGCAAACGCTGTTCGCCAACCTCTACGCCGAAAGCGGCGCGCGCAACCGCAGCGAAGGCAACCAACTGACCCTGCGCTACCTGCTGGCGTTCTGAATCGGCGGATAACGCCCTGGAAACGCCGACACCTCCCCGGGTCCGTAGGGCGAATAACCGCTCGCGGTTATCCGCCGCTTAACCGCGACATCGGCGGATGACGCCCATGGCGTTATTCGCCCTACGCACCCCGAAAACACCGGAAAGCGTCCAGGTCCGTAGGGCGAATAACCGCTCGCGGTTATCCGCCGCTTAACCGCGACATCGGCGGATGACGCCCATGGCGTTATTCGCCCTACGCACCCCGGAAACGCCGGACAGCACCCCAACTCCGTAGGGCGAATAACCGCTCGCGGTTATCCGCCGCTTATCCGGAGTATCGGCGGATACCGCCTGTGGCGGTATTCGCCCTACGCACCCCGGAAACGCCGGACAGCGTCCCAACTCCGTAGGGCGAATAACCGCTCGCGGTTATCCGCCGCTTATCCGGGGTGTCGGCGGATACCGCCTGTGGCGGTATTCGCCCTACAGGCCCTGGAAACGCCGGACAGCTCCCCCGGACATTTCCGCAGGCTCTCTCAGAAGCCCGGGAATTGGATAAAAACCCAGTAGGAGGATGATGGAGGGGCCGGCAAATCCATCCCGCAGGGACAGGACCGAACGGCACTGCCCTCTATTTTCTGAGGGCAAAAAAGACGCGGGCCGCAGGTGCGGGAACACCTACGACCCGCTAACCACAAACCAGCTTATAGGAGCTGACCCATGGCTAAGCCGAATGATACGTCCAACCCCGAGGTAACAGAATCGTCCCCCCGCTTCGTCCCGCTGCTCCCCACCTCCCAGGCCGACATGTGTCCGCGTAGCGCCACCCTGTACGTGGACACCCATGCACTCCCCACGCACTTGTTCGACAACGCGAAAGTGCGCTTGAGGTCGGCGATCAACATCCTGGCCATGACCCGTTTGCTCGATGAGAAAGAAGAGCCCGGCGGCACCCTGGCCTACATCAACGGTGCGTTGCTGTCGCTGCTCAGCGATGCCTTGTCCGAAATAGAGGCGGGCCACCCGAGCCTGTAGCGCCGCTCCCCGGCGCGACGCCCCCGGCCTGGCCGGGGGCTTTGTGGCATCGCCCATCACAGGACCTTTCGCGCCCGAACGGCACGCTTGATCGCCGTCCCGGTCCTCGCGAAACGGCCGCCAATTGCCCGAAGCTTCCGACCCTTTTTTCGGACGATTTCTTACGCCCTTATAAATCAGCAAGTTACGAGACCTCGAAAAAAGAGGGTTTCTGGCGGGAAAAACTCGGTATTTCTTTTTCCTTCAAATGGTTATAGGTTTTCGGAGCTAGTTCACTGCCGTGTAGGCAGCTAAGAAACTGGAGGCTGTAGGCGATCATGAGCGAGCCTTCGTTCACTGCCGTGTAGGCAGCTAAGAAAAGCCGCAGGCGGCGCAGCCCGTTAAGCAGGCTGTTCACTGCCGTGTAGGCAGCTAAGAAAGTAGTGTCTGATAGCAGCCGTTCGCCCCGCACGTTCACTGCCGTGTAGGCAGCTAAGAAATTGGCCACGCCGTTGTAGATATCGACCCGGAAGTTCACTGCCGTGTAGGCAGCTAAGAAATTGTGGGCGGCACATCGCTGTTGGCTCCTGGTAGTTCACTGCCGTGTAGGCAGCTAAGAAATCAAAGAAAAGGTAGGAGTAGAGAATAGCGCGGTTCACTGCCGTGTAGGCAGCTAAGAAAAAAGTGTCCGGCGCCGATCCGAAAGCCAGCGCGTTCACTGCCGTGTAGGCAGCTAAGAAAAGTAACACGAAGGCGAAACGGATACGTCTGGCGTTCACTGCCGTGTAGGCAGCTAAGAAAGATCTGTCCTCAGCACCCCTCGATAGGTATCTGTTCACTGCCGTGTAGGCAGCTAAGAAATGGCCGCTGGCCGAGACCGACAAGTCGAAGCGGTTCACTGCCGTGTAGGCAGCTAAGAAAAGTAACAGTCATGATGTCGGCACTGGCCTGGCGTTCACTGCCGTGTAGGCAGCTAAGAAATCGTCGAATACCGGCAACGTCGCGACGTCGTAGTTCACTGCCGTGTAGGCAGCTAAGAAATGCAGTTGCCAGACGATGCGAGCGTCCACTACGTTCACTGCCGTGTAGGCAGCTAAGAAATTATGCGCCTGGCCGGGTGCTGGTGTGTGGTGGTTCACTGCCGTGTAGGCAGCTAAGAAAAGCAGCGCACGGACCTTGGTCTGTAGGTCGTCGTTCACTGCCGTGTAGGCAGCTAAGAAATGCGACGCCGCCGGAACGCGCGGAGCAGATCGGTTCACTGCCGTGTAGGCAGCTAAGAAAAACAGGTCGAGTGGTATGGCCGGAAGCTGGACGTTCACTGCCGTGTAGGCAGCTAAGAAAGATCTGGGGCGGCATCATCACCGCAGAATCTAGTTCACTGCCGTGTAGGCAGCTAAGAAATGGGCGATCGAGCACGGCATCACGCGCGAGACGTTCACTGCCGTGTAGGCAGCTAAGAAACTCGAACCCACCTCGGCCACAACAGCCGCCGGGGTCGCTGCCGTCTAGGCAGAACCACCCTCCCCATCCCGCTACCAAACATCCGAATATAAAAGTTCCTACCCCGCCCGCCAGCCTCGCCCGTCCACGACAATGTGCCCCGCTTGGAAGCTCACGCTCCTCATACAGACGAAAACGGGGTAGCGGCAATCGGCCATATCCGCTAAACAGTTGCCTTGGCGCAGAATTCGATAGATCCGATAGGGACAGGCCACGGTCAGCATGGACGACATTTCTCCCAGCGAACTGAAGACGATCCTTCACTCCAAGCGTGCCAACCTGTACTACCTGCAACACTGCCGGGTACTGGTCAACGGCGGGCGGGTCGAGTACGTCACCGACGAAGGCCGGCATTCGCACTACTGGAACATCCCCATCGCCAACACCACCAGCCTGTTGCTGGGCACGGGTACCTCCATTACTCAGGCAGCCATGCGCGAACTGGCCAGGGCCGGGGTATTGGTAGGCTTCTGCGGCGGCGGCGGAACGCCGCTGTTCAGCGCCAACGAAGTGGACGTCGAGGTGTCCTGGCTGACGCCGCAGAGCGAATACCGCCCCACCGAATACCTGCAGCTCTGGGTCGGCTTCTGGTTCGATGAGGAAAAACGCCTGGAGGCCGCCCGGCACTTCCAGCGGGTCAGGCTGGAGCGGATTCGCCACAGTTGGCTGGAAGATCGCGTATTGCGCGACGCCGGCTTCGCCGTCGATGCCACCGCGCTGGCAGTTGCCGTGGAAGATTCCGCCCGAGCGCTGGAGCAGGCTCCCAATCATGAGCATCTACTGACCGAAGAAGCGCGCCTGAGCAAGCGCCTGTTCAAGCTCGCAGCCCAGGCCACCCGCTACGGCGAGTTCGTCCGCGCCAAGCGCGGCAGCGGCGGCGACCCGGCCAACCGCTTCCTCGACCATGGCAACTACCTGGCCTACGGCCTCGCGGCGACCGCCACCTGGGTGCTGGGCATTCCCCATGGACTGGCGGTGCTACACGGCAAGACCCGGCGCGGAGGCCTGGTGTTCGATGTGGCGGACCTGATCAAGGACTCGCTGATCCTGCCGCAGGCATTTCTTTCCGCCATGCGCGGCGACGAGGAACGGGACTTCCGCCAGGCCTGCCTGGACAACCTGAGCCGCGCACAGGCCCTGGACTTCATGATCGACACGCTGAAAGACGTGGCGCAGCGGAGCACGGTGTCCGCATGAACATCCTGCTGGTGTCGCAATGCGAAAAGCGCGCCCTGAGCGAAACCCGCCGCATTCTCGACCAGTTCGCCGAGCGCCGCGGCGAACGGACCTGGCAAACGCCCATCACTCAAGCCGGACTGGATACCCTGCGACGCCTGCTGAAGAAAAGCGCACGGCGCAACACCGCCGTAGCCTGTCACTGGATCCGCGGCCGCGACCACAGCGAACTGCTGTGGATCGTCGGCGATGCCAGCCGCTTCAACGCCCAGGGTGCGGTGCCGACCAACAGGACCCGCCGCGACATCCTGCGCAAGGAAGACGAGAACGACTGGCACAGCGCCGAGGACATCCGCCTGCTGACGGTGATGGCAGCGCTGTTCCACGATATCGGCAAGGCCAGCCAGGCCTTCCAGGCCAAACTGCGGAACCGCGGCAAACCGATGGCCGATGCCTATCGCCACGAATGGGTATCACTGCGCCTGTTCGAAGCCTTCGTTGGCCCAGGCAGCAGCGACGAGGACTGGCTGAGGCGCCTGGCGGACAAGCGAGAGACGGGCGATGCCTGGCTGTCGCAACTGGCCAGGGACGACCGGCAACCCGCGCCACCCGGCCCGTTCCAGAAAAGCCGGCTACCGCCGCTCGCCCAGGCGGTCGGCTGGTTGATCGTCAGCCATCATCGCCTGCCCAACGGGGACCATCGCGGCAGCGCCTCGCTGGCACGCTTGCCGGCCCCCATCCAGAGCCAATGGTGCGGCGCACGCGACGCAGACGCAAAAGAAAAGGCCGCCTGCTGGCAGTTCCCCCACGGCCTGCCCTTCGCCAGCCCCCATTGGCGCGCCAGGACAGCGCTATGCGCGCAGAGCATGCTCGAGCGTCCCGGCCTGCTGGCTCGGGGGCCGGCCTTGTTGCACGACGCCTACGTCATGCATGTGTCCCGACTGATCCTGATGCTCGCGGATCACCACTATTCCAGTCTCCCTGCCGACTCCCGGCTGGGCGACCCGAACTTCCCCTTGCACGCCAACACCGACCGGGACAGCGGCCAACTCAAGCAGCGCCTGGACGAACACCTGCTCGGCGTCGCCCTGCACAGTCGCAAGCTCGCCGGCACCCTGCCACGCCTGGAGCGACAACTACCGCGCCTTGCCTGGCACAAGGGCTTCACCCGCCGGGTCGAGCAGCCGCGCTTCCGCTGGCAGGACAAGGCCTACGACTGCGCGATGGCCTGCCGCGAGCAGGCTATGGAGCATGGATTCTTCGGCCTCAACCTGGCGTCGACCGGTTGCGGTAAGACCCTCGCCAACGGCCGTATCCTGTATGCGCTGGCCGATCCGCAACGCGGCGCGCGTTTCAGCATCGCTCTCGGCCTGCGCAGCTTGACCCTGCAAACCGGGCAGGCCTACCGCGAGCGGCTCGGCCTGGGCGACGACGACCTCGCTATCCTGGTCGGCGGCAGCGCCGCCCGCGAACTGTTCGAAAAGCAGCAGGAGCGCCTGGAGCGCAGCGGTAGCGAGTCAGCCCAGGAACTGCTGGCGGAAAACAGCCATGTACACTTCGCCGGCACGCTCGAGGACGGCCCTCTACGCGAGTGGCTCGGCAGGAACAGCGCGGGAAACCGCCTACTCCAGGCGCCCATCCTGGCCTGCACCATCGACCACCTGATGCCTGCCAGCGAAAGCCTGCGCGGCGGACACCAGATAGCGCCACTGCTCCGCCTGATGACTTCCGACCTGGTGCTCGACGAGGTCGACGACTTCGATATCGACGACCTGCCCGCCCTGTCGCGGCTGGTGCACTGGGCCGGCCTGTTCGGCAGCCGCGTGCTGCTCTCCTCCGCGACCCTGCCGCCGGCCTTGGTACAGGGCCTGTTCGAGGCCTATCGCAGCGGCCGGGAAATCTTCCAGCGCCATCGTGGCGCTCCCGGACGCGCTACGGAAATCTGCTGCGCCTGGTTCGACGAGTTTTCCAGTCAATCCAGCGCCCACGGCGCCGTAACCTCCTTCAGCGAAGCGCACGCGACCTTCGTCGCCCAGCGTCTGGCGAAGCTCGAGCAACTGCCGCCACGTCGCCAGGCGCAGCTATGCACCGTGCATGCCGCTGGCGAGGCCCGTCCCGCGCTGTGCCGCGAGTTGGCCGGGCAGATGAATACCTGGATGGCTGACCTGCATCGCTGCCATCACACCGAACACCAAGGACGTCGCATCAGTTTCGGCCTGTTACGGCTGGCCAACATCGAACCCCTGATCGAACTGGCCCAGGCCATCCTCGCCCAGGGTGCGCCCGAGGGGTTGCATGTCCATCTGTGTGTCTACCATTCGCGGCATCCCCTTCTGGTCCGCTCGGCCATCGAGCGACAACTCGATGAACTGCTGAAGCGTTCGGACGACGACGCCGCCGCGCTGTTCGCTCGTCCGACGCTGGCCAAGGCGCTCCAGGCCAGCACGGAGCGGGATCATCTGTTCGTCGTACTCGCCTCGCCGGTGGCGGAGGTCGGTCGCGACCACGATTACGACTGGGCCATCGTCGAACCCTCCTCCATGCGCTCGATCATCCAGTTGGCCGGGCGAATCCGCCGCCATCGCTCCGGCTTCAGCGGCGAGGCCAACCTGTACCTGCTATCGCGCAATATCCGCTCGCTGGAAGGGCAGAATCCGGCGTTCCAGCGGCCCGGCTTCGAGACCCCCGACTTCCCTCTTGACAGCCACGACCTGCACGACCTGCTCGACCCCGTCCTACTCGCCCGCATCGACGCCAGCCCACGAATCGTCGAACCGTTCCCACTGTTCCCACGCAGCCGGTTGGTCGACCTGGAACACCGACGCCTGCGCGCGCTGATGCTTGCCGACGACCCACCGACGTCCCTGCTCGGCGTACCGCTCTGGTGGCAAACCCCGGCATCGCTCAGCGGCGCCCTGCAAACCAGCCAGCCATTTCGCGCAGGCGCCAAGGAACGATGCTACGCCCTGCTGCCGGACGAGGACGACGAGGAGCGCTTGCATTTCAGCCGCTACGAAGAAGGGACCTGGAGCAACCAGGACAACCTGTTGCGCAACCTCGACCTCACCTATGGCCCGCGCATCCAGACATGGGGCACGGTCAACTATCGGGAGGAGCTAGTCGCATTGGCCGGCCGTGAGGACCTCGACCTGCGTCAATGCGCCATGCGCTACGGCGAGATGAGATTGCGAGAAAACACCCAGGGATGGAGCTACCACCCTTATTTGGGGTTCAAGAAATACAACTGAGGAGCACAGCTTTCGAATGCGAGCACTCGTCAATGACAATCGACCAAGGAGGCATGGATGACCTCTCCCCTCCCAACGCCTACGTGGCAGGAGCTTCGCCAGTTCATCGAATCCTTCATCCAGGAGCGCCTCCAGGGCAAGCTGGACAAACTCCATCCCGACGAAGACGACAAGCGCCAGACATTGCTGGCCACCCACCGGCGGGAGGCCTGGCTGGCCGATGCCGCCCGGCGGGTCGGCCAGTTGCAGTTGGTGACCCACACGCTCAAGCCGATCCATCCCGACGCCCGCGGCAGCAACCTGCACAGCCTGCCGCAAGCACCCGGGCAACCGGGCCTCGCCGGTTCCCATGAGCTAGGTGACAAGCTGGTCAGCGATGTGGTGGGCAATGCCGCGGCGCTGGACGTATTCAAGTTTCTCAGTCTCCAGTATCAGGGTAAAAATCTTCTGAACTGGCTGACAGAAGACAGTGCCGAGGCAGTACAGGCGCTGTCCGATAACGCCGAACAGGCTCGCGAATGGCGGCAAGCGTTCATCGACATCACGGCCGTCAAAGGCGCTCCCGCGTCCCACAGCCTGGCCAAGCAGTTGTACTTTCCCCTGCCCGGTTCCGGCTACCACCTGCTAGCACCGCTGTTTCCCACCAGTCTGGTGCATCACGTCCACGCTCTGCTCCGCGAAGCGCGCTTCGGCGACGCGGCCAAGGCGGCACGCGAGGCGCGCAACCGCCGGGAGTCATGGCCCCACGGATTCAGCGAGTACCCCAACCTGGCGATCCAGAAGTTCGGCGGTACCAAGCCGCAGAACATCAGTCAGTTGAACAGCGAGCGCTATGGGGAGAACTGGTTGCTACCTTCGCTTCCGCCACATTGGCAAAGACAGGACCAGCGCGCACCGATACACCATTCCTCGGTCTTCGAACATGACTTCGGGAGAAGCCCTGAGGTGTCCCGGCTGACCCGGACCTTGCAGCGCCTCCTTGCCAAGACCCGCCATAACAATTTCACCATCCGCAGATATCGCGCCCAACTGGTCGGGCAAATCTGCGACGAAGCCCTGCAATACGCCGCCCGTCTGCGCGAACTGGAGCCCGGCTGGAGCGCAACCCCCGGGTGCCAACTGCATGACGCGGAGCAGCTCTGGCTCGATCCGTTGCGCGCACAGACCGATGAGACGTTCTTGCAGCGCCGACTACGAGGTGACTGGCCTGCCGAGGTCGGAAATCGCTTCGCCAACTGGCTGAACCGGGCGGTCAGCAGCGACAGTCAGATACTGGGTAGCCCGGAAGCCGCCCAATGGAGCCAGGAGCTGAGCAAGGAACTGACGATGTTCAAGGAGATACTCGAAGATGAGCGTGACTGATCCCGAGGCGCTGCTGTTGCTGCCACGCCTGTCCATCCAGAACGCCAACGCCATTTCCAGCCCCTTGACCTGGGGCTTCCCTTCGCCCGGCGCTTTCACCGGATTCGTCCATGCCTTGCAGCGTCGAGTCGGAATCTCCCTCGATATCGAACTGGACGGTGTCGGCATCGTCTGTCACCGCTTCGAAGCGCAGATATCGCAACCGGCCGGCAAGCGCACCAAGGTCTTCAACCTGACCCGCAATCCGCTGAACCGCGACGGTTCCACCGCAGCCATCGTCGAAGAAGGGCGCGCCCATCTGGAGGTCAGTCTGCTGCTCGGAGTGCATGGCGATGGTCTGGACGATCACCCCGCACAGGAAATCGCCAGGCAGGTACAGGAGCAGGCTGGCGCCATGCGCCTCGCCGGTGGCAGCATCCTGCCCTGGTGCAATGAGCGCTTCCCGGCTCCGAACGCCGAACTGCTGATGCTGGGTGGCAGCGACGAACAGCGGCGCAAGAACCAGCGCCGGCTTACCCGCCGCCTGCTCCCCGGCTTCGCCCTGGTGAGTCGCGAGGCGTTGTTGCAACAACATCTGGAAACCTTGCGCACCACGCTCCCCGAAGCCACCACGCTCGATGCACTGCTCGATCTTTGTCGAATCAACTTCGAGCCTCCTGCAACCTCGTCCGAAGAAGAAGCATCGCCGCCCGATGCAGCCTGGCAAGTGCGCGACAAGCCCGGCTGGCTGGTGCCGATCCCGGCTGGCTACAACGCCCTGTCACCCCTGTACCTCCCCGGCGAAGTGCGAAATGCCCGTGATAGGGAAACACCGCTGCGCTTCGTCGAAAACCTCTTCGGTCTGGGCGAATGGCTCAGCCCCCATCGCGTCGCCGCGTTATCGGACCTGCTTTGGTATCACCACGCCGAGCCTGACAAAGGGCTCTACCGCTGGAGCACACCCCGTTTCGTCGAACACGCCATCGCATAAGGAAATCAGCATGTCCAAGCCAATACTGAGCACCGCTTCCGTCCTCGCCTTCGAACGTAAGCTCGACCCTTCCGACGCCCTTATGAGCGCTGGCGCCTGGGCGCAACGCGACGCCTCGCAGGAATGGCCGGCCGTGACCGTGCGCGAGAAGTCCGTACGCGGCACCATCTCCAACCGCCTCAAGACCAAGGACCGTGACCCGGCCAAGCTGGACGCCTCGATCCAGTCGCCCAACCTGCAGACGGTGGACGTGGCCAACCTGCCGAGCGACGCCGACACCCTCAAGGTCCGCTTCACCCTCCGTGTGCTCGGCGGCGCCGGAACACCGTCTGCCTGCAACGATGCGGCCTACCGTGACAAGCTGCTGCAAACGGTCGCCACCTACGTGAACGAGCAGGGCTTCGCCGAGCTGGCTCGTCGTTATGCGCACAACCTGGCCAACGCCCGCTTCCTGTGGCGCAACCGGGTGGGCGCGGAAGCGGTGGAAGTCCGTATCAACCATATCCGCCAGGGCGAGGTGGCTCGCGCCTGGCGCTTCGACGCCCTGGCCATCGGCTTGCGCGACTTCAAGGCCGACGCCGAACTGGACGCGCTCGCCGAACTGATCGCCAGCGGTCTCTCAGGCAGTGGGCATGTCCTGCTCGAAGTGGTCGCCTTCGCCCGTATCGGCGATGGCCAGGAAGTCTTCCCCTCCCAGGAACTGATCCTCGACAAAGGCGACAAGAAAGGCCAGAAGAGCAAGACCCTGTACAGCGTGCGCGATGCCGCGGCCATCCACTCGCAGAAGATCGGCAATGCCCTGCGCACCATCGATACCTGGTATCCCGACGAAGATGGCCTCGGCCCCATCGCCGTGGAGCCCTACGGCTCCGTCACGTCCCAGGGCAAAGCCTATCGCCAGCCCAAGCAGAAGCTGGACTTCTATACGCTGCTCGACAACTGGGTACTGCGCGACGAGGCGCCCGCCGTGGAGCAACAGCATTATGTGATCGCCAACCTGATCCGTGGCGGCGTGTTCGGTGAAGCCGAAGAGAAGTAAGCCATGGACCACTACCTCGACATTCGCTTGCGACCGGACCCGGAATTTCCCCCGGCGCAACTCATGAGCGTGCTCTTCGGCAAGCTCCACCAGGCCCTGGTGGCACAGGGCGGGGACAGGATCGGCGTGAGCTTCCCCGACCTCGACGAAAGCCGCTCCCGGCTGGGCGAGCGCCTGCGCATTCATGCCTCGGCGGACGACCTTCGTGCCCTGCTCGCCCGGCCCTGGCTGGAAGGGTTGCGGGACCATCTGCAATTCGGAGAACCGGCAGTCGTGCCTCACCCCACACCGTACCGTCAGGTCAGTCGGGTTCAGGCGAAAAGCAATCCGGAACGCCTGCGGCGGCGGCTCATGCGCCGGCACGATCTGAGTGAGGAGGAGGCTCGGAAACGCATTCCCGATACGGTCGCGAGAACCTTGGACCTGCCCTTCGTCACGCTACGCAGCCAGAGCACCGGACAGCACTTCCGTCTCTTCATCCGCCACGGGCCGTTGCAGGCGACGGCAGAGGAAGGAGGATTCACCTGTTACGGGTTGAGCAAAGGAGGTTCCGTTCCCTGGTTCTGAAGAACCCCGTCAGCGCCTTATCGGCATGTCCGCAACGAAGTCCCATGGAAAGGGACTTCGTTTCGACTGGTGACCCCGGCCGACAGCGAACCGCATCAATCGATACTTCAGGGCTGCTGGCCGTTTCTTGACGACCTATGTGGCAGTGAAATCGCCCTAAGCCCGCTTATGAACTTCGCGACATTTTTTGCTGCCTATACGGCAGTGAACCAAGTGCCCCAGCATCAGGCGATTGATGTTGTTTTCTTAGCTGCCTATACGGCAGTGAACCCGGATTGTTGCCACCCGAACTCTCATCCGTGTTTCTTAGCTGCCTATACGGCAGTGAACGCCCAGGCTCAGCACAGCGTGCCGGAGCTACTTTTCTTAGCTGCCTATACGGCAGTGAACTCATCAAGTTGTCACCGTACGCACCACTGCCATTTCTTAGCTGCCTATACGGCAGTGAACGGGGACAAGCGTTGGGCCATCGTTGGCATCAATTTCTTAGCTGCCGATACGGCAGTGAACGCGTGATGAAACGTCTGCGCTGCCCTCTTTGTTTTCTTAGCTGCCTATACAGCAGTGAACCCGAAAGCCCCGGAACTGCCGCTGGTTCTGCATTTCTTAGCTGCCTATACGGCAGTGAACTTCGAATACTTTTTTGACATCCATTTCGCCCTTTTCTTAGCTGCCTATACGGCAGTGAACGTGGGTCGGCGATGCCTTCGGGTGGCCGTGATTTTCTTAGCTGCCTATACGGCAGTGAACGAAGTTCACCGACGACAGCGGTTCAACGCGTTTTTCTTAGCTGCCTATACGGCAGTGAACAAGCCGCGGCCGCCGTGGAAGCTGATCATCGTTTTCTTAGCTGCCTATACGGCAGTGAACGTCGAGGGCACCGGACGCATCTACGGCCTGTGTTTCTTAGCTGCCTATACGGCAGTGAACTTACCAGTCGCTCCAGGCCCTTCTTTTCCGTCTTTCTTAGCTGCCTATACGGCAGTGAACGTGGGTTGGTGATGCATTCGGGTGGTCGTGATTTTCTTAGCTGCCTATACGGCAGTGAACGCACTTGTTCGGCTCGTTCCGGAGAGGGCTAATTTCTTAGCTGCCTATACGGCAGTGAACACCTACATGATAGGAAACACGGTCACCCTGGTTTTCTTAGCTGCCTATACGGCAGTGAACTAGACCCAAAAACCATCAACCTTCCAAGCTCCAAGGGCTCCAGCGCCAAAGCCCGGAAAAACCCTCTTTTTGCAGCGATCTCTAACCCTTTGATCTAAAAGGGCTTTAAAAAACCACCAAAAAAAGGGTTCCCAAGCATAGCGTCCATCCCCTGTTTTCTCCATGCCGGCGTAATGTTCAGAACGGCCTAGCTGTTCAGCGGGCTTGTGCCATCGGAGACTTCGTACAAGGCTTAGCCATTGCCGTCCTACAGGCGCTGTCAGTAGGCTTTTTTCGCCGGTGACTTCGGTTCCCGGCAGGCCACAGCCTGCTGGCCCAACACCCACGAGCGGCCTGTCTCCCTGCCGCGCCGGCAGAAGCCAGGCAGCGGACAGCTCAGAGAAGGATTTCTCCTATGCACGGCCATACCCAGCTTGCCCCGCACTACTTCTTCCGACAGCAGCGATTGCTGCGCGCGCTGCTGATCGACGACCAGGCCTGGTTCGTCCTCGACGACTTCGCCCGGCTGATCGAACACAGCCAGCCCGAACAGATGCTCGCCCGCCTGGACGACGACCAGGCGCGCCGCGAATCGTTGCGTTCCGAACGTGGCGAAGACCAGGCGCAGTGGCTGATCAGCGAGTCCGGTGCGTATGCCGCGCTGATCTACCAGCAGCGCGGCGATGGCGGCGAATTACGCCGCTGGCTCAGCGGCGAGGTGGTGCCGGAGTTGCGCAGTGCCACCGACGACAGCGGCGTGCCGCGCTACGTCAAGTTGCGCTGGGAGCGCCAGGTGGTGCACATGCTCGACTGGCAGGGCAAGCTCTGGGTGAATTTCAGCGAGATGCCCGACCTCCTCGAACGCCAGGGCGAACCCATGGTGCAACTGGGTTGGCGACGCTGGTTGAGCAAGTTGCGGCCGCTCTAGGCGCCGCTCTGGCGTCGTGTTGGGCGGGGCCTGTCAGATCTGCCAGCTTAAGCGGCGCGGCGCCATCCATTAACAATAGAGCAACGACTCGGGCCTAGCCTCTCCTTTCCCACGGACAGCACGAAACCGCTGGCATGAAGATAACGCGAAACCTTCTGGACGATCTCTACACGGATGACCAGGGCAGCCAGGACCTGACGGGCCTCCGTCAGCCTCGCAAGATGCGTCGTGAAACCAAGGAGAAGCCGCGCAAGCGAACGCTGCGCGACTCCCGGCCGGACCGTCCCCTGTAGGAGCTACGCTCGCCTAGCGGGCGGGTTCGCCGCTCCGAACGCCCCTCTCCCTCAAGGTCAGAGGGCTGGTTTGCCTAGAACGAATTTGTAGAAAGGCCCGCCAAGGACGCCCGGGCGTCTTCGGCGGGCCTTTTTCATGCCTTTCCGCCACGCGCCCCGCACAGGATCCGGCCTGTGGCGGGGCGCGTGCCTCAGAGCATTTCCAGCTTCGACATCAGGTCGTTCAGGCGCTCGGCCTTCTGCTCGCTGATCTCGCTCGGGGCCAGGGACTCGATGTAGCTGGCCAGCTCTTCCACCGTGGTGCATTCGAACATCGCCCGTAGCGGCACGTTGCGTTGCAGGGCCTTCTGCACCCGCGAGGCGATCTGGGTGGCCAGCAGCGAATGCCCGCCGAGTTCGAAGAAGTTGTCGAACACCCCGACCCGCTCGACCTTCAGCACCTCGGCCCAGATCCGTGCCAGGGTTTCCTCCAGTTCGTTGCGCGGGGCCTGGTAGGCCTGGTTCTGCATCTGGCCGATGTCCAGCGCCGGCAGCGCCTTGCGGTCGAGCTTGCCGTTGGCGTTGAGCGGCATCCGGTCCAGCACCAGCCAGTGCAGCGGCACCATGTAGTCCGGCAGGTCGGCGCGCAGTTGCTGCTTGATCCGCTCGAACCAGGCGCCCTGCTCCACCATCAGTCCGGCCGGCGAGTCGGCGCTGGAACGCTGTGTCTCGCCGGGAACCAGGTAGCCCACCAGGTACTTGCCGTTCGCCCCTTCCTGCACCGCCACCGCCGCCTCGCGGACGTCGGCGCGTTCGTGCAGGCGCGCCTCGATCTCGCCCAGCTCGATGCGGAAGCCGCGGATCTTCACCTGGTGGTCGATCCGCCCGACATATTCCAGCACCCCGTCGGCGCGCCGCCGCGCCAGGTCGCCGGTACGGTACAGACGCTCGCCCGGCGCGCCGAACGGATGCGGGACGAAGGCCTGGGCGGTGCGCAGCGGATCGCCGACGTAGCCACGACCGACGCCGGTGCCGGCCACGCACAGCTCGCCCACCGCGCCCAGCGGCACCAGTTCGAAGGCGTCGTCGGCGCCGGCGCCGAGCAGGTACAGGCGGTTGTTGTCGGTGGGACTGCCGATCGGCAGGTAGGTGCTCTCGGTGGAGGCCAGGTCGACGCGGAAGAACGCCACGTCGTCGGAGCATTCCGCCGGCCCGTAGGCATTCACCAGGCCGATCCGCGGGTAGCGCTTGAGCCACTGGCGCGCCAGTTCCGGCGGCATCGCCTCGCCGGTGGGCAGCATCCAGCGCAGGCCGTCGAGGGCCTGGCGCTCTTCGGCGAGTATGCCCTGGATCAGCGACGGCACGCTTTCCAGCACCGTGATGCCCTGTTCGCCGACGTGCGCCAGCAGGCCCTGCGGATCGTGGGCGATGGCGTTCGGCACGATCGCCACGCGGGCGCCGAACAACGGCGCGGCGAGGAACTGCCAGACCGAGATGTCGAAGCTCTGCGAGGCGGTCTGGGCGATCACGTCGTTCTCGTCCAGTTCCAGGTACGGGACCTTGCTCAACTGGTTGTTGAGCATGCCCGCCTGCTCCACCATCACGCCCTTCGGCAGTCCGGTGGAGCCGGAGGTGTAGATCACGTAGGCGAGGTTCTGCGGCCCGCTGTAGACCTGCGGATCGTGCTCGGCGCCCTCGCCCTGCTGGATCTCGTCCCACACCAGCAGGCGCGGCCGGTCGACGCAGCCGAGTTCGTCGAACAGCGCCAGCGCTTGCTCGCGGCAGGCCTGGGTGCAGACCAGCACCGGCGTGCGGCTCAGCTCGACGATCCGGGTCAGGCGCTGGGTCGGATGGCCGGGGTCGAGCGGCAGGTAGCCGGCACCGGCCTTGAAGCTGCCGACGATCATGCCGAGCAGGTCGAGGCCGCGCTCGGCCAGCAGTGCCACCGGCTGGTCGATGCCGACGCCGGCGGCGCGCAGGGCGTGGCCGAGGCGGTTGGCCCGTCGGTTCAGCTCGGCGTAGCTCCAGCGCTGTTCCAGGCAACTGGCGGCGATGCGCTGCGGATGGGCTGCCACCTGCGCCTCGAACAGCCGCACGTAGCCTTGCTCCAGCGGGTAGTCGCGGGCGCTGCGGTTGCAGCCGTCGAGGAGGAAGTCGCGCTCGTCCTCGCCGAGCAGCGGCAAGGCCTCCAGTTCGCCGTGGAAACCGTCGGCCAGGGCCAGCAGCAGGCGCTTGAACTCGCCGAGCAGGCGCTCGACGGTCGGCGCCTCGAAGTAGCGCTGGTCGTAGGACAGGTGCAGGCCGAGGTCATCACCCGGATAGCAGACCACGGTCAACGGGAAGTTGGTGTGGGTACGCCCGGAGTCGGAACTGGCGTTCAGGCTCTGCGCGCGGTCCAGTACCGAGACTTCCACCGGAGCGTTCTCGAACACGAACAGGCTGTCGAACAGCGGCTGGCCCTTGGGCAGCTCGCTGCTTTCCTGGATGGCTACCAGGGGCAGGTGCTCGTGCTCGCGCAACTCCAGGTTGCGCTCGAACAGCCGGTTCAGCCATTCGCGCACCGTGCAGCGCTGGCCGGCGGCCGGCATCTGCACGCGCAATGGGATGCTGTTGATGAACAGGCCGACGGTGCGCTGCATTTCCGGCATGCCCACCGGACGCCCGGCCACGGTGACGCCGAAGAGCACGTCGCGCTCGCCGCTGAAGCGGCGCAGGGTCAGCGCCCAGGCGGCCTGGGCGAAGGTGTTGACGGTGAGCTGGTAGCGCTGCGCCAGTTCGCGCAGGCGCGCGCCGTCGGCGGCGTCCAGACGCGTGTAGCGGTCACCGACGATCATCCCGCCGCTTTCGCCGGCGTGCTCGCGGAGGAACGGGCGGTCGCTGGGCACCAGGGTCGGCCGCTCGAAGCCGCGCAGGCTCTCGCTCCACCAGCGTCGCGATTGCTCCAGGTCCTGGCGTTGCAGCCAGGCGATGTAGTCGCGGTAGCGCGGCGGCGTCGGCAGGTTCGCCGGGCGGCTTTCGCCGAGAGCACTGTAGATCTCGAAGAAGTCGTTCATCAGCAGGCCACGGCACCAGGCATCGATGAGGATGTGGTGGTTGCTCATCATGAACCAGTAGCGCGCCTCGCCCAGGCGGATCAGGCGCAGGTGGAACGGCGGCTGTTCGAGTAGGTCGAAGCCGGCCTCGCGCTCGCGCTTGTGCAGCGCTTGCAGGCGTTCCTCGTGGCCGTCCTCCGGCAGTTCGCTCCAGTCGAGGAACTCGATGCGGGTGCGACCGGGCTTGTGGATCACCTGCAACATCGTTTCGCCGGCATTCCAGACGAACGACGCACGCAGCGCCTCGTGGCGGGCCACCACCGCCTGCCAGGCGGCGGCGAAGCGCTCGGGATCGAGCGGGCTGTCGATCCGGTAGCGGTCCTGCATGTAGTAGATGCCGGTGCCCGGTTCCAGCAGGGTGTGCAACAGCAACCCTTCCTGCATCGGGGTCAGCGGATAGACGTCCTCGATCTCGCCGGCCGGCACCGCCAGGGCGTCCAGTTGCGCCTGGCTCAGTTGCGCCAGCGGGAAGTCGGACGGGGTCAGGCCGCCGGCGCCGTCTTCCAGGCAATGCTCGATCAGCGCCTGCAGTTCGGCGAGATAGGCCTGCGCCAGCTCGTTCACCGTCCGCGCGTCGTAGCGCTCGCGGCTGTAGGTCCAGCGCAGCACCAGCTCGCCGCCGTAGACCTGGCCATCGACGCTCAGCTCGTTGGGCAACGGCGCCTGCTCGTCGTGGATCGGCCCGGTGGGCTGGTCCAGCGGCTGGAACAGGGCGTCGGCGAAGCTCTGGTCGAACTGTCCGAGGTAGTTGAAGGTGATCGGCGCCGTGGGCAGCGCGGCCATCGCCTGGCGCACCGCCGGATCGGCGAGGTAGCGCAGCACGCCGTAGCCGAGGCCTTTGTGCGGCACCGCGCGGAGCTGTTCCTTGATCGCCTTGATCGACTCGCCCGGGCTCTGCGCCGGGGTCAGGCGCAACGGGTAGGCGCTGGTGAACCAGCCGACACTGCGGGTCAGGTCGATATCGTCGAACAGCGCCTCGCGGCCATGCCCTTCCAACTGCACCAGCGTCGACGGCTGCCCGCTCCAGCGGCAGAGCACGCGAGCGAGGGCGGTCAGCAGCAGGTCGTTGACCTGGGTGCGGTAGGCCGCCGGCGCCTGTTGCAGCAATTGCCGGGTACGTTGCGGGTCGAGCCGCAGGCTGACACTTTCCGCCAGCGCCTCGCGGTTGTCGCCCTGCGGGCGGTCGCACAGCCACTCGACCGGCTGCCCACCCAGCCGGGCTTGCCACCAGCCCAGCTCCTCGCGCAGCGATTCGCTGCCGGCGTAGGCCTGCAGGCGTCCGGCCCAGTCGCGGAAGGCGCTGGTCTTGGCCGGCAGCGCCGGTTCGGCGCCCTCGGCGAACTGACGGTAGACCTGTTGCAGGTCCTCCAGCAGCACCCGCCAGGACACCCCGTCCACCGCCAGGTGGTGGATCGCCAGCAGCAGGCGTTGCTCACCGGCCGGGCCGTCCACCAGCACCGCGCGCAGCAGCGGACCCTGTTCGAGGTCGAGGCTGCGCTGGGCCTTGGCGAACAGCTCGGCGCATTCGTCGAAGGATTGCACCGGAACGTGCCAGAGCAGTTCCTGTTCGCGCAGCGGACGATGCTGCGCCAGCCATTCGCCGTCGACCTGGCGGAACGCCAGGCGCAGGGCGTCATGCTGTTCGACCAGGCGTTGCAGGGACTTGCGCAGCAGGCCGAGGTCGAGGGCCTGCCGCGGCTGCAACAGCAGCGACTGGTTCCAGTGCTCGCGGCGCGCCAGCGGCAGGTCGAAGAACCAGTGCTGGATCGGCGTCAGCGCGCTGTCGCCCTGCACCGGCCCCTGCTCGGCCTGGCTGGCCTGGCTGTGCCGGGCCACCGCGGCGAGGCTCTGCACGGTCTGGTGCTGGAACAGGTCGCGGGGGCTGAAGTGGATGCCGAGCTGGCGGGCGCGGCTGACCACCTGGATCGACAGGATCGAATCGCCGCCCAGTTCGAAGAAGTTGTCGCCGAGGCCTACCCGCTCGACGTTCAGCACCTCGCGCCAGACCCCGGCCAACTGCTGTTCCAGCACGCTGCGCGGGGCCTCGTAGGCCTGCCGGTTGAGCGCCGGGTCGGGCGCCGGCAGCGCGCGGCGGTCGAGCTTGCCGTTGGCGGTCAGCGGCAGGCTGGCGAGCAGCAGCAGGTGGGCCGGCACCATGTAGTCCGGCAATTGCTGCTTGAGGTGCGTTTTCAGCGCCTCGCGCAGCGCCGCCTGGGCGTCCTCGTCCTGCTCGGCCACCGCGCTGGCGACATAACCGGCCAACTGCTTGCCGCTCGGGCTGTCGAGCGCCAGGACCAGCGCTTCGCGAACCTGCGGATGCTCCAGCAGGCGCGCCTCGATCTCGCCCAGTTCGATGCGGAAGCCACGGATCTTCACCTGGTGGTCGATGCGGCCGACATATTCCACCTGGCCGTTGTCGCACAGGCGCACCAGGTCGCCGGTGCGGTACAGGCGGCCGCCCTCGGCAGCGAAGGGATCGGGCACGAAGCGCTCGGCGCTGAGCGCCGGACGCTCATGGTAGCCGCGCGCCAGGCCGGCGCCGCCGACGTAGAGTTCGCCGGTCGCGCCCTGCGGCACCAGGGCCAGGTCAGCATCCAGGATGTAGGCGACCCGCGCGCCGACCACGCTGCCGATCGGCACGCTGGCGGCACCCTCCTCCAGTCGTTCGGGAGCCAGGCAGGCCAGCGGCATGACCACCGTCTCGGTCGGTCCGTAGGCATTGAAGAACGACGCCGGGGCGAAGGCCTGGCGAATCCGTTGCAGGTGCTCGCCGGTCAGCGCTTCGCCGCCGGTGATGCACATGCGCACCGGCAACTGCCGGCCCTGGCTCTCCAGCCACTGGGCGAGCTGGCTGCCGTAGCTCGGGGTGAAGCCGAGGATGCTCACGCCCTCCGCACGGATCAGCTCGCAGATTTCCTCCGCGCCCCACTGGCCCTGGGCCCGCAGCACCACGCGGGCGCCGCACAGCAACGGGGCCAGCAGGCGCTCGCTGGCAGCGTCGAAGTTGATCGAATAGAAGTGCAGTTCGCAATCCTCGGCGCGCATGCCGAAGCGCTCGATCACCGCGGCGCAGTGCATGGCGATCTCGCCGTGGGAGACCGCCACGCCCTTCGGCTTGCCGGTGGAGCCGGAGGTATAGATCAGGTAGGCCTGGTGCTGCGGCCCGCTCAGCGCTGCCAGCGGCGCGGGGTCCTCGGCGTCCAGCGCCGGGCCGTCCTCCTCGAGGCACCAGCGCGCCACGCCTGCCGGCAGCTCGCCGAGGGCCTCGAACAGCGCCGCGTGGCTGAGCAGCAGGCGTACGCCGCTGTCCTCGATCATGTATTGCAGGCGCTCCAGCGGATATTCCGGGTCCAGCGGCACGTAGGCGCCGCCGGCCTTGAGGATCGCCAGCAGGCCGACGACCATCTCCAGCGAACGCTCCAGGGCCAGGCCGACCCGCACTTCCGGGCCGACGCCGTGACTGCGCAGGACGCGCGCCAGACGGTTGGAGCGGGCATCGAGTTCGGCATAGCTCAGGGTCTGTCCGGCGAAGGTCAGCGCCGGGGCCTGGGGGCTGGCCGCCACGCGGGCGGCGAACAGGCCATGGAGGGTGTCCTGGAGCCCTGCCTCGCCGGCCGTGCCGGCGAGCAGCAGTTGCTTCCGCTCCTCGGCGGCGAACAGCGGCAATTCGGCAATGCGCCGCTGCGGGTCGCCCAGCAGCGCCTCCAGCAGGTTCTGCCAGTGTCCGGCCATCCGCGCGATGCGCGGTTCGTCGAACAGGTCGCGGCTGTAGGTCAGGCAGCAGCCGAGGCGCTGGTCGAGGTCGGTGACCTCCAGGTTGAGGTCGAACTTGGTCGCCCGCGCATCGTTGGCGATGTACTCGACGGTCATCCCGGCCAGTTGCCGGGTCTGCTGGAACTCCCAGCGCTGGACGTTGCACATCACCTGGAACAACGGGTTGTAGGCGGCGCTGCGCGGCGGTTGCAGGGCTTCCACCAGGTGGTCGAACGGCAGGTCCTGGTGCGACTGGCCATCGATCACGGTCTGCCGCACCTGCTCAAGCAGCTCGCCGACGCTCATCTGTCCGTCGAGCCGGCAGCGCAGCACCTGGGTATTGAGGAAGGCGCCGATCAGCCCTTCGCTCTCCGGGCGGATGCGGTTCGCCACCGGCGCGCCGATACGCAGGTCCTGCTGGCCGCTGTAGCGGTAGAGCAAGGCCGCAAGGGTGGCGGTCATGGTCATGAACATGGTCAGCCCGCGGGCGGCGTTGAAGCGACGCACGCGCTCGGCCAGCTCGGGGCTCAGGTCGAAGCGGTAGAGGTCGCCCTGGTGGCTCTGCACCGGCGGGCGTGGCCGGTCGCCCGGCAGTTCGAGCAGCGGATGCTCGTTGCCCAGCTGGGCCTTCCAGTAGTCGAGCTGGCGCTGGCGCTCGCCGCTCTCCAGCCACTCGCGCTGCCACACGCTGTAGTCCAGGTACTGGACCGGCAACGGCTCCAGCGGCAATTCGCGGTCGTCGAGGAAGGCCTCGTAGAGCGCGCCCAGTTCGCGGGCGAAGATGTCCATCGCCCAGCCTTCGGTGACGATGTGGTGCAGGGTCACCACCAGGTAGTGCTCGCGCTCGGCCATCTTCACCATGCAGACCCGCAGCAACGGCCCGCTCTCAAGGTCGAAGGGCCGGTGCGCCTCGCTGTCGGCGAGGGTCTGCAGGTGCTGCTGGCGGCTGTCGCGGTCGAGCGCGGAGAAGTCCTGCCAGTCCATGTGCAGGCCGCCATCGCCGTGCACGCGCTGTACCGGCACGCCGTCGACGCTGGGGAACGTGGTGCGCAGGGTCTCGTGGCGCTGCACCAGGGCCTGTAGCGCGGCCTCGAAGCGCGCCACGTCCAGCGGCCCGCTCAGGCGTGCCAGGCCGCCGACGTTGTAGGCCGGGCTGTCCGGCTCCAGTTGCCAGAGGAACCACATGCGCTGCTGCGAGTAGGACAGCGGCACCGGCTGCTCGCGGTCGATGCGGCGGATCGCGCCGTGGCTGTCGGTACGTCCGGCGGCCTGGGCTGCGCGGACCTGTTCGCAGAAGGCCTCCAGTTCGCTGGCCTCGAACAGCGCGCGCAACGGCAGTTCGACGTCGCAGGCCTGGCGGGTGCGCGAGACGATGCGGGTGGCCAGCAGGGAATGCCCGCCGAGCTCGAAGAAATCGTCGCGCAGGCCGACCCGCGGCAGGCCGAGCACTTCGCTCCAGATCACGGCGATGCGCCGTTGCAGCTCGGTCCGCGGCTCGACGTGCTCGCGCTGCTGCCAGACCGGCTCCGGCAGCGCCCGCGTATCCAGCTTGCCGCTCGGGCCGAGGGGCATCTGCGCCAGGCGCATCAACTGCGCCGGGACCATGTATTCCGGCAGTTCGGCCTGTAGCGCGGCGCGCAGACGCTGGTTCTGCTCAGCTTCCGCCTCGGCGCCGACAGCGCCAGTGTAGTAGCCGACCAACTGGCTGCCGGCCACGCCTTCGCGGATCACCACTACCGCCTGGGCCACCCCCGGCTGCGCCAGCAGGCGTGCCTGGATTTCCTCCGGCTCGATGCGGAAGCCACGCAGCTTGACCTGCTGGTCGAGGCGGCCGAGGTATTCCAGCACGCCGTCGGCGTTCCAGCGCGCGCGGTCGCCGGTGCGGTACAGGCGCTCGCCAGCGGCCGAGAGCGGATCGGCGACGAAGCGCTCGGCGCTCAGCGCCGGGCGCCCCAGGTAGCCGCGGGCCAGGCCCAGGCCGCCGATGCACAGCTCGCCGGCGACGCCGGCCGGCAGCAGGTTGAACTCGGCGTCCAGCACGCGGCAGAGCACGTTGCCCAGCGGTCGGCCGATCGGCGAACGCTCGCCGTCTTCCGCGCGGCACTGCCAATGGGTGACGTTGATGGCGGTCTCGGTCGGCCCGTAGCGGTTATGCAGGGCCACCGCCGGCAGGCGTTGCAACACGCGGTTGCGCAGCTCCGCCGGAAGCGCCTCGCCGCCGGAGAACAGGCGGCGCAGGCTGCCGCAGGCGGCGACGCCGGGTTCGTCGATGAACAGTTGCAGCAGCGGCGGCACGAAGTGCAGCGTGGTCACCCCGAACTGCCGCACCAGTTCCACCAGGCGCGCCGGATCGCGGTGCTCGCCGGGGGCGGCGAGGACCAGCCGGCAACCAGTGACCAGCGGCCAGAAGCACTCCCACACCGACACGTCGAAGCTCACCGGCGCCTTCTGCATCAGCACGTCGTCGCCGTCGAGGGCGTAGGTGGCCTGCATCCATTGCAGGCGCTCGGCCAGCGCCGCGTGGGTGTTGCCCACGCCCTTCGGCTGGCCGGTGGAGCCGGAGGTGTAGATGACGTAGGCGAGATTGTCGCCGTGCAGGTGCAGGCCCGGTGCCTGGCTCGGCCAGTTGTCGAGCTTGAGGCTGTCCAGGCAGATCGGCGTGACGCCCTCCGCGCCAGGCAGGCGCTCGAACAGATGGGCCTGGGTCAGCAGCAACTCGACGCCGCTGTCGGCGAGCATGTAGGCCAGGCGTTCGCTGGGGTAGTCCGGGTCCAGCGGCACATAGGCGCCGCCCGCCTTGACGATCGCCAGCAGACCGACCAGCAGTTGCGGCGAACGCTCGGCGCAGATCGCTACCCGCACGTCCGGGCCGACGCCCTTGTCGCGCAGGTAGTGGGCCAGGCGGTTGGCCCGGGCGTGCAGTTCGGCGTAGCCGAGGCTGCCGCCGTCCCACTCCAGGGCGACGCGTTCGGCGGACTGCACCAGTTGCCGCTCCAGCAGCTCCGGCAGCCAGGCGCGCGCCGGCTCGCAGGGCGCGCTGCCCCATTCGGCGAGGTGCGCCGCCTGCTCGGCGTCGACCAGGGCGATATCGCCAAGGCAGCGCTGCGGGTCTTCCGCGACCTGGCGCAGCAGCTCCAGGTATTGCGCGGCGAAACGCCGGATGCTGGCCTCGTCGAAGAGGTCCGCGGCGTAGTCGAAATTCAGGGTCAGGCGACCGCGAGCGTCCTCCTCGCTCTGCAGTTGCAGGTCGAACTTGGCTTCGCGGCTGTGCCAGGGCAGCTCGTCGGCGAGCAGGCCGGGCAGCCGGCGCAACGCCGACAGGTCGCGCTGCTGGTGGTTGAACAGCACCTGGAACAACTGGCCGCCCTGGCCGCAGGCTGCGAGCACCTGGTCGAACGGCAGGTCCTGGTTGGCCTGGGCGCCGAGGGTCGCCTCGCGAGCCTCGCCGAGCAACGCGGCGAACGGCTGGCGCGCCCGGGGCGTGCCGCGCAGGACCAGGGTGTTGATGAAGAAGCCGACCAGCCCCTGGGTCTCCAGGCGCTGGCGGTTGGCGCTGGGCACGCCGATGCGGATCTCGCCCTGCCCGCTGTGGCGATGCAGCAGCGCCTGGAACGCCGCCAGCAGCCACATGAAGACACTCGCCTCATGGTCCAGCGCGGCCTCGCGGATAGCCCGCGCCAGGGCTTCGTCGACCCGCAGGCTGTAGCGCGCGGCGGGCGACGCCTGGCGCGCCGTGCGCGGATGGTCGGTGGCCAGTTCCAGCACCGGCGCCGCGTCGCCCAGGCGTTCCCGCCAGTAGGCCAGTTGGCGGGCGCCCTCGCCCGCGTCCAGCCACTGCCGTTGCCAGGCGGCGAATTCGGCGTAGTGTAGTTCCAGCGGCGCCAGGTCGGCCGGCTGGCCACCGCAGGCTTCGGCGTAGAGCCGCGAGAATTCGTCGAGCAGCAGGTTCAGCGACCAACCATCGGCGACGATGTGATGCAGGGTGACCCAGAGCTGGTGCTCCTGTTCGTCCAGGCGCACCAGGCTGATCCGCAGCAGCGGCCCCTTTTCCAGGTCGAACGGCTGCTGCGCCTCGGCTTCGCGGCGCTGCGCGGCAGCCGCGGCGCGTTCGTGCTCGGCCAGGGCGGCGAGGTCGAGGAACTGCCAGGCGAATTCGCCCCGCTCATCGATACGCTGCAAGGCCGCGCCGTCGCGCTCGAGGAAACGCGTGCGCAGCGCTTCGTGGCGTTCGACCAGGCGCTGGAAGCTGGCGCGCAGCGCCGCTTCGTCCAGCTCGCCGCGCAGGCGCAGGCCGCCGGGGATGTTGTAGGCGGCGCTCTGCGGATCGATCTGCCAGGTCAGCCAGAGACGCTGCTGCGCCGCCGACTGCGGCAGGTCGACACCGCGCGGCAGGTGCGCCATCGGTGCCTCGGCCGGCAGGCCGGCGGCCAGTTGGCGGGCCACCGTGGCGCTGAAGGCCTGCAGGGTCGGCGCCTCGAACAGTTGGCGCAGGTCGAGAGCGACGCCGAGACTGTCGCGCACCTGGGCGACCACCTGGGCGGCGCCGATGGAATTGCCGCCAAGCAGGAAGAAGTGATCGCGCGGCGCTACCTGCGCCACGCCCAGCCGGGCCTTCCAGATCTCGCCGATGCGTGCCAGCAGTTCGTCGTCGCCTGCCGGCGGCTGCGCCTCCTGCACGGCCTGGAGGCCGGGAAACAGCGCATAGCTGTCCAGGCTGCCGTCTTCCAGGCGCAGGCGGCAGGCGGAACGTTGCAGCTTGCCGCTGGACGTCTTCGGCAAGGCGCCGGGATTGAGCAGCGCCACCACCTTCGGCGCTTCCTGGTAGGCCTCGGCCACCGCCTGGCGGATCGAGTCGATCAGCTCCTGGGCCGGCACCGATTTCTGGACGCCGCGACCGATCTCGGCGGCGATGCCGATGCCTTCCTCGCCATCGACCGTGACCGCGAAGGCCGCGACCCTGCCCTTGCGCGCCGACGGCACCTCGCTCTCGACGGTGCGTTCGATGTCCTGCGGATAGAGGTTGTGGCCGCGGACGATGAGCATGTCCTTCAGGCGCCCGGTGACGAACAGTTCGCCGTCGCGGAGGAAGCCGAGGTCGCCGGTGCGCAGCCAGGTGCGCCCGTCACGCTCGACGAAGGTCTTCGCCGAAGCTTTCGGGTTGCGCCAGTAGCCGTGGGCGATGCTCGGCCCGGCGGCCCAGATCTCGCCGACGTTGTCGTCGCCGAGGACCTTGCCGCTCGCCGCGTCGACGATCAGCACGGCGTGTTCCGGCTGGCTGCGGCCGCAGCACATCAGCACGCTGCCTTCGCCTTCGGCGATGCGGTTGCGCGCCAGCGCCTCGCCATCCACCGCCAGGGCGGGAATGCCCTGGCCGCGCTGGCCGCCGGTGACGAACAGGGTCGCCTCGGCGAGGCCGTAGCAGGCGAAGAAACTGGACGCGTCGAAGCGGCTGGCGGCGAATTTCTCGGCGAAGCGTTCCAGGCTGTCCTGGCGGATCGGCTCGGAACCGGAGAAGGCTACCCGCCAGCCGCTCAGGTCGAGACGCTGCAGGGCCGACTCGGCGACCCGCTCGCTGCACAGCCGGTAGGCGAAATCGGGACCGCCGCTGACGGTGCCGCCGTACTGGCTGATGGCTTCCAGCCAGCGCACCGGACGTTCGAGGAAGTAGCGCGGCGACATCAGCACGCAGGGTACGCCGCTGAAGATCGGTTGCAGCAGGCCGCCGATCAGGCCCATGTCGTGGTACAGCGGCAGCCAGCTGACGATCACGTCGTCGGCACCGATGCCGAAGCCTCGGCGGATCAGCACCTCGTTGGCGACCAGGTTGCCATGGCTGACCTGCACGCCCTTGGGCAATGCGGTTGAACCGGAGGTGTACTGGAGGAAGGCGATGTGCTCGGGACGCACTTGCGGCTCGTCCCAGGCCTCGGCAACGGCCGGGTCCAACTGGTCGACGCAGAGCAGTTGCGGGGCGTCGGCGGACAGTTGCGCGTTCATCTGCAGCAATGGCTCGCGCAGGTCAGCAGTGGTCAGGACCAGGCGCGGCTCGGCGTCGGCGATGATCGACAACAGGCGTTCCTGGTGATGGCGGCGCGCCGACTCCGGCGGATAGGCCGGCACCGCGATGACCCCGGCATACAGGCAACCGAAGAACGCCGCGACATAATCGGGGCCGCTGGGAAACAGCAGCACCGCGCGATCGCCCAGCTGCGCATGGGCCTGCAGGGCCGCGGCGATGCTCCGCGCGCGCAGGTCGAGATCGCGATAGCTGAGGACCACGCCTTCGCCATCGTCCTCGGCGAGGAAGCGCAGCGCCAGGCGCTCGGGCTCCTGGACAGCGCGGCGACGCAGGGCCTGGACCAGGGTGGTGGGAAGTTCGAAGACGTCCATCATGTGTTTTCCTGCCTGAATTCGGCTTGCAATCGAGTTCTAGTGAGTCCCGGAAACAGTCGTCGCGGCCGCCCCTCAACTGGCGGCGCGCATGCTTCCCCGGACCTTGTCCTTGTGCCAGCGCAGCAGATGCTGGCCGGCGTAGCGACGCAGCAGGCGCAGCAACTGCCCCTGCTGTTCACGGATGAAAAAGTGCTGCCCGTCGAGCAGGTCGAGGGTGAAGTCGCCCCCGGCCTCATGCAGCCAGCCGAGCAACTCGGCGCTGCGCAGGCTGTCCTCGCGTCCGCCGAACAGGTGCAGCGCCGCTTCCAGCGGCCCATGCGCCTGGTAGCGGTAGCTGCCGGTGACGAGAAAGTCCGCTCGCACCACTGGCAACAGCATCTGCATCAGCGACGGATCGTTGAGGACGGCCTCCGGAGTACCCCGGTAGTCGCGCAACGCGGCGACCAGTTCGGCGTCGGCCTTGGCGCGCCGGTAGCCGCTGACATCGTTTTCGGCGGGCGGGGATACACCGGAGAGGAATAGCGCCAGCGGCCCTTCGAGGCCGCGCCGACGCATGGCATGGGCCAGTTCGAAGGCCAGCAGCCCGCCCAGGCTGTGGCCGAAGAAGGCGTAGGGAGAAGCGCTATCGAGGGTGCCTTGCAGCTCGCCGGCCAATTGCGCGACCAGGCTGGCGGCATCGGTATGCAGGGCCTCGCCGAAGCGAAGGCCGCGCCCCGGCAATTCCAGGGGCAGCAAGCGGATCCAGCCCGGCAGGCTGGGCTGCCAGCGGCGGAACAGCGTGGCGCTGGCCCCCGAATAAGGCAGGCAGAACAATTGCAGGGAAACGGCCGGGCTCACCTGCCGACCTCCTTGCGCCGCTGTCGTGGCCCTCGTCCGGGGCAGAGCGCTTTCCCATGATCGATCGGCATTTCCGTCTCCTGCTGCGCACGCCGGGGCGCCGGGCACCTGCCCGCGCTGTCACAGAGGGGAACGGATAACAACGGCAAATAATTAGCGCATGTAACCGCAATCTCCGGGCAACCGCGGAGCATTGCGCGAAAGGACGCCAACCCCTATCCATTCTGATGGGTTGTGCCCGGCGCTATCGCCGCATCGGCGATAGCGATGTACGCCATGGAGCAGCCGGGAACGGTTGTCGCAGCGCCTTAGCGCAGTTCTTGCGCGGAACGCCGGCAGGAGCGGCGAGGCGGTCAATACCGATTTCTAACTAGCTGATTCCTAAAGATTATTAAAAAAATTTCGTCTGCGACGCATGACTGCAACATTGGCGCGGCCATCCTTCTGAAACGCCGAAGAATTTCTCCCCTCCATCATTCGCAGCGGCTATTTGCCAGCATGCGGACCATTCACGAATAAAGGTGAGATTGGTTATTTCTTCGTAATTGACAATCATTATCATTCAACATAATTTGTTGCGCCATGTGTGGGTCTTACCCCACCGCCAGTGCTCTGCAGCCCCCTCCGCAGCAAGGTGATTTCCATGTCGGAACAACTGTCTACCCGCAGATGCGATACCCCGCTCCTCCAGGCATTCGTCGATAACCGTACGATCCTGGTGAAGATCGCCGCCCGCATTACCGGTTGCCGCTCGCGAGCCGAAGATGTGGTCCAGGATGCGTTCTTCAGGCTCCAGTCGGCGCCGCAGATCACTTCGTCGTTCAAGGCACAGCTCAGCTACCTGTTCCAGATCGTCCGCAACCTGGCCATCGATCACTACCGCAAGCAGGCGCTCGAACAGAAATACTCGGGGCCGGAGGAAGAAGGCCTGAACGTGGTGATCCAGGGCGCCTCGCCGGAAACCTCGCACATCAACTACGCGACCCTCGAACACATCGCGGATGCCCTCACCGAGCTGCCCAAGCGCACCCGCTACGCCTTCGAGATGTACCGCCTGCACGGCGTGCCACAGAAGGACATCGCCAAGGAACTGGGCGTCTCGCCGACCCTGGTCAACTTCATGATCCGCGACGCCCTGGTGCACTGCCGCAAGGTCACCGCCGAACGCCAGGGCGACAATCTGGCGAACCTGAGCGCGCGTCGCTGAGACACAGGGGCAGGCATTGCGCCTGCCCGTTTCTCTATTGGCGTCCGCCGGACGCCTCGAGCTTCTTCCCGCCCCGTCAGGCCAGACGACAGCGCTCGAAGAACCGTTCGCGGCCGATGATCATCAGCGCCGCCCGCTTGTGCGGAAAGTCGAACTCCTTCTCGCAGTGGAAGCACAGGTTGTGCATGTGACCGATCATCCGCGCGTTATCTGCGCGCGGTTCCGCCACCACTCGCTGCGAGCGCGGGTCGTCGAGAAACAGGTAGTGGACCAGTGCCGATAGCCAGCAGGCGACCTTGTGCGGACCCCGGTGGGCCTCCTCGCCGACCAGCATGTGGATCCCGCGGTCGTAGTCTTCGGCCACGTAGAACGGCGCGATGCGATCCTCCTTCGCCCAGTAGGCCTCGAAATAGGCGAAGGGCTCATCGTCGAAACAGCCGATGAGCCCCAGTGCATGAGGATCCGCCTCGAGCTGGCGCAAACGCTCGCGATGTTGTTCCAGGCTTCCATCCTCCTGCCAGAACTCCGCCACCCTGGGCGAGTTCTGCCAGCGATGAAAACGCTCCAGGTCCCTCTCGATGTCCAGGGTACGCAAGGATATCCAGCATCCCAATCGCGCATCGAAGCGCCGGTAGACCTCTCCCCTGGGCTTCGGCCGGCGCAGCGGATGACGCTTTCCATCGGTAAGTTGCATCGACTGGGGATAGCACGGCTGGGCAAGCGGCAGCCAGGGCCATGGCAACTGCCAGAACCGGCCCCTTTCGCAGACATAGGTGCCCGCTGCGGCGGCTCCTGTCAGCATCCCCTTCGCCAGGGACTCTTCGGGTTCCCAGGACAGCGACCAGACGAGCCGCTGGCAATCCGGATCGCGGGCGAACAGCCAGTAGCTGGCGGCCCACAACGCATGCTCGGCATCGCCGCCGGGAAGCTCCTCCACCGCCAGCCGTATTTCCGTGTCTGTGCGCTCCAGGCGCAGGCGCAACAGCAACGCACCATCCAGGGCAAGGCTGAGCCGGCTATCGGTTTCGTCGCCACTCAAACGCTGCCCGCCAGGCAACGGCAATACAGTCAGGGAATTCAACAGGGGCATGATCGGACTCGAGACACGGAGTTGTTCTCAGAGGAACGTCATGTGAAGGAGGAAATTTAAGCGCGCGCGAGCCAGGCGGCAACGCGCGCGTCGAGGCGCCAGCGTCATCCAGAGGCGCGGCCGGAGGAACAAGGAAGAACCCGAGTGAGCGAAGTACGCGGCGCCCACTGGCTCAGTAGACTTCCGGCACGATGATCTCACCGGGCGTCGGATGCCTGACGTAATCGGCGTGGCGCAGGCGCTCCGGCAGGTGTACCGGCGGCTGCGGAACTTCCCGGTAGGGCATCTGCTGCAACAGGTGGTGGATGCAATTCAGCCGCGCGCGCTTCTTGTCGTCGGCCTGTACCACCCACCAGGGCGCCTCGGGGATGTGGGTGCGTTCGAGCATGGTTTCCTTGGCCTTGGTGTAGGCCTCCCAGCGCCGCCGCGACTCCAGGTCCATCGGGCTGAGCTTCCACTGCTTGAGCGGATCGTGGATACGGCTGAGGAAGCGCAGGTGCTGCTCGGCGTCGGAGATGGAGAACCAGTACTTGAGCAACTGGATGCCCGAGCGCGCCAGCATCTTTTCGAACTCCGGCACGCTGCGGAAGAATTCCTCGTATTGTTCGTCGTTGCAGAAACCCATGACCCGCTCGACCCCGGCGCGGTTGTACCAGCTGCGGTCGAACAGGACGATCTCGCCGCCGGCCGGCAGGTGCGAGACGTAGCGCTGGAAATACCACTGGGTCTGCTCGCGGTCGTTCGGCGCGGGCAGCGCGGCGACCCGGCAGACCCGAGGGTTGAGGCGCTGGGTGATGCGCTTGATCACGCCGCCCTTGCCCGCCGCGTCGCGTCCCTCGAAGAGAATCACCACCTTGTGCCCGGTGTGCACCACCCAGTTCTGCAGTTTCACCAGTTCCCGTTGCAGGCGGAACAGTTCGCGGAAATAGCGGCGCCGACTCAATTCGCCGGGCGCATCCTCCTGCTCGGGACCGAACAGCTCGTCCAGGTTCAGCTCGTCGTCGAGCAGTTCCTGCTCCAGCTCTTCGTCGTGTCGATCGAGCCAGTCGCGACCGATGCGGCCCGAGGTATCGCCATAGGAGTCCATGCGCTGCTCTCCACGTCATGCCGAAATACCGCGAATGCTAGGCGCGTCTTCATGACGGTTTGGTGACGGTTCGATGAAAACGTAGCGATCGCCCGCCGTCGAAAACAGTCGAAAGGTCACTGAAAGTCAGAAAATTCCCTAATCATTTGAATGACTTGGCCTAAGCTGGCCAGCCTCTCCGCACTTTCCACATGCTCCGCGCACCCCGGCGACCGCCGGGGCGAACCGCGCCCTTGCGGCGCCATTGATCGGAGATCGACCATGCAAGCGTTTTCCAAACAGCAACTCATCGATGCGCTGAATGCCCAGAGCAGCGACCTGGCCACCCTGCAGAGCCTGGTCATGGGCCTCTACCTGTGGATTCGCGACAGCCATGGCCAGGCCAGCGTCGATGCGGCCTTCCAGCGCGCCCGCGAGGAGGCCAGGCAATTCCGCCAGCAGAGCGGCAACCAGGCTGACGAGCGATTGATCCTGCACCTGGCGGAAATCGTCCGCGAACAACCCTGAGCCATGACCGGCACAGACTGACCGGTTCGGCCTGACTCAAGGCCGCAAGGCAGTCCCGGGCGCCGCGGAATCGACTTTCGCGGTGTCCTCCGCGGGCAGCACCCGGATGGTCGCGGTCACGCCGGCGCGCAAGGTGTTGCGCTGGCGATAGGCGGGATCGATGGCGATGCGCACCGGAATTCGCTGGGCCAGCTTGACCCAGGTATAGCTCGGGTTGATGTTCGCCAGCAGGCGCGAGCCCTCGGCATTCTCCCGGTCGGTGATGGCATGGGCGATGCTCTGCACGCGCCCGTCGAAGCGCTCGCCGCTCATCAGTTCCACCCGCGCCCGGCTGCCGACGCGGATGCCCGGCAACTTGGTCTCCTCGAAGTATCCGCTGACATAGAACGAATCGCGGTCCACCAGCGCCAGCAATGGCACCCCGGCGTGGGCGTAGTCGCCTTCGCGGGTCTGCAGATTGGTCACGTAGCCGCTGACCGGGGCGCGTACCTGGGTACGTTCGAGGTCGAGACGGGCCTGCTGCAAGGCGGCTTCGGCAAGCTCCACGTTGGCCTGGGCCAGGCCGAGGCTGGCCTGGTTCCTCAGCAACTCGGCCTGGGCCAGGCTGACGTCGGTCTGGGCCTTTTCGTTCTCTTCCACCGATAGCATCGAGCGCTTCTGCAATGCCGAGCGCCGCTGCGCCTCGCTGCGGCGCTGGCGCAACTGGGCCTGGCTGGCCTCGATCGCCGCGCGCGACTCGCCCAGCGCCGCCCGCGCCACGTTCACCGCGCGCTCGGCGCGCAGCACCGCCAGTTCATAGCGCGCCGGGTCGATGCTGAGCAGCAGCTCGCCCTTCTCCACGGGCTGGTTGTCGCTCAGCGGCAACCGGGTGATCAGCCCGGAAACGTCCGCCGACAGCGTCACCACATCGGCGCGGACCCGCGCGTCACGGGTCCAGGGCGTGCGGGTGTAGCGTTCCCAGGCGAGGAACACCAGTGCCGCCGCCACCAGCACCACCAGCAGGGTGGCCAGGCGCGGCCATTTGCCTTGCAACAGGTTCATCGGGACATCTCCCCCATCCACAGGATCAGACCGGCGCAGATCGCGCAGTACAACGCGCCCTGGAACAGCGCTTCGTGCCAGACCCGCTGCAACACGCCGAAGCGCCGCAACAACGGGTTGAGCAGCAGCAGGATCAGCCAGGCCAGCAGCAGCGCCTGGGCGATCGGCGGCAGGTAGGCGCCCCCGATCTCGACATCAGCGGGCATGTCCGCCCTCCTCTTCTGGTTCTTCGACGACCGCCGGTGCGCCGCGGTCCTCCTCCAGCAACGTCCGATAGCGTTGCAACGACTGCTGCAGGATCAGTACCGCGACATTCATGATGAAGCGCTGCCGCGTCGCCCCGAGGTCCTTCGACGGCTGCGCCAGCAAGGCCTCCAGGCCCCGGCCGAAACGCCGCAGGGCGGCCAGGGCGAGGTCCTGCCGCGGGGCGTCCGCGCTGCCGGCTATGTAGGCGGCGACCTCGCGCAGCGCCTCGCCCAGCAGCGGCTGCAACTCCAGCGGCACCACCCCGGCGTCATGCAGCGGCTCGCGCAGGCGGTTCAACGCCACGCCCATCACCACGCAGCCCAGGGCGCACTGGAAACGTTCCGCCGCAGCCGACTCCTGGCTCGCCGGCAGCAGGCCGACCATCACCGCCAGGCGATCGATCATCCGCGTCTCGAAGGCGAAGCGCTGCGCCTCGCTGGCCTCGCAGCGCGACATTTCCGCGACGTCCTGGCGCGACAGGTAGAGCAGCCGGCGCAGGCGCGGGTCGGCGCGGAACGGATAGACCAGAGCGAACACCAGCACGGCGAGGACCGCCGCGGCGAGGAAGCCGCCGACGAACTCGAACCACTGCGAAGCGTTGCTGTAGTAGACCGCGATATTCTGCGGCGCCACCATCAGCAGGGTCTCCAGGCCGATGCCCATGGCGATCCCGGCGCTCAGCGGGCTGCTCAGGCCGACCGCGACCACGTACAGCAGCAACGCCATCCACAGCGCCAGCCACTCGAAGTCGGCGGATGCCGGCAACAGCACGAACAGCAGCGCCGCCGAGATCAGGATCGCCAGCAGCAGCCCGCGCAGGAAGTTCTGCGCCGCCAGCAGCGGACGCGGGAAGGTCGCCATCAGCGAGCACATCACGCCGACCAGCAGCAGGCTGCTGAGGGCGCCGTTCCAGGCGCTGGTGATCCACAGCCAGGCGGCGCAGGACAAGGCGACGAAAGCGCGCACGGCGTTCATCGAGGCCAGCGCCCAGTCCAGGTGCAGCGCCTGCGCCTGGCCACGGCGGTAGAAACTGCTGGCGTGGCGGCCGGACTGGATCGCATCGTTGAGTTCGAGCACTTCGCCCAGGCGCTGGAACAGCCGCGCGTATTCCCAGCGCAGGATCGCCACCTGCGGGCGCAGCGCCGGGCTCAGCGCCTCGTCGTAGGACTCCGCGCGCGTCGCCGCGGCATCGAAGGCCTGGCGCACCGCCTGGAACTCCTCCAGCACCTCGGAGGGTACCGCCCGCCCCTGCTCGGCCAGCGCGTCCAGCACCCGCAGCGCACGATCCAGCAGTGCCTGGATATCCGCCGGCAACGGCCCGACCCAGTGCGCCCGCACCAGCAGGCGATGCTGGCGCAGCAGCAACAGCCGCGAGGCCATCAGCACCAGCAGGTTGCCCAGCAACTGCACCAGGCCATCGGCGCGGCGCAGGTTCGGCGCGTCGAAATAGAGGTGCCGGCGCAGGCCGTCCAGCGCGGTGATGCTGGCGACCAGTTGCATCTGCCGCTGGTTGAACGACTCGTCGCCCTCGTCGCCGCGGATCACCGCCGCGGCGTGCCGCGCGGTACTGCGGATCAGACCGTCGACCTGGGCGAAGTAGCCCTTCGCCACCGCCTGCGGTCGCGCGCTGAGCAGGCTGACCAGGGCCACGCAGGCGACGCCCAGCAGGGTCTCGGTGACCCGCACCACGGCGAGCATGAAGGTGTTTTCCGGATCGGGAATCGACAGCACGGCGACGATCACCGCGGTGAAGCCGCTGAGCACGAAGGCGTGCGAGTCGGTGTAGCGCAGCAAGGTGCCGCCGGCGGTGCAGAGCGCCAGCCAGAGTCCCAGGGCGACGAAGAACGGCAACGGTTGCTGGGCGAACAGCGCCATGATCAGCACCGCCACCACGGCGCCAGCGAAGGTACCGAGGACCTGGGCGAAACTGCGCTTGAGAGCCATCCCGGCCAGCGGCTGGCTGACGATGACCACGGTCATCAGCGCCCACTTCGGCTGCTCCAGGTCGAAGAGGAAGGCCAGGTAGAGGGTCAGCAGCCCGGCGGCGACGGTGCGCAGGGCGAACAGCAGGGTTTCCCGCGGCGGCCGCCAGAGCAAGCGGGCGTAGAATTTCAGCCCTTCCATGCCCGGCCCCGCACCTCCAGGCAACGGTTGGCCGCGGACCAGGCGGCGATGAAGCGACTCGACATGCTGGTTTCTCGTTCGGGGTTCATGCGGCGGGTTCGCTTCCAGTCTAGAAGGCGCAAGGAAATCCGTGGCCGCCTACGGGGGCGGGCAGGTGCGGTCAGCCACGGAGCGACGAGTCGCGGTTACAGGGTAAAAGCCCCGACGGCCTTCCCGGTAGCGCGTCCAGGCGAAAACCGTTTTCGCTGAGAACGAACGATGCGGCGCCTTTCGATTGGGTAAGCTTGCTCAGGGCTGGATCGATTTAGCTTGCGAATCAAGCGGATAGAAAGCCCAAGGAAAACGACCAGGAGGAGCCGAGAATGCGTCGAGCGATTGCCACTGTATCGTGGGCCCACCGATGAGCCTGCGTTTCGACGATATCGAAGCCTTCCTCAACGTCGCCGAACTCAACAGCGTGACGTCGGCGGCCGAGCGCATGAGCCTGTCCAAGTCGGTGATCAGCAAGCGCGTCAGCGATCTCGAACGACGCCTCGGCGTCCGCCTGCTCTACCGCACCACGCGCAACGTCGAGCCGACCGAGGCCGGGCATTTCTTCTACAAGGCCGCCAAGGCCTCGCTGCAGGAACTCAACAACGCCGCGGAGATCGTCGCCCTGCGCGAGAACGACCTGTGCGGCGAATTGCGCATCGTCACCCCGATGAGCTTCGGCACCCTCTGGCTGTCGCCGATCATCGCCGACTTCATGAGCCAGCACCCGCGCCTGGAGATCGTCCTGCAGATGGACGACCGCCTCACCGACTTCGAGAAGGAAGGCTACGACCTGAGCATCCGCGTCACCCGCCTGGACGACAGTTCGCTGATCGCCCGGCCGCTGGCCAACAGCCAGCGGGTGGTCTGCTGCAGCCCCGACTACGCGGAACGCCACGGCACGCTGGACACCCTCGAACAACTGATGCAGCACGAGTGCCTGGGCTACAACAACGCCACGCCGAGCCAGGTCTGGACCTTCGAACCGGCGTTCCCCGGCGCCAAGCCCCGTGCCGTCTCGCCACGCGGACGCTTCAGCAGCAACAACGGCCAGGCCATGCGCGACGCCGCCCTGCGCGGCCAGGGACTGGCGTTGCTGCCGCTGTTCATCGTCGCCGAGGACCTCAAGAACGGCCGCCTGGTGGACGCCGCGCCCGGCCTGCGCCCACTCGACGACGTGATCTACGCGATGTATTCGCGGGCGGCGGCGATGTCGCCGAAGGTCAAGGCGTTCATCCAGCATCTCCAGCAGGCGCTGTCGATCCCGCCCTGGGGCAACGGCTGAGCGACCGAACCATTCCGGCGAGGCTCCGGTCAGATACTGGGCATGCGGAGAAGACTCCCAGGAGCCTGTCGTCTCTCCCCCGTCCGGCCACCCGGCCCACAAAGGAGAACTGCCATGATCGTGCGTACCCTGCTCATCGCCGCCGCCCTGCTCGGCGGCACCGCCCAAGCCGCCGAAAGCACCGACCTGTGCGGCGCCAACCTGCAGAAGCTGGACGATATCCTCGCCGTGCGCGGCAAGACCTCGGTCACCGGTGCGCGGGTCACCGAGGTCAAGGAACTCCAGGCCAAGGCCAGGCAGGACCAGGCCAGCGGCGACACCAAGGGCTGCATCACCGCCACCACCCAGGCCCTGCAGATCCTGCAGAACGCCGGGAAGAAATGATCCGCGACAGACGCAAGGCGGATAACCGCAAGCGGTTATCCGCCCTACCCCAATGCAACCCTCCGCAGGGCGAATAGCGCCGCAGGCGTTATCCGCCGACACTCCAGCCCCCGCCCCGACCGCGTCCGATTTCGCTCATTCGAAGCGCAGGCTTTCCCGCACCGCACGGATTTCTGCCTGGCTGGCGTCGTAGGCCTCGGCCAGGCCGGCATAGGACAGCGAATAGGCCGAGGTCTTGCCGGCCGCGGCGAGCAAGGTCTGCTTCATCACCACGGCGCCGCGCTGGCGAATGGTGCAGGTGGTCTCCAGCGCCGCCAGCCCGCCGGTGGTGGACGGCTGCGGCGAGGTGCAGGCGGTCTGCAGGCCGTTGCGCAGGAACTCGATCTGCACCAGCTTGCGCATGTGCCCGAGGACTTTCTCCAGGTTCACTGCCTGCCCGCTCTGCAGGGGCATCCGCGTCACCTCCATCACCAGTGCCTGGGAGCCGTCTGCCTGCAACTTGACCGCGCGCTGGCGCTGGCCGGCGCCGGCCTGGCCGGGCTGCGCGGCGGGCAGGTCGCTGACCTGCCAGCCCGCCGGCCAGCGCGCCATCGACGCCTCGGCCAGGCTCAGCGCGGACAGCGTGCCGACCGCCAGGGCCAGCCAGCGCCAGCCGTTGCGTCGCGTTTGCGCCTGCCTCACGGTGTACCCTCCTCTTCGCGTCCCTCCACGGCCGGCCGGGGCTGCCCGAGGGGCTCCTCGAAACGCAGCAGGCGTCCGGCATTGCCCAGCACCAGCAAGGTGCTGAGGTTGTGCAGCAGCGCCGCGACCATCGCCCCGGCCGCGCCGAGCAGGCCGAAGGCTGCCGCGGCGACGATCGCCAGGGTCCAGCCGAGGCCGATCGCCACGTTGACCTGCAGGGTCCGCCGGCATTGCCGGCTGAGCCGCACGCAGGTGCCGAGGCGGCGCAGGTCGCTGCCGATCAGCACGATATCCGCCGAGGCCAGGGCGATGTCGGCGCCGCCGGCACCCATTGCCACCCCGACCACACCGGCCTTCAGCGCCAGCGAATCGTTGATGCCGTCGCCGACCACCATCGGCCGGAAACCGCTGCCGATCTCCGCGCCGACCTGGCGCAACTTGTCCTCCGGCAACGCCTGCGCCACCAACTGGCGAATCCCCACCTGCTTGGCCACGGCGTCGGCCACCGCCTGGCGATCGCCGGTCAGCAACAGTTGCCGGCCCAGACCCAGTTCGCGTAGATCGGCCAGGGCCTCGGCGGCCTCCGCGCGTACGCTGTCGGCCAGCAGCAGCCAGCCGAGGAAGCGCCCGTCCAGGGCGATTCCGGCGATCGGTCCCTCGTGCGCCGGCACCTCGCCGGCGTCGATGCCCAGTTGCTGGAACAGCTCGGGCCGGCCGAGGGCGGCTTCGCCCGCCGCTGTTCGTGCGACCACGCCGAACCCCTGGCGTTCGCGGATATCGCTCAATGGATGATAGGCATCGTGCGCCGCCAGGGCCGCCAGCGCTCGGCTCACCGGATGGCTGCTGGCGGCGCCGAGACTGGCGGCCAGGCGCAGCACCGACGCCTCCTCGGCGGCATCGGCCAGGCGCAGCGCCTGCAAGCGCAGGCTGCCGTGGGTCAGGGTGCCGGTCTTGTCGACCACCAGCGAAGTCAGGTCCGCCAGTTCCTCGAGGAAGGCCGAGCTGCGGATCAGGATGCCATGACGGGCGGCCACGGCGATCCCGGCGATGGCAGTGGCCGGGGCGGACAGCACCAGGGCGCAGGGACAGGCGGCGACCAGCACGGCGAGCATGGCCTGGGCATCGTTGGTGACGAACCAGGTGACCGCGGCGATCAGCAACACCAGCAACATGTACTGCCCGGCGTAGCGCTCCAGCAGGCGGGTGATCGGCGGCTTGGCGCGCTCGGCCTGCTGCATCAGGCCGATCACCTTGCCCAGGGTCGAGGCCTCGCCGGTACGGGTTATCTGGATGCGCAGCAGGCCGTCGAGGTTGATCGCGCCGCCGTAGACCTCCATCCCCGGCGCCACCTCGAGCGGCACCGACTCGCCGGTGATCGGCGCGGTGTCGAGACTGGCCTGGCCCTGCAGGACCCGCCCGTCGGCCGGAACCCGGTCGCCGGCGCGCACTTCCACCTGGTCGCCCGCTCGCAGGCTGGCGTTGTCCACCTCGCTCAGGCTGCCGTCGGCCTCGATCCGCCGGGCATGGCTGCGGGTCAGCTCGCCGAGGGCGGCGATGGCCTCCTGGGAGCCGATCACGCTGCGCTCCTCCAGCACGTGGCCGAAGATCATGATGATCGGCAGCAGCGCGGCGGTCAGCAGGTCGCCGCTGGCCCAGGCGCCGAGCATGGCCAGCGCGATCAACTGGTCGGTGACGCCGTGCAGGCTCGGATGCCGCAGGCTGTCCCAGGCCGAGCGGGCCACCGGCAGCGCCACCAGCAGCGACGCGACGCCGAGCAGGATCTGGCTGACCCCGGCCTGGTCCGCCGCCAGCCAGCGCCAGGCCAGGCCGAGCAGCAACAGGCCGAGGGCGAGCATCGCCAGGCTCAGCTGGCGCGCGGCGCGGCGCTGCTCGTCGCGGCTGAGCAGGCCGCCGCCGAACGGCAGGTGATGATGGTGATGCGCGCAGCCGCCATGGCTGCCGTGGGCGGTCGGCTCGCTCATGCGCACCTCCCGGGGCGAGCCGCGGCGGCTATTGCGGGAAGCGCGCGTCCGGCCGGCGTACGTAGTCCAGGGCTTCCTTCTCGGTGAGCTCCCAGATCTGCTTGACCTGCCCGTTGTTGTCGCTCTTCAGGCCGACGAAACTGCCCTTGAGCTGGGGCATGCGGCCATAGACGATGAACAGGTTCTGCGCCGTGCGGATGCGCACCGACGGCGCCACCGAATAGCTGACGGTCTTCTTCCCCAGCCCCAGGGTGAGCACGCTGCGCAGCAGGCTCTGCTTGGGTTTCTTCAGGGTGATGACCGGGTACTGCGCGCTGGCCACGAAGCCCACCAGCATGTCGCTCGGCAACTGCCGCGCCAGCGCCTCGCCGCCGCACAGCAACAGCGCCAGCCCGCACAGCAGGGCCCTGCCGGGTGATAGCCGCGCACCGTTGCCCGTGAATGGAATACCGCCTGCCGTCATTGCCCGTCCCGTTCGCCTGGTTGTTCGACTCGGCGCCGCGTTCCGCTGGCGGAAGCGCGTACCGAAGGTTGATGCCGACGCAGGGTAGCCGTTTCACGCTCGCTTGTCCGTCCATTGTTTCACAGCCCGCGAAGGGCACCGTCGGGCAGCGGCTCATGGCTACCCACCTTGCAGAATCAGGCGGCCATCGTCGCGCGGATCGACGCTGCCGACCGAACCGGCCTTGCCGAGGATCGCCGGCACCCGTTCGCGGTACAGGCGCCAGAGCAGGCCGGCATCGGTCGCGCCCAGCGCCGGGGCCAGGCCAACGATGCTGGCGGTGTCGCGGCGCGCCTGGGCCAGCCGTTCGCCGGCCTCGGCGCGGGCGAGCTGCAGGGTGCGGTCGGCCCCCTCGGTGGCGGCCTGGGTGAGTTTCTCCGCCTCGGTGCGCGCCTTGGCGACGTTCTGCTCGGCCAGTTGGCTGGCGGTCAGCACCGCGTTGAAGGCGCTTACCGCATTGCGCGGCAGGCTCGACTGCACGTCGACCCGCACCACCTGGATGCCCAGCCCGCTGCCGGCCGCGGCCAACGCCGCCAGGCTGTGGTTGATGCCCTGCACCAGGTCGCCGCGCAGGCGTTCGCGGCGCTCGGCGACCGCGCTGTCGTTGCCGAGCAACTCCGGGCGCGCCACCAGGATGGTGTCCAGGTCGCGCGCGGCGCAGACCTGCACGGCGTTGCGCGCCACCAGCCGGTCCAGCGCCGGCAGCACGTGGGCGCCCTGGAGGACGTAGGCGTACGGGTCGTCGACCTTGTAGAACACCCGCACGTCCAGTTGCACCACCCCGGCGTCGCCGGTCAGCAGGTAGCCGGAGCCGGCCAGCGCGTCGCTGGACAGGCTGACGTCGAGGTCGGCGCGACGCGCCTGCTCGGAACGCAGCAGGCCCTCGACGCGGCGTTCGATCACCTGTTCGGCGGACGGCAGCAGCACCACCTGCTCCAGCGGCTGCGGCCAGGCCAGCAGCAGGCCGGGACCGGCCAGGCGCTCCAGCGCGCCCAGGCGCAGCACTACGGCGCGGTTCTCCGGGCCGATCTGGCGGACGTTGGAAAACGCCCAGGCCAGCGCCGCCAGGAGGGTCACGCCGAACAGTGCGAGGAACGCCAGGCGTCCGGCCTGCAGCCAGGGGCTGCGCAGCCCCTCGTGCGCTTCGTCGCTCATGGCCGGCGCCCGTTGGCCGGCGCTTCGGCGGGGAGCGCCGGCGGCCCGTCGACCAGCACGCGGAACGGTGCGGCATCGGTGCGCAAGACCAGCCGGGTATCGCCGTTGACGATGGTGCCGAGGGTGTCCAGCGAGCGCAGCAGGTTGTATAGCTGCGGCGAACCGGCGTAGGCCTTGCCGTAGATGCGCGCCGCCTCGACCCGTGCCTGGGCCTCGATCTCCGCGGCTTTCACCGAAGCCTCGGCCTGGATCACCCGGGCGTCGCGCTCCGCCGCCGAACGGATCTCCGCGGCCTGGCGACGGCCCTCGGCGGTACGCTCGGTGGCGATGGTCTCGCGCTCGGCGCGCATGCGGTCGACGGTGGCGCCGAGGGTCACCTTGGGCAGGGTCAGGCGCTCGATGCCGACCTGCACCACCTTGACCCCGTAGGTCGCCAGCAACTGATGGTCGATCTGTTCGCGCAGGCGCGCTTCGAAGTCGCCGATACGCACCCGCGACGCCTCGGTATTCACCAGGTCGGCCAGGTCATAGGCGCTGGCGGTGGTTTCCAGCGCCGAGCCGACGAAGGTGCGCAACTGCCGGGCAGCCTCGTCCGGCTGGTTGCGCACCGCGCGCATGAAGCGCTGCACGTTGTCGGCGTCGCCCTGGACCTGCCAGGCCACGTAGGCCTGGACGATGATCCGCAGGCCATCGCGGGTGCCGACGTCCTGCAGGCCGCTGGAGGTGGTGCGCAGGCGCAGGTCGACCGGGATCGCGCTCTCGAACGGCAACGGCAGGCGCCAGGCCAGGCCCGGTTCGAGCAGAACACGCGCCGGGTTGCCGAAACGGGTGATGACCATCGCCTCGCCGGAACGTACCTGCACCAGGCAAGCGGCGGCGACGGCGAACAGCACCAGCAGCGCGGCGACCAGCAGCCGGCGCCAGGGCGGCGCGGCCTGTGCGCCATGGCCGTGATCGTGATGATGCTCATGGTGGCTGTGCGAGTGGGAGTGACCGAGGCTCAAGAGCGCTCTCCTCATGGTGCGGATTGCCCGGCCGCGGACGCCGGAGCGGCGGACGGACGGGACGAAGACGGGGAATCCAGGCGGCCGAGGCCGAAGCTGCGCAGGTCGATGGTCGGCGCGCCGGCGCCGGCGATGCGGTGGTCGATGAGCAGCAGGTTGGCCTTGCCCAGGCCGAGCCCGAGCTGGCGGTAGTAGGCCTCCAGCAGGAAAGCCTGGCCGGCGTCGGCATAGCCTTCCCGCTCGGCGGCGAAACGCCGGTCGGCGGCCTGCGCGGCGGCCAGGGTCTCGCGGGCCTGCGCGCTGGCCCGGTCGTGCGCCACGCGGGCCTGTAGTTGCGCCTCGTTGCGCTGCGCGGCGGCCTGCCCGCGCTCGCGGGCGATCAGCGCCTGGGCGGTGATCTGCGCGGCCTGCACCGCGTGGTAGGCGTTCGCCGCACCGGCCGGCGGATGGATCGCCTCGACCGCCGCGCCCAGTACCTCGACGCCGCTGCCGAGGCGGTCGAGATCGGCCTGCACGGCCTGGCCGATCTGCTCGGCCAGGCCCGCGCGCTGCTCGCCGAGGACCTCATCGAGGGTCCGCGAGGCGAAGGCATGCACCAGTACGCGGCTGGCGGTGCTGCGCACCAGCGTCGGCACGTCGGCGCTGCGGTAGGTCGCCGCCAGCGCCGATGCGTCGTCGAGAGCGATGCGGTAGACGATGCGCACGTCCATGTTGACGATCTGGAAGCTCTGCCGATGGTCGGCCAGGCTGGCGATGACCTGCGATTTCTCGCTGACGTGGGAGGCGTCCCACAAGCGGTTGGCGCTATCCGGGGCCGGACCTTCGGCGGGCGCGAGCGGCTCGGCTCCGCCGTCGCCGGCGGCGACGCTGGTGGCCAACTCGTGGACCACCCCGTTCTCCACCGCCAACACCCGCCCCAGCGGCCAGGGCAGCCCCAGGTGCAGGCCGGGGCCGAGCACCGCGACCGGCTTGCCGAAGCGCTCGTAGACACCCCGTGCATCCATGCCGATCTCGCGTACGCCGCTGAGCAGCCAGCCGCTCAGCGACACCACCGCCAGCACCGGCAGGAACGCCCGCCGCATGAAACCGAAGGCCCAGACCTGGCGCAGGTCGATGCCGAAGCGCTGGTGCAACTCATGCTGCAGACGCTGCAGGGGACGCGGCGGCCAGCGCAACAGGTCGGCCAGCAGGCTGGTGGCGACCAGGCGCGGTTCGAGGCCGGCACGCTGCGGCGCGAACATCGCCAGGATCGCCCTGCCCAGCAACTCCAACGCCAGCGCCGCCGGCAACAGGCCGAGCAGTACCGCCAGGCGCGGGGCCCAGGGGTGTCCCTGGCGAGCCAGGAACAGACAGAGGGCGGCCAGCACCAGGGTACCGATCAACGCCCGCGCCAGTTGCCCGAGGACCGGGGCTTCCGGCCACTGCGCCGGCCCTTGGCTGGCGAAGCGACGTTCCAGCACCAGCACCGCGAAGGCCAGTAGCAGGCAGATACCGATGGCGAGGTCGGCCGCTTGCCCGGAACTGGCCGGCGGCAGGTCGAGACGCCAGCCGGCGGCTACCAGGCACAACGCCAGCGCCGCGCTCGCCGCCAGCCACAGCGCAGCGTGCCCGAGCTGGGCCAGGCCGTGGGCGATGGCCTGGCCCAGGCGCTCCAGCAGCCGTTCATAGGCGCTGTCGGCGGTGGCGTCGGGTTCGTCCCGCTGCCAGCGCAGCCAGGCAGGCCGCGCGCTGGCCTCCGCGCCGAGGACCACGCAACGCCAGGCCGCGACCCGGTAGGCCGCGTGCAGACCGGCGAACAGGACCAGCCAGGCCGCGCCGAGGTTGTACAGCAGCGGCGGCCAGAGCGAGTCGGCGGCGAACAGGCCGATGAAGAACCCCAGCACGGCGCAGGCGGCGGCCAAGGCGACGCTGGCCGCTGCCCATCGCCACAGCTGGCGCAACTGCCGGGGCGCCTGCTGGAAACGCGGCAGCGATTCGGCGGCGACGCCCTCGGCGTCCAGGTCGACTCTCATCTTCACTCCAGGCAAAACTCGAAGGTACCGGCCAGGCCGGCGCAAACGCCCGCAACTTTATAACAATGCGCGTTAAGAAGTTGTCATGATTTGAAAAACAGTCTGCATCCCAAGGCTCTTGACTGGAAGACGAGAGTCTGTGTGCAGCACCCTGGGCAACACCTAACCAATCGAAAGGTTCTAAGCAGCCGGGAAAAACCACCGGACATCCGTGCAAACGACCATTCGTCGGCAATTCTCATTCAAATCGGATTTCTTATAACCAATCCGCATAGGCCTACCGGAGCCCTCATCTCCCCCGCAAAGGCACGCCATTCCGGGCCTCGACGCGTAGCCGGCAGGCCTTTTCGCATAGCCTGACGGTTTTATAACAGCGGCAGAGCGTCAATAATCCGACCATCGACTGTGATAGCGTCAAAAAAGAATCATATCGATCCTTTGTAGCGTTATCCGGTGCCATGCAGTCCTTATCGAACAACCGCCGGGGCCTCGCAAGCCCCGGTTCGAGCCACGCATTGCGTGGTCGCAGCAAACGTTTGTGCGGATTACCCCAGGAGGCTCGCCCATGACCGAATCGACTGCCGGGGCCGGAGTCCATGGCACAGCCTCCGGACAGGCTGGCGAAAGCCCTGCCGCGCGCAGGGAACGATCGCCGGTGACGGATCGTCGATGAGCCGGGGGAAGCCATGCGAAGCCTGATCGGGATGACGTTCCTGAACTCCTCCGTAGGCCAGCGCCGGCTGCGCCAGAACGGTATCGTGCTGCGCCTGGGACCGGTAGTCGCGGATCGCCGGCGCGCGACCCTGCCGCACCGGCAAGGCCACTGCCTCGATCGTCAGGACCTGGAAACCCTGTTGCTATGGCTACAGCGGCACTTCCTCTGCGTGCCCCTGGAACACCTGTTCGAAGGCCCCGCTCCAGCCTGCCTGCGGATCGCCCTGAGCGTCGACGGCAACCCTGCGGAACTGGCCGAGCAGGTCTATCCGCTGCTGGAACGCTACGAAATGCCGGCGAGCGCCTTCATCGGCGGTGACCCGCGCAGTTGGCGCGAAGCGGTGGCCGAGACGCTCTGGCAGGCCGATGCGACTGCCGCCGGACCCTTGCTGGAACTGCTGGAGGGTTACAGCGGCGCGGCACTCATGGCGGTGTTCGAACGCACCGGCGACGACCAGCGTCGCAGCCGCAACCTCGACCTCCTCCTGCGCAAGCTGGAACGCCTCGACCCGGCCTCGCAGCAGGCCTTGCACGCGGCCTGCCCGGTTCCCGCACCGTACAGCGCTGGCGACTGGGAGCGGGTCCGCCGCCTGGAAAACAGCGGCCTGCTTCGCTTCGGCCTGCGCGGACAGGAGCCGCACCCATCGGCAGGCCTTTGCGCCGAGGACTGTCTCGGCCGCGCCCACCGCCAGCTCCAGCAGCATTGCGCCGCCCCCCTGCCGGTGTTCTGCCAAGCTCGCACCACACCCGCCGCGCAACCCGGCCTGCGCGCCGCCCTCGGTCGGCTTGGCTACCGCTTCGCCTTCGGCGCGCGCAATGGCCTGGTGGATACCCGTTGCGACCCGCTGGACCTGCCGCGCATCGAGGTGGATGCGGCGATCGCCGCCCGTCCCGGCCGGCTGGCCTGGCACATCTATCGTGGAGCCCGCCCATGAGCATGGCTTCCAGCCCGTTCCCAAGGAGGCGCGACAGGCAGTCGCCCTCCGCCGGAAGACCGCCCGAACCACGGGAAGCGAACGCGCCGTCGACCGCCATGCCGCAGCGACGCCGCTCTCAGGGATATGGCCAGCCCAGCTGGCCCGGTATCAGCAAGGATCGTCCCATGACTGCAGACACCCCTACCTCTGTCGCTACCATCAACCACCTGCTGCTCGGCGCGCCCTACACCAGCCCACTGGTGATCCCCGGCGACTGGCTGGTCGACGAGCTGGAAGGCGCCGTGGAGGTCGGCGGCTTCACCGACGGCCTGTTCCGCTGGCCGACGCGCAAGCGCAGCGGCCGCCCTTCGCCGATTCTCTGCGGCGACCTGCTGCGCGCGGTACGTACCGAATGCGCCGAGTCGGTGCAGTTCTGGTGGGGTTTCAGTCCGAGCCTGGTGGGGCGCTGGCGCCGCGCCCTCGGCGTGACCCGCCGCAACAATCCCGGCGACCAGGCGGTGGCGCGCGCCCGCGCCGCCCTCGCCCGCTCGCTGGACCGCAAGGCGCCGCCGAAGGCACCGGCCGCCTGGTCCAGCGAAGAAGTCGAGTTCATCCGCCGCCACGGCAGCAAGCGCAGCCTGGCCTGGTGCGCCTACATGCTCGGCCGCAGCTACCAGAGTGTCGCCAGCAAGGCCGAGGAGCTTTCCCCGCACAGCGGGCGCGACCGCAACAATGCGATCTGGAGCAAGTCCGAGGAAGATCTGTTGCGCCAGCACTACCAGCAGCGCGGCTCGCTATGGTGTGCGCAGCAGACCGGCAAGACCCGCGCAGCGGTATTCCACCGGGCCAAGAAGCTGGGCCTGCAACGGCAGCGGCCGAAACACCCGTGAGGCCGGTCGCCGCCCTCTCCCGCCGAGGCGAGAGAGGGCCAGTGCTCAACCGCGGTAGTAGCGCTGCGCCACGAAGGGCATCTTGCTGACCACCAGGGTCACCGGCTTGCCGCGCACCATCGCCGTCACCTCGCTGCCCAGGCCGGCCAGCTCGCTCGGCACGTAGCCCATGGCCAGCGGCGCGTTGAGACTCGGACCGAAACCGCCGCTGCTGACCTTGCCGATCGCCCGGCCCTGGGCATCGACGATCTCGGCGCCCTCGCGCACCGGCATCCGCCCCTGCGGCAGGAAACCGACGCGCTTGCTGGCAACGCCCTGCGCCTGCTGGGCAAATATCCGCTCGGCGCCGGGGAAGCCGCCGGCGCGCACGCCGTCGGCGCGGCGCGCCTTGGAAATGGCCCAGCCGAGGCTGGCTTCGACCGGCGTGGTGGCGCTGTCCATGTCGTGGCCGTAGAGGCACAGGCCGGCTTCCAGGCGCAGCGAGTCGCGCGCGCCGAGGCCGATCGGCGCCACTTCCGGCTCGGCCAGCAGGCGCCGCGCCAGGGCCTCGGCATGGGCGGCGGGCACGGAGATTTCGTAGCCGTCTTCACCGGTATAGCCGGAGCGGCTGACGTAGCAGTCCTGGCCGAGCAGCTCGACGCGGGCGAACTGCATGAAGGTCATCTGCGCCACCTGCGGCGCCAGGCGCTCCAGCACCCGCACCGCCGCCGGTCCCTGGAGGGCGAGCAAGGCACGCTCCTCGAACAGCGGCTCGACGCTGCAACGGTCTTCCAGGTGACGACGCAGGTGCGCCAGGTCCTGGTGCTTGCAGGCGGCGTTGACCACCAGCAGCAGGCAATCGCCGAGGTTGGCCACCATCAGGTCGTCGAGGATCCCGCCCTGCTCGTCGGTGAACAACGCGTAGCGCTGCTGGCCCACCGGCAGGTCGAGGATGTCCACCGGCACCAGGCTTTCCAGGGCCAGCGCCGCATCGGCGCCCACCAGGCGGATCTGGCCCATGTGCGAGACATCGAACAGACCGGCCTGCTCGCGGGTGTGCAGGTGCTCCTTGAGCACCCCGGCCGGGTACTGCACCGGCATGTCGTAGCCGGCGAAGGGCACCATCTTCGCCCCCAGTTCCAGGTGCAGGGCGTGCAGGGGCGTCTTGGCGAGGGTTTCTGCGGTCATGTTTCACTCCATGGCATCCCGGCCTCCTTTCTGCCGGAGAGCCGCGATCGATTGTCGGGAAAGAAAAAAGAAGCGCCGGCGCAGCGGCGCGGTTCAGCATTCGATGATGTTCACGGCGAGGCCGCCGCGCGCGGTTTCCTTGTATTTGCTTTTCATGTCGGCGCCGGTCTGGCGCATGGTGCGGATGACCTTGTCGAGGGAAATGAAGTGCTGGCCGTCGCCGCGCAGGGCCATGCGCGCGGCGTTGATCGCCTTCACCGAAGCCATCGCGTTGCGTTCGATGCAGGGCACCTGGACCAGCCCGCCGACCGGGTCGCAGGTCAGCCCGAGGTTGTGCTCCATGCCGATCTCGGCGGCGTTCTCGACCTGCTGCACGCTACCGCCGAGCACTTCGCAGAGCGCCCCGGCAGCCATCGAGCAGGCCACGCCGACCTCGCCCTGGCAACCGACCTCGGCGCCGGAGATCGAGGCGTTTTCCTTGTAGAGGATGCCGATCGCCGCGGCGGTGAGCAGGAAGCGCACCACGCCGTCGTCGTCGGCCCCGGGGATGAAGCGCGCGTAGTAATGCAGCACCGCCGGAATGATCCCCGCCGCGCCGTTGGTCGGCGCGGTCACCACGCGGCCGCCGCTGGCGTTCTCCTCGTTCACCGCCAGGGCGTAGAGGTTGACCCAGTCGAGCACGCTGAGGGCATCGCGCAGGCCGGCCTCCGGCCGCTGGCACAACTGGCGGTGGAGCGCCGCCGCACGGCGCCTGACCTTCAGCCCGCCGGGCATGATGCCCTCGTTGCGGCAGCCGGCCTCGACGCAGTCCTGCATCACCTGCCAGATACGCAGCAGGCCGGTGCGGGCTTCCTCGGCGGGGCGCCAGGCCTTCTCGTTCTCGGCCATCAACTGGCTGATCGACAGGCCTTCGCGGGCGCAATGGTCGAGCAGTTGCCGCGCGGTCTTGAAGGGGAACGCCAGCGGCGTGCGGTCCTCGACGATGCGGTCGAGGCCGGCGGCCTCGTCGTCGACCACGAAACCGCCGCCCACCGAGTAGTACTCGCGGCTGCGGACCTGCAGGCCGGCAGCGTCGAAGGCACGGAAGATCATGCCGTTGGGATGGTAGGCCAGCGGCTTGCGGATCAGCGCCAGGTGTTCCTTCTCGACGAAGCGGATCGGCCGCTCGCCGAGCAGGCGCAGCTCGCCGCTGGAACGGATGGCATCGAGCCGAGCGGGAATCGCGGCGGTATCCACCGTGTCCGGCTGCTCGCCCTCCAGGCCGAGCAGTACCGCCTTGTCGCTGCCGTGGCCCTTGCCGGTGGCGCCGAGCGAGCCGTACAGCTCGACCTTGACGCTGGCAGTGGCCTCCAGCAACCCCTCGCGCCTCAGCCCCTCGGCGAAGCGCGCGGCGGCACGCATCGGCCCCACGGTGTGGGAGCTGGACGGCCCGATGCCGATCTTGAACAGATCGAAGACACTCAGGGACATGCTCGTCTCCGCTTGCGGATTGGCCGCCACCATGGCGGCGCTCCTGTTCAATCAGCGTAGACCGGGAAGTGCCGGCAGAATTCGCCGACCTGGCCCCTGACCCGTTCGCCGACCTCGGGATTGTCGATATCGTCGAGGATGTCGCAGATCCAGCCAGCCAGTTCTCGGCACTCGCCCTCGCGGAAACCGCGAGTGGTCACCGCTGGGGTGCCGATGCGGATGCCGGAGGTGACGAACGGGCTCTGCGGATCGTTCGGCACGGCGTTCTTGTTCACCGTGATGTGCGCCGCTCCGAGCGCCGCGTCGGCGGCCTTGCCGGTCAGCCCCTGCTTCACCAGGCTGATCAGCATCAGGTGGTTGTCGGTGCCGCCGGAAACCACGTCGTAGCCGCGCCCGATGAACACCTCGGCCATCGCCTTGGCGTTGCGGATCACCTGCGCCTGGTAGTCCTTGAAGCCCGGCTCCAGCGCTTCCTTGAAGCACACCGCCTTGGCCGCGATCACGTGCATCAGCGGGCCGCCCTGGGCGCCGGGGAATACCGCGGAGTTGAGCTTCTTCTCGATCTCCTCGTTGGCGCGCGCCAGGATCAGGCCGCCGCGCGGGCCGCGCAGGGTCTTGTGGGTGGTGGTGGTGACCACGTCGGCGAAGGGGATCGGGTTCGGGTAGAGGCCGGCGGCGACCAGCCCGGCGACGTGGGCCATGTCGACGAACAGCAGCGCGCCGACCTTGTCGGCGATGGCGCGGAAGCGCGGGAAGTCGAGGGTCTTGGAGTAGGCGGAGAAGCCGGCGACGATCATCTTCGGCTTATGCTCCACGGCCAGGCGCTCGACTTCGTCGTAGTCGATCAGCCCGGTAGCGGTGTCCAGGCCGTACTGCACGGCGTTGTACAGCTTGCCGGAGGAGGACACCTTGGCGCCGTGGGTGAGATGGCCGCCGTGGGCCAGGCTCATGCCGAGGATGGTGTCGCCGGCGTTGAGCAGCGCCAGGTACACCGCGGCGTTGGCCGAGGAACCGGA